>Ga0070686_100000624_pt1 | contig 20704 bp, 15 predicted proteins | sample KBSS23LmetaG_FD_65654 | JGI IMG/M metagenome (GOLD analysis project Ga0070686, IMG submission 65654) | Switchgrass rhizosphere microbial communities from Kellogg Biological Station, Michigan, USA - KBS S2-3L metaG | ecosystem: Host-associated > Plants > Roots > Rhizosphere ... | reverse complement strand
CGGCGAGGTTGAGGTCGTCGAGCGGCTGGGCGGCGAAGCGGGCGGCGGCGAGCAGGTCCTGCACCGCCAGCGGCGCCGAGAGGAGCAGCCGGTCGACGCCCGCGACCGGCACGCCCTCGGCGTGGAGCCGCGCGACGAGCAGGGAGGCGAGCTCGCCCCGGCGGCGCACCAGGATCAGGATGTCCTCGGGCCGCAGCGGACGGCCCCGGCTCTCGACCTGGAAGGGGCGATCGAGCCAGGCCTTCACCTGGCGCGCCAGCCGGGCCGCGTAGCGCCGGGTCGCGTCGCTGATCCAGCCTTCCTCGCCGGCCTCCTCGTCGTCGCCGCTCTCGTCGCTGAAGGGCAGCCACAAGGTCACCGAGCCCGGACGCTCGGCATGGTGGGCCTCGTGGGGATTGGGCGGGCGCATCAGGCCAAAGGCCTCGGGGCCGAGGCCCTCCAGCACCTTGTCCACGACGGCGAGGATCGGGGGCGCCGAGCGGAAGCTGCGGTCCATGGAGAGATCGAGGAAGTCGCGTTGGGCTGCGGCCGCTTCGCGCGCGAACCAGGCGCGGGCGACGTCGAAGCTTCCCGGATCGGTGCCCTGGAAGCCGAAGATCGCCTGCTTGTAGTCGCCGACGGTGAAGATCGTCCGGTGCCGCCGCGACGCGCCCTCGCCCGCGAAGAACTCGCCGGCCAGCGCGCGGACGATGTTCCATTGCCGCTCGTTCGTGTCCTGCGCTTCGTCGACCAGGATATGGTCGGTCCGCTGGTCGAGCTTGTAGCGCACCCAATCGCCCATGCCCGGGGTCAGCAAGAGGGTCTCGGCGCGGGCGATGAGGTCGTCGAAATCGACCGCGCCCGCCCCGCTCTTCGCGTCCGCATAGGCACGCGCGAAGGCCTGGCCCGCGCGCAGCCCGGCCGCGAGCGAGGCGACCAGGCCGGCGAGGCGCTGCATCGCGATCAGCCGCCGGCAGCATTCGGCGAGGCGGCCGGCGAGCGCCTCATAGTCGGGCGCGACCTTGAGCAGCCCGGCGTGGGCCTTGCGCGGGTCGCCGGTGCGGGTGAGCACGAGGTTCGCGAGATCGGCCAGGCTCGCCGCCCGCTCCGCCGCGCCCAGCGCCAGCCAGGCGGCGATGGCATCGCAGCCGGACAAGCCGGTCGCCGTGCCCCAGGCGCGGTTGGCGTCGGCGATCGCGCGCAGCAGAGCGAGATCGAAAACATCGTCGGCGCATTCACGGGCGACCGCCTCGCCGATGTCGCTGAGCGGCAGGCCGAAGCCGAGGCGCAGCCGCGCCTCGATGCCCTGGCGCGGCCCAAGCCATTCCATCCCGTCCGGCGCGCGCGCGCAGGCCTTGAGGAAGCGTTCCGCGCCGGCCTCGCCGAGCCTCAGGCTCAGCGCCTGGAGATCGCGGATCAGCCCGTCATCGCCCTGTGTCTCGGCGCGGACCAGCAGGTCCGCAAGCGTGGAGCGGGCCAGCAATTGCTCCTCGCGCGCCTCGAGCGGGCGAAAGCCCGGCGCCAGCGCCGCTTCGGCGGGGAAGCTCGCGAGCAGGCTCTGGGCGAAGGCGTGGATGGTCTGGATGCGCAGCCCGCCCCCCGGCGCATCGAGGACGCGGGCGAACAGGGTGCGGGCGCGGTCGCGCAAGGCGGGCGCGGGCGCCTCGCCGAGCATGGTCAGCTCCTGCGCGAGCTCCCGGTCCTTCAGCCGCACCCAAAAAGCGAGCCGGCCGTGGATGCGCTCCGCCATCTCGGCCGCGCCGGCCTTGGTGAAGGTCAGGCAGAGGATCGAGGCGGGGTCGACGCCCGAGAGCAGGAGCCGGAGGACGCGCGCGGTGAGGACATGGGTCTTGCCGGTGCCCGCGGAGGCCGAGAGCGCCGCATGGTCGCGCGGCGCCGAGGCGCGAAGCTGATCGCCCTTGAGCGCGGCGAGCGGGCGGAGGCGGTTGGCCATTGCCGGGCAACGCTAGCGCCGCCCGCCCCTCCCGTCACGCGCGTCGGCCGTCCCGGGCGGCGGTTTGGCCTCAAGGCAGGGGCATGGCGAGCTTTTCGTGCGAAGCCATGCCGGTCCCCCGATCGCGATATGCGACAAATTCTGCACCTTGTTTGTCGCGCGCTACACGCGTTTCGCCGAGATTAGGCATGCCTAGCGGTCGAACCGCAATATCGCCGACGAGCCTGAATTGCCGTTGCTCGCGGTGCGATCTTCAGTCCAGAGCCGAGGTGTCGGCCATATACTGCTCGACAGCTTTGCGTGATTGACACGATCGCGACCCATCACTTCGGCGTGGTCTAATAAAATCATGTACTTAGCCCGTCCGAGCGCTTCAGATTCACTCGGATCATGTGTCGCCGCAATATTATTACGGGCCAAATAGACAGACCTGCGATCCCCTGACGCTCGCAAAACGCGTTTGGTAAGTGCCTCACGTTCAGCGTTTCGGACTTGTCAGAGGCGCCGACGCGCCGGACAATGGGCCCGAGCAATTAACTGGTCGCGATCACACAATGTCGATGTGAGGGAAGAGCGCCGTGGAGGTCCTGCAGCAGATTGGTTGGGTGTCAGCCGCCGCTGGTGCACCGCTGTTGAGCGTGGCGGTGATTATCCGCGTGCTGACCGACTACAAGCTGGATCGTCGCCTGATCGAACTCGGCAAGGATCCCCTGCCTAGAAGGCCGTTGATCGTCCTCTCCCTGCCCTTCCGTCGCAGCGAGTGAGCTCAGAATCCCGATCTGACCTGGGCCGATATCGGCGCGATCGGCTGGCTGATCGATGGCGCCGCGATCATGAACCAGGTGCCACATCGCGCAGGATGCGCTGAACCCTAGTGGTGGCCGTCGCTGATGATGTTCGGCCCGCCCGACGCCCACAGCCCCAATACCGAGCAGTCGATGCGCTGGCGGATCAAGCGCGACACCAATGTCGAGCACCCCCCCGAAGTTCGTCGACATCACCGTGCCGCAGGCGCTGGCGCTCCGCCTGCCGGCACCGACCCCGATCTCGATTGGCAGCCTAAGGGCTGGTCAGAAGATCCAGGCGCCCATGACGAAGGCGCCGACAGCGATGATCCAGTCGCGCGCTTCGATTCTGCGGATGAAGTCCATGTCGGCCTCCTTGGCTAGTGTATTAGTGATATAATACACAAGGAGCGAGACCGCAAGAGGGGATGGCGTAAAGCGTCTTCCAGTCGAGCGAGACGAGGAGGTGGAGGACGATCGCGGGCCAGAGCGAGCGCGTCGCCAGGGTGAGCCGGGCGCAGGCGAGGCCGAGCAGGAAGGCGCCGCCGAGGAACCACCAGCGCCAGGCATAGGCCTCCCAGAGCGGGTGGTAGAAGAAGGTCTGGAACGGATGCCAGAGCGCGAAGACGAAGGAGGAGAGCGCCGCCGCCCGGAGGTCGGCCCGCCCCTCGCGCGGCGGCGGCAGGAGGATGCCGCGAAACAGGCTCTCCTCGGCGAGCGAGGTGCCAAGCGCCGCGAGCGGGCCGAGGCCGAGCAGGAAGGCGAAATCGGGGTGCCAGATGGCGAGACCGAGCCGGTCCAGCAGCCAGGACAGAGCGAGCAGCCCGAGCAGGCCGGCGGCGAGCCGGAGCCAGACGGCCGGACCCGGCAGCTTCGAATAAAGCTCCGCAAGGCGCCGTAGGGATGACTTCGCTTCCATCGCTAAGCCTCTAGGCTGTATCGACATTCAGCTTTCTAGCCCTCCCCCTTGAGGGATGCGCAGGTGAGCCGCGCCCCGCGCGGCTCAGCGCTATCCGGGGGACAGCGCGACCTGCGCATGGTTGGGAGGGGGTGTCGGGCGTTTGGAGGCTGGCCTCGAACGCCGAACCCCCTCCCCTAACCCCTCCCCGCTGGGGAGGGGAATTCTCTCGGGGCGAGCACCCATTCACCTGGCGATGGTCGCGGCTTACGACCCGGCCGGCGGGCCGAACAGGGGCAAGGTCTCGGGCGCCAGGGCGCCTTCGATCTCCAGCAATCTGAGCTTGGTCCTGGTCCCGCCGGGCGCGGAGAAGCCGCCCATCCGGCCCTCGGCCGCGGTGATCCGGTGGCAGGGCACGACGATCGGCCAGGGATTGCGCCCCAGCGCCTGCCCCACCGCGCGCGCCTGGCCGGGATCGCCGAGCCCGGCGGCGAGCGCGCCATAGGTCGTGGTGCTTCCAGCGGGAATGCGGCGCGCCGCTTCGTAGACCGCGCGGTCCCACGCCCCGAGCGCGCCGTCGTCGAGCCGCAGGTCCAGGAAATCGTCCCCGGCTCCGGCCAGGAACGCCCTGATCCTCTCGATCGCGGCGGCGACGGCGGCGGGCGGCTCGGCCCGGTCCAGCGCCGGGAAACGGCGGCGCAGCCGGGCCGCCGCCGCGCGGTCGTCCGCCTCGGGCAGCTGGAGGCCGATCAGGCCCGCCGGGCCCCAGGCGATGCCGCAGCGCCCGATCGGCGTGTCGAACAAAGTGTATCCGGCGGCGCTCACATCCCCGTCCTTCCCCCGGCTTTCCTAGCCCAAAAGCTCTTTCCTTGACAGCTTTCCCCCCGCGCTTAGTCTGGCTTTGTCCGATGAGCCCCGACGGCAATGGGCTGCCTGGGTCGGGGGTCCGCTCCGGACATTGGGGAGAGTAAGATGAAACCCACGCGTAAATTGAGCCGGCGCTCCTTCCTGGGACAGGTCGCCGGGGGGGCCATTGCCGGCGGCGCGGCGCTGACCGTGCTCGGCGGTGCCGCCGAGGCACAGGTCACCGACAGCGACAGCGGTCCGAATTCGGACGCGCCGGGCCGCGGACGCGGCAACGGCTATAGCGACAGCGACAGCGGGCCCAATTCCGATCCGCCCGGCCGTGGCCGCGGCAACGGCGTCAGCGACAGCGACAGCGGCCCGAATTCGGACCCGCCGGGCCGCGGGCGCGGCCGGCGCACGAGCGGCCTCACCGACCATGATACGGGCCGCTATGCCGATCCCGTGGGCAATGGCCGCGGCCGGCGGCGCACCGGCATCACCGACGGCGATTCGGGCGGCAACGCCGATCCCGCCGGCGACGGGCGCGGGCGCCGCACCGGGCGCTGCTCGGGCTATACCGACAATGACAGCGGCCGCTGGGCCGATCCCGCGCGCTGCGGACGCGGCCGGCACCACTGATCGCTCCGGAGCGAAGGAAGGGACGGCGGCAGGCTCCGCCGTCCCTTTGCTTTTGCCGCCCCGGCTCCACCGCGACGCCGGAGCGACCCGGACGCTTCAGATGATTCCCTCCGAAGCGAAATCGCTCTAAGGATGGGGGCCGAACCGCAATCCGAGTGAGGAACATGTCCCGCGAGCCAAGCTATCCCAAGAATGTCCCGGTCGCCCCGCCGGCCGGCGAAGCAAAGCCGGAGCCGGAGCCGGCGAAGAAGCAGGATTCGCTGCGGACCAAGCATATCGTCACCGGCGCGGCGATCGGCATCGGTTCGGCGGCGCTCGTCGCCGCCCTGCTCTACGCCAATCGCGCCAGGAAGGCCGACCGGACCTAGTTCTGCTCAGCTTTCGCCCGAATTGCCGGCCGCGAGCGCGAGCACGCGCTCCAGCACCGCCGGGTGCAGGGGCTGGGTGAACTCGCAGGTGAAGCGATAGCCCTCGACCGAGACGATCCGGGCGGGCCAGCCTTCGAGCCCGGGCAGCACCACCCAGAGCAGGGAGCCGATCCTGAGCGCGGCGAAGCTGTCGAACGCCACCGACCTGGTGGTGATCGAAGCGACGTCGATCTGCCAGCGGCGCGTGCCTTCGCGCACCCGCGCGGGCAGGTTGAGCGCGATCCCCTGGTCGATGTCGTGCGCGGGCGGCTCGCCCGCCGCGGCGGCCGGCGCGGGCGCGAACGGCGGCGACGCCTCCTGAAAGACGTGGCGGCGCTTGTCCTTGAGCCAGAGCATCAGCTCCTGCCACCTGAGCTCGGGCAGGAAGGCGATGCCGGCGAGGCTCCCGGCCGACCAGCGCACCACGCCCTCGACCGGGCGCAGCCCGTCGAGCGTCACCGTCACCTTCTGCTCGGGCGCGAGCGGGAACGGCACGTCCAGCTTGACCCCGCCCTGGGAGACGTCGCGGGTGGTGACCGGGTGGCTGCGTCCCTCGACGTCGAGCAGGGCCGGGCAGGACAGCTCGACGCGGGGCATGCGCCGCCGCTCCCCGGGCTGGCTGACGATATCCTGGGCGATGATCGCGAACACGTCGATCTGGGTGTCGAAGGAGAGCCCGACCTCGCTGCCCCGCCGCCAGACCACCCGGCCGGCGAGATGCTCGCCGTTCATCAGCTCGAGCTCGAGCCGCTCGCCGATCGCGACGTCATGATCGCAGTGGAGGATGGCGCCGCCGGCGCTGAGCTTGCGGATCGAGCAGGCGCGCCGGACGCTGCCCGAAGTGAGCGCACCGGGCCACAGGGCGACGTCGTCGCCGCCCTCGGCGCCCGCATCGGCCACGGGCACGTCACCAGAGAGGGAATAGATGGTTTCCACTTTGCACTCGCAAACCCGCCGGCGCGCTCGTCCGCCGGCGGCGCGCATTGTCCTCTCCCAAGGTTTACGATTTCCTAACCGGCCGGGGCGCGGCGCGGCGGCGCGCCCGCCCTTTGCATGGCCCCCCAACATCCCTATTATGGAGAGCAGGGGACCTCCCCGCTCGGCCGCCGGGAGAGCCTAAGTTGGACATTGACGCCGCCACCCTCTCCCAGCTCCTGCCCTTCATCCTGGTCGGCTTCGCCGCCCAGCTCGTCGACGGCGCGCTCGGCATGGCGTTCGGGGTGATCTCGAGCACCCTGCTGGTCAGCCTCGGAGTCCCGCCCGCGGCCGCCTCGGCCGGAGTCCATGCGGTCGAGGTGTTCACCACCGGCGCCTCGGCGATCAGCCACAGCCTGCACAAGAACGTGAACTGGAAGCTGTTCCGCCGGATCGTCATTCCCGGCGTGATCGGCGGCATCCTCGGCGCCTATGTGCTCACCAACATCCCCGCCGAGAAAGCGCGCCCGCTGGTCCTCGCCTATTTGGCCCTGATCGGCGCCTATCTGCTGTGGCGCGGCATCCGCCACGAGCATCGCGAGCGGAAGCCGCGGATCGTCGAGCCGCTCGGCCTGATCGGCGGCTTCCTCGACGCGGCGGGCGGCGGCGGCTGGGGACCGGTGGTGACCTCCAACCTGCTCGTCCAGGGCGCGCATCCCAGGAAGGTGATCGGCACCGTCAACACCGCCGAATTCTTCCTCTCCGCCACCATCTCCATCACCTTCCTGGTCTCGATGGGCTTCGGCACCTTCACTTTGGCTTTGGTCGGGCTGCTGATCGGCGGGATCGCGGCGGCCCCGCTCGGCGGCTATTTCGCCAAGCGCATTCCCCCGCGCGTGCTGCTCGTGCTGGTCGGCATCCTGCTCATGGCGACCAGCGGCTACGGGATCTGGAAGGCGCTCGCCTAGTCGCAAGGCGAGCTAGAATTGTGTTGCCGGAATTGCCCCGAATGGCCTTGTAGGCAGGTAGCGATGAGAGTTTCTCCACTCGCGAAATGGAGTCTTGCGTTGGCGGTTCTGACCGTAAACGGTTTGCCGACGACTGCGGCGTCGGGCAAAGCGCGCGGGCGCTGCCTCGGGCCGATCGCAATGTTAAGTTTGTGCAGGGAGGCCCTGTGGCACACCAAGTCGGGGGACTGACAGCCCAAAAGGTTTTCGCAGACGCGGAGGTCGCCGCGCTGGCCGAGGCGGCTTGCCGTGGAGATCTCGAGGCGGTGAACCGGGCTGTGCATGCCGGGGCAAATGTCAACGGCAGAGGCTTGGAAGGGATTTCTCCTCTCGCGTGGGCGTTGAGTTGCGAGAATCTTGCCGGAATGGAGGCCCTGATCCGCTCGGGCGCGGATCCCAATCGTGGCGACGATAATGGCACGACCGTGGTTTATTATGCCGCGACCTATCACAATAGAGAGCTCTTGGCGCTGCTCCTGCGCCTCGGAGGCGATCCCAACCATATGAATAATAGTGGCTATACGCCGCTTGAAGCCGCCATGCGTCACTACCGAGCGACCGGTAACATCGCCAATCTCGAGCTTTTTCTTGAGGCGGGTGCCGATACGAGTGTCACTAACGGCGGTGGCGACACCGTTGTGGACATCGCGGCAATGCGGAACCAATACGACCTCGTCTATCGGTTCCTGCAAGCCGGCTATCGCGGCGACCATGAGCGGTTGCTCCGCTACGCGCTCACCGGCGCTATCGATCCCAGTAGCCAACAGGCTCGTTGGCGCGATCGGGTCATCGCCGAACTTCAAGGCGGCGAGACTGCCACGGACCTAGAGCATCGTGACGTCGATTGAATATCGAGCGCAGCCGCAACCACTTGAACACAATAGCTAATTCTTGACTGCCGCGAAGGGGCGCCCTCAATCTTCCCGCCCGTACCATTCGTCGAGGCGCATCAGCTGGTCATATTCGCCATAGGGCGCATAGTCCGGGTGGAGCTTCGCGGTGAACGGCTCTTCTCCGGTCAGCCATTTCGCCGCGGCCGAGACGAAGTTGCGCTCGGCCATCCCGGTGAAGTCCGCCGCGTCGATCCCGGTGCGGCCGCCGACCGGGCTTCGCACATAGCCGAGCGCGCCGGCCCGGTCCCGCGCCAGGCTCCAATATTCGAAGCAGGCCGCCGCGCCCTCGATGCCGTCGAAGCCGCCGCGGTCGGCGATCAGGCCGAGCAGCCCGAGCTGCAGCGAGAAGCCGTCGCGCACCGCCCGGCCGCTCGGCGGCATGCCGGTCTTGTAGTCGACGATGGCGAGGCTGCCGTCGGCCATGCGGTCGATCCGGTCGGCAGTGCCGCTCAGGGTCACGCCCGCGAGCGCGGTCCTGCCCGGGATTTCCGCCGCCAGCGGCCGGCGCCCCGCGGCGCGGTTCTTCTCGACCTCGGCAGCGATGAAGTCGATCGCCTCGGCGAGGCGCGGCTGCCAGAGCGCGCGCATCAGCGGATGCGCGTCCTGGCCGGCGAGCAGGGCATCGGCGCGCGCGCGCAGCCGCGCGGGATCGCAATCGTCGTCCTTCATCCAGGCTTCGAGGATCTCGTGGACGGCGCTGCCGCGCCAGGCCGCGCTCGGATCGGCGTCGACCGGATCGAGCGCGGCGAGGGCGAGGAGCTTGCGCGCGTAGAAGGCATAGGGATCGGCCTTGAGCCGGTCGACCTCCGTGACCGAGATTTTGCGCGGCCGAACCTCGGCGGCCGGCGCCGGCGCGGGCCGGGCCGCGGGCCGGTGCGCCGCCGGCCGGTCGATCGCCGCGGCCCATTTGCGCAGCTGGGGCGCGCGGGTCAGTCCGCCGGTCATCGCCTCGAGCCGCAGCCAGAAGCGCGAGGCGATGGCGGGCGCGCGCGCGTCGCGCCGCGCCCGGGTCACCAGCACCTGCCGCGCGCCGAGCGCGCAGGCGAAATCGTGCGCGGCGAGCCCGATCCGGCGCTCCAGCGACGGCAGGCCAAGCTCGGTCCTGAGCCGGGGGGCCAGCCAGGGGTCGGGCGCGGGCAAGGCGGGCCACACCCCCTCGTTGAGGCCGGAGAGCAGCATCAGATCGGCATGCTGGAGCCGTGCCTCGATCAGGCCCCAGATGAAGATGCGCGGATGCTGGCCGTAGGGCGGGCGCACCGCCGCCGGCGCCATCAGCCGCTCCAGCATCGCCGGAAGCTGCCGGGCGGCGGCGCGTTCGGGTCCCTGCCCCGCCGCATCCTCCAGCGCGGCGAGCAGGTCCGCGGCCGCGCGCCCGGCGGGCCCCGACCAGGCCGCGTCTCCGGCGAGCCGCGCCGCCGCCTCGCGCAGCGCCGCCAGCAGAGCGGGCAGATCCTTCCCGCCTTCGAAGGCGGCTTCCAGCGGCTCGAGCAAGGGCAGCGCGTGGGCCCACCAGGACGCGGCCTCGGCCCGCATCCCGGCGTCGCGGCCGCTGCGGTCGGCGAGGTGCGCGGAGATTCCCACCAGCCCCGCGGCGGGCCGCGGCCCGCGCAGGACCAGATCGAGCCGGCGCACGCCGTCGAGCCAGTCGAGCCGGCCGGGGCCGGCCATCACCAGCGGATGCTTGAGCAAAGCGAGCAGGGGCACGGGCGCGAAGCGCTCGGCCGCGGCCGCCGCCGCGGCGAGCAACAGCGTCCCGGGCGGCGTCTGCGCGAGCGGGCGGCCGGCGCTGTCGTCGGCCTCGACGCCCCAGCGCCTCAGATGCGCCGAGACCCGCCGCGCCAGCGCGCGGTCCGGAGTCACCAGGGCCGCGGTCCGGCCGGGCGTCTCCAGCGCCTCGCGCAACGCCAGGGCGATCGCCTGCGCCTCCTCGGCCGGATCGGCGAGCTCGAGCGCGCGCACGCCGGTCAGCCGCCGCTCGGCGGGCGCCAGCGCCTGCCATTTGCGGGTGAAGGCGGCGGGCGCCATGGCGTGGGCGATGGCGCGGCTGCGGGCGGCCGGAGCGTCGCGGCCCCCGCCCCAGCGCCAGCGGACCACCTCGCCGCGCGCCACGCCCATCCGGTCGAGCAGCAGCTTCAGGTGGAATTGGGGATGGGTCTCGATCGGCGGCCGCGCCCGGCCGCCCGCCGGATCGGGCGCGTGCGGGCCGAGCGATTCCCATTCCTCCTCGGGCAGTTCGAGGTCGAGCGCGGGGAGCACGACCATGCCCTGCTCCAGCCGCGCGACGATTCCGGCGAGGCGGGCGACGGCCGGGCCGCCGATGGTGATGCCCGCCGCGCAGACGAAGCCGGCCGGCGGCCGCTCGCGCCAGCGCCGCGCCATCCCGCCGAGCAGGCGGTTGCGGCGATCGGCGAGGTCGATGACGCCGCGATCCTCGAGCACGGCCGGCCAGTCGCGCAGGATCAGCTGGAGCTGGTCGAGCGATTTCTGCCAGTGGAGCGAAAGCTCGGGCAGGTCGGCGGCGAAGTCCCGGAGCTGGGCGGGCGCGACCTCCTCGATCAGCAATTGGTCGAGGGTACGCGCGAGATCGCCGGCGAGGCGCAAGGCCTCGGCCGCGTCGGCGCCGAGATGGTGCTGGGCGAGGCGGGCGAGCAGCATCAGCCTGAGCTCGGGCTCGATCGCGGGCGGCACCGGCTCGCCACCGTCCAATGGCTCGAGCATCCCGCCGACGCGCTCGTCGAGCTCGGGATCGCCGATCGGGACCAGCCGCGGCAGCAGCAGCCCTCCGCCCGAGCGGCGCACGAAGGCGTCCTGGACCGCACGCGCGGCGCGGTTGTTGGGAACCAGCAGGATGCCGCGCGCGAGCCCGGTCTTCTCCCGGCCGTGGAGCGCGATCAGCCCGGAAGCGAGCGCGTCGGCGAAGGCGCGATGCGGCGGGATGGTGAAGACCTTGGGATGCACGGGGCGAGCCTAGCAGGCTCGCAATTCGTCATTCCAGCGAAAGCTGGAATCTCCCTTCTTCAACGGCTGAGATGGCGCAAAGAAGAGGGATTCCAGCTTTCGCTGGAATGACGGAGCTGGCGGCCGCGGCACCTCAGGCGGCGCCGATTATCTCTTCGGCCTTGGCGATGCTCTCGGGGCGGCCGATGTCGAACCAGAGGCCCTGGTGGACCGCGCCGAAGCAGCGCCCGGCCGCGATCGCCCGATCCCAGAGGAGGTTGGTCGAGAAGGGCCCCTCGGGCAGGTCCGCCTCGAACAGGCGCTTCGAAAGGATCTGGATGCCGGTATAGACGAAGGGCGCGACGCCGTTCGGCTTGCGCCGCCTGAGCGCGCCGGCCGCGTCCATGTGGAAATCGCCGCGGCCCTTGTGGCAATAAGCCCGGGCCAGCGGCACGACCAGCAGCAGCGCGTCCATCCGCGCCTCGTCCCAGCCCGAGGCGAGCAGGCGCAGCGTATCGACCGGGCCGTCGACCCAGAGATTGTCCGAATTCACCGCGAGGAACGGGTCCGCGTCGATCTGCGGCAGGGCGCGGACCAGCCCGCCCCCGGTCTCGAGCAATTGCCCGCGCTCGTCGGAGATCGCGATCTCGATCCCGTCGACGCGGTTGCCGAGATGCGCCTCGAGCGCGCCGGCGAGATAGTGGACGTTGACCACCGCCTTCGCCACGCCCGCCGCGCGCAGCCGATCGAGGCAATGATCGATCAGCGCCCGCCCGGCCACCTCGATCAGGGGCTTGGGCCGCGAGGCGGTCAGGGGCCGCATCCTCTTGCCGAGCCCCGCCGCCATCACCATCGCGGTCCGGGGCACGGCGGCGCCCGGATCGGGCCTCAGCGCCAGCGGCTTGCGGTAGCGGCTCACGCCCAGGCCGCCGCGCGCTTGCCGGCGGGGAGGTTGCGGTCGAACCAGTCGCGGATCGGGGCCAGCGCGGGAAAGGCGAGGTCGCGCTCGAGCAGGCCCCACATGCGGGGCTGGAAGCCGGTATAATGGCTTTTGCCGTCGCGCTTCCAGAGGCGCGTGAACACGCCGAGGATGCGGGTGTTGCGCTGCGCCGCCAGCGCCCAATAAGCGCATTCGAAATCAGTGCCTTGCCCCGTTGCGTTGCGATAGCGTTCGAGCATTACCCGCTCGATCTCCGGCGAGACGTCGCGGCGCGCATCCTCAAGCACCGAGGCGAGGTCGTAGGCCGGGTGGCCGGCGACTGCGTCCTGGAAATCGAGCAGGCCGAAATGGCGAACGCCGCCGCGGCCTTCGACCAGCATGATATTCTCGGCATGATAGTCGCGCAGCACGGTGACCGGACCGAGGCCGTCGCTTGCCACCGGCTCGAGCACGGCGCGCCAGGCCTCGCGAAAGCCTTCGGCATCGACCTCGAGGCCCAGGGCCGGGCAATACCAGTCGGGAAACAGGCTGAGCTCCTCGAGCCATTGATCGAGCCCGTGCGGCCTGAGGCCCGGCATTGGCGGCTGCGCGTGGAGATGGACCAGAAGCTCCACCGCGAGCGTGTAGAGCTCCGCCTCGCGTCCCGGCGCCTCGTCCAGCGTCTCGCGCAGCCTGGCGTCGCCGAAATCGTCGATCAGCAGCAGGCCGCGCTCGAGATCGTGGGCGAGGATCGACGGCGCCGACAGGCCGGCGCCCGCGAGCCACTCGGCGGCGGCGATGAACGGGCGCGGATCCTCGTGCGGCGGCGGCGCGTCCATCAGCACCGCCCGCGCCCCGTCCGCGCCCCGGATCCGGAAATAGCGGCGGAAGCTGGCATCGCCCGCGAGCGGCAGGATTTCGGCGCCTTCCCAGCCATGCGCCGCGAGAAAATCGGGCGCAAAATCGGGCGGAATCATCGGGGCGGCCATCTCTCCCCCCAAGCGGCCGGCACCTGGGCTGTCAAGGCGCGCGCGCCGCCGGGCTCGACGCTCAGGGTCAGGCGGAGCGACTCCGGCCACAGGCGGGGAAGGCGCTCGGGCCATTCGATCACCATCGCGCCCGCGCCCCGCGCCTCTTCGAGCCCGATCTCCTCGAGCTCGGCGGGATCCTCGATCCGGTAGAGATCGACGTGCCAGAGGGGAATCCGGGTGTCGGGCGGCGCATAGGCCTGGACGATCGGGTAGGTCGGGCTGGCGACCTCGCCGTCATGGCCGAGCCCGCGCAGCAGGCCGCGCGCGAGCGTGGTCTTGCCCGCGCCGAGCGCGCCGTGGAGGGCGATCACGTCCCCCGGCGCGAGCGCTGCGGCCAGCGCCGCGCCGAAGGCTTCGGTCGCCGCCGCATCGGCAAGGCGGATCATTCGGCGACGCGCGCCGCGCTATAGTCCGCGCGCTGGTCGGCGGTGCGGGGCAGGCGGATGGTGACCGTCGTCCCCTCCCCCTCCCGCGACTGGAGCTGGACGGTGCCGCCATGCGCCTCGACGAACTGGCGGGCCAGCGGCAGGCCGAGCCCGATCGCGGGCTGGTCGTCGCCGCGGCCCTCGGCGGTGCGCTGGAAGCGGTCGAACACGCGCGCCTGGTCCGCCGGCGCGATCCCCCGTCCATTGTCCGAGACGATGATCCGGGCCGCGTCCCGCCCGCCCTCGGCGCGGAGCAGCACCCGCCCGCCCGCGTCGGTGTAGAGCAAAGCGTTGCGCAGCACGTTGACGACCGCCTGGCCGAGCCGGCGGCGGTCGCCGGTGACGATCCCGACCTCGGGCTTCACCTCGACCGCGAGCTCGACGCCCTGGCGCTCCGCCAGCCCCCTCGCCTCCTCGCCGAGCTCGGCGCAGAGGTCGGCGAGATCGACCTCCTCCTCGGCGAGCAGGAGGCCGCCCGTGTCGCTCTGGGTGAGATCGAGGACATTGTCGATCAGGGCGCCAAGCCGCGCGACGCTGTCGAGGATCGCCGCGACATATTCGCCGGCCATCGGCGCGAGCGGACCCGCGTAGCCGGCGGACAGCATCTCGGCGAAGCCGGCGATCGAGGTCAAGGGCGTGCGCAGCTCGTAGCTCATGTTGGAGACGAAGGCGGTCTTCAGCCGGTCCGCTTCCTCGAGCGCCTCGTTGCGCTCGCGCAGGGCCGCCTCGGCCTTCCGGCTGTCCGAAATGTCGAGCATGGTGAAGAGCGCATTGCCGTCGGGCAGCGGCACCGCGGCGAACTCGAACTCACGCCCGTCGAGCATGGAGACACGTCCGGAGCGCTGCTTGCGCTCGACCGTGGCACTGCGCACCAGCTCGCGCACCAGGCCGGCATGGCTGGCGCGCTTGAGCCGGGCCGAGAGATGCGGTGCGAGCGCGTCGACCCGCGGATGGCTGGCGAGCTGCTCCTCCTCGAACCCCCACACCTCCTTGAAACGGTTGTTCCAGAGGTTGAGCCGGCCGTCGGCCGCGAACACGCCGACCGCCTCGAACAGGTTGTCGAAGGTGGCCGAGCGCACCCTGAGCAGGGTGTCGCGCGCCGAGGCGAGCTGGATCTGCTCGGTCCTGTCCTCGAAGATGGTGAGCAGGCCGCCGTCGGGCAAAGGCTGGGCGACGACGCGGAGATGCTTGCCGCCCGGGAGCAGCCAATCCTCCTCGTCCGCGGCGAGGCCGCTGGTGAACCAGGTGCGGTGCTCGGCCTTCCAGTCGGGGAAATCGCGGACCTCGGGCAGGTTGCCGGCCTCGCGCATCGCGTCGATCACCCGGTCGAACTCGGGGCGGTCGGCGAGGAAATCGGCGGTCAGCGAGAACAGGCGCGCGAAGGGCTGGTTGAAGAAGATCAGGCTGCGGTCGCGCCCGAACTGGGCGACGCCCGCCGAGAGCCGGTCGAGCATGTCGCGCTGGGCGCGGACGAAGCGGTTCAATTCGGCCCGCGCCTGCTCCTGATCCTCGACGTCGATCGCATAGCCGGCGACCCCGCCCGGTCCGAGCGGGATCTCCACGACCTGCATCATCCGCCGCTCGCCCGCCACCGTGGCCGGGACGGTCTGGTAGGAAGGCTCCTGGCGGTCGCGGACCTGGGCCGCGTCGGCGAGCGGGCTGCGCCCGTCCGCATCGTCGATCAGCTCGATCCCCTGCGCGACCACCGCGGCCGCGTCCACGCCCTCGACGGCCTCGACATAGGCGCCGTTGACCATGACCAGCCGGAGGTCCGGCCCGCGATGCCACATCGGGAAGGGTGCCGCCTCGATCAGGCCGGACAGGGCGTCGAGCGCTTCGGAGCGGCGCTGGAGCTGCCCGGCGAGGCGCGCGGCATCCTCCTCGGCGGCGGTGACGTCGACGAACCAGAGCAAAGCCGCCCGCTCGCCATGGCCGGGCGGCGCCGGCCCGCCCTCGACCCGGAAGATCCGCGCCGATTCCGACGGTCGCAGGGTCCGGCTCGGGCGCCCGCCCGACGCCGCCTCGGCGACGATCCGGCCGAGCTCGGCCGCACTTTCGGTGGGGAACGGCGCATCCTCGCCGAACAAGGCGAGCCAGCGCGGCGGCAGCGCTTCGAGCCCGAGCGCCCCGGCCAGCCGCTCCGGCCCGTTGATCGTGCCGTCGGCGCAGACGAGGAGCGGCATGGCGGGCCCGGCCTCGAGCAAAGCGGCAAGCCGCGCATTGTCCTCGACCACCTCCCGCGCCGCCGCCTCGCGCCGCGCCGCGCGCAGGCTCGCCCAGACGGCAGCGGCCAGCCAGGCGCCGGCCACGAGTGCGAGCAGGGCGACGGACAGGGGCGCCAACGTCACCACGTGCCTGGCCGTCCTGGGGAATATTGCCGCATCGGGTCTGTCTAGCGGCGGGGCCTGCATTCGCAAAGCCGGCTGCGCCCAAAAGGAAGAGCGGGCGGCCGAGGCCGCCCGCTCCAGGTCTTCCGGCTGTGCTTCCCCGCTCAGAAGGAGACCGAGGCACCCACCCGATAATAGCGGCCCAGGACGCCCGGGAAGTAGGTGACCACGCCGCCGAAGGCCGGCACCGGGAAGGGCGGATCGGTCCCGAAGATGTTGTCGACGATCAGCCGCAGCCGCATGCGCTCGTTCACGTTGATCGCCAGGCCCGCATTCACGAACACCACGCCGTCGAGATGCTCGAACTCGCGGAAGTTCGCCGCCTCGTCGCCGGCCTGATCGACCGGGCCGGTATAGTTGAGCGAGGTGAACAGCAGATAGGGGCCGTTTTCGTAATTGACGTTGAGCACGGCCGAATGATGCGGATAGCCGATCGTGCCGTCGTTCGTCGCCGGCGCCGAGCCGGCGGTCGCGCGCGTCGTCAGCGTCTGGAGATATTGATAGCTGAGATTGACGCCGACGCGGCTCCGCTCGCCCAGGAAGGGCGTGTTGACCCGGTAGTCCAGCGCGGCGAGGATGCCCTTGTAGCGCAGCTCCGAAGCATTGAAGTAGCTGGTCTCCACGAAGTCGAGCTGATGGGCCGGGTCTCTGTGGACGCGGTCGCAGAACTGGTTGTTCGGGAAATCGGGCGAATCGTAGCAGCTCGCCACGACCTGGGTCGCGGTGAGGTTGCTGATCGCGTTGCGCAGACGGATGTTGAGATAGTCCGCCGAGATCCTGAGGTTCGGGATGAACCGCGGGGTCAGCACCGCGCCGACCGACCAGGCGTTCGACCGTTCATTCTCCAGATCGACATTGCCCGCCAGCGCCTGGTGGAACGACCGCTGGGCCGAGAGCGAGCTGAAGTTCGCCGGCACGCCCGCGGCGGTGCAATTGGCCTGGCGCGTCGCCGGGTCGGGCCCGTTGGCGCGCTGGTTGCGATCGCACGGATCGGTGGCGAAGCCGAAGAAGGTGCTCGATGGATTGAAGATCTCGGTGATCGCCGGGGCCCGGATCGCGCGCGTATAATTGGCGCGGAAGCTGATGTCGCGGATCGGCGACCAGCGTCCCTCGACCGTCCAGGTCCAGTCCCCGCCGGCGGTCGAATGATCGACGTAGCGGGCGGCGCCGTGCACCTCGAGGCGGTAGAGCGCGGGGATGTGGTTCTGCGGGCTGAACAGCTCCGCGGTCAGCTCTCCGAAGCCCTCGTTCGTGCTGTAATGGCCCGAGACCGGCAGGATCGGGACCGACCGCCCGAACTGGACCCGGTCGTTGGTCGGATCGCCGTCGCCATTGGTGTCGACGGCCGGGTTGGTATCGGGGCCGCCGAAATAGAAGGCGCCCGGATCGAAGGACGTCGATTCCCGGCGATGCTCGTAGCCGAGAGCGAATTTCAGATCGCCGCCCGGCAGGCGGAAGAGTGGGCCGCTGATCGAGGCGATGAAATCGATCTGCGTGTTGCGGCTGCTCGGATCCGCGATCGTCGTCACATAGTCCCGCGCGGCCTGGGATATCCTCTGGCCGAACAGGTTGAGCGGCGCGCAGGTCGAGCTGATCGTCGGGATCTGGGCGTTCACCGCGCCCGGCGCGCATACGATCTGCCCGCCGACCAGAACGGCATTCACCGCATTCTCGAAATTCTGCTGGACGAGCACGGGCTCGCGGCCCTCGCCCTTGGCATGGCCGTAATTGGCGACCAGCTCCCAGCTGAGCTCGCGCCAGCCGGCGTTGAACGTCCCGTCGAGGCCGCCGACGAAGCGGTAGACTTCGGTCTGCGACGAGGCACGGCCCGAATAGAGGTCGGTATTGGCGCGGCTCAGGTAGAAATAATCCTGAACGGCGACGAGACCGATATTCTGGTCGCTGAACGGGTTGTTGTTGATCGAATTCTGGATCGTCGTGCGCTGCGCCGGGGTGAGGAACGGATTGTTGATGCTGAGGATGATCGGACCGTCGGGCGTGCCCGCCTCGTCGAACAGGCCCGAATTGTAGACCGGCTGATTGCGCAGCTGGACGCCCTTGGAGAAGGAGTACCAGGCCTCCCCGAACAGACGAATATTGTCGTTCAGATGATAATTGAGCAGCAGGGTCGCGTTGTAGCGCTCGGTGTCGGTCAGGAGCTGCTGGACGTTGAAGATGTTGAAGCCGTTGCCGCCCGAGAAATCGATGTTGAAGTCGCCCGCCGCGGCGCTGCCGACCTCGCCGCCGAAGACGATCGGGATGAGGTTGCCGGCGGGATCGAACATGAGCTGATTGTTCTGGGCGTCGTTGACTCCGAAATTGAGGGTCGGATCGCCGAATATCAGGAACTCCGACTGGGCCGGGCTGAGCGGGAAGTTGAGGCCGAAGATGTCGCCGCCGACCGTGGGAATGCCGGATTCGCTGATCGAGGGAATGCGGCGATTCTGGTAAAGGCACTGGCTGAACTGCGAGGCTGGCGGGCAGTCGCCGTAGAACGCCCCGGCCCGGGTGATCGCGCGCTGGTTGTAGACCAGGCCCTCGCCCCGATTATATTCGCCGGTCACCGTAACGTTGCCGCGGCCGTCCGCGAAATTCATGCCCCAGATGCCGCGGATCCGGTAATTGGGCGCGTCGCCCTCCTCCGAAATGCCATATTGGCCGTCGAGCTCGAGCCCCTGGTAGTCGTGGCGCAGCACGATGTTCACCGTGCCCGCGATCGCGTCGGAGCCGTAGATCGGAGCGCCGCCGATGGCGATCGTCTCGATCCGGTCGACGAGGCGCGTGTTGATGCCGTTGAGATCGACCTGGAGGCCGGAATTGGACGGGCCGAAGATGCTCGCCGTGTTGGAGCTGACGAAGCGGCGGCCGTTGACCAGGATCAGGGTGCGCTGGTCGCCGAGGCCGAGGAAGTTCACGAAGGACTGGCCGGAGCCGAAGCTGCCGGCCTGGCCGGCGCCGACCGGCGAGGCGCCCGGCACGCCGAAGGACGGCTGCTCGTTGATCGCCTGGCCGAGCGTTTCGAAGCCGCGATTCTCGATCTGCTCCGAATCGATGATGACCGCGGGCGCGTCGGTGTCGAAGTTCGGGCGGGCGATGCGCGATCCGGTGACCACGATCGTGTCAGACGACGCGCTGGTCGTCGTCGCCGGCTGGCCGGGCTGATCCGCCTGGGTCGGCTGGTCGGGCTGGGCCGGCTGATCCGGTTGGGCCGGCTGTGCAGGCTGGGCCAGCGCGGCGCTCGGAGCGAGCGCGAGCGCAAGCGCGACGAAAGAAGCGGACGATAGAATGATAGAAGTCTGCCGGCGCATGACGTGCTCCTCGCAACATGATGGCAGATGGCATTTGCCTTAACGCCTTGGTTGCAAAACAAAACATTCTTTCGAACCTGGCGCGTGAATTCGTGTATGTGTTACATTCCTGCAACAGAACGGGCCTCCGATTCGACCGCCCGTCATGCAAGGTCTTGTGCCCGATCGGCCCTGCTGTTGTTGGTCGACCGCGCCATGGCCGTGATCGATTGCACGTCTTCGCCGCGCGGCCCGGGATTGTGTTGCAAATCTGATACAGTGGCCGAACTTTCGCGCGATTTCGGCATGTTCCACTTGCCTGTGTGAGGCGAGTGGGCTGAGGCTCCACCATTGCCGGCGCCGCACCTGCACCCCGCGGCCGGCTGCTCAATGGGGGAGTATCAAGATGAAGAAGTTTGGATTGCTCAGCACGAGCGCGATCGGCTCGGCCACTCTGTTCGCGTTTGCCGGCCCGGCCTATGCCGAGGACGCCGCCGCCGCTCAGCCGAGCTGCACGCCCGAGCAGGCCGCTGCCGGCACCTGCACCTTGCCCACCGACACCGCCGCCGCCGCGGACTCCGGCCCGATCGTGGTCACCGGCTCGCGCATCCGTCGTCCGAACCTCGAATCAACGGTGCCGATCACCTCCATCGCCGGCGAAGCAGTCTTCCAGCAGGCCGATTCCAACGTCGGCGAGATGCTGAACGATCTGCCGCAGCTCCGCAGCACCTTCGCCCAGTCCAATCCCGGCCTCGGCATCGGCATCTCCGGCCTCAACCTGCTCGACCTGCGCGGCCTCGGCACGCAACGCACCCTCGTGCTGGTCAACGGCCGGCGCCACGTTCCCTCCGACATCCTGAACAACGCGGTGTCGACGGACGTGAACACGATCCCGACCGACCTCATCGAGCGCATCGACATCGTGACCGGCGGCAATTCGGCCATTTACGGCTCGGACGCGATCGCGGGCGTCGTCAACTTCGTCCTGCGCCGCGATTTCGACGGCCTCAGGGTCCGCGCCCAGGCCGGCGTCGCCGACGACGGCTTCGGCGGCAACGAATATGTTTCGGCCATGTACGGCATGAACTTCGCCGACGGCCGCGGCAACATCACGGTGCATGGCGAATATTTCCGCCAGCGGCGCATCTACGCCTCCGACATCCCCGAGTACCGCCTCCAGAGTGGCCTGTTCGTGGTGGACGCGGACTCCGGCGGCCTGGCGAACAATTCCGACGGCTTCCCCGATCGCATCTTCTTCCGCGACGTGCGCAGCAGAACCATCCACTATAACGGCCTCATCCCGATCGCGCAGCCGGCCGACAATCCGGCGACGCCCGCCAACGAGTCGCTTTGCGGCGTCGGCACGCTCGCCAACAATGGCGGCCCGAACAATCT
>Ga0070686_100000620_pt1 | contig 20751 bp, 29 predicted proteins | sample KBSS23LmetaG_FD_65654 | JGI IMG/M metagenome (GOLD analysis project Ga0070686, IMG submission 65654) | Switchgrass rhizosphere microbial communities from Kellogg Biological Station, Michigan, USA - KBS S2-3L metaG | ecosystem: Host-associated > Plants > Roots > Rhizosphere ... | reverse complement strand
GTGGCCGGCCCTTTCAATTGGGGAAAACAGCTTGCCTCTGTCTCGTCTCATCTCAAGCCCCTGTCTCATCTTTCATTTAGTTCAATGCATGTCATGTGCATGTGTGTACTTAACTATGTGCAATGCATGTGTGCTACCTACTCACCAAGCATCAATGATGCGGGGTGCTGGTTGCCTACCCGCGTTGGGATCACCGATGGCCTTGTTGCACTCTGCACATACGGCTTGTAGGTAGCGGGGGTCATCTCCCGCCGCCTTCCCTAGTACGTGGTGCACCTGTGTTGCTTGGGTTGTGCATGTACCCGCGATGTTGGCTTTGCATTTCCCGCCGTTGTTCACAAGGTTGTGGGCCAGGATCTGTGCCCGCAACTTCCTCCATGCACGGGTACTTCCTCTGGCCCACGCCTTGCTCATTGCTACCTCACAGTTCAATCAGCAGAACTGTTTCCCCACCGTCCTTGTCAGGCAGGGTCACGAGCTTCCACTTCTTGCCATTGGCGTCAGTGACGATCTCCGTCTTGGACATGGTTACTTCTGATTCCGCCGCAGTGCCTTGCGCGCAGGGTCGAGAGTGCTTTCCTCAGTGGTGCTTTCCCCGCCCTCAGAGCCACGCTCAGCCCCGAACTTCTTCAGGTGGGCCTCCTGGCCGGCCTCGGTCTTGTCGAAGCTGTTGGGCAGGTTCCTGTCCGCCACCATCGAATCCAGCTTCTCGTTGGCCGCGTTGCTCTCGTCGATGTTGATCTGCACCCCGCTCTTCTTGGTGCGATCAGTGTTGCTCTGCTCCGCCACGTCCTGGCGGTACTCACCGTTGGCAGGGTCGATGACATCAGTCATTGGGCACGTCCTTTACGTCTGTGAGGTTGATGGACCCGAAATCCACAAGACCCCGCGACGCTAGGTCTTGCTTGCGATCGAATCCTTCTTCCAGCTTGGTCAGTTGCTCGTTCAGGTCCTTATTCTCCGCCGTCAACGTGTCGACCGCTGTTTCCAGCATGGCGTTCTGCATCGTGAGGTCGGTGTTCTTCTGAAGCAGCTTGTTGATGACTGCTTGGGGGTCGATGTTCATTCGTTGTCCCGCTTCTGCTTCTCAGCTTTGGTGATCCACTCCCACTCGGGTTCCTGCTGCGGCCACGTCATCGACTGCACGGTCTTGATGGCCATGGTGTAGCCCATTACGTCCAGCTTCATTCGTGCCGCCTCCAACGCCTTCTGTGCGGCTTCGTACTCCGCCACCGCGATTGGAAGCCATGGGTCGTTCTGGCCTACCTGCGGTTCCACACCCTCGGTGTGAACAGTCATGGTCCGTCCAACTACGTGCAGCACATCGTCAATGATGTCCACCAGGACGATGTCTCCGATATTCACCACCAGGTCGTTCGGCACTTCAACATCCTGAATCTTGTTCCCGCCGATCAGACGCACCTTCGTTGGTGTACCTACGTTGTCGCCAGTGATGACTACCTTTGCCGTTTGCATGGTTCTCCCTCTTTCAGTTTGTTAGTGCGGGAGTACTAGTTCCCGCCGTTGCACTTGAAGGTTCCTAGCGTCTTGCTGACGTGGGTGTGTGGCTCGTGTACTTCCTTGGTCCCGCACTTGCCGTTCTTCAGACTGAAGCTGACCTGGAAGACCTCTTGAGTGCCTTCCACTTCGAAGCTCAGATGAGTGTGCATTTCAACTCCTTAATTGCCGTGCGTTCCTACCCACCAGACGACACCCAGTGCTGTACCTAGCCACCCAGCACCTAGGACTGTCCTTGTTAGCCGCAGTCTTCTGACCCGCGACCACTTGCTAGTGTTGAAGCGCATTGAGATTCCTTCCTCTTCTCTGTGCAGTCCTTTGAGACGGGACACCTGGGGGCGGCTACTAGATCGGTCTGGTAGCCGCCTCTTCCTATTTCAGTTCCTTACACTCCGCCTCTTAGGCTTCGGCTGTGTGCACTCCCAGCAGTAGTCAGGCTCGTTGCTGTGTGGACACGCTGTTTCTGCCCACTTGGCTTTCATCGCTTCCCGTGCGTCTAGGGACTTCTGCTTGATATCCGCCAACCACTCGCCATGGGTCTGCGTCTTAATAGGCCCTACAGCCCTCTTATTTGCTCGCTGCTGGCTTTTCAGAGTCCTCTTGGCAGTCCGCTCTACCCCTGGACCTTTTGAGCCCGCATTTTGGCTGTCAGCTCCTTCCACGTGTACTTCCCGCACTGGCATCGTTCGCTTCGGGCGAGGATTCGGTGTGCGATTCCGGGTACGGGGCTGCATGGGTTCTTCTTGCGTTTCAACTTCTTGAGAGGCATTGAGCTTCGGCCTGACCTTCTTCTTGGGCTTGACAGCTAGTTCGGGAACGGCTTCTTGCCGCAGTTGCACCGATCCGCGTTCCCCTTGAACACGTGCCACGTCCCGCCGCTTGGGTTCGGTGGGCACGTCAATGCTTCGGTCTTCTGTTTCCGCTTGAGCTTCTTCATCTTTTGAAATCTCCTCATTGACTTGCCATGGCGGGGGAGGGTTCAGCCAGTGCGCTTCGTTCTTCTTGTGTGCCTGCTGACGGTTGATGTGTTCGGGTGTCGTGTATCCCTCAATGGCTGCGTAGGGGTGGTCCTCGTGTGTGTACGGCCGGACGTGCTTCCAAGCCACCAGTTCTTCAATAGCGGGCGACATGTCCACGGTTGCTAGTGACATCCGGTAGGCAAGCTCCTGCGGGTCCATATCCACGTTGCCGTTCTTGTCCGCCAGTTGGTTGATCCGCACCCACAGAAGGCGGGCGAGGATTGACATTGACGTGTACTGGGACAGGTTGAACCACTCGCTGCGAACTGTTACCTGCTTGCCGTACTTGGAAGCCATGTCACTTCCTCCGCAGCTTCTTGCCACCCTTGGCGGGAGGTGCCTTCTGCGTGAACTGAATGACCACACCTCGTGGGTGCTTACTGGTTCGGAATCCCAGGTTCTTGCGAGCCGCGTATTTCGCTACTGCGACCTGGAACATCTTGTCCGAGCAGGTGTAGTCCTTCACCCGCTCAATTAGCCAGATGTTTCCGTCACTCCACTGATCCCAGTCGTACTTCGCCCTGAACGGGTCTTCCCCGCTGGTTACTTTCGTTGCCATGGAAACCACGATAGGGCATGTCAACTTGGACGTACTTTTCCATAAACTGAAACGCAGGTACCTATGTTCTATCTACGACCGTAGGGAGTTTCAGTCTTTTAAATAGTAGGTATCTCTGTGTGGTTTGAATGGCTTGTAAGGCTTGGCCCCTGGGTACCAGTGGGGGACCCCCCCTGGATACCTCCCTGGGTGCCAGTTGGGGTCCACATGGCGTCAACGTTGACCCACCCTGGTATCCCCCCTGGGTCCCACTGGGGGTCCCTAGGTGGGTGTGTGCACCAAAAGGCCGGCCAACGTTTCACGCGATGAAATGCGGGACCGTTAAGCCATGAAGAAGAAGCTGCGTCGCAAGAAGGTGGAACGAATGGTGGCTGCCCTCGTGGGGTCTGCTCCCGCACTCACCGAGGACCAGGCGGATGTGTTGTCCCGCCTACTGCCTGCCGCCCGGAATCAAGGCGTGTCTACGTCGTCCAGGTGAGGACGCTTCTCTTTGATCCAGGCTTCAACGTCATCAGCAAGCCAGACCTGTCCCATGGCAAGCACCTGATAGGGCTCTGGGAAGTCTCTTCTGCCGACCAGTTGGTATGTGCGGGCACGGCCGATCCGTAAGCGGGTAGCGATCTCAGACGCACCCATCAGCTTGAACGTCGGTCGTGCTGCCATAGCCAGAAGCTAGGCCCGCAGTGATCTCCACACGTGGCATACGGCAAGACACACCCCGTCTACCCCTAGACACGTGTTAGAGGGGGTGGTTACGTGTGTGGCTCGTGCAAGTTGCACACAGGGGAGAACCTGATGAGCTTCAGAGATCGCAAGCCATGGCGGTACACCGGCTTCTGCGTCCCGCCCGGTGTCGTGGAGGAAGACGACGAGAACCTGGATCTTGGGTACTCGATCCTGAAGGCGTTGAGCGAACAGACTTCACTGACTGAAATCGCACCTGGGGTCTACTTCTACCGGAAGGAAGCTGAGCCCATGAACATGCCTTCGTTTCAGGAACTACAAGACATGGACGAGGACGCGCTACGGGCGCTTGCCATGTCGATGGGGCTTGGTGGCGGGGAAGGGGACAACTCCAGCAAGGGAGAACTGATCAGCCGGATCATGCAGCACATGACCTTCCCCGGTAATCCGCATCCTGATCCAGGGGAGTAGGTCAGAGGTAGTCACCCCAGGTCTTGTCGTCCCCGTGCCACCTGGACGCTCCTAGACGCCTTAGGGCCACCTCCTGCTTGTTGGCGTACCTCGTCCCGCGACCACCCTTGCCGACCCTGATCTCACAGAGTGCTTGGACCACTGAGCGCTGTGCGGTCAGGGTCGCTGCGTTCCACCGTGCTTGGGCGTCAGGTCCAGCCATGTCCCGCAAAGCAGGTGGGATGGTGGCCTGTCTGATCTGCGTTTCAAGTTCAGCAATCCGTTGGGGCAACTGCGTTTCAGCTACTTCAAGAGTCTCGATACTCAAAGTGCCGGCCATGACTCTGCGCCTGATGTCTTCCAGCCTGGATTTCACTTCCAGCAACTCACCTTCAAAGGCACGTGTGTCAGCCGGTGAGGTCTTCATCAGGGCAGCGATGGCGTCAGCCTTCTGTAGGCGGGCAACGATCAACTGAGTGATGACCGCTTCCAGTGGTGCCGCCTGGATGGACACGCAGTGCTTCCTGCGGTTGCTGCACCGGTAGCTGTCCTTCACGTGGTCCAAGTGCTCCCCGCACACGTCGCACACAGCGAGGTAGGTCAGTAGGTACTTCTGCCGCCCTGGTCGCGTGATCCTGCGGTCAGGGCTGCTCAACACCTGCTGCACGTCGTAGAACAGCTTCTTGTCCACGATCGGCTCCCACTGCCCCGCATACTCCTGGCCGTTGTGCCGCCTGACAGCCACGTAGACGGGATTTCTGGCGATCCTCCTGACCCTGGATGGGTCCCACGGGTCTGAAGGCTCAGACAGGCTCTCAGCGATCCGGAGGATGGGGATGCCCTTGCTTACATCTTTGAAAAGCTGTTGCACCACAAGGCTTTCAGGGATTGAAACGACCTGACCGATGCGCTTGCCGGTGTCGGGGTCGAACGTGCGCTTGTAGCCGTACGGGGTCGGACCGCCTGGAGGAAGACCGGCTTTGGCCGCGCCTGCATGACCACGCTTGGTGCGGACACTCAGCAGCTCTGCTTCGTAGGCGTTGTTGACGCCGTCTTCAGCAAGGGTCTTCCAGTCCCGCGCGTTGCTCAGGTTGTAGGTGCGCCCGTGCTGAATGACATGGATTGAAACGCCGTTGGTGCGGCACGAGGACAGGAAGGCGAACCAGGTCTCTGGTGTCCTGTCTCCGCGACTCGACTCCCAGAGGATCAGCACATCAATAGCGCCGCGATTCACGGCGTCGGACACCGCCGTCCAACCTGAGCGACCTGCATTTTTCCCGGATCCGGGAAGCTTTCCGAAGCGACTTGCTGAGCTGCCGTCGGTGTAGTCGCCCGCGTCTGTCCAGCCCTGTTCGTCCTTGGTCCGCTGGCCTTCTTCAAGCTGCTCAGCGATGGACTTGGCCTTGCCGCTGCTTTGCCTGCCATACGTAGATGCCCGCATGGGTCAAGACTAGGTCTATGCGTTTAACTTCGTGAAGTGCATCCCACAGACCTGCTCATGCGCTGGGACGCAAGAAGGCCCCCTGCGGCACCGGGGAGAACCAGTGGATGAGCAGGGGGCCTTCGGTCTTGCAGCCTAGGTGTTGCTGTCCTCGTCCTTGGGCGGCTTGCGGTTGCTGAAGATGTTCAGTGTCCCCACGACACCGATCACGCCGATGATCAGTGCACTACGGGACTGAGTGTCTTCCTTGGGGATCAGGTAGAACACTCCGAAGAACGCAGCGGCTATTACTGCCACCAGTCCCACAAGCGGCCACTTAACTTCCATAAGCGCCTCCCTCACAGCGAATACGCCTGCACGTGTACTACTCCCAGAGCCACGGTCAGCAAGGTCGCATTCGTCACCAGCAGTGTGAACCCTGTGGTGGTCTTCGTTCCCGCCTTGATGCTGTAGCTGTAGCGGCCAAGAAGCGTTGCGTCTTCTGCAACGTCGATCCCGTAGTTGTTGTTCGGCAGAGTGCGGGGCCAGGTGACGATCACTTCCCGCGTTCCACTGAACAGTGCGATGGCGGGAACGGCAACCGACTTGATGCAGGGGAAGCCCACCACGGCATTGGTGCCCGCAACGCCCTGTAAGCCTCTCTCGCCCTGCAAACCACGCTCACCCTGAACTCCCTGTGGCCCAGGCTCCTTCGTTGCGTCCACGTAGCTCTCAAGGGCTTGCGTGATGGATTGCTTCGCCTCGTCGATGGTGTCGTTCAGTGATCCGTACCTGGCGCGGTATCCCGCTTCGTTCAGCACATCGCGCAGACCGAAGTCCGGTGCCATCACGACGTAGTAGTTGACCGGCACTGTCCAGTCGTGTGTCAGTCCCATGGAATTCAGTTCGTGCAATACAAGCTGAGTGCCGGTCTGTTCCTTCACCGACCACATGGAACGGGTGATGCTCTGTTCCTGCACGGTGGACAGGACATCAACCGCGTTGGTGCCGTTGTACTTCACCGCGACCAGGCGGCGGAAAGCACTCTGCATCACGGCACCAGTGGACGGACGTACTTGAAGACGCACACGGAACCGAACGTGCCGGTGTCCGCACCGTGGATGGCGCGGTTGGTGGCTGTGTCCGGAGACAGTTCAACTTCCAGGTAGTCGCTGGCGCTCATCTCGACTTCGTTCCACACGTGCTGACTGTGGCTGTTGCTTTCACCCGTTGAAATGTTGTTGACGGAGCGGGGTGCGATGCCGACACCGTTCAGGGACACATAGGCGCTGTAGGTGCCTACCTCGCTAGCGCCATCCGCCTTCCATCCGATTGTTGCGTCTACGCGATAAACGCCTGAGACCGGAGCGATGAGACGGCTGGTTTGAGACGAGGTGCTGTGCATGCCACTGTGGGACTTGATGTATTCGCCGTTCCACGACACGGCACGGAAGACACCATCGTTGTTGAAGCCGGATCCCTCGGTGGTCCGATACACCTTCAGGTACGGGGTACGGATGGACGGCTCAATGGACTGCGCGAGGTTCTGGAAGTGAGTCCATAGCTGAACGTCATCGGCACTGTCGGGATAGACGAGGCCGGAAGTCGTAGTTGGGCTCATATCGGATTCAGCCTTTCCCATTCGACGTACAAAGACAGTGCTGGTGAATAGGTTCCCATCCCCGCGAACCGCATGTCCGGGTTGCCGTCGGCGTCGTAGAACGCCAGGCCGCCCACCGTTCCATTGGTCATGTCGGTTACCCACGACTCTGGGATTTCAAAAGATGGAAGGATGGCTCCTACAGCCATGGCCGGCCCCGTTGTGGAACTGGTGCGGGTAGGCGCTCCCGATGGCCGCTTCTTCTGCGTGACTTTCCACAGTGTGGAAGTGGCTGCGGCATAGCTACCACCCGAGTAAGGCAGGCGCTCGATGCTCAGCAGTAGGGCGCGGGTGATGGTGTTGCCTTTCAACGACTTCAACTGGTCGCCGAAGAACATGCAACCGACATTCACCGCTCCCGCATACGTGCCCTGGAAGACATCTGTGGTGTCGGTCCGCCACTTACTGCCGTTCCACGTACGCGTATCCACCGGGTTGAAGGTGTCGTCTCCTTTCTCAAGTTCATAGCGGGGTGAACGGCCGAACTTGTCACTGTTGCTGTTCGGTGGTCCAGGTGCCGACGAAAGGATGCGCTGGATGACGTACCACTTGCTACCGATCAGGCTGATGATGACGAGATCGTTGTTGGCCACAGGAAGGTCTCGCGCCACTTCGGCGGTGAACGTCTGCTCTCCACCACGAGGACGGACCTTCACCTGCGAGCCGACTTTGGTTCCGACGACCTGTCCCAACCTCATCTGTCCCTGTTTTGCTGGCTGGACCATCAGACCGTCCTCACCGTCATGCGCTGTACGCCACCGTCGTGCGTGTAGGGAATCGTCAGTTGCGTGATTTCAGCGCGTACAACAGTGCCGCCTTCTAGGGTGAAGGAACCGACATCACCGATCTCCAGCAACGGATTAGGCAGCATCTCGATCTCATAGCTGTCCGCCGTGCGTCGCATCAGCTGACGCAACTTGTTGCGTGCCATGGCGTATGCCTCACTGGCATTGCTCACCATGTCGCTGTCGATGATCAGCGGGATCGGGTACTTGGCATTCGGCCCACCCATGCGCTTCGGGTGAGTAGCGTCCGTGTTGTAACTAGGGGATTGACCCTGGACGCCTGTTGCCTCATCGGTGTACCTGACGATGACCGCGTTGTAATCGTCCTCAGAATCGCTGTAGCCGGTCGAACTGATGATGGTGCCACCCAGCCCATGCCTGAGGGAGAAAACGGCCGTACGGGACTCCAGGACGGGCCGGATAAGCAGATGACCGGTAGGGGTCACGATGCACTCTGCGGGCCAGGCATCCAACATGTCGTACAGCGCCTGAATGCGACTCGAACCGAATACCAGACTGGACGGCACGTTCCGGTCACTGATGTCGTCGTCGAACGCGATGGGAATCTCAGCAGCCACCAACTCCCGCAATGTGCTGACGAACGTTCCCGACGGCTGGAACTCACCGATGAAGTCGGCCTTGAAGATGCGCTCCAGCAGACCGACGCATTCAACAACCACCTCGTCGCCATCGCGTGTCGTCTTGTCGATGCGGAACGTGGCACGGCGGAACCAGGCGGGTTCATTCCCTCCAACACCAATGCCGAGTGTCACCCGCAAACGCTGCCCGTTGGCCGCCAGAGGATGAGTGATTCCACTGGGGGACCAGTCATACCCTTCGGCGTCGTAACGAGGCAGACGGAACTCCGCGCGTTCGGGAACGGTGAGGAATGCGTCGTTGTCCTCGGAGCCGGTGCGGAACGGGATGTTGGCCCGCAGGACGCGGTTGTTGTAGTAGCTGTCCACACGCATGAATAGCTTGTAGCTGTCTTCGAACACAGCATCCCGCGCGATTTCATCGACTTCAATCACGGTGTCCCCAGGTCTGCTTGGGCAACCTGAAGCAGCGTCGAATAGTCGGCATTCAGATCAGCCAGCGTCTGTCCGGTGTAGGCGTCGGCCAGGTCTTGCAGAGTCCAGCCGGTTCCTTCGAACTTGAATGGCCATCCGTCTGTTTCAGCGATTGAAAGTACGAAGTCACGGCGCGGGTCGGTGCGGTCCTGGCTGATCCGCTCCACTTCGAAACCCAGCACACTGAAATAACACTCGTCCAGCGTGCCGTCCGATACCGAACGTCGCAGTTGCAGGATCGCACTGGTGGCTGTGTTGATGAGGTTCTGGAGATTGACTTCCCCGGTACGGGAAAAGGTCCGCAGTCTGACATCCGATGTGAACTGTCCAACCTGACCAGGACCACTGATGATGCGATTCTTGCCACCGACTCGGTACAAAGTGCTGTTGGCTTCATAGCGCTTACTGGGCCAAGCCATTACGACGACCTCCGCCGCCTGTCCCGTGATGGCATCGCTGATGACGCATTCCCGTTGTCCCCGCAGTGAATTGACGGGAAGGGTCAAGGTGAGCGGATCACTGTCGCGGTCAAAAAAGGCCGGGCTGTTCTTGTTGATGCGGGTACGCCAGAACACCGGGACACCGAACGGTGCCTCGTTGTCAGTCACCACAAGGCTGTCGGTGTCAGTGGCGTCCAGGTGCCCACCACGTACGCGAGTCATCTTGCCGTCGGGACCAACGCGGTACAGGTCCACCATTTGGCCGGCGGTCATTCCAGTGATTGAAATAAGGGCTCGTGGCGGGTACTGACTCGTCACCGCTGTGGCCGTAGTAGCGACCGCCATCTACTTCCTCCCGTACTTCCGACTGTGGTTGTCCGCGCGCATTTTGTTGTCGATCCTGCTGTCCACCGTGGCGTAGAACAGATCCGTGTTCAGGTTCATGTTCACGTCGGTGGTAACTGCAACAGCCTGTGTCGCAGGTTGTGTGCGCCCACCGGATGCTTCAGCGGCCATGTATCCCGCATCACTGAATGCGCCTGCACCTGTCCGTGCCAACTGATTGTTCACGCGGTTGAGGCGAGACAGTCCGTTCACCTTGACGTTGACATTCACCGTCTTGGAATCAGGGATGTCACCAATCGCCCGCCGCACCTCGCGTGCATCTTCCAGGGCAGCCTCAGTCTTAGCTGTGATTTTGGTGTCGTGGCTGTCGGGGATACCGAGAATCTGGTTGGCAAGGTTCTTGGCTTCACCAGCGCTGTATCCGGCTGCCTGTGCGGACCTGATGAATGAAGCACGCAGTTGGTCACCCTTGGCCACAACAGCGGGAGTAAGACCATCCACATTTACAAGCTGGCTGTAGTAACCACCGAGGGAACCAGCGAGCGATTCCAGGGCCTCGCGGTTCTCGCGCCCCTTCTCGGTGTTGACTGACAGCCCCTTGCCGTTTTCCTTCAGCTGCCTATTCGTCTCGGCGATGGCTGCTGCTGCATCGGTTTCAGCGCCATAAAGGCTGCGGTTGGTGTTGGTCAGCTCTTCTTTCGCAGCGCGTAGCTGGTCGATGCTGGCAGTTGTACTTTGTAGAACCTCCTGCTCACCTTCAAGGGCAGCACGGAAACTGTCGATGCCACTCTCTGCACCAGCAGTACGCGCGGTGAACGATTCGGTTCCTTCGTCCAGTAGCCCAAGCGACTCTTGCAACTCGATGATTTTGGACGGGATGTAACTGACAACGCCGTATAGCTCTGTGAGTCCACGAATCGCCCAGGCAGTTACTTCAATGCCCGCCCCGAGGACCGTGAAGAAGTCCCCCAGCGCCTCACCCGCGTCTTCACTTCCGCCAGCGATGGTTTCCATTGCGGAACCTAGGGATTCGCCCAGCGTTCCCAGACCCTCGCCCAGCGCATCAATGACAGGTCCGCCATTGGCAATCAGCGTTTCTAGCCCATCGCCAACTTCTTCGATGAACTCAGACAGGCCATCGGTCAGTGGGCCAAGGAAGTCAGACGACTGATCGAAGATGCCGTCGAAGTCGATGGTGCCTAGAGCGGCTTCAATTTGGTCAATGCCGTCCAGGGTTTTGTCGATGAACGGGACGGCGGCGTTCTGTAGGTCAGATTCAAGACGACTGGTGAAGCCCTTGAAAGCCGCCTGGACGCGTTCATCCTTGGCGACCAGGGCAAGACCACCCGCGACACCCGCTGCGCCCGCACCGCCGATTACAGCGGCCGACATGAGTGCACCGACAGCAGGTGCCGCAGCCGCAGCACCGGTAACAAGGGCGGTCTGTAATGAGCCGGCAATTCCACTTGATGGAATGGCTGGCACTAGCCCTTCAAGCAGATCCTTGTTTTTAGTGAGGTTGCGGATCTCAGCCTGCTGACGACGCATGGCCTTACTGATGTCCATGCGATCCGCTGCGTTGTCCGCATCCGCGAATGCACGAGCCAGCGAACCAAGTTCCCGCTTGGCAATCTCGATCTCACCGGTGAGCTTGGCGACCTGGCGGCCACTGGAATCCGCAGCACTACCGAACTTGCCGGTGGCCCGTGCTGCCTTGTCCAGTTCCCGTTGAAGGTCTTGAGCTTCACGGTCCGCCTTCGTCATGTTGGCGTGGAACGACCGCAATCCTCGATCGCTGTTGTCGTTGACGTTGACGTTGGCTTCTACATCGCGTGCCATCAGCGAATCCTGTCCAGTGCCCTATCGAGTGCTCGATCAGCCGCAGCACTCCACTCATCTGATTCAGTAACCGGTTCGGTGAAGAAACCTGGCGTGACAACGATCAGGTGCCACATGCCTTTGCCCCGATTGCCGAACGTCGGGTGACGAACGTTGCCCTTGTCCATGCGCCTGATGTCGCTACGTCCACCCGCACTGTTCCTGCCACCCGTCAGCTTCACCCTGACTGTCTTACCTAGGACTTCCTGCTTTGCCTTCACTTGAATGGCGGCAGCCCACTTGTTCAGACCGCCACCTCTGGGAAGGGTGGCGAGAGCACGTTGCCTGATTGCCTTACGCACAACAGGAACAGGCTTGCGCAGTTCGGTGCGCAGCTCGTCCAGCACGCGTTGTTCAGCGATCAGTTGCCCGATCTCTCGGGCGTAGGCGCCGATGCTCTCTGCCACCGCTATCCCTCCTTGCTCTGCTGTTCAAGAATCTTGTTGAATACGTCCTCCACGGTGGCGAGTTCCCGGTCACTCATTTCCACCAACGGAACCCCGTATTGAAACGGAGTCCTGAAAGCCATCCAGATCAGCCTCCGGGTTGCTGATCCGTCTGGGTAGGGTCCACTTCCTCCGGCTCTTCGTTGACGACCCACGCATCAACACAGTCGGTTTCAAAGTTCTGAAACGCCCTCTTGTACTGACCGGTTCGGTGAAGCGCCTTCCATGCCATGTAACGAACGCGAGTAAAGACGCCGTTCTCGGTGTAGTAGTCCGATCGCTCGAAGGCCGCTGCGTCCCGCTGGTCGTAGCTCACCGCGTACTTGGTGCCGTCTTCCATCACAACTTCGACGGCACGTCCAATGCCACTTCCCATGGTTCTCCCCTTTATCTGATTGAAAGGCCGGCGGCTGTTTAGACCGCGATTCCCTTGACGGGCTCACCATCAACGGGAAGGGACACTTCGAACGTGTTGAAGGAACCACGCTCTCCGCCGATCGGAACGGCCATCAGAGTGACCGTGAACGTGTAGGTGGGATTGCCGACTCCGCGCTTCGGTGTGAAGACGACTTCCACCTTCTCGCCCGCATGCTCGGTCAGGTATTCCGAAAGGCCCTCGATGACCTGCGGGCCACGAACGACGAACGTCCAGGTGGCGTCATCCGCATCCGACAACACATAACCGGGGTCCAGCGTCTTCTCCTGGACAATGGCGGTATCGGGGGTCAGAGTCGCCGCAGTGGTGTTGCCGAGAAATTCGACACCGTCCCACTCGATCTTTGCGTTCTTGCCGAAGACGGCACCTTCAACGACTGGCATTACTCGCTCCTAACGGTGATCTGCATGTAGACCTCTGCGTCGTTGTTGATGCCGACGTTGATGAAGTCCACACGGTCAACTACTGCGACGGTTTCGATTGCGGTGACGACAGCACGCCAATTATCGCTTTGCCATTGCGCTGCCTTCAGTTCGTCTTGACCCAGGTAGGTGCGGACGAACCAGTTGTCTTCGTACAAGCCACTTTGCGGGTCGATGATGAGCGGACCCTGAACGATGTATGTGTCTGCGAACTGGATGGTCTTTGGGCGGGTAGGGAACGCTTTCAGTTCCTGAATCCCTTGCAGCGCCTCGACCACCTCGTTGCGCTTGTCCATGAGAGTCATGCCAGCAACACACGGCGGTAGCCGTTTTCCAGTCGACGCACCTCGGGATCGTTGGACGGGCTGAAAACTGCACCCGTTTCGACTTCCGTGGTGTTGATGAGGTTGCGCATCGAGAGGTTTCGTGCCACCCGCCGAAGCAATGCTTCGCGCAAGTCAGCCGGATAGTTCGAAGGAATGCGGCACTTACCCCGCTGAGAGGCACGCTCAGCGTCCAGAACACCTTGGAGCATGTCCTGGTCTAGGTCCGTCCTTCCCAAGTAGTCCTGGACGTCCTCAACGGTTACGTCGTCCATCAGGACTCCACCGAGTAATAGTCGATGACCTCACTCACAGGGCGAACGGCAATGCCCTTGGCTGCGATGGCGTCCATCAGCGTGTTGAAACCGTTCTGGCTACAAATCGCAGCGTCAGTAGGCGCGGTTGCTCCCTGGGTGAACTGGTGGAAGGTCCAGATGGACCAAGCGCCGTTGCCCTTGATGCGGTCCAGCTCTCCGCCAGATGCAGTCAACTGAGTCACGGTTCGCCCACCCAACCCGGAACCGTCGTTGATGCCCGTGACCGCACGGAGTTTCTGAGGGTGTGCCGGGTGGTAATGCTCGTAGCTGCCACCCGCGATCGTCCGGCTTGTCTGCCAGTAACGGGACGCGATTTCAGCGATTGACACGTTGTCGGTCGTCTTCTCGAAGTGGCCCTTCGGGTACGCGAAGGAACGACCGTCGAAGCCGTTCTGGTCAAGCCACATCCGCAGACGCACGAAGTCGTAGTCAACGGTGTCAGCAGTCAGAGATGCGAATCCGTTGGTGGCGTTGTGATTGGCGGACAGGAAAGAGTGGCCGGCAATCTCGTGACCCATGTCCCGCAGAGCCTTCTTCTGCGCCAGTGTCATGTATAGGGACGTGCCGACGTTCTGGACGATCGTGTAGAAGGTGCCCCGGTATCCGAGGGCATCCATCTTCGGCTTGGCGTAGGTGTAAGGACTCTGCCAGGAATCGTCGAAGGTCAGGCTGATAACGCCATTCGGGAAAACGGTGCTGGTGTCGGGAACGATCTCGATGGCGTCCAGGTAGTACGTGAACGCACCGGTTCCCAACCCGTACATTGCGAAGCTGATGTCCGTGAAACCGTTGCGGGCACTGGGAACGCCAGCCGTGATGGAGTACGTACCCGTCGCTCCGCTGATGGCCGCCCACGGGATAACCCAGGTAATCCACTCATCGGACTGGACGTAAGCGTTGTTGGCGTTGTTGTTGGTGTAGAACGAGAATCCGACGCTGTTGGTGTACGCGTTGCTGGTTCCGAGCGAGACCTGAGCCCGGTCGAAGTGCGTGATGTCGCTGACCTTGAAGGTGACCTTGATGGCCTTACCGGTGAGGTCCATCGCGGACAGCCCGGTCTTGCGGATGTTGGACTGGTTCGTCGTCGCGTTGGTGGTAACTCGGATGCTCTGAGAGCCACGCTGGAAGACGTTCGTGTCGTCCGCCGAGGAAGCCGTACCCGTGCCACCAACAGTCCACCCGTGACCCGAAGAGAACAGATCACGGTACGAAGCGTCCTGCCCCCAGTAGCCCTTGCCTCGCTTGGCACCGAAGGGCATCAGGAAGCCAGCGGTAGAAAGCCTTTCCGCCGTGGTGATCCTGCCGGTGATGTTCGCTGCCCCGCCAACGGTGAGGTCGCTCCCACCTCCTGAGAGCGTCAGGTCACCGGTCACCGTGCCACCGCCGAGAGGCAGGTACTTCGGCAGCACTGCGGGTTCCTGGCGCTCAACGTCCGCCAGGTCCAGCGTTCCACCGGGTGAAGCAGCAGGAATCGTGATGGCGTACTTCTCATCGGTAACCGTGTAGAGCGAACCGTTCTCCCGCTCCGCCTGCATCACCTCGCGGACCGTGTAGGTCCATCCGGTGTTGTTCCACTGCGGGTCGTCCGTGGCCGCCAGAGCCACGGAGAAGGCCCCGGAGGCATCCAGGGTCACCTTGTACGGGACGGACGGCAGAATCGCGTTGTCGGTCGAATCAGCGGCTGTGATGGACGGGGTGAAGATGAGGTAGCCCTTGAGTGCTGTTCCGTCGGCCGCGACGTACTTGCCCGTCACGGTGATAGGTGTGATGCCTGGAGGCATTGCCATGTGCGTTCCTATCTCTGAAACAGGGCCGCACCCTGTGAAGTTGGATGCGACCCTGGACTACGTTTCAGCGGTTGAAGTTTTGGCCGGCTGTTAGACGGTGGGGTCGTACTTGATGCGACGGATGCCAGCGGGACGAGAGTTGGCCGTGGCCTTGTAACCCCAGATGCCGAGGTAGATGGACTTCACCTGGATGTCGAACTCCAGGAATCGCGGCGTGGTGGCCCACCCGTGCACGTCGGCGCGGTTGAACAGGTAGCTGTTGTCCGTCGCCGTGGACATGGCACCCAGCGCCCACGCCATGCGACCGATCAGGCCGTTGAGGTTCAGGGAAGCGAAGTCACTGCTGAGCGCACCAGCGGCGTTCTGCGGACCGATGGGCGGGAACAGGAGACGACCGTTGTCATCCGCCGCCAGGGCGAGAGCCTTGTAGAGGTTGCCCTGAAGCACGAACTCCTTCAGGCGGTAACCACCCCGCTGGATACGCAGATCGATCAGCGCGCCGATTAGTTCCTTCTGAAGCGCCTTGTCCGCCACCGCCGTGGTGATGGTGATTTCGGTCAGCGTCAGGCCGTCCAGGAATGTGGCAGCAGCGGCTTCCAGGCCCTCGTACCAAGCCCGCCGCATCTCCGTCCGGATGAGGTTGTCCAGGTTGGGCGAACCCATCTGGTCCCACGCCTCACGGTTGATCTCGATCTTCCCGGAAAGCGCCGTCGGAGTGACCGGCTGACTGGTGACCGCGAAAGCACCGAGAGAAGGCTCAGTGCCCTCCACGTGATCCGCGACCAGACCGCTGGACGAAGACCACTTCGGGAACTGGAAGCCGGTGATGCCGTTCGGCGGAGCACCCTTGTTGATGGCGTTCCACAGCGGGTAGTCGTACTCCAGGTTGTCGACATACATGTCCGGCCGGTTGATGGTCGGGTTCAGCGTCGCCACGTTGGTGGTGGCAACAGCGAACTCCGCATCCATGAACGCGTTGACGCGCTTCTCCGCCGCCTCGTCACGACCCTTCAGAGCGGCCTTGATGTCATTGGCGAAACTGAACTCACTGTCGCTGTTGAACGTGTAGATCGGCTTCTCGTTGACGAAGACCGCCTGGTTGGCCGTAGAGGCGTTGGGAACCTCACGCGGCGGAACGGTCGGGTCATCCTGCACAGAGGCCGGAGCGGCATTCTGAACGGGCTGCTTGGCCTGTTCCACGGTCTTGTTGAACATGGCCTGGATCTGCTGGAACTTCTCGAAGTCCTTGATGGAGAAGGTCTGCTCCGGATCAGGCGCGGTGCAGTTCTCGACAACGTGCGTGTCTGCGCCGCAACGGGTGCAAATCATTGGGTTCCCTTCTTTGGTCGCCGTCACGGACGTGAGTCGGCTGTCGTCGAATGCAGGCACCGCAGTCAGCGATACCTCGTTCAGGTGTGCCTTGCGCACGATGTGGACCCCCGGCTTGCGAGGGTCGGTGTAGAAGTCCATTTCAGTTGTGCCAACGGAAAGCCCGTCCAGCACACCGAACTCAGCGAGAGAAAGAGCCTCGTCGCCCTTGGGTCCAGGTGCGACACGGAACTTCATCTCGATGCCACGGTCTGTCTCGGTGAACTCAGTGGCGATGCCGATTGCGGAGCTGTTCTCGTGGTCCCGCAGAAGCTTCACCCGGGACAGATCGGCGTACGTGATACTGCCCGGCAGGAATTCAAACCGTCGTCCCTTGCTGACTGCCGTCTTGCCGTAGGGCAGCGCCAGACCGGTGATGGTGCGGGCTTCCTTGTTGACCGCGAACTCAGCCCGCTCGTCGTTGTCGAAAGTGAAGTCCGACGAGGTGGCGAACGTGTGCTCAACCGTTTGGCCGGCCTCGATTTCACGCGGTGAAGTACCCAGCTTGGATGCCACCTTTACGGGTGCTTCCGGCTTAGGCGCCAACTCCGCCTTCTGCTGTGCGGTCAATGCGGGCAGCCCTTCCTTGGCACGGATCTCGTCCACGGTCATCACACCTGCGTTCTTGTAGCCGGTGTAAATCTCCATGCGTTCCTTGTGATTGGCCCGCAGGTAGTCGTTCTGGTCCAACTTCACGAAGTAGCCACGAGGGGTTACATCGGGCATGGTGAGCCGCTGTTCCACCGCGAGGATGTACGGGTTCAGCAGATCGTTGATGCGGTCTTTCCGTCGGTCCACAGCGTTCTGATACGTGCGGGAAGTGGTGCTGATACCGAGGTCTTCCGGGTCCAGACCAAGTGCGTTGGCAATCCCCAGATTGATGTTCCGCTCTACCTCGATGAGCTGAAGGTCCGCAGGGGACAGGTAGTCCAGGGGCTTGGCCTCCAGGGCCGCACCGATATAGCTGTACGGGTTTCGCCTGTTCGACTCCGCGAAAGCCTCGATCTCTTCCTGCATGGCTTCGCGCGCTTCTTCGTGCGAGTCGTACCCGAACAGCGGGTCCACATCTGCCTGCGGAGTGAAGAGCAGCTTGGGCATCGGGTTCTCGGCGAACATCTCGGAGGTCTTGGCGGTCTTCATGGCCCGCCGGATGACAGCACCCACCGTCTTGCGCAGTGGCAGGTGCGGACTGTCGAACCTGATGATTTCAGTGGATGAAACCCGCACACCCTCGATGTAGATCTCACCGTCGGGGTGGTAGTTGTCCCCGCACGGCAGCGTCGTAGGAAGCGCATTGCTCGGTGCCTGGATGGTCACCGAATCCAGGTTCACGTGATAGGCGCTGATCGGGTATCCCGTGTGTGCCCATTGGGTTACGCGCCAGAACGACACGCTGTCCATCACGAGGTCTTCCACGGTCTGCTGAAGCGTCACCACGTTGGCCACCCGTGGGTCGATCTGTTCCAGCAGTTGATTGCGAACCTGCTCGTTGTCCCCGCGATACGTCACCAGGGGCAGGGTTCCGATGTTGCAGATGAGATTGCGTCCCCGCAGAACGGCGGGAATGGACATGGCAGAACGACGACCCACGCTCGGTGAGACGCCTTCCAGTTCATTCAGCCGCCGGAAGATCTGGTCGATTGACACAGGATCCGGTGAGTCTGCGCTGAAGGTCGTCTCAGTGCGTGGGTCGTCGAAAGTCAGTGCGAATTCAGCCCGCTTACTGAGGCTGAACAAGTTTGAAAAGCGACCCATGCCATTAGGGTACGGCCTTTCAATTTGCGCGTACTGATACCAGCATCGGCCTCACAGGCGTTGGGAGTGTCTTCGCCAAAAGGACAGCACCCGCTGCGGCATAAACCGCATCGCACGGTTCCTTCTTGTCGCCGTTGGTCCGGCTGAACTTCCACCTGTCTCCCGTTTCATACTTTGAAACGCTCAGAGCGTGGGTTGTCAGCAGCGGGTCACCGTTGTGTGCGATCAGTTCGGCGTCCACATCGGCAGCGAATCCCATACAGGCATCGTGCACTTCTTTGATTTCAACAACTGGAACGCCGGCCAACCAGGGACGCACACCCTTGTGTTGCTTCAACTTGGCCGCCAGCACCGCCATGGGACCGATCGGCATCCACCCCACAGCACGCACTTCAGGCCGCTTCACCAATGCGGGCAGCTCTCGGCCAATCTGAGCCGTTACCGTCTCGATCCCTAGCGACTCCCACACCTTGAGCACAGAAACGCGTGTACGGCCGTCTGGAAGCCGTTCCGCAGCCATCAGGGTTCCGTGGCTCTCGTCCAAACTGATGTCCACGCACAGTGCCACGTTTTTCCGCAGCAACTGACCCTGGTTCTCGCAGACATTCCACATGATGGGGTCGATGGCGCCGTTGAGGGATTTCACTTTCTGACACAGGTACTCGGTACGGAAACCGGCCACAGCAGCGGGGCCGATGCGCTGTGCAAGCTTGGCCTTGTTGTGCAGCTTCTTGAACATGCGCTTGGTGTGACCCAGTGATGGGTTAGCTGCCTTCCATCCCTCCACATCGAAGATGTCGCAACTCTCAGGCGCGCTGTACTCGAACAACCCAAGACTGTCGTCGTACTCGTCCCGCTCTTCATCTGTCGTTGCCTCGATGAAGCCAATGGCAGCGCCGTAGAGGTCGTTCAAGACGACGGAGCGCTCATCACCTTGGTTCGACAGGAACCAGCACTGCGCCCAGTCGATCGCGTGCATGGTTGGCACCACAGCGTCGTACGTCTCGCGGTCTTTCTGTTCCCGCAACTCGTCCACCACAAGACGCCAAACAGTTCGACCGCGTGCAGCACCTCGTCCGGCGGGAACGATGGTGTACGCGCAGTCTTCCGCCGTCTCAATGTGCTTGTCGTTGTTGTTCGTGTAGATGCCCTTGTTGCCCTTACGGGGCATGAGCTTCTGAAGATCAGGAGTGTCTTCGATGAGATTGGCTACAGCCCGCCACGGGATACCAGCACCAGACATCGTGACGCTGACGCCCAGGACGAATTCAAGTTGTTCAACGAAAATCCAGAACGCAATCAGCACTGCGACGAGATGTGTCTTCCCGTTCTGGCGGGCGACAAGCAAAAGGATCTGCTCGAAACGAGGGAAGCCCTCGCCATCCAGTTCCCCGCCATGAATCACTACCCATCGCTGCCACGGGCGCAGAGGACGGTTCACCCGGTTGGCGAACCGTTCCACCGCGAAGCCGTACGAGGTCGTCTCATCCAACGCACAACCGCAGCCGCAGGGACCAGGCGGACCTGTCACCAATGGCGGGGTGAAGCGACGTGCGACGGTGTTGCCGAAGACCTTGCTGCTATCCAGCGCGTGTATGCCTGCCCCGCTCCGCACGGAGTTTGGCGAGTTCGTCTTCAGGGTCTTCCGGGGGCTGGACACTGGCTCCGCCGTCATTCTTCACACCTCCTTGGATTTCAGTTACTACAACGGCCGGCCGTTTGTTGGCGGGGGTAAGACCGAATTCCTTCATCAGAGTCAGCAACAGTGGCCCGGTCTTGTTCACCGTGGCTTCCGCCTGAACGTACTTTTCAATCCGTTCAATGCGCTGCCACCACTTGACGTTGGCCGTTCCACCCGCCTTGTTGTACTGGTCGATGATGTCCAGCGTCTCGGCCTTCAGCTTCTCCGCGCTGTCGATCTGACGTGCGTACCCAAGCATCAGGGCGTAACCCCACTGTTGCTCTGGCTGAAATGCAATGGCTTGCCATGACTTGCTGACAATTGCGGCCATCGGCCCTTTGCGGACTGGCATTGTTCAATTCCTGCAACGCGTGGAGAGAGAGGACAG
>Ga0070686_100000618_pt1 | contig 20830 bp, 19 predicted proteins | sample KBSS23LmetaG_FD_65654 | JGI IMG/M metagenome (GOLD analysis project Ga0070686, IMG submission 65654) | Switchgrass rhizosphere microbial communities from Kellogg Biological Station, Michigan, USA - KBS S2-3L metaG | ecosystem: Host-associated > Plants > Roots > Rhizosphere ... | reverse complement strand
GACGCGGCCTTCGCGACGCAGCACACGGGAGGCTCCCTTGCCAGCCCGTTCGCGCGTCTCGGCCGACAGCGTAAGCTGTTCGCTCATTGCATGTCTCCAAGTTGCGGGTTCAAAAAATGCTCCCGCTCACGCCTCCAGGGATGACCATGAACGGGGGAGGCGCGCCTATAGGCGAAGGTGCCTATGGTGGCAAGCCGGGTTTCGGTCCTGCAAAGGCGGGGAAGATCCCTTCTAGGGTGTCGTCACATGAGGCACCCGCGCCGCCCGGATGCCCGCTGTCTGCAGGTCGGCGATGACGCTGTCGCGGCCGGCGAGGTGGCCGGCGCCGACGGCGATGAACACCGTGCCCGGCCGCGCCAGCCGGCCCCGGATCCAGGCCGCCCAGGCCGCATTGCGGTTGGTGAACAGCATGGCGTGGAGGGCGCGGTCGGTCGGGCTGTCCTGCTCGTCCTCGTCGAGCAGCCTGGCGAGCGCGTCGACGTCGCCGGCCGACCACGCGGCCAGCATCGGCGCCAGCTTGCGCGGCAGCTCGTCATTCTGCTCGAGCGTCTCGTTGAGCTGCGCGAGCTGCTGATCCTCCGGCATCGAGTCGAACATGCGGATCTGCCATTCGAGCCCTTCGAGCTCGCCGATCGGGATGTGCCGGGCATGCGCGGCGTTCATCAGGATCGTCTCCGGCCCGTTGCCGGAGCTGATTCCGAGCCGCTGCGCGCCGAGCACGGACAGGGTCATCGATACGAACCAGGGTTCGAAGGCGTCGAACGCGGCCGGCGGCACGCCCGCGGCGGCCAGCGCCCGGCCGAGCGTCGCATTCTGCTCCGGCGTCAGCCGGTCGGAAAGCTTGCGGTGCTGCGGATCGAGCGCGTAGCGCATGATCATCGGCGCCACGGAGGAGGGTTCCTCGGGCAGGATCGCCTCCATCACCAGCTCGTCCGAGGCGTCGAACGCGGTCCTGACCTCGTCGTTGAACCAGGGCCGGCCGTCGAGCAGGTGGAACGTCCCGAACAGATAGATGGTCGTGTCGGCATCGCGCACCACCCAGAGCGCCGGATTGGCGTCGGGGAGCGGCGCTGCCGGGGCCGCGTGGGCTGCCGGTGCCGTGGACGGCGGCGTCTGGGGCTGCGAAGCCGAGGCGGGCGCACCGGCGAGGGCCAAAGCGACCGCGAGGAATCTCATTCTCATCGTCTCTCATTCTCCTTGGGAGGCGGCGGCGGGGGTGAGCCAGCAATGTCGCCGGCGCCGATTCCTCTTTTTCTTTCTGTAGCTTATGAATTTCCTGGATCAATGGATGGTATAGCGAAACCGGTAGAAGGCTGTCGCCCCGAGCGTCGCGACCAGGAACAGGCCATAGAGGACGATGTGCATCGGCTCCGGCAGGAAACCGCCCTTCCAGAGCAGGAACCAGAGCGGATAGCCGATCCCGAAGGCCCGCGCCGCCGCCGTCGCCGCCTTGCGCTTGGTCTCGATCTCGACCTCGTCGAACTGGCGCGACATCGCGATGCTTCCCGCGATCACCGCGAGCAGGAAGGCGATAGCGAGAATCAGGCACAGCAAAGGCGGCCAGGGGCGCGAGAGGTCGAACAGATTGTCGCCCTGCTGCGCGCCGACGATGCCGCCCCCGATCCCGCCCACCAAAGCCAGGCCGGCGAGGATCGCGATCTTGCGCTGCTGCCGTCGGCGTTCGAGCCGCTCGCCCTCGCTGGCCGGATCAGACACGCCAGCTCTCCCGCTCTTCACCATCATCGAAAATCTCCTCGATCCCCATGCCGAACAGCCGTGACAGCCGGAAGGCCAGGGGCAGCGACGGATCGTGCTTGCCGGTCTCGATCGCATTGACCGCCTGGCGCGACACGCCGATCCGGCCGCCAAGCTCCGCCTGGCTCCAGCCGCGCTCCGCACGCAGGATCCGCAATCGATTCTTCACTACCGCTCCGTCAGGCATAGCTGACGTTGTGTCAGCTTTACCTGACTAACGGTGATTCACGCCTATGTCAACTAAACCTGACAGATTATTGGATGCGCCGGACCCGGAAGCCGCGCGCGGCGAGCATGTTCTGCACCGAATCCCTGCCGGCGAGATGCGCGGCCCCGACCGCGAACAGCAGAATTCCCGGCCGGTCGAGACGGTGAATCAGCCAGTCGGTCCAGGCGGCGTTGCGGCGGCGGAGCAGCACATCGTAGAGCGGGCCGGGTAGCTCCTCGGTAACCGCGGCCATCGCCCGGACATTGCCCCGTACCCATTCATTCTGGCCGATGTCGCCGTCGCTCCCCATGCTTCCCGCGCCGCCTCCACTGCCATGGGCATCGACGATCGCGTCGAGGAAGTGGCGCTGGTCGGCGAAGCTCAGCTGGCCGAAGAAGCGCATCTGCTGGGTCGCCGTCTCGACTCCGGAAACGGGGCGATGTGAGGCGCGGAACTCCGCCTCGAGCGGTCCCTCGACGCCCATATTCTGCATCGTCCGGGCTTCATCGGGGGCCTCGTCGGAATCCTCGCCGGTCTCTTCGCCGGAGCGTGGGGCGGCGGGGCGCGCGCGGCCGGAGATCCCGTGTTGCTCGGCGGCGGACATTCCGCGCACGATCTCCACGCCCATCAGCACCACCGCGGCCGCCCAGGTCTGCAGATTGTCGAGCCGCTCGATCGGCAGGCCGAGATCCTCGACCATCTGCCGAAGCGCCTCGCGCCGGTCGGGCGAGACGCGCCAGAGGATCGGCGCGGTCTTGCCGAGCCCCATCTCGCCGACCAAAGCGGTCAGGGTTGCGGGGTCGTCGAAGCCGGCAATCTCCATGACCAGCTCGTCGGCGCTGCGGGCGGCGGCGTCGAAGCGGGGCGAGCGCCAGCGGAATCCGCGCGGCAGGATATGGATGGTGCCGAACAGATAGATTTTGGTGTCGCCATCCTCAAGCAGCCAGAGCGCCGGATGGGGCCCGCGCTGCGCGGCTGTCCTGTGCTGCGCGTGGCGCGATCGCTGCGCCGCCGCCGGCTGCGCCGCGAGCAAGGCGGCCAGCAGGAAGGCCAACCATTTCCAAGCCTTACGAATCGACATCCTTGCGTTCCAACCCGTTTCCTTGACCCGCCATGCCCCATGGGCCAAAGCGACGCCAGATTTTGTTGCAACTGCGAAGGCCGATTTGGTGGGGCAGAAGCCGCTTTCGTTCCAGTCGCTGGTCCTGACGCTCCACGACTATTGGAGCGGCCAGGGCTGCGTCATCCTCCAGCCCTACGATCTGGAGATGGGCGCGGGCACCTTTCATCCCGCGACGACGCTTAGGGCGCTCGGGCCGGAGCCATGGAAGGCCGCCTATGTCCAGCCCTCGCGGCGCCCGACCGACGGGCGCTACGGCGAGAATCCGAACCGGCTCCAGCATTATTATCAATATCAGGTGATCCTCAAGCCGAGCCCGCCCGATCTGCAATCGCTCTATCTCGGCTCGCTCGCCGCGATCGGCGTCGACCCCTTGAAGCACGACATACGCTTCGTCGAGGACGATTGGGAATCGCCGACGCTCGGCGCCTGGGGGCTGGGCTGGGAAGTCTGGTGCGACGGCATGGAGGTGACGCAATTCACCTATTTCCAGCAGGTCGGCGGCTATGATTGCAAGCCGGTCTCGGGCGAGCTGACCTACGGGCTCGAGCGGCTGGCCATGTACATCCAGGGCGTCGACAGCGTCTACGACCTCGCCTTCAACGACGAAGGGGTCACCTACGGCCAGGTCTTCCACGAGAACGAGGTCGAGTTCAGCGCCTATAATTTCGAGGTCGCCGACACCGACAGCCTGTTCGACCGCTTCCGCCAGGCGGCCGAGGAGTGCCGCCGCTGCATCGAGGCGAAGCTGCCGCTTCCCGCCTACGACCAGGCGATCAAGGCGAGCCACATCTTCAACACGCTCCAGGCGCGCGGCGTGATCTCCGTCGCCGAGCGCGCCGCCTATATCGGCCGCGTCCGCGACCTGGCCAAAGGCGCCTGCGCCGCCTGGATGGAGAAGAACGGGTGGGCGGCGTGAGCGGGCCGCTAGATCCTCCCCGGGACGGGGAGGGGGACCGCCGGCCGAAGGCCGGTGGTGGAGGGGGCAGCGAGAACTTGCGCCGGCCAAATCCTCCCCGGGACGGGGAGGGGGACCGCCGGCCGAAGGCCGGTAGTGGAGGGGGCGGCGAAGATTCGCGCGAACCCGATTTGCGCCGCCCCGCCGTCTACGCGGCCCGACGTCTCCGCCGCAGGATGAGCCTGCCGGAAATTCTGTTGTGGCAGCGCCTGCGCGGCTCGCCGCAAGGCATTGCCTTTCGCAAGCAGCACCCGATCGATCCGTATGTCGCCGATTTCTATTGCGCGGCGTCCAGGCTGGTGATCGAGCTGGACGGACAGGCGCACGAGATGGGCGATCGGCCGAAGCGGGATGAGGCGAGGACGGCTTTCCTGACCGAACGCGGCTACAAGATATTGAGAATCGGTGCGCGGGAGGTGCTCGACGATCCGGACCGCGTGGCTCAGGCCATTGTGACTCATGCGGCGGACCCCCTCCACCACCGCGCTGCGCTCGGCGGTCCCCCTCCCCGTCCCGGGGAGGAGCGGCAATGACTGATTTCCTCCTCGAGCTCCTTTCGGAGGAAATTCCCGCGCGCATGCAGGCCAGGGCGTCCGCCGATCTCGCGCGGCTGTTCGAGGAGCAGCTTTCCGACGCCGGGCTGAAAGCGGACGCGATCGAGACCTGTGCGACGCCGCGGCGGCTGGCGCTGATCGCCCGTGGCCTGCCCGCCGAGACCGAGGCGGTCAGCGAGGAGCTCAAGGGGCCGCGGACATCGGCGCCGCCGCAGGCGCTCGAAGGCTTCCTGCGCAAGACCGGGCTCGGCCAGGACCAGCTCACCGAGCGCGAGGGCATCTGGTTCGCCACGATCGAGCGGCCGGGCCGGGCGACGGCCGAGGTCCTGGCCGAAGCCGTGCCCGCCATCGTCCGCGCCTTCCCCTGGCCCAAGTCGATGCGCTGGGGCGAGGCCTCGCTCTCAACCGAAAGCCTGCGCTGGGTGCGTCCGTTGCAGGGCATCGTCGCCTTGTTCGGCAATCAGGTGGTGGACTTCGAGATCGCCGGCATCAGATCCGGCGCGGCAACGGTCGGTCATCGCTTCCATCATCCGGGCGCGATCACGATCGGCTCGGCCAACGATTATGCCGAGAAATTGCGCGCCTGCCACGTCATCGTCGACCCGGAAGAGCGCAAGGCGCTGATCCGCAAGGGCGCCGCGCGGGCGGCACGAAATGCCGAAATCGTGCCCGACGAAGGCCTGGTCGCGGAGAATGCGGGACTGACCGAGTTCCCGGTGCCGCTGGCGGGCAAGTTCGAGGAGGCCTATCTCGACCTGCCTCCCGAGCTGATCCAGCTCACGATGCGGGTGAACCAGAAATATTTCGCCTGCCGCGACCGCGAGAGCGGCCGGCTCCGGAGCCGCTTCGTGTTCGTCTCGAACGTCGAATCCACCGATCCCGAGACCGTCGTCGCCGGCAACGAGAAAGTGCTCGCCGCGCGGCTCGCCGATGCGAAATTCTTCTGGGACCAGGATCTGAAGGTGCCGCTGGCGGAGCAGGCGAAGAAGCTCGACCAGATCGTGTTCCACGAGCAGCTCGGCACCGTGGCGGACAAGGCCTTGCGCGTCGCGAAGCTCGCCGAATGGCTGGTCAGCGAGCGGATCGTCCGCGCCGATTTCGATCAGGTCGCCGCCGCCGCCCGCCTCGCCAAGGCCGACCTGGTCACCGAGATGGTCGGGGAGTTTCCGGAACTGCAGGGGGTGATCGGCGGCTATTATGCCCGCGCGCAGGGTCTGCCGGACGCGGTCGCCGACGCGATCCGCGACCATTACAAGCCGGCGGGGCAGGGCGACGACGTGCCGACCGACAAGGTCACGGTCGCGGTCAACATCGCCGACAAGATCGACACGCTCGTCGCATTCTTCTCGATCGGCGAGAAGCCGACCGGCTCGCGCGACCCGTTCGCGCTGCGCCGCGCCGCGCTCGGCTTCCTCCAGATCCTGACCAGGAACGGCCTGCGCATCCCGCTGAGCGACGTGCTGGCCCAGGCGGCGGTGCTGGTCGTGGTCTCGCGGCTCGGCGCGCTCTCCTCGGTGACCTTCCCGGACCTCATCGACAATGGCGACCGCGAGCATGAGATCACCGCCGAGGTCGGCTCCTTCACCTACCGCCACGGCGAACATGTCGTGGTCCGCTGGAAGGCCGAGCTCACGCCCAATATCGAGCGCGGCAGGATCATCGAGGAGGTCCAGGACCTCGCCGAATCGATCCTCGATTTCCTCGAGGACCGATTGAAGGTCCAGCAGCGCGAGGCCGGCGTGCGCCACGATTTGATCGACGCGGTGTTCGCCTGCCGGAACGAGAAAGGCGCCGGGGAGGACGATCTGGTCCGGCTGCTGGCGCGGGTGGAGGCGCTGCAGAATTTCGTCGAATCGTCCCAGGGCGCCGATCTCCTCGCCGGCTACAAGCGCGCTGCCAACATATTGAAGCGGGAGAATTGGCCGCAGCCCGTCGCCCCGGCGCAGCCCGGGGCCTCCGCTCGGGAAGACGCCGAGGCAGGCCCCGAGGAGATTCCGGCCTCCGCCGGGATGACGGGGACCGAGGGCATCCTCTCCTACACGCCGCAGATCGAGGAAGCGGAGCTGGACGACGCGCTCGATGCCGCCGAGCCCAAGGTGAAAGCCGCGGTCGAGGCGGAGGAATATGAGCGGGCCATGTCGGCGCTCGCCTCCTTGCGCGCGCCGGTCGACGCCTTCTTCGACAAGGTGACGGTCAACGATCCCGATCCCGACAAGCGCGAGGTCCGCCTGAACCTGCTGCTGAGGGTCCGCGACGCGGTCCACCGCGTCGCCGACTTCTCGAGGATCGAGGGCTGAATGGCGCGCTACGTCTACCGGTTCGGCGGCGGCATCAGCGACGGCGAGGCGGGCAACAAGATACTCCTCGGCGGCAAGGGCGCCAATCTCGCCGAAATGGCCTCGATCGGCCTCCCCGTCCCGCCCGGCTTCACCATCTCGACCGAGATGTGCGCGCGTTATTACGCGGAAGGGCAGGCCTTCCCCGACACGTTGCGCGCCGAGCTCGCCGAGGGAATCGCCCATATCGAGAGCGTGACCGGCCGGCGCTTCGGCGGTGTCGCCGATCCCCTGCTCGTCTCGGTCCGCTCGGGCGCGCGGGTGTCGATGCCCGGGATGATGGATACCGTCCTCAATCTCGGGCTCAACGACGCCACCGTGAAGGGCCTCGCCGTCGCGTCGGGAGACGCCCGCTTCGCCTGGGACTCCTACCGCCGCTTCCTCCACATGTACGCCAATGTCGTGCTCGGCCTGCCCCACGATCTGTTCGAGGAGGCGCTGGAGATCGCCAAGGAGGACAAGGGCGTCCACCTCGATACCGAACTCGAGGCCGGGGATTGGGAGCGGCTGACCGCCCGCTACAAGGAGCTGGTCGAGGAGGAATTGGGCCGGCCGTTCCCCGAGGACCCGAACGACCAGCTCTGGGGCGCGATCGGCGCGGTGTTCGGCTCCTGGCAGTCGGACCGGGCGAGGACCTACCGCCGGCTGAATTCCATCCCCGGCGAGTGGGGCACCGCGGTCAACGTTCAGGCGATGGTGTTCGGCAATATGGGCGAGGCCTCGGCCACGGGCGTCGCCTTCACCCGCGATCCCTCGACCGGCGAGCGTGCTTATTATGGCGAATATCTGATCAACGCCCAGGGCGAGGACGTCGTCGCGGGCATCCGCACCCCGCAATATCTGACCCGCGCCGCGCGCGACAAGGCCGGGGCCAGGGCGCCCTCGATGGAAGAGACGATGCCCGAGGTGTTCGCCGAGCTGGCGCGCGTCTTCGACCTGCTCGAGCGCCATTATCGCGAGATGCAGGATATCGAGTTCACGGTCGAGCGGGGCACCTTGTGGATGCTCCAGACCCGCACCGGCAAGCGCACCGCCAAGGCCGCCTTGCGCATCGCGGTCGACATGGCCGAGGAAGGCACGATCAGCGAGGAGGAGGCGGTGCTGCGCGTCGATCCCGCGGCGCTCGATCAACTGCTCCATCCAACGCTCGATCCCGTGGCGACACGCAGGATCATCGCCAAGGGCTTGCCCGCCTCGCCCGGCGCCGCCTGCGGCAAGGCGGTATTCGATGCCGACACCGCCGAGAAATGGGCCGCGGCCGGCGAGAAGATCATCCTCGTGCGGATCGAGACCAGCCCCGAGGACATTCACGGCATGCACGCCGCCGAGGGCATCCTCACCGCGCGCGGCGGCATGACCAGCCACGCCGCCGTGGTCGCGCGCGGCATGGGCCGGCCCTGCGTGTCCGGCGCGGGCGCGATCTCGATCGACTATAGAGCGCGGCTGATGCGCGTCGGCGGCGAGGAGGTGGCCGAAGGCGCGCTGATCACCCTCGACGGCTCGACCGGCGAGGTCATGCTCGGCGAGGTGCCGACCGTCCAGCCCGAGCTCGTCGGCGATTTCGGCACGCTCATGGCCTGGGCCGACAGGAAGCGCCGGCTGGGCGTGCGCGCCAATGCCGAGACGCCGCTCGACTGCCGCACCGCGCGCGAGTTCGGCGCCGAGGGGATCGGCCTCTGCCGCACCGAGCATATGTTCTTCGACGCCGAGCGGATCGCCAACGTCCGCCAGATGATCCTCGCCGAGGACGAGGCCGGCCGCCGCCGCGCGCTCGACAAATTGCTTCCGGCCCAGCGCGCCGATTTCGAGGAGATCTTCCGGATCATGGCGGGCCTTCCCGTCACCATCCGTCTGCTCGATCCGCCGCTGCACGAATTCCTGCCCCATGGCGAGGAGGAGTTCGCCGAGGTCGCCGCCGCCTCCGGCGTCGGCGTCGAGGCGCTCCGCCGCCGCGCCGCCGAGCTTTCCGAGGCCAATCCCATGCTCGGCCATCGCGGCTGCCGGCTCGGCATCACCTGGCCCGAAATCTACGAGATGCAGGCGCGCGCCATCTTCGAGGCGGCGCTCGCGGTGGCCGCCGACGGCGAGGCGCCGATCCCCGAAGTGATGGTGCCGCTGGTCGCGACCCGCGCCGAGCTGCAGATCGTCCGCGCCCTGATCGACCGCGTCGCCAAGATCGTGTTCGAGGAGAATGGCAGGACGCTCGCCTATCTGGTCGGTACGATGATCGAGCTGCCGCGCGCCGCGCTTCGCGCCGGCGACATCGCCGAGGAGGCCGAGTTCTTCAGCTTCGGCACCAACGACCTCACCCAGACCGCGCTCGGGCTCAGCCGGGACGATGCCGGCAAGTTCCTGCCCGTCTATGTCGAGAAGGGCATCTTTCCGCGCGACCCGTTCGTCAGCATCGACGTCGAGGGGGTGGGCGAGCTGATCGCGCTGGCCGCCGAGCGGGGCAGGGCGGTGAAGCCGGAGCTCAAGCTCGGCATTTGCGGCGAGCATGGCGGCGACCCGGCGAGCATCGCCTTCTGCGAGGCGACCAATCTCGATTATGTCAGCGCCTCGCCCTACCGGGTCCCGATCGCCAGGCTCGCCGCCGCGCAGGCGGCGCTGCGGGCGCGCGGCTAGCGGGCCGGGGCGAAGCCGGAGGAAGCGGGATGATCGAATCGATCGCAGCTCTGCTCGGCCCGCACGATCCCGCCCTGCTCGACGCGGCCATGCTCAGGAGGGAGCGGCTGCACCTTCGCACCGGCCAGGCCGAGCCCTTCGCCCGCCTGCTCCCCTGGGCTTTGTTCGACACCCTGCCGAGCGCCGAGGGCCTGAACGATGCCGGGCTGCGCATCCTGCAGAACGGCCGGGACGTGCTCTACGACATGCTCGTCCTGCCCTCGCTGAGCCGCCGCCGCCGCCGGCTCTCGCCGGAGAATCTGCAGAGTCTCGCGCATCAGGGCGTGAGCATGGTCGTCAACCGCGTCCAGCAACGCGTGCCCGCCATCGCCGCGCTCAACGCCATGCTGGAGCGGCGCTATCGCTGCATCTCCTGGACCAATTGCTATGCCAGCTTCCGCCGCGACGGCGCCTTTCCGCCGCACCGCGACGCGCACGACGTCCTCGTCCTTCAGCTGCAGGGCGAGAAACGCTGGCTGTTCCACGGGCCGGGAGCGGGGGAGGGGGCCGAGCTCTTTCCCGATCCGGCCGGCCTGCCGCCGCCCGCGGCCGAGTTCGCGCTGCAGCCGGGCGACCTGCTGTTCGTGCCGCGCGGCGACGTCCACCGCGCGGAGGTGATCGGCGAGGATTCGCTCCACCTCTCGATCGGCCTGCTTCATGCCCGCGGCAGCGACGTCCTGCGCTGGCTCGCCGATCTTGCCGACGCGCAGGCCGCCGGCGGCGAGGATGTCCTGCCGCTGGAAGCCGGGCCGGAGCGGGAGGAGCGGAAAGCCCGGCTTCAGGCGATGATCGGCGCGCTCGCGGACGGGCTCGATCTGGACGCCTTCTTCGCGGCGCGCGATGCGGCGCGCGAGCCGATGCGGCCGATCAACCTCGGCCTGTCGGGCCGCGTGACCGACGGGACGCTCGTGCTTCCGTCGTTGCGCCACACGACGCCTCCCGAGGGCCTCACTCCGATCGAAGGCGCGGTGATGGCGCACCTGCTCCCCCATGACGGCGTCCGCGTCGCAGCGCTCGCCGCAGCCTTGCCGGGGCATGACCCGGCGGCCGTCCGCGACGCCGTCGCGTCGCTCGCGCGCAAGGCCCTCGTCTTCCTGGGAGACTAAAGCGGTCCGGGCCCGTCGTTGCGGTGGCGGGCCTCGTCCCTGGCGGCGGCCTGGCGGAGCGAATCCATCTCGCGCGCATCCTTGCGCAGGTCGGCATTCTCGGCCTCGAGCGCCTCGCGGCGGCGGACCTCGTCGCGGTAGCGGCCCTTCCATTTGGGGCTGGCCATCAGGGCCATGCCGAGGATCACCCCCAGCACGAAGGTGAGCAATATGATCAGCCACTGGTCGGGCGAGAAGGAGGGCATGGGCGCAAAACTCCGTCTGACGTGTCGCGGATCAACCGGCGCGGAGGCGCGATTGTTCCGGAGGTGATTTGTTTAGAGAGAAGGGATGTCAACCAAGGCGAGCGGTTGGGACTGAGGCTCGCTTCTGCTTACGAGGCCGTTCCCCCGCCCAACCTCTCACATTCAAGCTGTCGGGAGGTTGGGCGGAGAGCGGGCCGGCACGGCCTCCGCGCGAGCGGATTCCGAGGCCCAATTCGCGATGGCGCGCGCGGCAAATCAGACGACGCGCTGTCGAGGTCTCTGTCTAATCCGGAAGCCTCGCCCCAGCGAAGCACCTACTTGAGCAGCGCGTCGTGTATCGAGCAGGCGGCTGGGCCGAGGATGACGATGAACAGCACCGGTAGGATGAACAGGATCAGCGGAATGGTCATGATCGCCGGCAGGCGCGCGGCCTTCTCCTCGGCGCGCATCATCCGCTCGTTGCGGAACTCCGCGGAAAGGACGCGCAGCGCGCTCGCCAGCGGCGTGCCGTATTTCTCGGTCTGGATCATGGTCGTGACCACGCCGCGGATCGAATCGAGGTCGATGCGCTTGGCGAGATTCTCGAATGCCAGGCGGCGGTCGGTGAGGAAGCCGAGCTCGATCGAGGTCAAGGCGAACTCGTCGCCGAGCTCCGGATAGGCCTTGCCGAGCTCGCGGGCGACGCGGCCGAAAGCTGCGTCGACGGTCAGGCCCGCTTCGGCGCAGATCACCAGCAGGTCGAGCGCGTCGGGCAGGCCCTTGCGGATCGCCGAGGTGCGCTTGTCGATCCTGTTCTTCAGCCAGAGGTCGGGCGCCTTGTAGGCGAGGATCAGCGCGCCGGCGACCAGCCCGTATTTCTTCATCGGGCCCCATGTCGGGAAATAGTCGACGATATAGACGAGGACGATCGCGAAGCCGCCGATCAGGATCGGGAGCACCAGGCGCGCGAAGATGACGACGAAGGCGAGGTCCTTGGAGCGGATGCCGGCCTGCATCAGCTTGGTCTGCGCCTTCACCACCTGGCCTTCCTGAAGCATTTTCAGGTTGGAGAGGAGGCCGCGGACCTTGTCCGCCATCTCGTTGCGGTTGGTGATGTTCTTGCGGCGCTTCGAGGTCGAGGCGACGATGCCCGCCTTGAGCTGCTCGCGGCGCTCGTTCAGCGCCTTGACCCTTTTCGCCATCGGGTCGCGGACCGTGGTCGCGGCATAGATGGCGACCAGGACGGCGAACGTCGCGATGGCGGAGAGGATGCTCCCCACCATCACCACGTCGATCCCCATGATCGTCGGTCCGTGTCCCATCTTCCCGCTTCTTCCCTAGATCTCGAAATTGACCATGCGGGACATGATGAAGGCCCCGAGCGCCATCCACACCAGGCCGATGCAGCCGGCGATGATGAGCCGCTGATCGACGAAGAAATTCTGCATATATTGGCCGTTGATGAACCAGATCAGCCCGAAGACGATGAAGGGCAGGGCGCCGACGATCCAGGCCGAGGCCTTGGATTCGGACGACATCGCCCGGATCTTGAGCTTCATCGCCGCGCGCTTGCGCAGCACGTCGGCGAGATTGGACAGGGTCTCGGCGAGGTTGCCGCCGGTCTCGCGCTGGATGGCGAGGCTGATCACGTAGAACTGGAATTCGGGCGTGCCGAGCCGGTTCGCCGTCTCCTGCAGCGCGGCGTCCATGGTGCGGCCGATCCTCATCTTGTCGGCGACCGCGCGGAACTCGGTGCCGACCGGATCGGGCAGCTCCTCGGCGACGATCGCGATCGTCTCGGTGATCGGCAGGCCCGAGCGCAGGCCGCGCACCATCAGCTCGATCGCGTCGGGGAAGCGCGCGGTGAACTTGGCGACGCGCCGCTTGATCAGCTTGCTGACCACCATGTGCGGCAGGCCCACCCCGACCAGCAGGCCGAAGGGCAAGGCATAGAGCGTCGGCAGTCCCTTGAAGACGAGCAGGGCGGTCACCACCAGGGCAAGGCCGGCCGACGCCATCAGATATTGCGCCAGGGTCCAGCGGTGGCCGGTCTGGGTGAGCCGCAGCTGGAGCAAGGCGGGATTGGGGATGAAGCGCTTGGCGAAGCCGTCGCCCTTGTTCTGACGCTGCGAGAAGATCCGCTTCATCTGCGCCTGCGCGGCGACCTCGGTCGAGCGGCTGTGCCGTTCGCGCAGCTCCTCGAGCCGGCGCGTGACCTGCTTGCCCGCCGACGGGCCCGCAAAGGCCCCCAGCACGAGCAACGCCGTGCCGAGCAGTCCGGCCAGCATCAGGAACATCGACATACCGGGCATTTCGTCTCCCTCGTCTCGGCGCGGTCCGTCAGGCCGCCGCGGACGCCTCCTTGGGCTTCCGTGTAACGAGCGACTTGAAGCTGCCGAGCTTGCCGAGAAGCGAGCTTCCGCCCGGCGCCCCCGGCTTGTCCTCGCCGTCGGCCGAGCCCTGCTCGACGGTCAGCGTGAGCAATTGGGTGAGCGGCTGCGAAAGCTTGGACGACTTGGTGACCTTGGCGAGCGGCTGGCCGAGCTTGGCCGCCTGCGCGGCCGTCTTCGGATCGAACGGCAGGGCGATGTCGACCTTGCGCTCGATCGAATGCTCGAAATCCTTGCGGCTGACCTCCTGGATCGCCGCCTGGACGCGGTTCGCGACCACGATCACCCGGGCCTGCGGCGCATTTGCCTTGAGCCAGGAGAGGATGCGGATCGCGTCGCGCGTGCCCGAGAGCGTGAACTCGACCACGATCACGACCACGTGCACGTCGTTCAGGAGGTGCGGATATTGCACCATCATGTTGCGCGGCAGGTCGATCACCGTGCCTTCGAAGGCATGGCGGATCTCTTCCTGGAGCTGGTAGAAGGCGGAGCCGTCGGTCAGCATCGACTGGTTGATCGGCGCCTCGGCCGAGAGGACGCAGAGCTTGTCATTGGCGCGGACCATGGCGCGCTCGATGAACAGGCCATCGATGCGGCTCGGATTCTCGATCGCGTCGGTGAGGCCGCGGCCGGGCTCAAGGTCGAGCGCGAGCGCGCCCGTGCCGAAATGGACGTCGAGGTCGAGCAGGGCAGTCGAGCGGCCGCCCTTGTCGCCCATCAGCCAAGCGAGCGAGGTCGCGACGGTCGAGGCACCGACGCCGCCGCGGACGCCGATCACGGCGGCCATCACGTTCGGCTTCTCGTTGCCGCTCTCGACCAGGCGCGGGCCGGAAATCGTCATCTGCGCATTGGCGAAGGCGTCGCGCAGCTGGTCGGGCGAGAAGGGCTTCAGCAGATAATCCTGGATGCCCGAGGCGACGAGGTCGCGGTAGAGGCGCACGTCGTTGACCTGGCCGGCGGCGATCACCACCGTGCCCGGCTCGCAGACCTCGGCGAGCGCGTTGATGTCGTTCAGCGGATCGCCGCTTTCCGAGAGATCGACGAACAGAATGGACGGGCTGGCCGAGACCGAAAGGGTCTGGACCGCGTTGCGCAGGCCGCCCTTGTTCACCTTCTCCGGCGACCAGCCATGCTCGACCGCGATCGGCCGCAGCATCTCGGCGGTCTCCTCGTCGGTGACGAAGGCGCTGAAGGGATCGCGGAGCGATGCGGCGCGCGAAGCGTGGAAGGGCGCGTTCATGTCTTACCTACCCGTCGTGGAGTTGGCCGGAAGAGGCTGCTGGCCGCTCGGCCGGCTTTCGCGATAGACGCGGACGGCGCGGCCGGCGACGATCGCGGCGCCGCGGCCCGAGGCCTCGCGGCCGTGGACGAGATCGTCCGGATTGGCGATCATCGCGGCCATGTTCGAGTTGGTCGCGCAGCCGTAATTGGTGCCGGTGCGAACCGGGGAATCGATGCCGGGGTCGGTCCAGCTCGGGCAGCCCGGCACGCTGGCCGTCGAGCGGCTGGCGACGATACGGACATAGCCGGGCGCGACCGAGCCCTCGGTCATCGGCGCGCCGTCCTCGGCGACGAGCAGGCCGTGCTCGGCCGCGACCTTGGCGATGTCGCGGCGCGCGGCGGCGGACTGATAGCCCTGCGCCTCGTCGAGCGTGACATGGTCGCCATAGGCAAGGCCGATCGAGTCGAACCAGGCGCCGAGCCGGGCCTGCTCTGCGGGCGGAACGCCGTCATTCTGGCTGGCGACGTCGAACACGAAATTGGTGTGCTCGACCACCGGCTGATGGAGCGAATAAAGGCTGTAATTGTTCGACGGCGACAAGGTGCGCGGCTGCGCGGCGCAGCCGGCGAGCGCCAGGCCCAGCGCCGAGACCGCGGCGAGGATGATCGGTCGAGACATGGTCGAGTCCTTTCTGGCGCGGGCGGTCATCAGAAATTGAATCCGGGCTGGGCCGAGGGGGCGCGCGGCTGCTGCGGCGGGGGCGCCGCGGCGGCGCTGATCTCGCGCGCCGGCGGAGCCGGGCTCGGGGCCGGTGCGACGGGTGTCGCCTCGCCGACCGTGCCGATGCCGGGCGTGACGGTGCGGGCCGGGGCGACGGTGGGACCCGGGCGCTGCTCGCCGCTGCGGCCGGCATTGTCCTGGCCGATCAGCAGGCGCTGGGCCTCGTCGGGATTGCGGAAGCCGTCGGTCGGCAGCGCGATCTGGTTCGGGTTGGAGACCGGACGGACCAGATAGGGGGTGACGACGATGACCAATTCGGTCTCGGCGCGCTGGTAGCGGGTCGAGCGGAACAGGGCGCCGATGATCGGGATGTTGCCGAGGAAGGGCGCGCGGTCGATCGAGTTGGTGTTGTTGTTCCGCAGCAGGCCCGCGATCATGAAGCTCTGGCCCGAGCCGAGCTCGACCGTGGTCTCGGTGCGACGCACGGTGAGCGCGGGCACGGTGAAGCCGTTGAGGCGGATGCTGCCCTCGTTCGAAAGCTCGGAGACTTCGGGGCGGACGCGCATCTGGATGCGGCCGTCCTCGAGCACGATCGGCGAGAAGGCGAGGCCGACGCCATATTGCTTATATTCGATGGTGACCGTGCCCAGCGTCTGGGAGATCGGGATCGGGAACTCGCCGCCCGCGAGGAAGGTCGAGGTCTCGCCCGAGAGCGCGACCAGGGTCGGCTCGGCCAAGGTGTGGACGAGGCCGGTCTGCTCGCCGAGGTTCAGCGAGCCGAGCAGGTCGAGCCCGAGCAGGTGGCCGGCGGCGCCGAGCGTGGTCCCGGTGGGCGAATTGTTGAACGTGACCCCGGTCACGGTCTGCGGCACGACGCCGGTCACCGGATCAGCCGGGCCGTTGGCGATGTTGAAGCTGCCCGGATTGCCCCGCCCGATGCCGAACAGGAACCCGCCCGTGCTGTCGCGGCTCAGCAGATTGGTGCCGATCTCGCGAACCAGGGTGCGGTTCACCTCGGCGATGCGCACCTGGAGCATGACCTGCTGCGGCGTGGCGGTGCGCAGGCGGCTCACCACCTGCGTGTTCTCGCCGACGAAGGCCTGGACGAGGCGCTCGGCCTCGGCCGCGTCGTCGGGCTGTGCGACGGTGCCGGTCAGCAGGACCATGCCGTTCATCGGGGTCGCGGTGATGTTCGCCTCGGGCATCGCGATCGACAGCATCTGGCCGACCGAGGCCAGGTTCTGGCCGACGCGGACCGTGGCCGAGTAGACGACGCGGCCCCCGGCGTCGGTCGCATAGACCGTGGTCGTGCCGGCGGTCTTGCCGAAGATGTAGATCTGGCTGGGCGAGCGGACCTGGACGTCGGCGATCTCGGGATTGGCGACGAACAAATCGGACATGGTGCCGTTGAGGCGGACCATGCGGCCGGTGCCGACCGAGAGGGTGACGTCGTTGGCGGGCGCGACCGCTCCGGCCGGTTGGGCGGCAGCGGGGCCGGTCGCGGAGCCAGCGAGGGCCGCCGCCAGCGCGGCCGCGAGGGCGGTGCCGAGCGTCGCGCGCTTCATCCTGTTGCTCTTGGTCATTATCTGGCTCCCACCGGAACGAGCGTGACATTGTTGCCGCGCGCGACCCGGACGACCGGCCCGGTGGGCTGATCGGCCGAAGAGGCGCGCGGTGCGGCGACGACGGGCGCGGGGCCGCCCGGGCCTTCGCTACGCCCGCGGCCGGGCACGGTTGCACGCTGGAAACGGGAAACGTCGGCCCCCACCGTGTAGGTCGTGTTGGTGTCGATCGGCTGGCTCGCGATGGCGAGCAGCATCTGGCGCTCGGCGCGCGGGTCGGCATTGCGGGGCACGGTCACCTCGCCGGCGGCGATGGCGCGCTCGAGCTCGGCGTTGTTGTCGGCCAGCGAGCGCAGGGACAGCGAGAGCTGGCCGATCGTCTGGGCGACCGCGATCTTCTCGGCGATCTTGGGGGTGGCCTCGAAGGTCACCGTGGCGACCGTCTGGGCGACCTGGTTGCCCGCCTCGTCGCGCGCGTTGAGGCGCTGGTCGACGGCGAGCACGCGGATGTTGCGGACGATCGTCTCCGAAGCGCGCAGGGGCGGCCCGTCGCCGCCGCCCGTCACTTCCTGGGTGAGGACGAGGTCGACCCGGTCGCCCGGGAAGACGAAGCCGGCGACGCCGCTGGTCGCGGAAACGCCGACGGTGACGGCGCGCATGCCCGGGCCAAGCGCCGCGGCGAGGAAGCCGCGCTCGCCCGGGCGGACGATCGCGCCCTGGGTCAGCGGCTGGCCGGCGGAGATCTCGTTGCGCACGACGGTGCCGATCAGGCTCTGCGGATCGCCGCCCGCCTCGCCGCGCGTGTAATAAGCGGGCTGGACCAGGCCTTCGGGCCAGGGCTGGTAGCGGAAGGCCTCGGCGTCGACGATCGTGCCGACGGGCAGGGTGCGCGTGGCGACGAGCACTTCGGTCCCCGCAGGAACGGCCGGACCGGCCTTTGCTTCGGGTGCCGAGGCGCCCGAGAACATGTTCTTGGCCATGACGGCGGTGACGGCCGCAATCAGGAGTGCGCCGACCAGCAGCACGATTTTCTTCACGTCCATGGCGCCTATCGCCTCCCCTCACGGGACTGAGAAAGTTTCAACCTCATCCATCAACCAAACTGGTTAAGAAAACGTTCGCTAATCAGCCACAAACCCCCGAATGCGATCGCCACGCCGTAGGGAATTTCGAGCTGCTCCTGCCGCCGGGCGAGCTTGTGCCGAATCCACATGGCGAGGGTCAGCGCGCCGCCCGCGATGGACATGATGAAGAGCAGAGCGAGCACCGATTGGGCGGGGAGCCACAAAGCGATCGCCGCGACCAGCTTCACGTCACCGCCGCCCATCGCGCCGAGCGCGAAGGCGATCGCGAACAGGCAGAAGACCAAAGCGGCGACGCCGAGCTGCAGCGCGACGTCGGGCCAGAGCGCGAGCCCGATCGACCACCAGAAGGGGATGGCGAGCAAAGCCACGGCGAGGTTGAGCAGATTGGGAATGGTGCGCGCCTTGAGGTCGCACCAGCACGCCCCGAGCAGCATTGCTGCCAGCACGCCGAGCAAAATCGTTGAGAGCGCGTTTCCCATGCGCCGAGGGTCTAGACGCGGCTCCTTTCGAAACCGTAACCGGGGCTTATGGAAAAAGCTGCCAATCCGCGGCGGATGCATCCGGCGGGCGCGCGCTTCGGCATATGGCCCGCGCCCGACGGCTGGCCGCTGCGGCGGATGGACTGGCCGCAGGACGGGCAGGGGAAGGCACGCGGCAGCCTGGTCTTCGCGGCCGGCCGCGGCGACTTCATCGAGAAGTATCTCGAAGCCTTCGCCCATTGGCATGAAGGCGGCTGGAACGTGACCGCGTTCGACTGGCGAGGGCAGGGCGGATCGCTCGGCGCCGGCTTCGGCTTCGAGAGCTTCGACGTCCTCGTCGACGATCTCGCCGCGCTGCTCGCCGGCTGGTGCGCGCACGCGCCCGGTCCGCATGTGGCGATCGCCCATTCGATGGGCGGCCATGTGCTGCTGCGCGCGCTGATCGAACGAAGGCCCGCGCTCGACGCCGCGGTGCTGGTTGCGCCGATGATCGCGGTGAACAGCGCGCCGACCCCCTCATGGCTGGCGCCGACCGTCGCCAATGCGATGTGCGGCCTCGGCCTCGGCCCGATGCCGATGTGGAAGACGGTGCCGGCGATGCGCCGGCCGGGCGCCCAGCGCCAGCGCAACCTCACCGGCTCGCTCGAGCGCTATGAGGACGAAGCCTGGTGGTGGGAGCGCGAGCCGGCCTGGAATCTGGGCGCGCCGAGCTGGACCTGGCTGCGCGCGGCCTTTCGCTCGGCGTCGGCCTTCACGCCCGCGGCGCTGGCCGGCGTGGACATTCCGGTGCTGCTGCTCGGGGCGAAGCGCGACCGGCTGGTGAGCGCCGGGGCGATCGCGCGGGCGGCGCGGCGGCTGCCGCGCGCGGAGCTCGAAATCTATGCCGAGGCCGCGCACGAGCTGCTCCGCGAGGCCGATCCCGTCCGCCTCGCCGCGCTGGCGCGGATCGACGCCTTCCTCGACAGGCACGCGCAATGAGCGACGTCGCAATCATCGGCGCGGGCATGGCCGGAGCGAGCCTCGCTGCCGCCTTGTCCGGCGCCGCGGACGTGCTGCTGCTCGAGGCGGAGAGCCAGCCCGGCTATCATTCGACCGGCCGCTCGGCCGCCTTCTGGTCGGAAAGCTATGGCGGCCCGCTCATCCGGCCCCTGACCAGCGCGTCGCGCGCTTTCCTCACCGGCCACGGCCTGCTCAATCCCCGGGGCGCGATCCATCTCGCCGACGCCGCGGGCCGGCCGAAGCTGGATGCGCTGCGAACCGAATTCCCGGACGTGCCGATGCACCCGCTCGACCGCGCCGCGCTCGAGACGGTCATCCCGGGGCTGCGGCCCGGCCTGGACCATGCTCTCGCCGAGCCGAGCTGCGCGGACATCGATGTCGCCGGCCTCCACGCGCTCTACCTGGGACAGGCGCGCAAGGCGGGCGCGAGGCTGGTCACCGACGCGCGCCTGCTGAAGGCGGGACGCGAGGGCGGCCGCTGGCGGATCGAGACCACGGCCGGCGTCTTCCAGGCCGATCTATTGGTCGACGCGGCGGGGGCCTGGGCGGACGAGGTCGCCAGAAGCTGCGGCGAGCGGCCTCTTGGCATCATTCCCCATCGCCGCACCATCGCCCAGCTGCGCGTGACCCCCCCGGCGCCGGCGGACCTGCCCCTCGTCATCGATGCGGCCGAGCGGTTCTATTTCAAGCCCGAGCCGGGCGGACGGTTGTGGCTGAGCCCGCACGACGAGACGCCGTCGCCGCCCTGCGACTGCGCGCCAGAGGAGATCGACGTCGCTCTGGCGATCGACCGTTTCGAGCAGGTGGTCGACTGGCGCGTCGAGGCGGTCGAGCGCAAATGGGCGGGCCTTCGCAGCTTCGCGCCCGACCGGCTACCAGTCTACGGCTTCGGCGCGGGCGGCGACGGCTTCTTCTGGTTCGCCGGGCAGGGCGGGTTCGGCATCCAGACCGCGCCGGCGGCGGCCGAGCTCGGCGCCGCCCTGCTGCTCGGGCGCGTCCCCGCGCTCGATCCGGCGCTTTATTCGCCCTTGCGCTTCGCCTGATCGGCAGCCGCGCAGGCGAGCGCATCGGCGCGCTCGTTCTCGGGGTGGCCGCTATGGCCTTTCACCCAATGCCATTCCACGCGGTGCGGCGCCGCCGCGTCGATCAGCGCCTGCCAGAGCTCGGCATTCTTGACCGGCTTCCTGTCGGCCGTCCGCCAGCCGTTCCTTTGCCAGGCATGGACCCAGCGGGTGATGCCGTCGCGGACGTAATTGCTGTCGGTATAGAGGGCGACGCGGCAGGGGCGGGTCAGCGATTTGAGCCCCTCGATCGCGGCGAGCATTTCCATCCTGTTGTTGGTGGTGAGCGCCTCGCCGCCGGACAGCTCCTTCTCGCGCGCGCCGGCGCGGATCACGACGCCCCAGCCGCCCGGCCCCGGATTGCCCTTGCAGGCCCCGTCCGTGAAC
>Ga0070686_100000617_pt1 | contig 20833 bp, 23 predicted proteins | sample KBSS23LmetaG_FD_65654 | JGI IMG/M metagenome (GOLD analysis project Ga0070686, IMG submission 65654) | Switchgrass rhizosphere microbial communities from Kellogg Biological Station, Michigan, USA - KBS S2-3L metaG | ecosystem: Host-associated > Plants > Roots > Rhizosphere ... | reverse complement strand
CTCCGCCCACTGGTTAGTGGCGAGGTTCTTCAGCGCATGGGTAATATTGAACGCTCCGCCGCCGGTGCGAGTTAGCCTAAACTTGGCCCCGGCCCGCACCCCTGTTGTGGATAGCGTCAACGCCCGGTCGGCCGTCAGCGTGCCGGTATGACGCACCTCTTCTGCATGGACATACGGCGTCAGCGTAAACGCTGCATTGGTGTTGATTGTCGTCAACACCTTGTCGCTGCCGATAACCCCGCCGATGCCGGATTGAAAATCGAGCAGCACATTGCCGGGACTGTCGGTGCTCCACGTCACGCGCGGGCCAAGCTCGATCAACCCGTCCGTCGCCCGCACGGCATACTCGGTGCCAGTGCCCGAATATTTTTCGTAAAGCGAGCCCTCGCGCGCCACAAAGCGCGCGCCATGCACACCGGCATGCGCTGCCGTATAAGTCGAGGCGAGCGCGTAAACGCAATACCCTGTAGCGGTAGGGTTCGACAGGTCGGCGCGATTGCCGACGCATTCGATCCGCCCGTTGGCGCCGGTCTGCAGCAGCACGGTGTTGGCAAAGCGCGCCTCGCCCTGCAGACGCCCGTAGCTCATGAAGATGTCACCGCCGGCATCAGTGACTGTGGTCAGATTGAGAAACCCACCACCGCTGCCGTCCAGCTCGTCGACATGAGCACTAACCGCCGTCTTGTTCGTCGTATCGCGATTGTACACGTTGAGCAGCGGCACATTGGCCGTCGTTTTGGCAAAACACTTGATTGAACCAAACCGGTAAAAAGCCTGGGCTTCGTCGGCCGGCAGTCCGTAATAAGGGACCGAAATGCCAGGACCGCATACGTCGATGCGGTCGATTGAAACGTTGGTGCTTTCCAGCATGACCGCCGTCGCCGCCGACGCGTCGGCGCGCACGTTACCGGTCACCGATCCGCCGCTGACGCCGATATGCCCTGGATGCATGTCGAAGATGGCGTTCTCGGCATCGATGCAGTGGACCGAATTGAACCGTCCACCCCGTCCGGTCGGCGCCACCAGCGTGGTGTCGCCAATGTCCCAGCTCTTGCCTGCCACAACGCCGTCGCCGTCCATCGTCAAGGTATGACGCACACCCCGGCCCGAGATATCGCCAAACTCGAAGTTGTCGCAGCCGGCCGAACCACAAACATAGCCGCTCGGCGTACCATAACCAGTACAATCGAACGCGCCAAAAGACGAACAGATCTTGAACTGGAAACCCCAGACCCCGGTCTTGATCACCCGGTTGCCGGGGCTGCGGTTGACCTTGCAGAAGGTGCAGTAAATGCCGTCCTTCGTCAGCGAGCCGTCGAGGCGCTCAACTGTTACGTTGTCGAACGTAACTTGATGGTCCCACGTCGTATTGAACAGCGACGCCCAGTCGGCCGTGAGGTAGCTCGACAACAGGCCGTTGTTCAACGTGACCTGCGTGGCGCTGTCGATCGACTGGATAGTGACAAACTCCGACTTACAAGAAGTAGCGTCGGCTCCGAGCGCCTGCTTATTGCGCTTCTTGGAAATGAGACAGTAGCGGTTGCCGGCAACGAGGCTCGCCGTCGACACCACCGTCAGCGTGGTATCGCGCACCGCTGCATTAGCGTTAACCGTTGACTTCCTAGGAAACGTATCGGGACGGATATCAAGGATCGGTCCATTGGCCGTCATGTAGGCGCTATAGAAATAGACATCCTGCAAAATAAGGTGCTTGGCCCCCGTAAACGGCCCTACCCGATTATTCGCGGTCGCAAAAACGATGCGCTGATCGCGGCGAGCCGTTAACGGCACACCTGCATGGGCAGCGCAAGCCATGCTGGCCAGCATCGGCGCATCACTCGCCGTCGTGCCGTTGGTTGCAACACCCCACCAATAGGGACGCACAGCCTGGCTACCAAACGATGAGCCGAGCACCGAACCGGAGCCATAAAAAATCTGATTGTCGCCAGCCTGAACCGGCCCGTTGAGCGTCAGCGTCACGCCGGCGTCGATCACAAACCCGCCACCGCGCTCGATCGCAAGACCAGCAGCCAAAACCGTATTTGCAGTAACCCTGATCCGCTGAATCCCAGTCACAAGAACAACAACACCGGCAGCGACAGCTGCTGCATCTGTTGCGGCTAATGCTGAAGTATCATCTGCGACCCCATCGGCGGTGCCACCGTAATCGGTAATATTTTTTGCACCTAATTCTACCCAAGGGGCGGAAGTTTCATTAATCAAAGCAAACGAATCGACCATTTCAAGCAAACGTAAGCGAATATCCTCCGGCGAGATCGCCTGCGTATTGTTGTCGGGCAAAGCCGATGTAATCTGCGCGACCATCTGCTCGCGCGTTAATGGCCCTGACATCATCATCTCCATTAAAAAGGTCGCGAGCGGGGCGGCGCGCGCCTCCCCCGCTCGCTAGCGCGCTTAACGGGTCAACGTGGCAGAATCCCCGTCAGGCAGCGGTCTCGACCGGCGCCACCGTCGTCTGCATCATGGTGGACCCCGGGTTCGTCATCTGCACGCGTTGCTGCGCGAGTTCCTCGAGCGAAAGCGAGCGCATCGTCTCCGGCACGATTGGCTGCGGCAGGTGCGAGGCACCCTCGGCGCGCTGCTCTGCCATCTCCTTCGGCGGCGCTTCCGCCGACAACATGGCCACCTCGATGTTGGTCCTGCCTTGGGCGTCCTCGGCGGTACGGCCCTCGGTATACTCGAGACCGCGCGCCTCGAGGAACTCCTCTTTGGTGGGTGCCTCTTCTGGCGGCGTCGGCTGGCCCGCCATCAGTAGGGCCACCTCAGCGAGCAGCTGCGCTGCAGCGGGAGACTCTGCGGCGGCGAAATCTGCCGCATTCGGCGCCGGGATGCCGTTGGCAATACGCCTTTCCGCTTCCTGGAGCGCAGTAAGGCCTTCCTCTGCCTGCTCGGTCGGCTCAGCGGCGAGATCCTCGGGCGGAGTCTCCGCTGGAGGCTCGGACGCCGGTTCGGTCGGAGGATCGGTATAGGGCTCGCTCATTGGTCCCTCCATGGTTTGGTGCTGCACCCAAAGCTACGCCCTGACAATCGGCATAGCTAGAACCTGTTTCTACACCATCGTCGGTCAAAACCGGTTCCGCTGCGCGAGCACGTAATCGACCTCAAAGGTTTGGCTGGCGGCGGCGCGCGAGTGATGCGCGATGACCGGCGTCAGCAACGTACCCACCGAGACGGCATTGGCGAGCGGCGTGCCGACAACTACGCCGTTGCGCTTAAACGTCGCCGTGCCACTACTATTCACCTCAATCCGCCACGTCTCGAACACATTGATCGCAGGCGAAATCCCGGTGTTCTGATGAGTGGCGTCAACATCCGCCTTGACGCCGCTCAGCCACCACTTGTCGGGATCATCCCCTCCCGTATTGTAGGTCAGCCCGACAGCGTCCGTTGCATTCGAGGTGAACACGTTGCCGGCGGCGATCGTAAACGGCATTTCCAGCGCGCCGATCTGATCGGTCAAACCGACAAAGCAAGCCGTGCCGGCGATGGCCGACATGCGGAAGCGCACCTGCATGAGCAGGCCACCAAAGCTGGCATTCCATTGCAGATAATAGTCGAGCTGACAGCCATTGGCCGCCATAGTGGCCGCCGCAGAGGCACCCGACCGCAACCGCACAACCCCGCCACCCGTGGCCGACAGGATCGTCGGCAAAACACAGGCGGGATCGCTGCCGACCATGCCGTTCCACTGATCGCGAAGCACATCGCCGTCAAAGTCGTCGAACATCGTGAACTTTTGGATGTCGAACAGAGTCAGCGGCGAGAACCGCGTATCGGTATCGTTGCCGACCTCCGTCGTGACGCTCAAAAAGGTATTACCGCCGCCCCAAGGGCCGGCAACCGACGAATAGAGCCCGTAGTCGCACGTGTCGAACTGGTTGTTCTTGACCGACTCGAAGGCGACCGGCGACTGAATGCCGTAGTTGCAGTCGATGCAGAGGTTACCGGTCGCGGAGAAAATCGGCACTTCGTCATCCAGCGCGATGCCCCGGTCGAACCCCTCGATGACGTTGTTGGTGATCAGCACACGGTTGCCGGGGCCTTCGGCAGTGGCATCGTTCACCAACCAGATGCCGTTGCAGCCGGTCGTCGCCGCTGCCTGCCCCGGCCCCTTCAGCGTGTTCCCCTCGACCACGATATTGTAAGGCTGCCGGCGGTCCCCGCCGATGTCATTGTCAAGAAAGCGGATGCCGAAGGCGGTCGCCTCTGTCAGCGTGATCTGATTGTTGGCAATGATCTGGTTGACGGATTTTTCCTCTGAGGTGATCGCCGAGCCCGGCCCGGAAATGCGGTTGCCAAGCACCCGCACGTTCTCAGCGCTGCCAATGGCAATATGCGCCGTCGCGGTCGTGCCGGTCAGCACGTTGGCAAAGCGGTTACCGCTAATCAGCACGTCGTCGATGACGCCGCTCGGCGTATTCAAAGCCAGCGGCTCGGCGTAGCAGTCATGGAAGTAGTTGTTGACAAACTTGAGCCGTGACTGGGTGGAGGAGGCGGTATTCGTCTTCAGCCAAACGCGATTGATATGATGCCATTCGCAGTTGCTGACAGTGAGGCCAGAAAAATTGGTAAGGTCACTGGCAGATACACAATGGATAACGCCGGCAACAGTCGGCTTACGCCCATCAATATCGACGTTGTCGATGACAAGACCGCTACCGTTGTTGCCAATCGACCAGAGCAGCGTGTTGCCGTTCGTCCCGTCAGCCAGGTGAATAGCGAAATCGCGGAGGGTTATGTTGGCGTTGTAAGCAGAAAACAGTGTGCGAGTGCCACCCGAGGCGTTGCGCACCAGGAGGGTAGCTCCCGGCTCTCCGTGCATGAAGAAGTCGTTGGAAATGCTCAGCGAGCGGCCCGACGCCGTGATGTCGATCAGCCAAGTGCCGGCGGGCACAAACAGGTTGGTGCCGCCAAGTGCCGCAAATGCAGTCGTGAAAGCCGCATAATCGTCGGTAACGCCATTGCCAACCGCACCAAAATCCCGCGGCGTGACAAAACCGGTACCGGAAGGACCAGGAGGACCAGGAGGACCAACAACACCCACCTCGCCGATCCCGGCGAGGCTGTCGACCATCTCAAACAGGCGGGAGCGCACGTCCTCGGCGGAAACGGCCCTGGACTGGTTGTCGGGAATGGCAGCGGCGATGCGTGTCTTCAACTCCGACTTGGACAGCGGAGTAGTGGAAGGTGGGGACAGCGGAATGTCCATCAGGTGACGATCGCACGATCGGTCACGCGCCGCCAGTTGGTGCCGTCCGAGAACGCCGGCACTGCGCCACCCGCCTCGTCCGTCACGTAAGCCATGTTCCCGGCGGCAGCAGCGGCAGGCAGGCTGGCCTTGGCAATGTTCTGCAGGCGCAGTGGCACGAAGCAGGAGATGGATGCGTCCGTCATGATCATGGCCTCGACGAGCGCGGTGCTCGAGGTGACCATGAACCGCCACCAGGTGCCCCCGCCGCCTGCGCTGTTCGTCATCTCCGCCCAGATAGCGGCGCGCAGCATCGGTGGCGGCGGGCCGCTATCGTCGCCGCTCCACGCCTGCAGGCCGCCGAGCGCCGCATCGGCACCGGTCCAGCCGCTGTCGTTGGCGGTCGCGAGAATGTTGAGAAAGCCGCGCCTTGGCTTGATCACGCTGAGGTCGCCTCGCAGCAGGGTGCCCTTGGGGCTCAGCCCGGCGACTTGGTCGTTGGCTGTGAGCGGTGCGATCGAAGGGTCAAAATCGCCGATCGACGGCGTTGTATGGGCGCGGCCGAACGAGGCCTGGACGTTGTTGTTCTGCAGCGCCCCGTCGGAGGCCTCGAGCTGGATCTCGACGCTGTCCTCGATGCGCAGGTTGATATCGCAATCCTGGCCAGCAAGACGCGCCCCGCGCTCGCAGCGCCGGATCTTGATGTTGCGCCCGAAGATGCCGCGCACGGCAGACGCTATAGAGAGCCCGTAGGCCTCCTGGCCAGCCGTACCGGCGCCCTTGCAATCCTCGATCGTCAGATCGGTGAAGGAGCCGCTGAGCGGCACGGATTCCGCCGTGGCATCGAGCACGCGCACGCCGAGATAGCATTTTTTGACCACAGCATCGGCCACGTGAAAATCATCGTCGCCCTGCTCGATGCCGATGATGCGCTTCAGCGAAGAGCCGCCTTCGTTCGCGAGTTTTGCCGATTCGATGCGGATCAGCGTGGCCGTGCAGCCCTTGGAGCCGCTGCGGAACGAGGAATCCTGCTGTGCGCGACCGCGCACCCCGCAATTGCCGATCTGCGTGCTATAGCTGTCGAGGCCACGGATGAAGGCCCCGTGCAGGTGCATGCCGCCGCACATATCGACGCAGGTCTGGTTGTTGTGACCCTCGCCAACGGCATACTTGCCGGTATAATTATGGCCACAGCCATCATTGGTGCTGACGTTGCGGATGTAGATGTTTCGCTTGTAGTTTCCCGTCGTGTAATCCTTGCCGTCAATACAATCACCGCCGATGTTGGCGAAAAAGACATCTTCGATCAGCCCGGAATCGACCGCGACGTTCTGGATGCCGATGCCGTAGTGGCCAGTGTTTTTAACCTCCAGCCGCATCAGCTGGAAACGGTCGACGTGGCCATCGCCCTCCAGGATGATGCCTTCGCCGCGGACACTGCCGTGGGTGGCATCCTCGTCGCCGGTGCCGAGCAGGACGGGATGATGGTTGTCGACGTCGCCGTCGATGGTGAGGTCCGTGATGGAGGCGGTGCCGCTGCGGATGCGGATGACGGAGCGCCATTGGTCGGCGCCATTGCGTAAGACGGTGACGCCAACCCCCGCACCGCGGATGCGGGCGCCGGGGGCGAGCACGAGGCCGCCGTGCTTGGACAGGTCGCCGGCGGACCAGGCGGCGTGATCCCCTTTGTAGCCATCGATGATGAAAACACCGGGCGGCGCCATGACGGGCAGACCGGACGAGGCGCTGAGATCGATGGCTTGCTGCCACCCGTGCGTATCGACGGCCATGTTGGCGGGGTTGCCATCGCCGACAGCGCCGTGGGCGCGGGGATCGATACCGCCCTCGGTCTCGCCGGTGACGGCGAAGCTCGCGACGATCTCGTAAAGACGGCTGCGTATGTCCTCTGCAGAGATCCCCTGGTTGTTGTTATCGGCGAGCGCCGCGCCGATCCGCGACACCAGCTCGGGGCGAGGCACAGGGACCATCGAGGGTGGCGGCAGCGGAAGATCCATAAAAGCTCACCCGAAGGAGGGAGAGAAAGCGCCGTGGTCGTAATCGCGGATATCACGCCCTTGGGTATTGGAGAAGACCTGAACGGCGTCGGGGCCACCCTTCTGGTGCATGGCAAGAACGTTCTTGAAGTAAGCCTCGGCGGCCCGCTCTGCGGCGTCGTTAGCCACCCCGTTGGTGGCGGGCAGCGTGGTAGGGGTGATGAGGCCTAAGTGCACGGCCCTGCGGTAGGTCTCCGTGTCGGTCCGCTGCGGCTGGCAGCGGTCGCCAGCCCAGGCATACCCTGGAGGGAGGGGCGCGCCGCCGGCAGCGGTCTGAACACCGACGTCCCAGGCTGAAGAGAAGCCACCGTTGTAGGTGGCGGGGCCACCCTCATAGGAGGGACCGTCCTTGGGCGGGATCACAGGGACGGAAGAGCGCCAATCCGCAGGAAACGGCGGTCCCGCGATGTCGAGGCCAGGGCTGAACCCGGCGGAAAAACCACCTGGATCCTGGGACAGGGGGAAAGTCGCCGTGGGCCGCGGCATGGGTCCGGAGGTGGAGGGGGCGCGAGAAGGGGCCGGCTTGGAAAAGCAGCGACACATCGTGCCAGTTGAGCAGCCACACGGTTTCATGCGGGGGAGTTGAGGCCACCCTTGGGGAAAAATCAAGGGGAAGTGCAATTTATAAGTGAGTTCTTGCGGAGTTAGTTGCATTTTGCAATTTTCAAGTGAGTTCTTAGGAATTTCACCGCTGGGTAATCGTGGTTTACTCGCATCAGTTGAGTTCTAGGAGTTTTCACCGCTGGGTAATCGGCCGGGTCAGGATTTCAGCGCGTCGACGCGCTTCGCCCCCCGCCCACCCCACCTCCCCCGCCTCGCTCGAGCGATCCTGCCGAATCCACTTCGAATTTGTGCGCATGCGGAGGGCGCATCCGCACACAATGGCGCAATTGCTAGGGTTCTAGCGCATTGGCCATGGTTACGCACAAATATGCGCTCACACATGGTGCTATCTCGCGCGCACACGTGCGCACATGCGCGCACGTGCATGCGCGCGAGTCGCATGCGCGCGAGTCGCTCGCTTCAAAACGTCTCAAAAATCTATGCACAAGTGTGCTCGCGAGCTCGCGAGCGAGCACGTTGTTCCCTAGCGCTTTGAAAGCCACGCCGCTTGCACAAGAGAGAGCGGCGCTTTTCCGCCTCTCTTGGCCAAATTTAGATACCTATCTGGGGATAGCCGCTCTCGCTTCGGCGGGCTGCGCTCGCGCGGCTTAATCCCCTGAATAGCTTTTGTCAATAGAATCTGCGCATTTAACATTTTTAGGTATAAAATCCTAAACATAATCTTATTCCCGCCATAATTAAGGTTTCGTTTCGCGTTTGTCCCTAGCAGCTACTAGGAAAAACCCGTTAAATGAAAGGAAGATGAAATGAGCGAAAATACGTATACATACACCAAAAAACCGCCAATTATTGGCGAAATACTATTCGACGTTCCAGAAAAACAAGGGCTATACTACAACAAAGAAATGAAGCATAATTGTAAATGCATAAAAATTGAGCACAACTTACCCCTACGCTTAGGTCCCATTGGAAAACTAACGTGGCGAGCGACATGGATCGACCTCGACGATGATTCCCTCTGGCATAGCGGGCCAAGCCACAACGGTGCGCTTTGGCCGGCTCTCGGCAATCCCCGTCGCGGGCAAGCTAACGAGGTCCCTTATCCACCTGGTGATATTGATACGGCTCGCGATAGCGGTAGAAATGGCCTTTTACGGGCCATCGCTGAAATTGACGCCCGTATGGGACCGATGAGAGAGCAGCGTAAACACCTTGTTTCTGCGCTACTGGCGTTGCCATCCGATGATAGCTGAAACAATTATCACAGACTTGTTACTCGACAGGCTTAGGGGCCAGTCTTATAACAAGCGGCATCAACAACGTGGAGAACGAAAATGACTTACGAAGTTGCCTTGATCGATATGGATGGATACGAGACCACAGACGATCAATCCGACACGCTGAAGCAAGCTAAAGAACACGCAAAGTATTTACTCAGCGACAAATACGCCCGCGCTTGCGAAACAACACACGCTGACATGCGCACAAGGAAAGTTGAAGTTCGTAAGAATGGCGTGTGCATTTGGGATGCTTTCATCTGAGATTGTCGCGATGTAACAGGCGTCTAGCACGCCTGTTGCCGCGCTAGTCAAGCGCTAACGTGGAGTCTGCAATGCTATCTTCTTACGCCTTAGCTTGTGGCTGTATTGAGCGAAAGCACTATGGAAACGTGCAAGTCACGTTGTGGCTAGAACATGGCACATACCATGTGCGGGCGCATGACTTCGAACAACACAAGCGTATTTTTTGGGATAGTTTTAGAACGCTGTCGCAAGCTAGAAAGTGCTTTAGCGCAGCTGGAAAGCGGTTAGTAAGCTAAGACTACCGCGATGTAACAGGCGTCTAGCACGCCTGTTGCCGCGTTAATCTTGACGCATCAAACGTGGCAGTTTGACATGATCACGACAATTGACGCGCTGCGCGCTGCGCTGCGCAAGAAAACTTATGCAGGCGTAGTCCTATACGAGGGGCCAAGCAAGATCGATGGCCAGCCTATCGTGGCCATTGCTAACCGGATTGAGAAAAACTCTACAAACGGCAAAACCGGCGCAATGGTGCAGACATGGATCATGCGCAGTGATATCGCCCCGACGGACGCGCTCAAGAGTGGCGACGACTCCTCTGTCTGCGGGAATTGCCCCCATAGGCCGGCAAATAATGGATCCTGCTACGTGCTCGTCTTTCAGGCGCCTAGGCAGACCTGGAAAAGCTATCAGGAGGGACGCTACGCACGTCCCGGCGTTGACTTTGACCGTGCCTTGTTGCCTGCCTTGTTCGCCGGCAAAGCGTTCCGCATGGGGAGCTACGGAGATCCTACAGCCGTGCCATTCCAGATTTGGCGCGCATGCACGCTGAATGTAGCGGCCATCAACGGTTATAGCCATCAATGGCGAGATCCACGATTCTCCGCCTTCAAATTGCTTTGCATGGCCAGCGCAGACAATGCTCAGGACATGCGCGATGCACACGCCATGGGATGGCGTACGTTCCGCGTGCGGGGCGCTACGGAGGCCTTGACGAAGGGAGTCGAGGTGACGTGCCCGGCGTCCAAGGAAGCGGGCTACAGGACCTCCTGCATCGATTGCCGCGCATGCGGGGGACTATCGGCCAAGGCCAAGGTTTCCATCGCCATCATGGCGCATGTATCGACGGCGAACCGCTTTGCGATAGCGGCCTAGATCAACATCGAAGCCAAGGGTCCAGCTACTCTAGCTGGACCCACAACGTGGAGGTAAAGTAAATGATCGTTTCAGGAATTACTAACTTGAAAGCGGCAAAAAGCGCTAGCTCACACTTTCGCCGGCGTTCGATCCTGTCTAAAGTGAGTTACGACACGTTTAGACGTGCCTACAGGATTGATATACATGCGCCGACCCATTGGTCACCGGAAACGGCGATAGCTAGACTAGAAGAAACGTTACCGCAAAGCGCACATTGCTATATTTCTTGCGAGTAACGCGCATGCTCACAAACCGTGAACTTATAAAACAGCTGCAACGTGGAAAGGACGCCGTCATGGCACAATACAAGCTTCACAAGTCAATCACAGAACGGCGCGTGTTGCGAGCCGTGGAACGCCAGCAAACCAGCTTAGATAACCCGGGCTTTTGCCTCGCATGCGGCATCGAAGCCCATGGCTGCGAGCCCGACGCGCGCCGCTATGAATGCGAAAGCTGCGGCATGAAGGCGGTATACGGAGCGGAATGGATTATGATGGCCAACTTTTACTGGCCAAACGTCAGCATTGAAGCTAAGGCGCAGGGGTAAAACCATGGCCATAGGAACATTCGGAACATATGAACGCCTGCGCGTGCATGTATATGCATCTAATCGCGATGTAATCAAAGCCGCGCGTGGCAAGCTACGCAAGGATTGCTGGCACGATCTATCTTATCGCGATGGGCGCAAGCTATTCTACCGCAACATGCTCGAATACCACGCCAAGGCGCGTGAACTCGCTCAAACATGGAGATTTTGACATGTCGTGGATGCCTGAGGTTATCGCCGACAATTCCGGCAAATGGGCTGGCAATGGGCTGCGCTTTGCGACGCGCGACGAAGCCCTTCGCAATGTCGCCGATTTAGTCGGCAGATGGTCTGCTGTGCGGGATTGGCGGGTCGTCGAAAGCCCCGATCCGGTCAACTACGCTTGGCGCAAGGGCCAGCTTGTGCGCCTCGAAAACGATATTGAAGCCAAGGCGTGAACGTCGCGACGTGACCACCCGGTGACGGGTGGTCTCCGCGCCGCTCATGGGCGCTAACGTGGAGTCTGCAGAATGATTGCTTACCTCGCAATGTGGGTGCTCGTCCTTTGGGTCGCTTGGTATGGTTGTATACAGCGCGGCCTATCATGGTGGCTTGTCGGTCCCGAAATTGGCGCGTTGATCTTGGCGCCGGCTTTTGTTCACTGGGGATGGGCGTGACCGATCGTAAGCTCGGGGCCGAGCTTTGCGACATAGACCGCCTGCATGCGCTGGCGGTCTATCGCGACCGCTACACGGGCCAGCATCGGCCAGACTGGGCCAAGGGCAGCTCCCGCCGCGACGGGAGCCGCTACAAGCCTCACTTCAAGGATGATGCAGACTGGCTGCAGCACACGCTGTTCAAGGTCCGACGCGATGGCCGTTTGGACCTGCGCGCCCGCAGCTGCGAGAGCTTTCCAACGTGGCCATGGGGAAAGGACGACTGGTCATGAAACACCTAACGAAACGCCAAGCCACAAGCGTTGCGAATGCGGTTTTGCACCGATTTGTCATTGATGCCAAGGTCAGCAACGAGCTTCTCTGTCACGGTAGGGAGTTCGGCGTAGCCATTACGGTCATCTCCCTTCGGCTTCGGCCCTGGCTTTGCTTCCTTCACCATCCCATGTTTCTTAAGATAGCCACCATAGAGGCCGCTCGAGGTTTTGTTCGCCACTTCATCGAGCAAAACCGCCAGTGGCGCACCTATGACCTCGGGTGGAGTCTGCCCGACGGATGGGAGCTTCCTGTAAGCGCAGAGTTTTGCGATCGCCCGACGATTGCAAACCTGACAGCGTTCTTCCGCAGCGAGGCCACGCAGGCGTCGGACCTCGACTGTGCCTATGCCGGTTTTGTCCGATGACGCAGCGCAAGCTTCGCACCTGGGCCAAGGCCTATTTCGCCGCGCTCGACGACATCGACGAGCGCCGCATGCAGGAGCACGTGATCTCGCTCGCCATCGGCGTGTGCATCGGCGCTCTCGCCTACCTGATCATCGCCATGGTGGTCTATTGGCCGTTCTGGCCAGCATAGAAGCCAAAGGCAAAACGTGGAGAAAGTTCAATGCCTAGGAAAGCCTACATCGTTATCGATACCGAGAAGAACGAGGGGACGCTGAGCACCGACGAAAAAGCGCTGCTGCGGATGATGACCGTCACGGAGATCCGGGAACTGCGCGACAACATCAACCTGATGCTCGACCGGCTCTACGATCACAGCAGCCAAGTCAATCTACCAACGACACGTGGCTGGCGACACCACGACGATTCGTAGGTGTTCCTCGGCATCGTCCTGATCTGTAGCCAAACGGCGGCGACCATGTGCAGCGTGGTCGCCGCCGACCACGTTCTGGTGGCGCCGCAGAAATACGCCACCGCTTGGGCCTGCCAGTTCGGCACGCTCGCCTACGCCATGCAAGAGGTCCGCCATGCCGATGTGGTGCGCATCATTTGCATTGAAGCCAAGGGGCCTTGACTTTTCGCCTCGTCCTACGACAACCTTATAACCGTGAAACGTGGCAGATTCACCCAAATGAGCATTGCTGACGCGATCCAATTGCGCGAGCATATTCGCGTGATTTTGAACAGGCTGAAATCCCATGACATTTGTGCTTCCTCCGCTGGCCGACCTTGCGGACCTGAAAACGATTCGCGCCGACTTCGAAAAGGCCACGCTCAAGGGCAAGGCTGACCTCGAGCCCCAGGTGGCGGTCGAGACCGCCCGCAGCACGCTCGCCGGCTGCATCCACCGCGCCGTCTATCCGCCGCTACACAAAGCCCTCGTCGACCTGTTCGAGGAAGCCCACGACCGCCACGACCTGATCGAGGGCGAGCGCCCGCGCGACCGCGGCGACGCAGCGGAGTGGGACGAGCGCCTCGCCACGGCGATCGAGAACGCGCTCGGCAACGACACCGCCAGGGTGCTCGGCAATGGCTGGCTGGGCGAGGCGCTGATTGGACCACGGCTCTATGAAGCCGCGGTGCGGGAGAAGACGGCGGCGAGCGCCGCCTACATCCTGGCAACCAACGTCTACGCCATCCTACCTGCCGTCGCTGTCGGCCTGACCGACGACGACATCATGGCGGCGGCGCGGCGGCGTACGCTAGGCAATGTGAACACCCACGCCATCCTGGCACCGAAGCAGGAACCTGCCGGCGGCGACCCAGCGGTGGCTGTGCGGGATCTCGCCGATCATCTGCGCGACCTCGCCGACCTCGGCCGCACGCCGGATCTCAAGGTATTGGCGCAGGAGCTTGAACTGATCGGCGATTACGACGAGGTGCTGACGCCAGGAGCACTGCAGCGCAGCGGCCTCGACGAGGGCATCCAGATCCACGTCGCCGCTTTCAGGGAAGCGAACGGCTCGGAATGGGCCAGCAAGCTCGTCCTGCGGGCGCTGGACGCGCCTAAGACGATTGAGGCTCCCGAGGGAGCCTCCGAAGCCAAAGCCTCTGTAGAGCCCCCAGAGCCCGCTGCAGAGGCCTCTCCACCGGCAGTAGGGCGTAAGCGTATCCGTAAACCTTCTGGAGAGGGTGCGGCTGCTGCCGGTGGACCCATCCCACGCCAACACGTCAAGAGCGTGGCGGGGGCGCTAGTGCTGATCGCCACCCATGCCGGCAAGAGTGGCCGCGACCTCGCCGAGGCGCTTGGCGTGACGCAGACCAATTGGTCGAAGATGGTGACGGGCAAGATGCCGCCGATGCTGAGCAGGGACCAGGTCGGCATTCTCGCCGAGGCCATCAAGGCGGACTACGTGGGGCTCGGCGAGGCGGTCGACCGGCTGGAGAAGGCGATGCTGGCGTGATCGATACGGACCTAGAGGACGTCTACAACACCGGGGAGAAAGCCTTTGCCGCGACCCAAGGCCAAATGGGAGATCCTGCGCGACGAGCGCAAGGCGCGCGCCGAGGCGGAACGCAAGCGCAAGCGCGCGCTTTTAGTGTTTCCGGGCGAGGCAGTGACGCGAGCCCCCTTGATCGAGCCTCGGCCGGCGGAGCCGCCTCCAGCGGTCATGGAGACGGCTCCCCTACCTGCATTGAAGCCGTTGCCACCGATGCCACCGATGCAGCCCGCCGAGCATCCGCTCGCCGGGCCGGAACGCCGGGCGTTCTTCGGCCGCATCCTACGGGCGCTGGGTGAAAGCTACAGCGCCGTAGCCAATATCACCGGGCTGAGCGTACGTGAGATCCAGGCGATCGAGCTGCCGCAGCGTGGCCAATTGGTCGAGGTGAACCGCGACGAGTTCTGGACGCGGCTGTCGGACCATGTGGACGAGCGCATCGGCGAACTGATCTCGATTCGCGAGGAAATGAGCAGAAAATTGGCTGCGGACCGAAAGGCGCAGATTTCGCGCCGACTCCGGATCATGCGGCGATGAACGACCTCTACACGGTCATCTGGTGGCGCTGGCTTAAGCGAGACGTGCGCTCTGCGCTGACCTGGGACGAGGCCATCAACCATCTCAAGTATTTGACGCTAATCGGCGTCACCCGCTGGCAGCTATCGCCCTACCGGTGCAAGCGGCGGCGTTGATGCGCGTCCTCGGCATCGACCCTGGCTCGCATGGGGCCTTCGCCGTCTATGACGTCGGCCAGCAGAGCCTATCGATTGTCGACATGCCGTGCTGGCAGATGGTCATCGGCCGCACCAAGCGGCGCCGCGTCGACGCCGTCGAGCTTGCCGATCTATTTGACCTGTGGGGACCGAGCGTCGACCTGCTCGTGCTGGAGCAGGTAGGTGGCTACAGGCGTATGAAAGGCCACAAGGCCAGCCTCTACCTGCAGGGATTCAACATCGGGCTGATCTACATGGCGGCGATCCAGGCGCGCATGCCGGTCGAGACGATCAGTGCTGCGGTCTGGAAACGGGTGCTCAGGGTGCCCAAGGACGAGCAGGGCATCGCCCAGAGGTTCACCGAGATCTTCCCCCACCACCGTGACCTGATCCGCGGGCCGCGCGGTGCTATCCTGCATGACCGTGCCGAGGCGGCGCTGATTGCGAAGTATGGCGCCGACCACATGCTGGTGAACATCCTGCCCGGCACGGACTGGCGGCTAAAATCGAAGGAGGCGGACGTTGGAGCCTAACGCCATCGGCGACCTAATCGCCATCCAGGCAATCGTCGACCTCGTCCTCGGCGTGGCGGTGATTTGGCTGCTGTATCGTGACTGGGGTGGCTGAGTGGCGCTCGAGGTGTTTCCGTTCCAGGCTGATGGCGCTGCCTGGTTGGCTCAGCGCGAGCGCGGCGGCTGTCTGGACCAGATGGGTCTCGGAAAGACCGCCACCGCCATCCGCACTGTCGATCTACGTCGCCTCAATCGCGGCATCGTCATCTGCCCAGCCAACCTCCGAGCCAACTGGATCGGCGAGTTCCACAAGTTCGCCCAATACGACCGGCGCATCTGCCGTGGTACTACCATTCACGATTATCAGGCGTGGCGGAAAGGCCGCTTCGACGTCCTCGTGACCTCCTACGAAATGGCGGTACGCTGGGCGCACCTGCTGCGCCACCAGGGCGAGGTGTTGGAGTTCTGCGTCATCGACGAGTGGCACTACCTGAAGAATCCCGACGCACTCCGCACCAAGCAGATCCTCGGCAATGACAGCGATGGCCACCGCGGCATCTTGCAGATCGCCGAGCAGTCGTGGGTATTGACCGGCACGCTGATGCCCAACGACCCGATGGACTGCTACAGCTTTTTGAAATTTTCACGCGCGTTATCGCTCAGTAAGGGCGATTTCCGCGACTACTTCATGGTCGAAAGAGGCACGCGCACACGCCCGAGGCCGGAGCGCGTCGGCGACCTGCAGGCGCTGATCGCCAACAATTCCATCGCCAGGACCGAGAAGGACGTCGGCCTCGAGCTGCCACCGATCTGGCTGACCTCCATGCTGGTCGACGGCGACACCCAGCAGATCCGCGACTTCTTGGCTGAATATCCGGGGCTCGACCAGTCGATCATCGAGGCGATCGCGCAGGGTGGCCTGTCGTTCCTTGACGCCCAGCACATCGAGACGCTGCGCCGCCTGCTCGGCGAGGCCAAGGCGATCCCCTATGCCGAGATCATCTACGACGAGCTGCGCACCGGTCTCGACAAAGTCGTCATCATCGCCGTTCACCGCAAAGCCATGACACTGATCCATCAATACCTGTTGCAGCGCAACATCTGGAGCGTCATGGTCCACGGAGACACTAAACCGAAGGAACGAGAACAGGCTGTTCATACCTTCCAATCCGACAAACGCTGTAGGGTGTTCGTCGGCCAGATGACGGTGGTCGGCATCGGCCAGACGCTGCATGCCGCAGCAGCCATCGACATCTTCGAATCCGCCTGGTCCCCAGGCGCCAACGCTCAAGCGATTTTCCGCATCCGCCGCATCGGCCAAACCCGCTCTATGAAAGCGAGATTTATAACACTCGCACGCACCTTCGAAGAGACGTTACAAAAGATCGTCATCGACAAGACGGAGACCATCGCAAAACTGGATAAAGTCCGCATGCTAGCGGCTCCGCTTGACGACCATCCACTCCCCGTGCTCTGTTAAAATTTTGGAGGAAAACTATGCCAACCACGTTCACTTTTACAACCGACGACGCAACGGTTGCATCGCACATCATGCAGGTTATACAAGGCCGTGTGCCGGAGGCTGCAGCCACCACAAAAGCTAGTCCTCCGGCGCCCCTTGAGACACCGAGCATGGCCGCTCCGGCCCCGTCTCAAACCGCTGTGCCACATGCCGGCAACAGCGCCGCTCCATCGATGCCGGGTGCTGCGCCCGCCGCTCCGCAGTTCGCCCCACCACCGACCGGCGTCGGCATGCCTGACGCTGCTCCAGCACTGCAACAGGCAATTGAGGCCACCAACGCCGCCCTCGACAAGTTCCTGCAGTCGCACAAAGCCACTGAGGCGAAGACAATCCTGCAGAAATACGGCATCAAGCGCATCAGCGAGGCCACCGACATGGCCACCCTGCAGAACATCCACCGCGAGTTCAGTGCGTGATCCACGCCCGCTATGCGCCCTCGGCGGCGGAGCGGTGGTCGCTCTGCCCCGGCTCCGTCAAGCTATCCAGACGCGTCCCTGAAGGGCCACCGGCGCGCTGGACGATCGAGGGGAGGCAGGCGCACGCGCTGCTCAGCGTCTGCCTGTCCGAGCGGCTCGACGACGCCTGGTTTTATAAGGGTTTGCGCATCGACGACGGCGTCGAGGAGTTCACCGTCGAGCCCGACCACTGCGCCTCGGTGCAGGTGGTGCTCGACCACGTCTTCGATCTGCTGCGCATGTATCCCGACGCTGAACTCTACAGCGAGCGCTACCTGCCGGTGCCGCAGACGGTGGTACCGCCTGACGACTGCGGCGGGACATCCGACGTAGCTGTCTATGTGCCGAGCGATAAGCGGCTGTTCGTCATCGACTTCAAGCACGGCGAGGGCGTCGTCGTGGAGATCCAGGACAACAAACAGGTGCGCATGTATGCGCTCGGCGTCATCAATTCATTCCCTGAGCCGATCAACGATATCGTGCTGACGATCATACAACCGCGCGCCTTCCATCCGCTCGGTGTCGTACGATCGGAAACCGTTACGCCGCGGCAACTCTTCGATTTCCAGAGCGACATGGAAGACTGGATTCGCGAGTGTGAACGCGCCGACGCGCCACTCATTCCCGGCGATACCCAGTGCCGATTCTGTCCCGCCAAGGCCTTCTGCCCGGCGCTCGAGAAGAAGGCGCTGCAGGTGTTCGGTAAAGTGTCGGTCCCGGAACTTCGGGATCTGACGCTGCCGCTGCCGCAGGAGATGACGATGGAGCGCATCGCCGCCATCCTCGACGGCTGGGAGAAGGTCGAGACGTGGTTTTCCGCGGTGAAGGACTATGCGTTTGAGCAGCTTAAAGCCGGCGTGCCTGTCCCCGGCCGCAAGCTGGTGCTGGCGCAGGCGCGCCGCAAATGGGACGGCGACACGCTGACCATCGCCGAGCAGTTCATGCAGCAGACCGGCTGCGACCTTGACGACATCGCTCCTCGCAAGCTCATCACCATCACCGAGGCGGAGAAGATGCTGAAGGTGGCCAGTCAGCTTAACGTGGCTAAAGAGTTCAAGAAACAAGCTGTCGCCAAAGCGCTGGAAGCAATGAGCCATTGGACTGTCAAAGACAGTTCAGGCAACCTTGTCATGGTTGCCGAAGCCGACGCGAGACCAGCGCACAACGCCGCTCAATTACTGAAGAACGTGGCCGTTCCTACTGTGGAGTAATTCTATGCCAATAATGACCAATTCGAAACTACCGGATCAGTGGATCGTCGAGGCGATGCGCACCAACCCGCCGATGAAGATCATCGACGAAGCCACGGGGCAATGGACGGGGTCGATCACGACGCCACCCTGCCGACTAAGCTACCCAAGCCTCTTCAAGCCAGAGGTAAACCGGCAGACGGGACAGACGGGCAAGTTCAAGGCCACGCTGCTGTTCCCTCCCGGCGCCGACTTGAGCCTGCTGATCTCCGAGTATCACGCTGCGGTGGCCAGATTCTTTCCCGGCGTGACTCAATACAACGGCAACTATGCGGGCCTGCACCCGCCGTTCAAGGACCAGGGCGCCAAACTGCCGTCACCCGGCTACAACGCCAATGCTTGGGCCATCACAGTGTCGACCGCCTATAAGCCGAAGCTCTGCGATCCGGCGATGAACATCATCGTCGACGAGACCAGGGTCTATCCCGGCGTTTGGGCCATTGCCGCCGTCAATTACTACCAGTATGGGGTGCGCCCACCACAGCCGAAAAAGGGCGTCAACTTCGGCCTGATGTCGATGATGATTATCGCTGACGACGAACACATCGGCGGCAGCGCCGGCATCGATCCGCACAAGGCCTTCGCTAAAACCTCCGTCACGCCCAACTTCAACGCGGCGGCTGCATTCGGCGCACCGGGCGGCAACGTTTCGCCATTCCCGGCCACTGCTGGGGGGCTTCCGGGAGGAGGCTTCCCGCTGCAGCCCGGTGGCCAGCCTGCTGGAGGTCAATCCGGCGGCTTCCCGACTTATACGCTGCCATCACAGGCTGCGCCATGGGAGGACGAGGACGCGGGGTCACTGCGATAATGAGCACGACTTGGTTCGACGCATCGTTCGTGACCCGCATCGATCCGGGTCACGACATGATGCGGTGGCCAGCCGACATCCGCGATGCCGTGACCTACGCCGTCATCCAGATGCGCGAACGCAACCCGCGCTTTGGCCGCGTGCTGAACATCGTCAGCAAGGTTGACGACAACAGCGAGGTCATCGGCTTTCCCTACCGCGTGACGGTGTCGCTGCTGGTTGAGCAGGCCACGGTGCAATGACGGTCTGCTTCGTGGATTTCGAGACTAGAAGCTGCTCCGACGTCCGCGACGTCGGTGTCCACCGCTATGCCGAAGACCCCACCACCGGCATCTGGTGCCTCTGCTGGGCGATCGACGACGAGCCAGTGCAGACGTGGATCCCCGGCGCTGACGTACCAACGCGCCTGCTCGACCACGTCTCTGACAACGGCACGGTCGTGGCGCACGGTGCCATGTTCGAAAGAGTGATCTGGAATCGCGTTCTGCGTGGACTGCCTGAACTGTATGGACGGTGGCCTTACCTGGCAATCAACCAAATGGACTGCACCATGGCCCGTGCCCAGGCCCTGGCGCTGCCGCGCAGCCTGGAGAACCTCGCGGAGGTGCTGGAGACGTCCCACCAGAAGGACGCCGAAGGCCATCGCCTGATGATGCAGATGGCGCGGCCTCGGCGCGTTCACGCGGGGGGCGAGGTTGAATGGTGGGACACCGAGGACCGCAAGCAGAGGCTCTACACCTATTGCGTCAAAGATGTGGAGACAGAACGCGAGTGCGCCGCCAAGCTCAGCCACCTTTCTAACGACGAACGCGAGCTATGGCGGCTCGACCAAATCATCAACGACCGCGGCATCCACTTCGACATCCCGCTGATCAACCGCATGATCCAGGTGCGCGCCGTCGCCGCGCGCAACCTCAACCGCCACATGGCCACGCTGACCGACGGCAGGGTCGCGAAGGCATCGCAGGTCGCCAAGATCAAGGACTGGGTCAACGAACGCGGCTACGACACCGTGCAGTCGCTCAACAAGGAACATCATCCAGAACTCAAGAAACTATTCGCCGACGACACGCAGGCCACCCGCGTCCTGACCGCACGGCAGGAATACGGCAAGGTCACCTCGACCGCCAAGCTCAGCAAGATCATCGCCGTCTGCGGTCGCGACGC
>Ga0070686_100000616_pt1 | contig 20896 bp, 13 predicted proteins | sample KBSS23LmetaG_FD_65654 | JGI IMG/M metagenome (GOLD analysis project Ga0070686, IMG submission 65654) | Switchgrass rhizosphere microbial communities from Kellogg Biological Station, Michigan, USA - KBS S2-3L metaG | ecosystem: Host-associated > Plants > Roots > Rhizosphere ... | reverse complement strand
CCGACGCCGGGGATGTCGCGCGAGACGCTGCCGGTCTCCTCGAAGCCCTGCGGCTTGCCGTGCTCGGGGTTCACACCGGTCGCGCCGAAGTTCTTCATGTACTGGAACGCCACTTCGTGGAGCGTCGCCAGGCTCACGCCGTCGAGATCCTTGCCGTAGTGATCGATCTTCACCTTCGTGCCGGTGGCGAGCGCCGCCGCCTTCGCCGCGTTGTCGACGAACTCGACCACCTGCTGCAGGTAGACCTCGTCGGGATAGCGGATGTAGAAGTCGGCGACCGTGCGATCGGGCACGACGTTGGGCGCCGCACCGCCTTCGAGGATCACCCCCTGGATGCGCGCTTCCGGCCGGATACTGATCCGCGCGTTGTCGACGTTGTTGAACATCTGGATCACGGCCTGCAGCGCGTTGCGGCCGTTCCACGGCGTCATCTGGTGGGTCGGCGCGCCGGAGAAGGTGTACTTCGCGCCGACGATGTTGAGGCAGCAGGAGCCGAAGCCATGCGCCGGCCGTGAGGTCTGGCTCGAGGCGTGGCTGCGCACGATGATGTCGGCGCCGTCGAAGACGTGGGCTTCGTGCATCTGCGTCTTCGCGTTGGGCGGCATCATCTCTTCGCCGGGCGTGCCGTAGACGATCACGCTCCCCGGCGTCTTCGAGCGAACCAGGTACTCGGAGATCGCGACGGCGACGGCGAGGCCGACCGGACCCTGCGCACTGTGCTGATCGCCGTGGAAGGCGCCCTTCGTGCCGCGCAGCGCGTCGTACTCGACGATGATGCCGAGCGTCGGGCTGCCGTTGTTCTGCTTGAACTTGGCGACGAATGCCGTCGACAGGCCGCCGCTGCCGGTCTCGATGCCGAAGTTGTGCTGCCGGAGGTAGTCGGTGAGCTTGCTGACCGACCGCTTTTCTTCGAAGCCGATTTCCGGGTGCGTCGCGATGTCGTCGGCCAGCGCGAGAAGCTCCTTGTCCATCAGCTCCTTCGTGCGGGCGGTCACCTGATCGCGATCGGCGTTGGCCGCGGTCAGTTTGGCGACGATACCCGGCACGTCGAGCGATTGCTCGAGGGCCGCCATCTTCTTGAGGACGTCGCGGGCGGCGTCTTTTTCGGTCGGCGTGTCTTGCCCCGCGGCGACGAGAGGCAATCCGGCGAGGAGAATCATGAGCGCGAACGGGACACGGATCATGGCCGGCATTATAACGAGCGGCGTTTTGGCGAGTCATCCGTAGGCCGCGGACGACACGGAAACGGAAAACTATTTCCGTTCGCTGCGGCGGCGCGAGGAACGGCGCATCACATAAATGGCAGGGGACTTGCTCGTCCACACGCGTGCGACTACCTCTAGTGTGGATTCTGGCGGCTTCGGTGTCGTTGGCCGCGCATCAGGCGATTCGTCCGATCACGGCCGCTACGCCCGAGCGGGCGTCATCGGAGGATCCGTACCGGATCACGACACTGTGCACAGCGGTCCCGGTGAACACCGGCCGTCGCGTCTCAGTGTCGAGCGGAGCCGAGTTCCAGCGCGCGTTGGATACGGCGTCGGCCGGCGACACGATCCTCCTCGCAACCGGCGCGACGTTTTCGCCGCCGGCCGGTGAGAGTTTCGTCCTGCGCAACCGTCACCTCGTCGCCGGTCAGTGGATCGTGATCCGGTCGGCGAACACGGCCTTCGATGCGACCGGTCAGATTGCCCCTGGCACGCGCGTCACCGAGGCGAATGCGCCGCTGATGGCGCAGATTCGTACGACCACGAGCAAGCCGGCCTTGCGCGCCGAAACGGGCGCCAGCGGCTACCGGTTGATCGGTCTGGACATCGGCGCGGCGGCCTCCATCGAGCAGGTGGTCAACATGGTGGAGCTCGGCGACGGCTCGGACACCAGCGTCGAGACGGAACCGTCGGACATCGTCATCGATCGCTGCTACATCCACGGAAACGACAGCGGTAATTTCCGCCGCGGCGTGATGCTGAACGGCGCCCGCCTGGCGGTCGTCGATTCGAACGTCTCCAACTTCCACGACAGCAATACGGACTCTCAAGCCGTCGGCGGCGCGAACGGCCCGGGCCCGTTCAGGATCGTCAACAACCTGCTCGAGGCGGCGAGCGAGAACGTGATGTTCGGCGGCTCCGATCCGGCCGTCCCGGATCTGGTCCCGCGCGACATCGAGATCCGCCGCAACCTGATGACGAAACGGCTGTCGTGGCAGGCGGCGCGTGTGCCGGTGAAGAACGCGTTCGAATTGAAGAACGCGAGCCACGTTGTCGTCGAGGGCAACACATTCGAACACGTCTGGGTGTCAGGACAGGACGGAGCGGCGATCCTGCTCAAGTCGGCCAATCAGCAGGGACGCTGCACGTGGTGCATCACCGAGTACGTGACGTTCCGCAACAACATCGTGCGCGGCGCGGCGCACGGGATGCTCATCAACGCGGCGGAAACCGGCGGCTCGGGTCTGCCGCTGCCGCGCAAGGCGCATCACATCCGCGTCGAGAATGTGCTGTTCGAGGATATCGGCGGCAAGCAGTGGGGAGGTGGCGGGAAGCTGTTGCGTGTTTTCGGCGGTGTCAGCGACGCGTCGTTCACGCACATCACGTCGCGCGGCAACGGCTCCGGGATTCTCGACCCCCAGGGTCCCAGTGACGTGAATCCGGGTCTGGTCTTCAAGAACAACGTGGTCGAGCGGATGTATTACGGCATCGGCGCTGGCTCGGACGAGGGGACCAAGACGCTGTCACGAAACTTTGCCCCGTTCGCCTATGGGGCCAACGTGCTCGTCAACACATCGGCATCGACCGATCAGGCAATTGGCAACGGCCCGCTGGAATCCCGATATCCGGGGCGGACGTGGGTCGTCTCGAGTTGGAACGAGGTTGGGTTCGACGGCGACACATCGGCGCTGTCACGGACGAGCCGCTTCAGCCGCGCCGCCGACGACGGGAAAGACGTAGGCGTCGATGTCGCGGCGCTCACTGCGGCGGCGCGGGCCGGTCGCGGCGCCGATGGATGCGGAGCCGTCGGCAGTGCCGTCCCGAAGTAACGGAGCGACACAGCCGTTCTGGCCCGCCGGTTGCTCAGGTGTTGGTCGTATGCGTCTGCTGTGGATGAAGTCCGATGTGCTGTTGCCGCTCGACACGGGCGGGAAGCTGCGGACCTGGCACCTGATGCGGCATCTCGCCGCCCATCACGACATCACCTATCTCGGGTTTTCGACCCCGGATCAACGGCCCGAGGACATCGACGGAATGCGCGAGGTGGCGCGCACCGTCCACGTGATCCCGCGCAGTCATCCCGCCAAGGGTTCCCTCGGGTTTTACGCCGGCGCCGCCCTGCACCTCGTCGATCCGCTCCCTTATGCGGTCGGCAAGTACCGCTCGCGCGCGTTCCGGCGGCGGCTCGACGAGCTGCTGCGCCGCGAGGCGTTCGATCTGATCGTGTGCGATTTCCTGGTCCCCGCGGTCAACCTGCCGCGCCGGCTGCCGTGTCGATCGGTGCTGTTCACGCACAACGTCGAAGCGGAAATCTGGCGCCGGCACGCGGAGACGAAGAGCGGGCTGTCGCGGTTCCTCTACGGCGTTCAACATCGGCGCATGCTGCGGTTCGAGGCGCGAACGCTGGCGCGCTTCGACGGCGTGCTGGCCGTGTCCGACGCGGACCGCGACACGTTCGCACGCCTCTATCCCGGTGCGGTCACGCAGCCGGTTCATGTCGTGCCGACTGGTGTCGACACGGAATTCTTTCATCCCGCGGCGAGCAGTCCGGGCGCGCGATCGCTCGTCTTCACCGGATCGATGGACTGGCTGCCGAACGAAGACGCGATGCTGTTCTTCTGCGCTGAAGTGCTGCCGCTGATTCGGCGCGAGGAGCCGGAGGTCACGCTGGCCATCGTCGGCCGCGCGCCGACGCCGGCGGTTGCCCGGCTGGCGCAGCAACACGGCGTCGTCGTCACCGGCCGCGTCGACGACGTGCGGCCGCACATGGCGAAGGCGGCGGTGTACATCGTGCCGCTCCGGATCGGCGGCGGAACACGACTGAAGATCTTCGAAGCGATGTCGATGGGCAAGGCGGTCGTCTCGACAACGATCGGCGCCGAGGGGCTGCCGGTGACCGACGGGCGGGACCTTGTCCTGGCGGATTCTCCGCCAGCATTCGCCGACGCCGTGGTCCGCCTGCTGCGCAACGTCGACCAACGGCGCGGGCTCGAGGCCGCGGCACGAAGGCTGGTTGTCGAGCGCTACGACTGGGCCGCCGTCGCGGGCGAACTGGATCGGGCGTTGACGCGCTTTGCCCGCCACGGCGTCGAGCGTGTGGCCGCCGATTCCCCGGCCGCCGCCGACGTCAACGCGCTGGCTGCCAATAAACCACATGCAGCACGCTGAGCGCACGGAGCGGCCGGTCTGGCCCGACGGCAAATCGTTCGCGTTCACGGTGTTCGACGATCCGGATGCGCAGACGTACGAGGACGGCCGCCTCGTCTACTCGTTTCTTGCCGACCTCGGGTTGCGCACGACGCGCGGCGTGTGGCCGGGCGCGGCGGTGCGGACGCCGAACTCCTCCGGTGAAACGTGCGACAACCCGCGCTACCGCGACCACGTGCTGGCGCTGCAGTCCGATGGCTTCGAGATCGGCTATCACCATACGACCAAACACTCGTCGACGCGCGAGGAGATCATCCGCGGCCTCGAGAGCTTCCGCGCCTATTTCAGCCGCGACCCGCGGACGATGGCGAACCATTACAACGCGGAAGCGATTTATTGGGGATCGCAACGGCTGACGCCGCCGCTGCGCGCGGTCTACACGCTGGCGACGTTCGGGCGCACCCGCAGCGCGCACTTCGGCGAAGTCGAGGGGCATCCGTCGTTCTGGGGCGACATCTGCCGCGAACGGATCGAATACTGCCGCAATTTCGTGTTCTCCGACATCAACACGCTCGCGGTGTGTCCGTGGCAGCCGTACCGCGATCCCCTGCGGCCGTATGTCAACGCGTGGTACGCGTCGTCGGAAGGATCGAACGTGATGCGGTTCACGCGCACGATCGCCGAGCCGCAGCAGGATCAACTCGAAGCGCAGGGCGGCGCCTGCATCATGTACACGCATTTCGGCCACGGCTTCGTCGAAGGCGGCAGGCTGCACGCGCGGTTCCGTGCCTTGATGGAGCGGTTGAGCCGCAAGAACGGATGGTTTGTTCCGGTCGGCGTGCTGCTCGACTACCTGCGCCAGCGGCGCGACCGCCTCGAGATTACCGATCGGCAGCGCCGTGCACTCGAGCGGCGCTGGCTGTGCCAGAAACTCTATCGCGGAACGTCGTAGCAGAAGGAGCACGACCCATGTTTCGATTCAGACGGCTCGAGCCGGCCGACGTGCCGTGGCAGACGCTCGACCGGTTCGGCGATCGCGTCGTCTTTCAGACGCGCGAGTGGCTGGACTTCATCGGCGAAAGCCAGAGCGCGACGCCGGTCGTCGCCGAGATCCGCGACCAGGACACGGTGGCGGGCTATTTCTCCGGCCTGATCGTCCGCAAGTTCGGCGTGCGAATTCTCGGCAGCTCGTTTCCAGGCTGGACGACGCCGTACATCGGCTTCAACCTGGCGCCCGGCTACTCGCGGGCGCGACTGCTCGATCCGTTGACGGCGTGGGCGTTTCGCGAGCTGCGGTGCCTGCACGTCGAAGTCTCCGATCGCTGCTTCCAGCAGGAGGACGGCGACGCGGCGCGACTCGATCGCACCGCTTACGAAACTTACAAGTCGGACCTGACGCGCAGCGAGGACGATCTCTTCAAGGGGATGGACAGCGCCTGCCGGCGATGCATCCGCAAGGCCGAAAAGGGCGGCGTGACGATCGAAGAGGCGACTGATCTCGCGTTTGCCCACGAGTACTACGAGCAGCTGAAGGACGTGTTCGCGAAGCAGGGCAAGGTGCCGACCTATTCGCTGGAACGGGTCGAGCTGCTGTTGAAACATCTGCTGCCGACCGGCCGCCTGCTCGCAGTACGCGCGCGCAACCCGGCAGGGAAGTGCATTGCCACCGGACTCTATCCGGGGATGAACGACACCGCGTTCTTCTGGGGCAACGCCAGCTGGCGCGACGAGCAGCACTGGCGGCCGAACGAGTACCTGCACTGGTACGCGCTGCGTTACTGGAAGGCGCGCGGCGTGAAGTTGTTCGATTGGGGCGGCGGCGGCACCTACAAGGAGAAATACGGCGTCGAGCCCTACGTCGTGCCGTGGTTCTACAAGTCGAAGTATCGCCTGCTCTCGACCGTGCGCAACGAAGCGCGCGCCTGGTATTACAAGAGCCAGCGCCTCGTCGGGCGGCTGTCCGGCGTCGACGCGCGCGCGGTCACCGCAGGCTGACCGCGCGCCCGAGGTCTTCACGGCGGACGTTGGCCGGCCGCCAGCCGCCGGGCGCGCGGCTGGTGCGCTACGTCGTCGATTGTTCCAGGTCGTGAACGGCGAGCACGCCGCCGCTGTCGCGGTACAGGCGCCATCCTACAGAACGATGCAGCCGGATCGACGCGTGGTTGTCGGGCGCGATTCTCGCGACCAGCGATCGGTCGCGCATCACCGAGCGGTACAAATCGGCCGCCACGCCGCGGCCGCGGGCGGCCGGTGCGGTCGCGACAATGATGATCCGCCACGCGTCGCCGGGTTCGTCCCAGGTGCGCCGTGGCGTCCCGCCGTCGAACGCAACTGACTGATGAACGGCGACGGCTTCCTCCGAGCGATCAGTCGGGGTGGCCGCCGGAGCCGGGGCGATTCGCGCACGCAGACAGTCCAGGGCAACAGCCGGATGGAGAAGGAGTGCGGACCTCCAGTAGGCGCGCGGCGCCGCGATCACGACGCCGCACGGATCCTTATCGGCGATCGCGACGCGGCAATCGATCCGCTGCGCCATGCCGTCGGCGACGAGCGCGCGGTGGAGGCGGTGCGTCTGAGCGCCGAACAGCGACACGCGAAGCGTGTCGAGCAGCGCTACCGTCGGCGCCGCATCCGCCGGCGCGACGCGGCGGACCGTGACGCCGGTCGCCGCCGGCGCGGCATTCACCAGCAGATTCCGCGATACTCCGCCTGCAGCAGCCCGGCGTAGACCGGCACGCGGACGAGATCGATGACGATCTGATCGCGGCGGCACCGCGTCACCGCGTCGGCGAATTCCGGCGACTGGTTGCCGATCACGACCACCTCGGATTTCTCGATGACGTCGTCGATGGTGTTGCACAGCAGCGACGACAGGTGGGGAATCTGGGTCTCGATGTACTCCTTGTTGGCGCCGACCAGCCGCGCCAGCGACACGTTCTTGTCGTAGATGCACAGCGACAGGCCCTTGCCGAGGAGCGCCTCCGCGAGGATCACGATCGGGCTCTCGCGGAGATCGTCGGTGCCCGCCTTGAAGCTGAAGCCGAGCAGCCCGACCCGCTTTTTGCCGGTTTCGAGCACCTGCTCGATCGCCTGGTCGATCTGGCGGCGGTTGCTTGGCAGGATCTGCGAGATCATCGGCAGATCGACGTCGAGTTCCTTGGCCCGGTACTGCAGCGCGCGCACATCCTTCGGCAGGCACGATCCGCCGAATGCGAACCCCGGTTTGAGATAGTACGACGACAGGTTGAGCTTCTCGTCGCGGCAGAAGATGTCCATCACTTCGTGGCTGTCGATGTCGAGACGCTTGCACAGGTTGCCGATCTCGTTGGCGAAGCACACCTTCAGCGCATGCCAGGTGTTGCTCGTGTACTTCATCATTTCGGCGACGCGGACGCTGGTGCTGACGAGCGGCGCGTCGATCGCCTGGTACAGCGCGATCGTGCCGCTCGCATCGGCGGCATGGTTATGGCCGACGAGCGTCAGCGGCGGCTTGCGGAAGTCCCTGAGCGCCGTTCCTTCGCGGAGGAACTCGGGGTTCACCGACACGCCGAAGCCATCGCCATATTTCTTTCCCGAGGCGCGCTCGAGCGTCGGGATCACCACCTGGTGGGTCGTGCCGGGGAGCACGGTGCTGCGCACGACGACGACGTGGTAGTGCGACGAGGTCGCGAGCTCGCGGCCGATCTGCTCGCAGACGCGCTCCAGGTAGGTCAGATCGAGGCTGCCATTGCGGCGGCTCGGTGTGCCGACGCAGAGCAGCGAGACCTCGGTGTCGCGAATCGCCGCGCCGGTGTCGGTCGTCGCGCTCAACCGCCCCTCGGCGGTTCCCCGCGCGAGCAGCTCGTCGAGCCCGGGCTCGACGATCGGGCTGCGCCCGGCGTTGATGGCCGCGACCTTGTCCGGGTTGACGTCGACGCCGACGACCGTATGACCATCGGCAGCGAACGCCGCTGCCGACACACAACCTACGTATCCAAGACCAAAGACTGAGACTCGCATGGTTCGCCTTTCGTGGTGATTCGCTGCGGGCGCGCCGCGGCCGGTTCGGGCAGCGCCTGGACGCCTTGTTTGTCGATAAAGGTGCGGTACCAGAGCTCGAGGTTGAGAAGGCTCCAGATGCGATCGCCGCCGTCGGTCGCGCCGGCGGCGTGATCACGGAGCAGCGTCTCGACGGCGCGCGGATCGATGATGCCGCGCTGCCGGGTGCGGCGATCGAGCAGGACGTCGCGCGCCACCGCACTCCAGCGGCCGCGCGTCCACGCCGCGAACGGCACCGGGAACCCCATTTTCGGCCGCTTGAGAATGCCCTCGGGGAGCAGCCCTTTCATCGCTTCGCGGAGAATGCGCTTGGTGGTGATCCCGGACAGCTTCCATTCGTCGGGCAGCTGCGCCGCGAATTCGACCAGCTTGTGGTCGAGGAACGGCACCCGGCTCTCAATCGACGTGGCCATGCTCATCTGGTCCTGCTTCATCAGCAGTTCCACCAGGTAGGTCTTGATGTCGGCGTAGAGCAGCCGGTCGAGCAGCGTGCTGCTGCCGTTCAGGCGATCGAAATACTGCCGCGACGGCGCGTAGGCATGTTCCTGCGTCGCCGCGGCGCGGTAGCCGGCGGTCAGCAGCGCGCGCTGATCGGCGAGCCGAATCGCCGCAAAGTTGTCGAAGAACATCGACTCGGGCGTGCGGTCCATCGCCAGGAAGGAGCGCCGCGCGTAGCGGCCGATCGGCGGCGGCAGGTGCGGCACGATGCCGCCGGCGACCGCGGCGCGAACGGCGGCGGGGACCATCCGCTCGTAGACGGTTCCGGCGCGCCAGTTCCACGCCAGCCGCAGGTATTTGCCGTAGCCGGCGAGCAACTCGTCGCTGCCTTCGCCGGTGAGGACCACGGTCACGTGCTGCCGCGCCAGCGCCGAGACGAAGTACAGCGGCACGCTCGACGGATGCGCGATCGGCTCGTCCTCGTGCCACACCAGTTTCGGCAGCGCCGCGAAAAAGTCGCTGTCGTCGATGACGATCTCGTGGGCGTCGGCCTTGATCACGTCGGCCACCTCGCGCGCGTATTCGAGCTCGTTGAACGCGCGATCCTTGAAGGCGACCGAGAAGGTCTGCAGCGGCCGATCGATCAGCGTCGCCATGATCGCGGCAATCGCGCTGCTGTCGATGCCGCCGGACAGAAACATGCCGAGCGGCACCTCGCTCATCAACCGCAGCTTCACCGACTCGGTGAGCAGCGAACGGAACTGGTCGACGACGTCCGGCGCGGATGGCGGCGCGCCGCCGGCGGCGCGCTCCGGAATATCCCAGTACTGGCGGATGCTGACCGTGCCGCGCTCGAACACCAGCAGGTGCCCGGGCAGCAGCTTGTGGATGCCTGTGAACAGCGTGTCGCTGCCCGACGTATAGCGCGTCGCGAGCAGCTCCGGGATCACGGCCTCGTTGGCGGCCGGCTCGACCAGACCGCTGGCGAGGATGGCCTTGATTTCCGATCCGAACAGCACCGCGTCGCCGACGCGCGACCAGTACACGGGTTTGATCCCGAGGCGATCGCGGACGAGGAGAAGGCGGCGCCGCGGCGCGTCCCAGATCGCGAAGGCGAACATGCCGCGGAAGCGATGTACCGCCTCATCGCCCCATTCTTCATAGGCGTGGACGATCGTTTCGGTGTCCGACCTGGTGCGATAGGTATGACCGCGCGCTTCGAGCTCACGGCGGATCTCGCCGTGGTTGTAGATCTCGCCGTTGAAGACCACCCACACGCTGGCGTCTTCGTTGGAGAGCGGCTGCTGCCCGGTACTTACGTCGACGATGCTGAGGCGGCGGTGGGCGAGCGCGGCGGTCCCATCCCAGTGCAGGCCAGCTTCGTCCGGCCCGCGATGCGTGATGATGTCGCGCATCCGCAGGGCGCGCATGCGCGTGTCACCGCCGAGCGGTTCACACCCTACGATGCCAGCAATTCCGCACATGATCCTGCTCCACCTACGCTGCCGAGTTGGTCGTGGTCGTCGTCGCGTGCCGTTCGCGAATGAGAGAACGATCGCTGTCAGCGGTCATTGAGCTCAGCCGAGCAAGCTCGATGCCACGGCCGGCTCGACTGTTACGGTTGCGCGCGATCGCGTTGTCGAGAACTGCGGCGATCGATCGCGCCGCGTCATGCCATGAACCGGGCGTCGTACGACGCTCGAGCGCCGGTGGCGGCACCGCGATCGCCCTCAGCAGCGCTGACGCGAGCGCTGCGCTGTCGCCGGCCGGCACGAGGGCGTCGACGCCCGGTGTGGCGATCGCCGGAATGCCACCGACATTGGTCGCGACGAACCTCGTGCCGCACGCGATCGATTCGAGCAGCACATTCGGCGTGCCTTCCGAGAGGCTCGGACAGACCGTGACATCAGCAGCGCGGTACCAGTCCGGCAGCGCTGAGGCCGTCATCGCACCCGTGAACCTGACGACACCATCCACACCGGCTGCAGCCGCTCTCGCCGCAAGCATGCTGCGCTGCGGTCCGTCGCCGACGAGACACAGCAGCATGTCTTTCCGTACGGCGGCAACCGCGGCGCAGGCGTCGATGAGCGTGGTTAGTCCTTTGACGGGGACCATGCGGCCGATCGACAGCACAATCGGACGCGACCGCGGCAGGCCGAGGCGGCGGCGCGCCTCGTCGCGATCGGCTGGCGTAAAGAGCTGGCGATCGACAGCCGGCGGCGTCGTGTAGATGCTCGACGCGTCGACGCCGAGCTCAGCGATCCGCCGCTTCAGGTCGTCGCTGACGGCGACCACGGCGTCGGCGCGCAACAGCACGCGCCGGATGCGCGCTCGCTGCGCACCGCGAGCGAGCAGCACGTCCGAGCCGCCGACGATCGCCACGGCGGGCGTACCTGCCGCGGCAGCAATCTGCTGCGCGGCGTGCCCGTCCGGGTAGGTCCAATAACTCAGCACGACATCGGGCGTGAACCGGCGCAGCAGCGCGGCCGCCTCGCGCTGGCACGACCACCACAAACAGCGCGCGTGCTGACCGTGGAGACCGGGCGGATAGATGTACGTCGGGTAGCGCACGTCAGCGAACGCGCGCATGGTCGGCTGCCGCCGGAACGCGTCCGCGTCTGCAGTCCGCGGCGACCGCTCCGTCCAGCGCCGCGGCGACATCACGGCGACGTCGTGGATCGCGGCGAGCGCGCGACAACGCTCGAGGTTGTACGGAGCGCGATGGGGGTCGTGCGGCTGCGGAAACGCCGTCGAAAAGAAGACCACGCGCATCAGGCCCGCCCGTCCGTGCGCGTTCCTGGCCGCAGCGGCAGCGCCGCAAGCGTCCGATCGACGGCATCGGCGAAGCCCACCGACGGACGCCAGCCGAGCACGCGCTTCGCACGCTCGTTGGAAAACCGCAGCGGCTTCCACTGCGACGCCGACCGGTAGCGTGTGACGACCGGCGGGAACTGTCCGTGCGACCGCCGGCAGCACCACTCATACGCGCCTGCCACCGCCGGGATTGCCCACTGGGGGACGGTGACCGCCGAAACCGGGCCGACGCTCTGCCGGTAGGCGCGGAACATGTCGCGCGCTGTCGGCAGGTGATCGTCGACGACGTTGAAGGCGCGCCCGTCGGCATCGGGTGCCGCCACGGCCGCCGCGATCGCGCTCGCGCAGTTGTCGACATACGTGCACGGCACGATTCGCGCGCCGCCGCCCATGCGAACCGTCACCGGCCCGACGCGTACGCCGACGCGGCCGGTGAACATGGTCCGGCCAGGGCCGAAGACGAAGCCGGGGCGTACGACGACCAGCGGCAGGCCGCGCTCTGCGCCGGCAACCCAGGCGACGCGCTCCTGTTCAATCTTCGAGTAGGTGTATGGATCGCGCAGGTGCGGCAGCGGATCGATCGCGCACGCTTCGTCGACGACGCTATGCGCCGGCAGGCCTCCGGTGCCGTAGACGCCAAGCGTGCTGATCAGCACGAACCGTCGAGTGCCGTGATCGACTGCCGCGTCGACGAGCGCCCGCGTTCCGACGACGGTTGACAGGAACAACACCGAGGGTGAGCCGGCCAGCCGCGCCGCCAGGTGCACGACGCTCTCGCACCCGTCGAGCATGCGGCGGCACGAATCGCGGTCGATCAGATCGCCCGTCACGAACCGCGCCGACGATTTCAGCGCCGGCGAGATGCAGGAATCGAGCTCCAGGCTGCGCCGCGCGCTGCGAACCAGGCAGACGGTCCGATGCCCGCCACGCAGCAACTCGACGACGACTCGGCGGCCGAGGAACCCGGCGGCGCCGGTGACGAGCACGGTCATGCCGAGGCCTGCTCCAGATCCAGGCCGCGCGTATGGGTGGCCGACGTGGTTTCCGATACGCGGCACTCCGCCAGAACCCGGTCCATCAGCGCTGTGACCCGCAGCGCGTGCTGGTGCGTCACCGGCATCGGTGCGGTGCCGCGCACGGCGTCGTGAAAGCGCTCGAACAGCGCGTGCATCCCGGCGAAGTAGTGCAGCTGCGCGGCGCCGAGGCGGCGCAGGTTCGCGCCGAAATGGTGCGCCGCCTGCAGCGTGCTCCGGAACGGCAGCTCCACCTTCGCCAGCGCCCCCGGGAACGACGCCGCCGCGTACTTCGTGATCGTTCGCGACTCGAGGTCCACTTCGAGCGAGCCCTGGGCGCCGAGCAGGCGGGCGCGCCGCTGGGCCGGGCGGATCGCGGTCGAGAACAGCATCGAGCCGGTGATGCGAGCGCCGACGATCGTCGCCCGCAACTCGGTCGCATATGCGGCGTGGTCGGCGCGCGGCTGCCTGAACGCGGCGATGCGCGGCGCGTCGTCGTCGATGAAGTCGATCAGCCGCGCGAGCGCGTGCGGCGCGGCGTTGTGCAGCAGTCCACCCGGGAGGTCGTGCACCCAGTGGCCGGGATCGGCCGTGACGATCGATCCGAACGATCCGGCAAGGTCGTAGCTCTGGACGACGTCGACGTGGATCAGCTCGCCGAGCTCGCCGCGGGCGACCATCGCGCGGCACTGCTGCCACGCCGGATCGAACAGTTGATCGAGGCCCAGGCACACAAGTCGGCCGGTTGACTCGGCGCGCGCGACCAGTTCCTGCGCTTCGCGGAGGTCGCGGGCGAACGGCTTCTCCACGTAGACGTTCGCCCCGGCGTCGAGACAGCTCGCCGCGATCGCCAGATGCGTCTGCGGCGGCGTCGTCACGTGCACGATGTCCGGTTGCGTCGCGGCCAGCATCGCGTCGAGGTCGTCGAACACCGCCGGCACGTCGAAGCGCGCCGCCGCCTGGCGCGCGACGTCGCGGTAGCGGTCGCACACCGCGACGACGCGCGCGGCGGCGATCCGCCGCAGCTGCAGGAGATGCGCGTCGGCGATCTGGCCGCATCCGACGAGCGCGATTCTGAGATTCTGGCGCACCTGGTTCGTGTCGCTTCCCGGTCGTCGATCAGGCGGCGGCCGCACCGTGGCGCAGCGCCTCGCCGTCGACGAACTGCCTGAACCACAACTCGAGCATGACCAGGCTCCACAGCCGATGGCGATGGTCGTGCGCGCCGCCGCGGTGCTCGCGCCACATCGCGGTCACCGCGCGATCGTCGAAGACGCCGCGTTCGCGCAGCCGTCCGTCGAGCAGCAGGCCGTCGACCATCGGCGCGAGCGGGCCGCGCAGCCATTCGCCGATCGGCGCGGCGAATCCCTGCTTCGGCCGGTCGACAATCGACGCCGGAATCCGTCGACCGAGCAGACGGCGGAGGAGGTACTTGCCCTGGCCGTGCCTGAGCTTCAACGCCGCCGGCACAGTGGCGGCGAACTCGAGCAGCTTGTGATCGAGCAGCGGCTCGCGCGACTCGAGCGAAACCGCCATGCTCATCTTGTCGACCTTGGTCATGATGTCGTCGACGAGGTAGGTCCTGACGTCGACGTACAGCGCGCGATCGAGCGGATCGCGGGAGCGGCACGCGTCGTAGGCGGCTCGGAAGCCGGCGAACGGATCGGCGTCGCGCACCTCGCGGGCGAAGTCGGGTGAGTACAGCGAGTGGCGCACGTCGCCGTCGAACAGCCCGTAGGCGTGCTTGCGGGCGCACGCCTCGCCGGGCGAGAGCGCGAGATGGCGGAGCGAGCGCGCCCCCTTGACGGCGAGCGGCAGCCGGGCCGCGACGCGGCCGGCGATTCGGCCTGCGGTGTCACCGAGCCAGTGCCGCGCCGTCAACTCCCACTGCTCGACGCGATGGCGGGCGTAGCCGGCCCACAGCTCGTCGCCGCCGTCGCCGGACAGCGCCACGGTGACGTGCTGGCGCGCCGCCTGCGACACGTAGTAGGTGGGCACCGCCGAGGAATCGGCGAACGGCTCGTCGAGGTGCCACGCCAGCTTCGGCAGCAGGTCGGCGATGTCCGAGCGGACGATCTTCTCGTGTTGACGGACGCCGAGATGCCGCGCCACGACGCGCGCGTGTTCGAGCTCGTTGAACGCGCCCTCGTCGAAGCCGACCGACGTCGTGATCACGCGATCGGCGCCGCAGGACTCCGCCATCGACGCGACGACGGCGCTGGAGTCGATGCCGCCGGACAGGAAGGCGCCGAGCGGGACGTCGCTGACCAGCCGGAGCCGCACCGACTCGTTGACGAGCGCCTCGAGCTGCTCGAGATACTCGTCCTCGCGCGCCGGATCGCCGTCGCCGGTGAACTGCAGATCCCAGTAGCGGCGGACCGAGATCGAGCCGTGCTCGGCGACGAGCAGGTGGGCGGCGGGCAGCTTGAACACGCTGCGATAGATCGTCTGCGGCGACGGGATGTACTGCAGCGTCAGGTAGGCGTCGAGCGCCTCCGCGCTCCAGTCGCGCGGCACGTCGGGATCCTCGAGCAGCGCCTTGATTTCCGATCCGAAGGTGATGCCGCCGTCGGTCGGACAGAAATACAGCGGCTTCACGCCGAGGCGGTCGCGGACGAGCAGCAGCCGGCGGCGCGGCTCGTCCCACAGCGCGAACGCGAACATGCCGCGGAAGCGGTCGACGGCGGCGTCGCCCCATTGCTCGTAGGCGTGGACGATCACTTCCGTGTCGGAATGGGTACGGAAGCGGTGGCCGTGCGCCTCGAGCTCGACGCGGATGTCGGCGAAGTTGTAGATCTCACCGTTGAAGACCACCCAGATCGTCCGCTCCTCGTTGGTCAGCGGCTGATCGCCGGTCGCGAGATCGATGATGCTGAGCCGGCGATGACCAAGGCCGATGCCGTCGGCGACGTAGAAGCCGTCGGCGTCCGGGCCGCGATGGGCGATCACCGATGTCATCGCCGTCAACCGCTCGCGGTCGACGCCGCGATGCGGGTCGAAGTTGAATTTCCCGGCTATACCGCACATATCAGGAGGCTGCCAGTTCCGGTTCGCGAGCGGCGACGAGGCCGCGGCGCGCCAGTAAGGTGAGATACAACTGTTCGAAGGCGCCGACCATGCGGTCGAACGAATAGCGCGCGTGCGCCTCGACGCGGGCGGCTTCGCCGAGCCCCGCCGCGAGCCGCGGGTCGGCGATGACGCGACAGAGGCGATCGCTGAGCGCCGCCGCATCGCCGGCCGGGACGAGCAGCCCGGTCCGCCCGTCCTCGATCAGCTCGAGGATGCCGCCGACGCCGGATGCGACGATTGGCAGGCCGGCGGCCATGGCTTCGAGCACCGCGTTGGGGAACGCCTCCGAGCGCGACGGCAACACGAACAGGTCGGCATCGGCGAGCCGCGCCGCGACATCGTCGCAGTGGCCGGCGAAGGTGACGGCGTGCGCGATACCGCATGCCGCAGCACGCGCCCGCAGCCGATCGAGTTCCGGACCGGCGCCAACCAGATCGAACTGCGCGTCGGGAAACTGCCGCAGTACCGTGACCGCGGCGTCGAACAGCACGTCGTGGCCTTTTTCCGCACGCAGGTTCGCGACCATCGCGATCCGGCGCAGCCGCGCGCCGACGGTGCGCGGCGCGAAACGCCCGGCGTCGAGGCCGTTGGGGATCACCGCGATCTTGCGGCGCGGCACGCGTTCGAGCCGCAGGCGATCGGCGGCGGCGCGCGAGTTGGCAACGACCGCGTGCGCGCAGGTGTAGGCCGCGCGCTGCAGCGCGATCGCCGACGCCGATTTGCCAGGATTGATCTCGCGGCGGTTGCCGACGCGAACCGGCACTCGCGCGATCGCCGCAGCGGGCAGCGCAAAGACGTTCGACGGCAGCGACGCGGTGTGGACCACCGCGACGTTCAGCATTCGGCACCAGCGCGCGAAGGCGAGCATCTGCTGCAGCATGCCGCTCGACTTGAAGCTCTCGACTGGAAACTCGGCGACCGACTGCACCGCTTCGGCCACACGGCCGAACCAGCCACCGCCGGCGCGAAAACAGGCGACGTGTACGCTCCAGCAGGAGCGGTCCAGGCGCCGCACGAGCTCGATCATCTGGCGTTCGGTACCACCGGGTTCGAAGCTGGTCAGGACGAATCCAATTGGCAGCGGAGCCGTACGAGGCACGGACCCCATCCGGAGCAAGCGGGGTGCCATGGGAATGCTGAAAAAGCGCCGGGAACTTCCGTCAGCCCGGCTATACCGCGCGCGCCGACGGAATGGCCGGTGAGTAGAGTGGAACTCGATTACCGTCTGCTGAGGCGCGGCCGGCGGCGTCGACGTAGAGCTGGTGCCACTTCTCGAAGACGACGAGCTGCCACAGCGGCAGCGTGTGGTCGCGCCTCCCCGAAACGTGCTCCTCGACGATCCGCTTCACGAACGCCGGCTGAAAATATCCGCGCTGCAGGCTGGTCGCTGAAAGCAGCGTGTCGGCGAACAATTCGCGCAGCCCGCCCCGGAACCAGACCCCGAGCGGCACGCCGAAGCCCTGCTTGCGCCGGTTGAGGATGTCAGCAGGGAGCAGCGTCGCCGCCACCTCCTTCAGCACATGTTTCCGACGCCCATTCTTGATCTTGAGGGCCGCGGGCAAGGTCGCCGCGAACTCGATGACCTCGTTGTCGAGCAGCGGAACCCGCGACTCGATCGAATGCGCCATGCTCATGCGATCGACTTTGGTGAGCACGTCTTCCGGCAAGTAGGTCTCCGCGTCGAACCGCATCATCTGACTCGCCCACGGCAGCGCGGCAAAGCGATTGAAGTGGCGCGCCAGCCGGGTTTCCGGATCCGGACCGCGGAGCTGCCGCCACACGTCGGCGGTGAGCAGCGCAGGCTTTTCGTCGGCGCCGAAGAACCGAATGGCGTCGAGGTAGCGCCCCTGCTGGTCGCGCCCGACGTGGCGCAGAAAATTCTTGCCCCGGGCGCCGTGGGGCAGGCCGGCGGCGGCAATCGTGGCGACGCGCCGCAGCGCGGACGGGCTATAGCGATCGAAGGCGACGACCCGCGGATGGGGAAGATAGCGATCGTAGCCGCCGAACAGTTCGTCTCCGCCGTCGCCGGAGAGCACGACGGTGACGTGTCGCCGCGCCATCTCCGACACGTACCAGGTCGGGATGGCCGATGAATCGGCAAACGGCTCGTCGAAATGCGAGACGACGCGGTCGAGGATGTCGAGGCCATCGGGCGTGACGACGAACTCGTGGTGATCAGTCGCGAAATGCTCCGCGACGCGCCGCGCGTGCTCCAGCTCGTCGAACGCCGGCTCGTCGAACCCGATCGAGAAGGTCTTCACCCGCTGGCCCGTCGCCTCCGTCATCAACCCGACCACGACGCTCGAGTCGACGCCGCCTGAGAGGAAGGCGCCGAGCGGGACATCGCTCAGAAGATGGCAGCGCACGGCGTCGGAGAGCACCGACCGCAGCTGCGCGACTGCCTCGGCTTCGCTGCCGCGGAACGGTTCGGCGGCCGCCATCTGCCAGTACTGCTCGATCGTGACGCGACCCTCGTGCCAGGTCAGCAGGTGTCCCGGCGGCAGTTTGCGGATACTCGAGAAAATCGATCCGTCGCGGGGCGTGTAGAGGAACGACAGGTAGTGATCGAGGGCGTCGAGATCGATGGCGCGCGGCAGCCCGGGCGCCTCGAGCAGCGACTTCATCTCCGATCCGAAATACAGACGGCCGCTCTGTTCCGCGTAGTAGATCGGCTTGATGCCGATCCGGTCGCGCGCGACCAGCAGCGTCCGCGACCGCTGGTCCCAGATCGCAAGGCCGAACATGCCGCGGAGCCGCGCGATCGCCGCCGCGCCCCATTGCTCGTAGGCATGGACGATCGCTTCGGTGTCGGTCGCGGTGTAGAAACGATGGCCGTGCGCCTCGAGCTCGCGGCGCAGCTGCGGAAAGTTGTAGATCTCGCCGTTGAACACGATCCACACCGATCGATCCTCGTTGTGAATCGGCTGATGCCCGGTCGACAGATCGATGATGCTGAGGCGCCGCATCCCGAGGGCCACGCCGTCGGCGAGCCACGTCCCCTCGTCGTCGGGGCCGCGATGCCGGATCGCGTCGCACATCCGATGCACGAGCGCGCGGCTCTCATCGGCGGTGAAAGGCGCGCTGGTGGTCGACGATTCGACGAAGCCGGCGATTCCGCACATACCCAGTCCTCAGATGTCGATTACCGCGAGATCAGACGAATGTTCCGACGCCGCGCTGCGGCCGCGGCGTCGAGCGCCGATCGGCGGCGATCGGCTGTTCGCGGCCGGCGACGATCAGCCGGGCGCCGAACGCAGCGCCGGCGGCGCGCGCCTCGGCGCCGAAGTCGATGTGCAGGTCGGGCACGACGCGCGGCAGCGCGAGCTGAAAGCCGCGGCGGCCGGGGGTCCGCAACAGCGATCCGTCGACCAGCGCCACGCGTGCGATTGGACGATCGCCGGTGACCCGGCAGAAGAGCAGGCGGGCATCGGTCTCGAACTCGGCGACCCGCCAGGTCGCGCTGCGATCGGCGGCCGGCTCGACAAACAGCGCATAGTCGACCGACGTCGCGCGCGTGATGCGGATTGCCGCGGCGTGTGCCGTGGCGCCGGCTTCCGCCCAGACCGGCACACACTCGACGTCGCCGACCGGATTCTGCGCATTCAGGTCGAACACGCTGATCATCCAGAACGGCGCGTCGGTGCTGTGGCCGATGCGCACAGTGGTCGCCGGATCGACGCGACCGTACACCGGCGAGTGCCAGCCCAGCCCGGTTGCGCGATCGCCGACGAAGACTTCGACGAGCCCGTGCGGCACGACGAGGCCGACGCGCTCGCCGTCGCGGGTGAACGTCACCTGCCGGCCGCGCGCCTCGACCGTCCATCGCGGATCGACGTGCCAGTGGACGGCGACGGCGTGCGCCGCCGGGCGCGCGCCCGACGTGGTCGCGACGGCCGATCGATCCGCCGCGCCGTCGACGAAATCGGCGACGACGACCAGATCGCCGTGCAGCACCAGGACGCGGCGGCGGTGTTCGAGAGGCGCGTAGCCGTCGTGCGTGCCATCGAAGTAGTCGAACCCGTCGTTGGTCCGCCAGGTCAGCGTCCGCGCATTCGCGGTGCTGAGCCAGTGAAAAGGGCCGCGCGGCACCGACTGCGGCCGATTGTCGAGCAGCAGCGTATTGTGCAGCGCGGTCGATCGCATCCGGTCGCGCAGTTCGAGGTCGGCAGTGTACGAACCGGTGCCCGGATCGAGCAGCAGTCGAAGGCCGCGTACCGACATCGCCAGCGACAAGGCGTCGGCATGGGCGTGGCCACAGTTTCCGAAGCCATGGTGGCCGCCGTCGATCACCAGGTGGTCGCCGGCGGCCGTGCGCGAGACGTAGTAGCCGGTATCGGGCAGCGCCGCTGATGGCATGGCCGCCAACGCCGGGGCGAGCGGTTCGACGCCGGCCGCGGTGAGCAGCCAGCGGGCTTCCTCCGGCGCGTGGCCGATCTGCAGATCCCGCCGATGCGCGATCGCGGCGGCGATCGCGAGGCTGTCGCGAATGTCGTCCGGAGCGCGGCCGGCAATCGGCAGGAGCGTGCCGCCATCGTCGTCGCCGAGGTGGGCGAGGATGCCGCGATCGTCGGCGAGCAGGCGGCCCGCGAAGCCAAGCCGGGCGACGGTCTCGTCGAAGCCATGACGCGCGCCGTCGCCGGTGAGCCGCGCGACGATCGACGCGAGCGAGTAGAAGTCGAGCGTATAACGGTGATAGTGGGTCGACCGTTCGCAGTGGCCGCCGTCGACCGCGACCTGGCGGTGCGCTTCGTCGAGCAAAATCCGCCGCCCGACGTCGGCGCGCGCCTGGCTCGCGGCCAGCTGAGGGAGCGCCCGGCCGCAGACGTACAGCGCGAGCGCCTCTCCGGTGAGATGCGTATTCGGACTGAAGTAGTACGAGAGATTGCGCTCGACATGAGTCAGCTGGCGGTCGAGCGCGAGCAGCAGATCGACGAGCCACGGCGATTCGTCGTCGGCTGCAGCGTCGGTAAAGAACCCGATTGCCCACAGCCACGACAGCGAACGCAATCCGAGCTCCAGCATGCTCGCCCAGTTGACGCCAATCAGCGGCGGATTGGCGTCGAGCCAACTGCGCAGCTCGGCGATGAACCGGTCGCGATACCTGGCATGACCGGTCAGCCAGTGGGCGCGACCAAGCGTGAGCCAGTGCTGGTGACGATTCAGCTCCCAGAT
>Ga0070686_100000612_pt1 | contig 20965 bp, 20 predicted proteins | sample KBSS23LmetaG_FD_65654 | JGI IMG/M metagenome (GOLD analysis project Ga0070686, IMG submission 65654) | Switchgrass rhizosphere microbial communities from Kellogg Biological Station, Michigan, USA - KBS S2-3L metaG | ecosystem: Host-associated > Plants > Roots > Rhizosphere ... | reverse complement strand
CCGGCTCCGACGCCGGCAATGGCGAGATACACGATAATCAGCACGAGCGCCAACGCGAACCCCGCGCCCATTGTTTGCATCGGATCTTCAAGAAATTTCATAGCTTCTCCTCGTTCAGTGCACTGCTAGACCGTTGTCTGTACTGTAGGCTCTCTTTGAATGTCAAGCGAGCACCGCACCGTAGCCTCCCATGGCACGATACATTTGAGTAGATGTTCCTGCTGTCGTCAGGGGACGTTGGAGACGCAATACCATCGACGTTAGGTCATCAATCGGTCGACCGTACCGCACAATTCGCGTACCGCGTTCGCTGAGACTTCGAGCGCGCTCTGTTCTGCCGGTGTCAGGTCATAGATGATGACCCGCTCCGCGCCGCCTCGGCCAAGCTGCACGGGCACACCAACCACCACATCGCGCAGGCCGTATTCGCCTTCACAAAGGACCGCGCAAGGCATCACGCGTTTCTGATCGTTCAGAATCGCCTCGACCATGTCCGCTGCCGAGGCGGACGGCGCATAGAAGGCGCTCCCTGTTTTTAACAGCCCCACGATCTCCGCCCCTCCGTCTCGCGTGCGTTGGACGATGGCCTCAAGCTGGTCCTTCGGCAACATCTCGGAAACGAGCCGGCCTTTCACCGTCGTATATCGAGGCAGGGGCACCATGGTGTCGCCGTGCCCGCCCAGCACCATCGCTTCGACGTCCCGGCCGGGAACATTGAGCGCTTGGGCAATGAAGGTGCGCATCCGTGCGGAATCCAAGACCCCGGCCATGCCAATGATCCGCGCCTTGGGGAGGCCGCTGACCTTTCGCGCGACATGAACCATGGCGTCCAACGGATTCGTGATGAGAATGAGGATGAGCTCCGGCGATCGAGCCACCAGCTCGCTGACCACCGACTTCACGATGTTCGCATTTGTGGCAAGCAGTTCGTCCCGGCTCATGCCCGGCTTCCGCGGGATGCCGGAGGTAATCACGGCAATCGCCGAACCGGCCGTCTCGGCATAGCCGTTGGTTCCCACGACCCTCGTGCTGTACCCGCAGACAGGCCCGGCTTGCGAGATATCGAGCGCCTTCCCTTGTGGCACGCCATCCACGATGTCGACCAGCACGACGTCATAGGCATCGCGTTCGGCGAGCCGCTGCGCGGTCGTACCACCGACGTTTCCAGCTCCCACTACGGTAATCTTCGGTCGCCCCATACTCCCTCCGGCCCTGTATCCTGGTTGTGAAATGCCTGGCGTGGCGCCCTTCAGTCTTCAGAACGGTTCAATGTTCGTGTTCCGTCCACCCTGCCACTTTGAAGTTGATCGTGCACACGAAATTCTCACCGTGATAGAAATTGACCTTGATCTTTTTTTTTCCGTATGTTTTTGCCAGAAAGTCCTCCGGGTTGTCTATGAGTTCCTGATACCCTCCGGCCGGATACTCATTCAGATCGTGAAAGACGACGATCATCCCTGTTTTGACTTCCTGAAGGATTTTTGCCGAACAATGGGGGAACACCTCCCAAAATTTGGCCTCGATCATCTCTTTCGTCGGCTCCTGGCGCTCTTCGCCCGGCTTGATGGGTTGAGCGAACTTGGCCAACCGGCGCACATAGGGATATTGATGCCCAGTAAAGAGCTTATACAGCCAGGGCGGCACAGACCGCTTTGCCGGTTGATCCGTCATGCTCCCGAACCATTTGTCCGCGGCGTGTAGCCGTGTTTTGTCAGATCTGCGTTGTCAGGTCGCCAGTCGCTGGTAAATCTTCGGAAGCTTGGCAGGAAGCGTTTCGACACGGTCGATCACAGTGTACTCCACATGGCCGTACATGCGGCGCAGGTAACCGTCCGCCTCGCGGTCGATCGTGACACAAAACGGATGAATGCCAGCTCTTCGCGCTTCACTCAATGCGCTCTTGGTGTCTTCGAGCGCGTACTCATCCTTATAGTCACCGTCCAGCGGCCGGCCATCACTCAAGAGGACGAGAATTCGGGTTTTCGCGTCACGTCGCTTCAGAGTGGACGCGGCATGCCGGATGGCTGCACCATCTCGGTTTTGCAGGCGAGGCGAGAGGCCTCCCAATCGTTGAGCCGTGGTTGTGCCGAGCGGTTCGTCGAACTCCTTGATCACCTGGACTTCAACGGAGCCGCGTCCTTGCCCGGAGTAGGCGTAGAGCGCATATTGGTCGCCAACGGCCTCGAGGGCTTCACAGAGTAACACCAGGCTCTCCCTTTCCACGTCAATGACCCGGCGGCTCCCGTCGACCTGGCGTCCCGTCGACCCGCTCGCGTCGACGAGGAACAGCACGGCAACGTCGCGCTCTTTTCTTTCATGCCTGACATAGATCCGGTCGCTGCCTTCGAACCCGGCTTGTTGCTCGGCCGCCCTTCGCACCACGGCATCGATATCCAGCTCTTCGCCGTCCGGCTGGCCCGGAAGGCGGCGAAAGGCCGGCGGCCGCAGTGCTTCGAAACATCGACGCAGCAGCCGCACGGTACTGCGATGGGCGGTCAACGTGCCGGACACGCCCTCATCCGAGCCGCGGTCGGCCGCACGCTCGACCACGCGGCACCAGTTGACGCGGTGGTCCTGCAGACGGTAATCCCACTCGGGATAACGACGAACCCGATCACCTGCGCCGTCGCCATCGACCGGCTGTGTCTCGGCATCGATGGCGAGTATTTCTTCGACCACGGACGGCAACGAGCGGCTCCCGCCGAAAGCGTCCGACGCCAGCGACATCTGCCGTTCACTCCGCTTTGTACCCCGGGCCCCTGTTCGTTCAGTAGATCCGCCGCCTTCGGCTGTTTGTGGACCGTCCTGCGGCTCTGTCTGCCCGGCGACAAAATCCGCGTTCATTTCTCCGCGGTAGAAGAAATTCTCGAGTGCCCGATAGGCCTCGTCCGTCTCCGCCGAGCCTCCCTGTCCTGCAGCGTCGGCCGTCGTCTCGGGTGTCGGCGGGTCGGCAGATGCCCTCGGCGCTGCCGCCACCAGTGCCTCCAATCGCCCGTACACCGCGTCCGCTGTACGGACGGCATCCGCTGCTGTCGCTGCGGCCGCAAAGACCGGCTGGCATAACGCCCAGAGCATTGAAACCTCTTCGGTGACGGCGCGAGGGACTGCAGAGGACATGGTGGCTCCTGCCGAGAGTCGTAACAAACAATCCACTACCAGTTCTCGTACGGTCAGACCATGCGTGGGATCTCGAGCGGTAATTGTGTCGGCGGTCAACCGGGCCAAATCACTTCCGAGCCCCGGATAGTGCCTCTGGAGCAAACCCTCAACACGTGCGTCCTCGAGGATGGCCCAAAGATCTGCTATGAGCCGTGGCTCCGGATACAGCCGAAACAGGTCGCCGAGTGTGATCGGCGCCGCAGGCACGGGTTGGCCGTAGCGCCGACACACGGCCAGCGTCACATCGGCCAGCGCGTCCATCTGAAGCCGGTACGTTCCGAACTCCAGATGTCCGGCCTCGTGCGCAGCCATGACGAGATACAGCCGCTCGTTTTGCTCCGCCGTGGGATACCGCCGCAGCAGCGCCGGGAGCGTAATGGTCGTCCCATCGGCACTCACCGCAGGACGCGCGGTCACGTCCCCGACCGCGTCTGTTCCGGCTGCAATCGAAACCTCCGAGCCGCAGAGACCCTGAACGAATAACTTGATCCTCCGGGCGACGTGCCTCAGGGGCACTCCGCTCAGTGCCTCTTCGACGGACGATAGCGCCTTCCGTGACTCGGCAGCGAAATACGCTCGCGCCCCTTCGGGACTGTAGGACAACACGTCCATTCCTGCCTTGTACCAGTTCTCGAAGCGGGCAAACGCCGAGGATTCCTCTCCCAGCAAACCGATCAGGTCGGGACTTCGCCGCGCATACGACATGGCCGCTTCCTGATCACGCTCGGCAAGGAGCGCGGCGTATTGCAGTACCTTGACTCGCCACGGCAAAGATGGCAGCGCACGCAGCAACGCCGGAGACTCCGAGAGCCACGCAATGCCGGCGGCCGGAGCCTGAGCCGCAAGCAGGATACCTACCGAAAGCACGTGCGCGCGCTGGGGGGCGTCGACATCGCCAAGAATTGCTGGGCTTGTCCGTAGATATTCGATTGTCCCGAGATAGTCCGGCTTGCCGAACGCATTCGGCACGATGAGCTTCATCCCGAAGGTCAACCAGTCCCGCACGCTCGCCAACGGGAGCACCGGTGCCAGCAGTGGGATCTGTCGGATGTACTCGAGACCCACGACGGGGTCGGACTGAGCCACCTCCACACCGATCTCCAACCAGCCCGGCACCTGATCCACAGGCAGAACCGCCACGATCTGTGGGGACGCTTTGAGAAACTCCCAACTCACGTTGGGATCGTCTTCGGCCAGTTCAAGCCCGACCGATAGCACCGCGTGCTGCCGCTCGTCGTCCTCGATCACGCCGAGGATGAGCGGGCTGTCCTTGACGTATTTGAGCGCCGTCGCACCCGACGCTTCCGCAAGCGCCACACCCACATCCAGCCACGGGATGAGCAGCCGGCATCCGGCGCGCCGGTCGAGTTCAGGCAGCATCTCAATCGCCGCTCGCGCGATTTTGCCCGAGACTCCGTCGAGCTCCCCGAGCAGGGCCAGGACGGGAGCAGGCTCGACGCCCGCCTGTTCCAACCGCGCAACCAAGGCGGCGGCCACAGATGGACCGAGCTCCTCGGCCAATCGGTTGGTCAACTGCTCCCGAACATTCGCAGGTGGCATAGTTCTAGAGTGCTCACAGGATGCCCAAAACGGCTGAGGGCAAGGCCGTAGCGAGCGAGAGGTCGCAGGCGTGGCGGATTGTAAAGGACGGCCTAGGGCTTGTAAACTGCCGTCCAGCGGTGCAAGGAGACCAGAGGACCTCGTCGACATGAGCGAACCGACACAAGCCAGCCTGGACAAGATGTGGAAGTATGTACGGGGATTTGCTGAGAAGAGCGGCACCACGATGCATCCCAATCCCGCCGTCACGGAATCCGTGGTCAAGGGACTGGCGATGCATGTGGACGAGCTCGGGAAGCCGCTCTGCCCGTGCAATTTCTATAAGGACAAAGTCGCCGAGGCCAAGCTCCGCCGATGGATCTGTGCGTGCGACGAAATGCAGATCTACAAGTACTGCCACTGTCTGTTGTTCGTGCGCGAGGACGGGATGCCGATCACCGAGTATTTACCGGAAGGGCACGAAGGACGGGAAATCTATGGTGTGGTCGCCGATCCGACACCCGAGAAGGGACGGGCCTTGCGGCATAAGTCCGCGGCACAACCGTCGCAGACGGAAGAGTAAACTCCTCCCGCGCCTCTATTCCCATCCTGTGACGTCATAGCCTTTTTGAATGAGACACCGCACCACCGCATCGGCATAAGGTGGATCGGGCTCAAGCGGTCTATACGCGCCTCCGATGAGTCCGATAATCAGTCCCAACCCTCCGCCTGCTGCGGCACCAATCGCGACACCTGGCGGTCCTCCGATCATCCCGGAGGACGCGCCAACCGCGGCGCCTGCGATCACTCCCAGCGAAGCTCCCGCGGCCATGTTGCCGGTGCGACTGCCCGTACCCGGCTGTAGCCCGGCGAGCTCGGCCTTCTGCTGACAAGCCGCCGCTTCGAGCTTTGAGGCGTCACGCCCCTCCAACAAGACTTTTGCATTCGGGCGCAGGATCGGCTCAGGACTTGCGCAGCCTGCGATCGCGAGGACGAAGCCTGCGATGAGGAGGTGTCTGAGACGTGATGCTATTGCCAACCGGTCACCTCGTAGCCTTTGTCCTGCAAGCAGCGATTGACATAATTGGTGTAGGCCTGACTCGGCTTGGACGTACCGGCATTGAACAGTCCCATCAGCAATCCCCACACCGCTCCGCTCGCGGCGCCAATGAGCGATCCCCGGCCGGCCGCACCCGAAATTGCGCCACCCACGGCGCCACTCGCTGCACCCACGCCGGCGCCAACTCCGGTGCTGGTCGCGACGCGTCCGGCCGTCCCGCTGCTCTCCTCGGCACCGGCCGATTCGGCCGCCTCCCTGCAGCTTTCGATATCCTGCTCGGCTGCTTCTTTCCCAACCGTCTTTAAACGATCGTTCTCGTACAACACCGGGCGCGCGCTGGAACAGGCACTCAGCATCATAGCCGTGCAAAGGGCCAACGCCATAGGAATTTTCATTCTTGCTCCATTCCCTTTGGCATGAGACGCGTCATCACATGGCGTGCCGTTGTCCCTTCGACATGCACGCGCTTGTCCCGGCCGCCTTCACCCGACGCGATGCGCACCGCCGCAGTCGGCAGCGACAGCTGGTCCGCCAGGAAGCGAATCAATTCCCGGTTTGCCGCTCCTTTGACCGGGGGCGCAGCGATCCGGATTTTGAGCGCCTCGCCGTGGAGGCCGGCACAAGCGGTATGAGCGGCCCTAGGTAGAACGCGGATGCTGAGCAGCACGCCCTGCTTGCTGACTCGAATGAAAGGACATGTGTTCGATGGTGGGGGACTCGGCACAAGCTACCAGATCGCGCGGGTTTGCTGAGGCGCCGTCCGCATCCGCTAGAAGATCGCCTTCACGAGTTCCAGGATGCTGCGCTGCATGTCGGGATCGTCAGTAATGGGTCGCGCAATCGCCACGTCGCAGGCACGCTCCGTCGCTACACCCTCGCGTATCAAGGTGCCGGCGTAAATGAGCAGCCTGGTGCTCACGCCTTCCTCGAGGCCATGGTTCTTGAGATGGCGCACCTTGCCGCCCAGCTTGACCAGACGATGGGCAAGATCGTGCGCCACGCCGGCCTCCCGCTGCACGATCGCGGTCTCGATGTCGGGGGTGGGATAATCGAATTCGATCGCCATGAACCGCTGTTTGGTGCTCGGCTTCAAGTCCTTGAGCACGCTCTGATAGCCGGGATTGTAGGAGATGACGAGCAGGAAGTCGTCGGCGGCCTCGAGGACCTGCCCTTTTTTTTCGATCGGGAGCAGACGGCGATCGTCGCTGAGAGGGTGAATGATGACCGTCGTGTCCTTGCGTGCCTCGACCACCTCATCAAGATAGACGATCGCCCCGTGCTTCACCCCCACTGTGAGCGGACCGTCGATCCAAACCGTGTCCTGCCCCTTCAGCAAATACCGCCCCACCAAGTCCGCTGCGGTCAAGTCTTCATGGCACGCCACCGTGATCAACGGGCGGCCGAGCCGGAACGCCATGTGCTGGATGAAGCGAGTTTTGCCGCACCCCGTCGGCCCCTTGAGCATGACCGGCATGCGGCTCTTCGCGGCAGTCGTAAACAACGCGACCTCACCGCGCACGTCCGCGTAATACGGTTCCTGTTGAATCCGGTACTGCCCGATATCGAACTCACGCCCTGATTGGGTCATGGGGAGCGGCTTTCGCTAGAGGTCTCAAAAAATCACGGGCACGATAAACGGAACGGAGGTTCAAGATCAAGGGACGATCCTCATCCCACCTTCTCCCCATCCAACACGTCCCGAACTTTCTTGGCCAAGACATTGGGGGTGAACGGCTTGGGCAAGAACGACGCATCGCGCGAGATGCCGCCCTGCTCAAAGATCGGATGGTCCGGATAGCCGGACATGTACAACACCTTGATGCCCGGCCGGACAATCAGGATTTTCTCCGCAACCTCCGGCCCGCTCATCTGCGGCATCACGACATCCGTCAACAGCAGATGGATCGGGCCCTGGTGTTTGGCGCCGGTCATGAGCGCCTCAATGCCGTGACGCGCTTCGAGCACCGTATACCCGTGAAGGCGCAATGTTTCATGGACCAGGCCTCGAACGGCCGGCTCATCTTCCACCAGGAGGATGGTCTCCCGTCCATGCAGCGGCTCCGCGTCGGGGGGGCCGGCGGCCCCCGGCACGCTCTGCTCGATCAGCGGAAGGTAGATTTTGAATGTCGCGCCCTGATCTTTCTGGCTTTCCACCACGATGTTTCCGCCGTTCTGTTTGACGATCCCATAGACGGTTGACAGTCCCAGGCCGGTGCCTTTGCCTTTCTCTTTCGTGGTGAAAAAAGGCTCAAACAGATGCGACTGGGTTTCTTCATCCATCCCATGGCCGGTATCCCGCACCGCCAACAGCACATAGGCGCCAGGTTTTATGCCGACAGGTGTCTGGCGCGTCGGCTTCCCGATCGTCACATTGCGCGTTTCAATGGTCAGACGTCCGCCCTTCGGCATCGCGTCCCGTGCATTGACGGCAAGGTTCATGATCACCTGTTCGATCTGCCCGGCATCCGCTCTGATCGATCCCGTATGGGGGTTCAACTCCGTGCATAATTCGACGATGTCCTCACCGAGCAGCCGCCGCAGCATGCCGTCCATGTTGGCGATGAGGGCGTTGAGGTCGATGACTTTTGGCGCGATGAACTGGCGGCGGCTGAACGCGAGCAGCTGGCGGGTCAATCCGGAAGCCCGATCCGCCGCTTTCTTGATCTCGACCATATCCTTGCGAATCGAATCGTCCGGAGCGAGGCGCGCAAGCAACAATTCGCTGTACCCCCGGATGACGGTGAGGAGGTTGTTGAAATCATGGGCGACACCGCCGGCCAGACGTCCCACCGCCTCCATCTTCTGGGATTGCCGCAGCTGCGCCTCGGTCTGCTGCAGCGCTTCCTGGGCTCTGGTGCGGTCGCCGAACTGTTCCAGCTTCAAGCCGACGTCTTCGATCATTTTCAACAGGTCTTCGTCGGGCACGCGAACCTGCCGGCTGTAGAACTCAATCACACCCTCGATGTCGCCGCCGACGCGCACAGGGAATCCGAACGCTCCGTGGAATCCGACGTCATGGGCGAGGCCCTGCCGCGGAAAATTCTCGTCATGGGCGACGTCCGTGATCCACGCGGCCTTCCCGCTCGCCCAAATGCGGCCGGGCAGTCCTTGTTCCGGCTTGAAGATCCGCTCCCAGGTTCGTTCGAGAAACGATTCGGCTTCCACGCCGGAAGCGCGCCACTGATCGAGGCAGCGAAGGAGCCCCGCATTGCGATCCACCCGCCAGAAAATTCCGCAGTCCCACTCCAGATTCTGCCCGACAGCCTGCATGAGCTTGGGCACCGCTTCTTCGAGGCTGCGTGATTCCGTCAGCACGCGCGTGACCGCATACTGCGCGGTGAGGCGTTCTTCGGCGCGCTTGCGCTCCGTGATGTCTGAGAACGATACCACCACGGCAGACGGTCCGCCTCCGCCTTCGGCCGGCAGCGGGCGTGAGTTCGTCTCGATCCATCGCAGTCGTCCATCCGGCCGATAGACCCCCATAATCACACTGGCGCAGGGTTCGCCGGTTCTCAACGTGATGGCCGGCGGATAATCCTCGGGCAGGAATTGCGAACCGTCTTCATGGATGATCCGCCAGCGCTCATCCCGCAACGACCGTCCAGTCAATTCATCTGAATGCAACCCCAGAATCCGCTCGGCGCTCGCGTTCCCGGTGCGCACCACACCTTCCGCATCGACGACCACCACGCCCTCGTCGAGGGCATTGACCACAGAGCGGTACCGGACCTCGCTCTCCTTGAGCTTCGTCTCCGCTTCACGCCGTTCGGTGATGTCTCGGATGAAGGCGCTGAAGAATATGGTGCCGCCGACGCGCACCGGTGAAATGGCCAATTCGACGGGGAACTCCTCACCAGAGCGGCGGAGGGCCAGCACTTCGACACGGCGGTTGAGAAAGTGCGCCTGCCCGCTCGCGAGGTATTGGCGCAGGCCGTACTCATGGGCATCACGGTCCTGGGGAGGAATGATGAGCTCCGACAGCCGCCGTCCCAGTGTCTCCTCTCGCGACCATCCGAAAATGGCCGATGCCTGTCCGTTCCAATCGGTCACGATACCGCCGGCGTCGACCGTGACCAGCGCATCAAGGGCGGTTTCGACGATCGCCCGGTTGCGTTCCTGGCTTTGCAGCAGCGCAGCTTCTGCCGCCCGCGCCCAGGAGCTTTCTTGCTGTGCCTGCTGATATTCCGCGCGTAAGTGAGAGGTGGCCCAAAACAGAAGGAACACCATGGGAATCCACACCGCCGCGCCGATAAACCCGACCTTCCACATGATCGAGGTAATGGGCTCGAGGATGCGATCGCGATCCATCCGGACCAGCACGTGCCACCGGAGGCCGGGAAAGTCGCCGAGGCCTTTTGTCCGCGCGAAACCCGTCACGACCGGCCGACCCCGATATTGCTCTTCAACGAATCCCGCATCGCCGAACGGTGGAGTGTTCGAGGTCAGCAATTCTGATTGGTGAAGTTTGAGCGGTCCCTTGTTCAACTGATCCGAGTCGACGAATACCGTGCCAGCGGCCGTCACCATTTGGAAGGTCACGGCTCCGGCATATTCCTGCCGGGCCTCCAGCGAACGCACGGTTCTCGTCGTCACATCCTCAAGCACCGACATCGCGACGCGGGTCGTGACAACACCCAGAAATGCTTCGGAGGCATCGAGTATGGGTGCCGTGAATGCAACGGTCTCGACCCCGCCTTCCGGTTCGTGGACCGAGACATCGCCGATCTGGATCGTCTTCGTCTGACGGGCACCTTGAAACCATTCAGTGCGACTGTAGTCTAGCCCGCGCAATGAGTCATCGGTTGCCGCCACCATGGTACCCTTGGCATCTGTGACCCCGAGCCACAGGTAGACCGGCCCATAATTCGTCTGCACCCACCCCAGATAGCCGGACACGTACGACGGATCTGACGCCTTCAGGGCGAACGCCCGCGCCATCATCTGGGCGTTGCCGTACCGCTCGAAGAGCAGACGGTCGAGCTTGTCGGATACCTCCGCGGCGGCGATTCTCAGCTCTTCGCCGGCGGAATACACCAGACGATGTTCCACGCTGCGGAGGAGAAATACGGCCGCCGCCGCGGCGACCAGGTTCATCAGGATGATGAGCTGCGGCAGCCATCGGTAGCGCGTCGAATCGAGCGGCTGCTGGAAATCTTGCTTGCTCATACCCGCGTGGCCTCGGAGCCAATGAAGGTCTGGCCGTGTCCCAGTGGATGATAGGCTTCTTTGGATTGACGTAGGCCCGCCAGCCCCGAATCGTCAAGGGTATTGATGAACTCTGCGCCCTCCGACAAGGCTTTGCGGCAGGTCTCACGAAAGAGGTATTGCGCCAATCCCGGAATGGTTCGGTCGGCGACTTCCAGCAGGACGCACCAGGTCTTCTGGTCCAACCAATAGCCGAATGTATAGCCGCGGATCCGCCCCTGTTGCCGAATCACCGAGCCGGCGAGATGGAGTTCCGCCGCATGGGACCAGGCTACCTCGTGCGCCGACGCCGAATCTTCGAGCAAGAAGTCGGCATAGGGATCTGAGCCTTGAGCGCGTTTCTGCGTTGTCCACTGATTCAATATGCCGCGACACTCAAGCCGGTCTTGCGGTTGGTACGGCTCAACCAGGATCTCTCCGTCTCGTTCGACTCGATTGCAGAGCGCCCGCTGCGACTTGTATCGGTCACCGGCCAGCCCGGCGAGCGCCTGGGCAGTGTAGACGTAGTCGGGATCTTTTGGGGCCAGATGATAGCCCATTGCGCCGAGGGTCGGAGCGAGCTCGGCCGGAATGTTTTCCACCCGAGTCACCGCACCGGGCCCATTCCATCGTCGCATGAGCGAGAAGGCCTCGCGCAACGGTCGCTCGAGCGACGCATCGGTGAGCGGCGGCAGTGGCATGAACCACCCGCTCGGCGATTGCACAAACAGACAGAGAGCACCATGCAGGTCGAGCCACCAATAGGGAAGCAAGGCATTCCATAGGTAATGATACGGCGCTGAATAGGCGGCGAGGGTGCCGCGGAGCCCGGATCGGTTCAGGGCATCCGCCAACCTTGGCAGATCTTCCCAAAGGAGACGCCTGGGCGGTTGTCCCCACCGAGCGTGGATCTCTGCAGTCAGCGCGCGGAGCGGAGTCAGAACCGCCACATCCTCCTGAGCACGACCTACCAATCTTGGATGCCTGGCGATCTGCTCCACCGTGGCAGCCTCTTCCAGCATCGTCAGCACACGGTCCGCGTGATGACGAATGGATTCCGGAGGCTCTGCTCCCATGAATGGACACTTCATATCCCACCCCAGCACGACTTCGGTATGGGCGGGATTCCACATGAGCGCCAGGGGGTAGAGTTGACAATCGAGCGGCCGTTGCTCGTAGAGCCGGCAGATCCCGGCCTCGCTCTCAAAGGCAGGGCAGTGGAACCCTTCTCCCTTCGCGTCGGGCACAAGCGCGATCTGACACCCCCGGGCATCGGGAAACGCGACCGCCCCGAGGCCGTGCGTCATGGCTCGACCGATCTCTTCCCCGGTGAAATACGGGCGCAGCACGCTGTCGGGATCCGGAAAACGGCAACAGACATCGCAACGGAAGCACGCGCTGCTCGTCACGAGTTGCGGAAGGGTTTTCAGCGCGGTGGACACAAGCGAGGCCCTTTCCGCCATCAGGGTGGTCATGAAGGATTCCGCAGGGATGGGACATTCTAACCCCCCTTCTTAAAACACTCAAATTCTTGACCGAAACTCTCCTCACTGGAATACTGATCCCAGCATCACTTCTCACGTGCCACGACAACCGATGGCGATCCCTCCGAACGGTCCACAGTACGACCCGCAATTGTTGCTGAATTCGCAACCGGTGATCATCACCGTCATCGATCCCTTGACGCACAAGGTCGTGTTTCAAAACCAGACATCTCAAAACAAATTCGGCGACATCTCCAACCTCACCTGTCATGAAAAAATCGCAAGTTGCGCGACGCCCTGCGCCTTTTGCAAGATGCCGGAAGCCGTCGACAGCGGAAAAACCACGGCCAGCGAGGTGCCGCTTCCGAACGACGAGTATCTCCTCGTGCAGTGGGCGAAGGTTCAGACCTCGAACGGCCAGACCCACGTCGTCGAAACCATCACCGACATTACGGCCACCAAACGCCAGCAGTTTGAAGCTGAAGGGCTGGTCAAAAAACTGTCCAACACCAACCGGGATCTCATGCAGGCCAACCAGCTGTTGCGCGACCAGTCCATCCGCGACAGCCTGACCGGACTCTTCAATCATTCCCATTTTCAGGAAACGCTGGTCCAGCTCTGCGCGCTGGCGCTTCGCACCATGCGTCCGCTCTCACTGCTGTTCATCGACCTCGACAATTTCAAGCAGATCAATGACGTCTACGGGCATACGATGGGTGATCAGGTGCTGCGGGAGCTGGGTTGGCTGCTGGACAGTCAGCAGGCGCCCGGACGAGGCCTGGCTCGCGCCAGCGATTTTTCCGCCCGCTATGGCGGAGAAGAATTCGCCTTGATTCTTCCGGATACGTCGATGGACGGCGCGCTCAGCGCTGCTGAACGGCTCCGTCATCGCGTGACGACGTTGACCATGCTCCCTGAATTGACGGCGCTGAACACGCATCCCTTTCCGCTGACCTGCAGCATTGGCGTCGCAACCTTTCCCATCCACGCATCGATTCCCTCCGATCTCGTCGTTGCCGCGGATACTGCGCTCTATGCGGCAAAGACCGCCGGCAAGAATTGTGTCCGCATGGCGTCGCCGGCCAGCCCCTCTTCCCCGCTCGCTGCGCCCCTTGTAGGTTCCTAGGGGGCGTGTTACGATTCCTCTCATCTGACGCATCTGGCATGAACGCATCCCCTGTCTGATTTGGCTACCTCCGACCTCCTCTACCGCGCTTCAAGCATCCGCGATGCCCTGGTCCAGGCAGGTCTTTTTACATCCTCAACCGACACGTCCGGCGGGACGTCCCGCCAGGAAACCGGTCAGACCTCGTGGCGCATTGGCCTGAACCCGCTGCCGCTGTCCGGTGACCAGTGGGCATTTTTCCAAAGATTGGGCACCCAATTGCTGCGCTTTTACCGGGCATTGAATCACTTGTACCTGGAGAGTGTGCGGGGGACACAGCCGGCATGGGTGGCGTCCTGGCTCGATCAAGGAAAGCCCAACGCGTTGGTGACGTACAGTCGCATGAAGCGATACCGCGACGAAGTGCCGGGAGTCATTCGCCCGGACATCATCCCCACGCAGGATGGTATGGTGATCACCGAACTGGACTCGGTGCCGGGAGGAATCGGTTTAACGGCCTGTCTGTCGCAGCTCTATGTCCAATACTCCGCTCCGAGCTCGCCAGTGGACACTGTCCAGTCCTCTCAGGTCATCGGCGGTCCCGATGGAATGATCGAAGGATTCGCTGCGATGCTGCGGCGTGACGTGTTTCATCCCGGCGTGGTCGCCATCGTCGTCTCCGAAGAGGCGAAGGACTACCGCCCGGAAATGATGTGGATGGCGAGGGCACTGACCGCCCGGGGGCTTGAAACACATTGTATCGAGCCCGGGGAACTTCGGTTTACCGAGGAGGGGCTGCGGCTCACCGCGGCGGACGACCGTCCCATCGCGCTGATCTATCGGTTTTACGAACTGTTCGATCTGCTCAACATTCCGAAGGCCGAGCTGGTGCAATACGCAGCGAAGAAGGGGTTGGTCTCCGTAACACCCCCCTATAAGCCGGCGCTCGAAGAAAAATCCGCGTTCGCGTTGCTCCACCATCCGGCGCTGGCGCCATTTTGGCGCACCGCACTGGGCGAGGAGCTCTATGTGCATTTGACCACCGTGATGCCCCGAACGTGGGTCTTGGACCCGGCGCCTGTACCGCCTTCAGCGGTCATTCCCGGCTTGTCGGTCGGCGGCCGGGCGGTGATGCATTGGGGTGATCTTGCCGCTGCCACCCAGAAACAGCGGCATTTTGTCCTCAAGCCGTCGGGATTCTCTGAGTTGGCCTGGGGCAGTCGTGGAGTATCGGTGGGTCATGATCTTCCGCAGCACGAATGGGCCGCCGCCATTGAGACGGCACTTGCAGCGTTTCCTCACACCCCCTATGTCCTGCAGGAATTTCATAAAGGGCGACAATATCACGTCGATTACTATGACGCGCACACCGGAGAGATCCTGACGATGGCCGGACGGGCGAGACTGTCTCCTTATTATTTCGTCACTGGCGAAACCGCCGAACTGGCTGGTATTCTGGCAACCATCTGTCCAGCCGACAAGAAAGTCATCCACGGCATGAGAGATGCGGTCATGGTACCCTGCGCCGTTGCACACGAGGGGACAGGTCAATGACGCTGTATCACGTTCACTGGTGCCCCGAATGCGAAGTCGTACGCCGCAAACTGGCTGAGCTGCAGCTACCCTACGACGACATCGTCGTTCCGGACTTCCGGCCACAGCGGAAGGAAGTCTTTGCCGTGTCAGGACAGTATTATGTCCCCGTCCTTCAAGACGGCGACGTCGTGCTGAGCGAGACAGAGGCTATTCTCGCTCACCTGGATAGCAAAGCAGGGTCACGTCGTCTGGCGAACGGGTAAACAGTCGTCTATCGACTGCCCGGTCGCTCTGTGTAGAGGTTGTCCGTCCCCTGCCATCGAAGGAGCATGTTATGGAGGAGTGGAGACGCATCCTCGCCGAGAGCATCGTGAAGCCGAAGGACCTGGCCGACCGCTTCGGACTGGACGAAGAAGAGATCGCAGCCGTCGTCGGGCCCTATCCCATGCGGATTACCCCAACCGTGCTGGCGACCATCAAGGAAAAGGGTGATGCCATCTGGAAGCAGGTGATGCCGGATTCCGCCGAACTGGCGGACATCGATGCTGAGGACGACCCGCTCGAGGAGGACCTGATGAGCCCGGTCCCCCACCTCGTTCACCGGTACCCCGACCGCGTCCTCCTCATGGTCACCAATCAATGTCCGATCTACTGCCGCTTTTGCACACGCAAGCGCCTCGTGGGTAAACCCGGCTTCCTCAAGAAAGGGGAACTCGACCAGGCCATCGCGTATCTCCGAGACCATCGTGAGGTCCGCGACGTCATCCTTTCCGGCGGCGATCCCCTGCTGCTACCGGACCATCTCCTCGATCGGATTTTGAAGGCGCTAAGGACTATTCCTCACTTGGAGCTGATCCGGCTGGGCTCGCGGGTGCCCGGCACGCTTCCCGAACGCATCACCCCCAAGTTGTGCGCCATCCTTAAAAAGTATCACCCGATTTATATGAACCTGCATTTCAACCATCCGGACGAGCTGACCGCCGAGGTCAAGGTCGCCTGTGGCATGCTCGCCGATGCCGGAATCCCCCTGGGCGCGCAGACGGTGCTGTTGAAAGGGGTCAATGATGATCCGGAAATCATGAAACGGTTAGTGCATCAATTGCTCCTGGCTCGGGTCAAGCCATACTATCTGTACCAAGCGGATCTCACCAAAGGGACCAACCATTTTCGAACGAGCATCGAGACCGGGCTGAACATCATCAAGGCACTGCAGGGACACACGAGCGGAATGGCGGTGCCGCATTTCGTGATTGATGCGCCCGGCGGCGGAGGCAAGATCCCCTTGCTTCCCGGCGATTACGTCATTCACTTGGATGAAGACGGCGCAGTGCTCCGCAACTACGAGCAGAAGACCTTCCATTACCCCCAGGCAAAGCATGGAGGCTTCGACGATGGACGGAACCGGCGGGAACTGCCGATGGTCGGCGCGCGAACGTTCTCTGATGATTCACCCTGCGACAGCTATCCGGAGCGGGACGGCTACGCCTCCTGGGGCAACAGCTGCGGCGGAGACGCGGACGACCTGTGACAACACCACCCGCTCAAGGCATTCTTCCTTATCAGCAGATCACACGCCTCATCACGACGGGCACGATCACCGCACCGGTGTCGATCGAGGATCGGCAGGTGCAACCGGCGAGCCTAGACCTCCGGCTGGGGAAGAAGGCCTATCGATTGATCAGCAGTTTTCTGCCGGAGCTTTCGGCCATTTCCAGCCGGCTCGATGTGATGGATTTCTATCAGTCCGACCTGGTCATGTACGAGATGGATCTGACCGGGGGCGCGATTCTCGAAAAAGGCCACGTCTATCTGGTACCGCTGCTCGAGTCCCTGAGGCTTCCTCACACGATCCGGGCCAGGGCCAACCCCAAAAGCACGACCGGGCGACTGGACGTGTTTACCCGCATCGTGACGGACCTGAATGCCGGATTCGACGAGATTCGAGCCGGCTACAAAGGCCCGTTGTTTCTGGAGGTGGTGCCGCGCTCGTTTGCCATCAAGGTCAGGACCGGCCAGTCGCTCAACCAGATCCGGTTCGTGCGCGGCGAAGCCGCAGCCTCCGACGCGACGCTGCAACGCCTGCATCGCCAGGAACCGCTCCTCTACCATAACCAGTCGGATCGCAAACCGCTCCGACCAAAAGAGTTTCGCACTGATCGGGGTCTGTTTTTACGCATCGATCTCAAAGGGGAAGACCACGCAGGGACGGGGGTCATTGGGTATCGAGCGAAGAAAAACAGCCATGTCATCGATCTTTCGAAGATCGGATACTACGCCGCGGCGGATTTTTGGGAACCCCTGTATCGGCATCGTCAGGATAGCCTACTGCTGGAGCCGGAGGAATTTTACATTCTGGCTTCCAAAGAACGGATTCGCGTGCCACCCGATTATGCCGCTGAGATGGTGGCGTATGAGGCGGCCTGCGGAGAACTCCGTACCCACTACGCGGGGTTTTTCGATCCAGGTTTCGGCTATGGCGCGGACGGCGAGATCAAAGGGACCCAGGTGGTGCTTGAAGTGCGTCCGCACGATGTGCCTTTCCTCATCCATGACGGGCAAACCTTTTTCAAGGTCGTCTATGATAGGATGCTCGACGTACCCAATCGGCTCTACGGCGTCGGTCTCGGCTCTTCCTATCAACAGCAAGCCCTGACCCTCAGCAAGCATTTCAAGGTCTGAATGGAACACGCGATCTCGCAGTAATACCGATGGCGCCCACCGATCTTCCTCCGCCCCAAGATCCCTCCCACCGTCCCCAAGAACGCACGCAGCCGGAGGGGCAGGACTCTGGCAGCGATCACCAGATGCGCGTCATGGGCGTGATGGTGGGGACCGCGCTGATGTTCATCGGTTTTCTCAACATCTTTCTCTCGATCAGCGGCGGTTTCGAGATCAACGTCGTTCCCTTCATCATTTATTTCGGCGGGCTCGCCGTCTGGGCTAACGCCGCCATCGAAACGCCCGCGGTTCGTTACGGCGTGATGGCGGCCGCCATCGCGCTGGCTCTGGGATTTTTTCACTTCGGCGAAGTCTTGTTCTGGCACAAGCAGGTGGTCTTCTGGGGAACGGTCGTGATCGTCATGTACTTCATGTTCAACGAGCCGAAAAAGCCGGAGTAAGGTATTCACCCTCCAGCTGCGCCGCCCGCTTCCGCCGTTGCGGTGACCTTTACAGTCATTATTCCTACTCTCAACGAAGTCGGCGTCATCGAGACGACCCTGCGTCTCACCGCCCAACTCGGCTTTCATGACATCGTCGTTGTCGACGGTGGCAGCACCGATGGCACGAGGGCGTTGGTCGAATCAGCGGCCGCGAACAGCACTCGAGTGTCCGGGACCATTCGACTGTTGTCGTCTTCAGCGGGCCGTGCCAGACAATTGAACGCCGGCGCCGCCGCATGCACGACGGACGTGTTCGTATTTTTGCATGCGGATAGCGCTCTGCCTCCTCAGGCCAGAGCACTGATGGAACAGGCGCTGACGAATCCGGCCGTCGTCGGCGGCCGTTTCGATGTGCGTTTTGACCGTCCGTCGATCTGGGGGAGGCTCATCAGCTCATTCATGAACATGCGGTCTCGAATGTCCCGCATCTCAACAGGAGATCAAGCGATGTTCGTCCGGCGTCCGATCTTCGAACAGCTCGGAGGGTTTTCCGACATTCCGATCATGGAGGACATCGACTTCAGCACCAGGCTGAAACGGGCCGGTGAGACCGCGGCGATTCGCGAGCGGGTCACCACGTCTTTCCGTCGCTGGGAGAGGCAGGGCCCCTTGCGTACCATCCTCTTGATGTGGTTATTGCGCTTCCTGTATTGGATCGGCGTGAGTCCCCACCGGCTCGCCCGTTGGTATGCGGCGATACGGTAACGAAGACCTTTGACGATCCGGAAAAGGCGAATGGATCATCGACCTCGACCTAGCCACCCACACGAAGCGATCATGCAACGGGAAGGCGCGCTCGTCGTCTTTGCCAAAGCACCGATTCCCGGGCAGGTGAAGACGCGCCTCTGCCCTCCATTGACGCCTGACGAAGCCGCCACCGTGCATGGCAGCTTCGTCCTAGATACGCTTGAACGCACCAGGACCGCGGTCTCGAAATACCGGCTCCCGACCGATCGCTATCTGGCCTGCGCGCCGTCGTCCACCCTGGCCTTTTTCAAGGTCATGGAGGAGCGTCAGGCGGTGCACCTCCTCGATCAGGAGGGAGACGATCTGGGCGCGCGGATGCAGCATGTGTTCGTCGCCCTGTTTGCCCGCGGCTATCGTCGGGTCGTCCTCGTCGGCACGGATGTGCCGTCGCTGCCGCTTGAACACTACCAACAGGCTCTCGACCTTTTGGACCGACACGACGCGGTGCTGGGACCCGCTTGTGACGGCGGCTACTACTTGATCGGACTCAAACCGCCCGTCCCGGCGCTCTTCCACGACATTCCCTGGTCGACCGATCGGGTGCTGGCGCTTACGAAGGAAAAGGCCGCGGGACTCGGGCTCAGTCTCGGCCTTCTTCCTGAATGGCGCGATATCGACACCATCGAGGACTTGAAACTGCTCATCGACGCAAGCCAGCTTGACGCCAGGAAACCAAAACAGGAACAATCGTTCTCCTCGAGAACGGCAGGAGCCTTGCAGCTTCTTGCCAAACGGCTCCGTTCCCGACCATAAAGGACGACCATGAGCACCAATGTCGCATTGATCACCGGCGGGGCCAAGGGTATTGGACGAGGCCTTGCGCTGGATTTGGCCGCGCAGCACTGGAAGATTGCGTTTTGTTACCGGACCAGCGAAGCCGCTGCGAAGGACACGGCAGCGGCCATCGTCGAACGGGGCGGCCAGGCCTTGCCCATACGGTGTGATGTGTCAGATCCGGTCGCGGCCAGACAATTGGTCGTCCGCGTCGAACAGGAATGGGGACGGATCGACGCCCTGATCAACGGTGCCGGGCCGTACCATCGCGTGAACCTGTTCGACGAAACGGTCGAGGGGTGGAAGGAGATGTTCGACGGGAATTTGCATCCTATTTTCTATCTGGCCCAGGCGGCAGCCCCCGGCATGAAAGCACGCCGGTCCGGCCGGATCATCAGTTTCAGCATGGCCAATGCCGATCAGATGATCTCTCAACCCGACGTGACCGCTCACTACATCGCCAAAGCCGGCGTGCTGATCCTGACCCGCACTCTGGCCAAACTGCTCGCCCCTCACGGCATTACGGTGAACGCCGTCTCCCCGGGATTCATCGATTCCGGCAGCGCACCACCCGGCGAACTCGCCGCCATGACGAAACGGATTCCCGCCGGCTATATCGGCGCGGTCGATGACACCGTGGCCGCCGTGCGCTACCTCTTGAGCGCCGAAGCGCGTTACGTGAACGGCGCCAATATTCAAATCAGCGGCGCCTGGGGAGTATAAGAACTCGATACGCCTCGGGAGAGACCACTAGACCAGGAGAACTAGGCTATGAAATCGGAACAGGAACGGCAGGTGCATCACCGGTTTGTGCAGGCGCTCCAGCACGAGCATCTCACGTGCACGAAGGACGGATGCGGCGGTCCGATGACCGTGACCGACATGACGCCGCATCACGCGCGCATCAAGACCTACGAGGCTGAGTGCGAACGCTGTCACAGCAAGGAGCACATCGCCGGCCACGAACAGACCTCGCCGTCATGGGACGTGGCATCCATTACGATGATGGCGGAGGTGCATTTGCTTCATGATCAGCCGACCTGTCCCTTCGACGATACGCCCATCACGTTTATTTCCATGCCGAACCCGCGACGGAAAGCACGGTATCGGCTGTTATGTTACTTCTGTGGCCGTCATACCGAGATGAACTGGCCACCGCCAGAAGCCAAACGGTGACAGGCCTGCCACGGCCAATTACGACAGCACGATTCCGTCC
>Ga0070686_100000611_pt1 | contig 21012 bp, 22 predicted proteins | sample KBSS23LmetaG_FD_65654 | JGI IMG/M metagenome (GOLD analysis project Ga0070686, IMG submission 65654) | Switchgrass rhizosphere microbial communities from Kellogg Biological Station, Michigan, USA - KBS S2-3L metaG | ecosystem: Host-associated > Plants > Roots > Rhizosphere ... | reverse complement strand
CCTGCCCTTCAGTTGCGATGCCGATCCGCCGGGCGGGCTGCCGGGCGTCGTCGTTCCGGCCGCATCAGCTCGGAGCAAAGGATTGGCGGAGAGGAAGGGATTCGAACCCTTGATACGGCTTTAGACCGTATAACGGTTTAGCAAACCGCCGCCTTCAGCCACTCGGCCACCTCTCCGGCACCCGCCGCCAAGCTTCCTTGGCGGGCTTGTCCGCTTGCGTCGCGAAGGCGGGCGTTGAGATGGGTATCGACCGCGCCAAGACCGGTCAAGGACGGCGATCGCTAGGATGGGCCGCCTGGCGGTCAAACATAGCCGTCGGCGGGACGATCGTCCCGACGCCGTTTTCGCGGCCGCACCGCCCTTCTGGTCAGCTCGCACGTTCAGCATTCCTGACTTCGCACTGGTGCGGCCATAACGAAGAAGCGCAGGGCGAATTGTCGCCGATCCGGAAACGAACACCTGGACGGCCGCGTGATGAACGATGGCCGCACGGAGACATCTGTATTTCGGTCCGCCTGCTCAGCGCGCTCGCTGATTGAACAGAACCTCCCGCACCTTTGGATCATTGGTGTCGACGCGAAATGCGGCTTCCACCCGGACAGACAGGCCGCGCTTCACTCCCGGGCGAAGCAGCAGTGTTTCGAGCCAGCGTCTGACATTCGGAAAGCCGCTGAGGTCGTGGCCGTAGCGCTCGGCCCGACTCGCCCAGCCGACGCACGCCATGTCCGCGATCGAGTAGGTCCCGGCAAGGAATTCACGATCCCCGAGCCGCGTGTTCATCACGCCGTAGATCCGGCTCATCTCATTACTGAAGCGCTCGATGGCGTAGGACAGTTTCTCCGGCGCATAAGCGCGGAAATGGTTTGCCTCCCCGGCCTTGGGACCGAGATTGGCCATCTGCCAGAACAACCACTGATCGACCTCGACGCGCCCGCGCTCGTCATGGGGATAGAACTTCCCGGTCTTGCGGCCGAGATATTGGAGAATGGCACCAGACTCGAAGATCGAGATCGGCTTGCCGTCCGGGCCGTCGTGGTCGACGATCGCCGGCATGCGATTGTTGGGCGAGATCGCCAGGAACTCCGGCTTGAACTGCTCACCCTTGGATATGTCCACGGGGATCACTGTGTACGGGAGGCCGCACTCCTCGAGCATGATCGTGATCTTCCAGCCGTTGGGCGTCGGCCAGAAATAGAGATCGATCGGTGCATTGCCGCGCGCGGACCTCGCTTCCTTATCAAACGCCGGCTCGGGTCTGGGACGGGTGCGGCCGTTCTTGCGGATCGGCTTTTTGACGACACGGGCCATAGGAAGCTCCCCGAAAGAAGGGATGACGGTGCTCTAAGGCGTGTTTGGAATTAAGGCTCGTCCGCGGAAAACCGCAACCAATGACGGCGGGCGATCCGCATCGAGAAGCCGCCAGAAGGTCGCCCGGACACGGCACTTGGCCCGCCGGACATTACCGGAGATCGCTGCCCGTGAGGCCTTTGCGTAGGCAAGGGCGCAGGTCCGCCGGATTCCAAGACCTCAACAGCCAAGCGTTGCACCATCATGCGACTCTGTCGTCATCGCGGGTGCGGTGTCTATTCGCAAAAAAATCAAGGGCGTCGGCGAGAGGCCGGGTTCCGATCCGCCGGCAGATTGCCCTGCCGCGGCGAGGTACGGAAAATCTCCGTTCCCTCCTCTCCGCCTTTGCCCGCAGTGCGCGGACTGGCGAAGCTCGAACCCTTGTCTCGCCGACGCCCTCTGTCGTCGATCGAGGCCGGCGGTGTCGAAGCACGATGGCGATACGCTCACCGCCCTTCGACTCGCGCCGGCCCGTTTGACGCAGTCATCGACGTCGTTCGAAGTCGAAGACTGTGAAGCAGCGCGTGCTTACTTCTTCTTCCGGCGCTTGGTCTTCTTCGCGCCCTTTTTCGCCGCTGACTTCGTCTTCGTCTTTCGCTTCTTCGCCATGCTGCCCTCCTAGCCAATGAGTGAGTGGCGATATCGTCCAGTGCCCGCGGGGATCGCGAACACTGTCACCGGATTACTACAGCGCGACAAAAACACCAGTGTTTTTGCACGTTGCACAGCTTTGGGCCTCTGGCCGATACCAGATGTTGCGCTTCAACGAGCGTGGGCTACGCGCGCGAAGCGTTGCACGTTGGCGCCGAGCAATGCACCACGCACTTTTTCGCGACGCTTAAAAAACACCGATAATATATAGCTTTTCGGCACACCCAACTTTTCGAGAGCGCAGGCAGTGCCGCGCGGGCGCGAAGCTCGGGCGCTCGCAAAATCGGGCGCAACGGCGCGTTAAGCATACCAAGCGACTTGTGCAAAAAAAATTCAGTCAAGAGGCTTGCAAGCGCGACCTTGGAGATCGAATTCGTCACGAATCGAGCGAATCGCGTCGGAGTGATTCGCCGAACCCAGTCAGAAGACGGACGACGGAGGACACACGGGGACGCATTCGCGCATCCGTTTTCTTTTCTCGTCCGCCGCCGGCGGCGTCAGACGCCGAGCTTGCGCTTGAGCAACTCATTGACCGTCTGCGGATTGGCCTTGCCGCCGGATGCCTTCATGACCTGACCGACGAACCAGCCGATCAGCGCAGGTTTGACCTTTGCCTGCTCCGCCTTCTCGTGGTTGCCGGCGATTATGTCGTCGACCACCTTCTCGATCGCCGTGAGGTCGGTCACCTGCTTCAAGCCGCGCGTTTCCACGATCGCAATCGGATCTCCGCCTTCGGTCCAACAGATTTCAAACAAGTCCTTGGCAATCTTGCCCGAAATCGTGCCGGCCGCGATCAGATCGAGGATCGCGCCGAGCTGCGAAGCCGACACCGGCGACCCCGCGATGTCCCTGCCCTCTTTGTTGAGGCGCCCGGCAAGTTCATTGATGATCCAGTTGGCGGCAGCCTTGGCGTCGCGGCCCTCTGCGACCGCCTCGAAGAAATCGGCGGTCTCGCGCTCGCTGACCAGGACCCCGGCGTCATATATCGAAAGGCCGTAGTCGCGCGTAAAACGCACCTTCTTTTCATCCGGCAGTTCCGGCAGATGCGTCTTGAGTTCGTCGACGTAGGCAGCGGTGAGCTCGAGCGGCAATAGATCGGGATCGGGAAAATATCGATAGTCATGCGCCTCCTCCTTGGAGCGCATGGAGCGGGTCTCGCCTCTGTTTGGATCGAACAACCGTGTCTCCTGCTCGATCTTGCCGCCATCCTCCAGGATTTCGATCTGCCGCCGCGCCTCGTGCTCGATCGCCTGACCGATGAAGCGGATCGAGTTCACGTTCTTGATCTCACAGCGGGTACCAAGAGGCCCACCGGGCTTGCGTACCGAGACGTTCACGTCGGCCCGCAAGTTGCCCTTCTCCATGTCGCCGTCGCAGGTGCCGAGATAGCGCAGTATGGTCCGCAGCTTGGCGACGTAGGCCTTGGCCTCCTCCGAGGAGCGCAGGTCCGGCTTCGACACAATCTCCATGAGCGCCACGCCGGCGCGGTTCAGATCGACCAGTGACATGGCGGGATGCCGGTCGTGCAGAGATTTGCCGGCGTCCTGTTCCAGATGGAGGCGTTCGATGCCGATCGTCACGGCATCGCCATCGGGCATATCGAGCACGACCTCGCCCTCCCCGACGACCGGCGCCTTGTACTGACTGATCTGATAGCCCTGCGGCAGGTCGGGATAGAAATAATTCTTGCGGTCGAACGACGACCTCAGATTGATCTGCGCCTTCAGCCCGAGACCGGTGCGGACCGCCTGCTTGACGCATCCCTCATTGATTACCGGCAGCATCCCGGGCATCGCGGCATCCACAAGCGACACGTGCGAATTGGGCTCGCCACCGAAGGCAGTTGAAGCACCGGAGAATAACTTCGACTGCGAGGTCACCTGCGCATGCACCTCCATGCCGATGACGACTTCCCAGTCGCCGGTTGCGCCTTTGATCAGTTTCGATTTCTTCACTGGAGCATTCATTGTCGGGTCCGCTTCGCGCGCTGCTTGAACACATCCGCATTTATTCACTTTTGGTAGACGCTTGAAGGGGCCGCCACAAGGCTGCCGCAGTTCCAAATTGGCCTTGTTGCAGCGCAGGAACCTCAGTTGGCCGCAGGCGTTGGCTGCATGAGGACGGATGATCGGAGGTGATGATGACTGACAACAGAGCACGCAACGGCAAATTGGGTGCCATCCTCGGCGCACTGATCGCTGTCGCTCTCGCCGTATTCCTGCTCAATGGTGGCGAGCACGTGGGGAAGAAGACCGTCAACAGCGACGCAGACCTGCCTCCGGTCGCGACCGGGCAGCCGCGCTGACTTTTCCAGCATTATCGGGCTGCGCAAACTTGCTCTCGCGATGAGCTGATGAGTAGAGCGTGGTTTAGTCGGTTGTAGAGCACGGCGGGCGGCGGTACCCTCTCTTCAAATAGACGCGCCCTCGATAGCGGCGCGCCGTCGCCCCGATCAACGGCGGTGACGTAAAGGGAGGTCTAGCCGTGATGGCCCCGAGAGATCGCCGGGCTTTGTGGCCGCGTCCGCGTTCTCGCGCGCACGTCCCCTTCGCGCACCTTTTTTCCGCCCCCCTCGGCACGCCGCTACGGCGGCAATCTGTCTTTTCCACCACCAGGGTGTCTCGCGCCGCGCGCAGAGCGACGTGCGATCGGCGCCTCATGAGTGAGATCGACCTTGGCAACGGCACGCTGGCACGGCCGGCGCTCATCCGGCATCCCAGGAAGAAAAAACGATGATCACCCGCCGTCAGCTCATCCAGTCGTCGGCAGCCTCAGTACTCATGCCGGCCATCGGCAGCCCCATGGCCGGTGCGCAGGGTACCTCCGTGCAAGCCTGGCCCACCCGTTTCGTCAAACTCGTGGTGCCATTCACCCCTGGGGGCGGCATCGACGGTATCGGCCGCATTGTCGGGGCCCGCCTATCGGAGATGTGGGGGCAGCAGGTGGTGGTCGAGAACAAGCCGGGCGCCGGGGGCAATATCGCCTCTGAGTTCGTCGCGCGCTCGGTGCCGGATGGTTACACCATGTACATCACGGCGGGCGGACTGGCGGTCAATCGCTATCTCTTTGGCTCGATCAACTACGATCCGGTTGCCGATTTCGCACCGGTCACGCTGATCTGTCTCTTTCCGAATCTGTTGGTGGTGCCGAACTCCTCCTCCTTCCGCTCCGTCGGCGATCTGCTTACGGAGGCCAGAAAGAATCCGGGCAAGGTCACCTTCGCCTCTCCGGGTCACGGCAGTTCTCCGCATATGAGCGGTGAACTATTCAAGTACATCGCCCAGGTCGATCTTACTCACGTGCCGTACCGCGGTGCCGCGCCGGCTTTCACCGACGTGATCGCAGGCCGCGTCGACTGCACGTTCGCGGTCATGGCCTCGGGCCTTCCGCTCGCTCAATCCGGACAATTGCGCGCGCTCGGCGTGACTACGGCCACCCGTGTCCCGACGGCGCCGGAGGTGCCCACCCTCGCCGAGGCCGGCGTTCCAGGTTACGACACATCGTCCTGGTTCGCATTTTTCGTGCCGGCCAAGACGCCGTCCGAGATCGTGCGCAAGATGCACGTCGACACCGTCGCCGCGCTCGCCGAGCCGGCGATCAAGGCCAAGCTCGACCAACTCGGCGTGATGGTGGTCGGATCCACGCCCGAAGAGCTCGGCGCACATCTCAAGACCGAGATGGAGAAGTGGGCGCCCGTCATCAAGGCAGCCAACATCAAGGTCAACGAATGATCACCCGCCGTCAGGCCATTGAGCTTGGCGCGCTTGCGGCGCTCGCCTGCGGCCCCAGCGCCCGCGCAGCGGCACAGCCGGCTGTGGCGTGGCCAAGCCGGTTTGTCCGCCTGATCGTGCCGTTTCCCCCGGGCGGCGGCACCGATGCCATCGCCCGTGTGGTTGCCGGCAAGCTCTCGGACATCTGGGGCCAGCAGGTAGTGGTGGAGAACCGCGGCGGGGGCGCCACCAATATCGGCACCGAGGCCGTGGTCCGCTCCGACCCGGATGGTTACACGATCCTGATCACCTCGATGCCGCTTGCAGTGAACCGCTTCCTTTTTCCCACGCTCACCTACGATCCGGTCGAGGATATCGCCCCGATATCGCTGATCTGCGAATACCCCAACATCATGGCGGTGCCGATCACCTCGCCGGCCCGTTCCGTTACCCAATTCATCGACTATGCCAAGGCCAACCCGGGCAAGGTGACCTTCGCGTCCTCCGGTCACGGCACCTCAGTTCACCTCTCCGGCGAGCTATTCAAGCGGATGGCCGGGATCGAGATGTTGCACGTGCCGTATCGCGGTGCGGGGCCGGCCCTCAACGACCTCCTGCCCGGACGGGTCGACGTCATGTTCAATAATATCGGTGCCGTGCTGCCGCTGATCCAAGGTGGCAAGCTGCGCGGCCTGGCGGTGACGACCGCCAAGCGGACTGCGGCAGCTCCGGAGCTGCCGCCGATCGCCGAAGCCGGCGTCCCCCGCTTCGACGTGTCATCCTGGTATGCACTTTTCGCGCCGGCAAAGACTCCGCCCGAGATCATCCGAAAGATGCACGCCGATACTGCCGCGGCTCTGACCGATGCCGTGACCAAGGAGCGGCTCGAGCAACTCGGCGTCGTGGTGGTGGGATCGACACCGGCGGAACTCGCGACGTTTCTGAAAGCCGAGATGGACAAATGGGCGCCTGTCATCAGGGACGCGGGCATCACCATCCGCGAATAACGCCGCCACAGATTGGATCGATGGGCAAGGACATGATCGACCGCCGCCAGTTGCTTCGTCTATCGGCCGCGTCAACGCTCTCTTTTCCGGCCGGCCTGCTTGGTCGCGCCGCCGCAGCGCAAACACAGACACCGATTTGGCCGGGCCGTTTCGTCCGAATGATCGTGCCGTATCCCGCGGGCGGAGGAGCCGACACCATCGCCCGGCTGATTGCCGGGCGGCTCTCGGAGACATGGGGCCAGCAGGTCCTGATCGAGAACCGGGGTGGGGCCGGCGGAAACATCGCCTCGGAGGCCGCGGCTCGTTCCGCTCCCGACGGCTACACCATGTACCTGGCGGGAGAATTCCAGGCAACCAACCTCTATCTGTATTCAAAACTCGCCTATGATCCGGTCGCCGACTTTGTTCCGGTCACCCTCGTGGTGCAATATCCCGCCGTTCTCGTTGTGCCGAACTCCTCGCCTGCGCATTCGGTCAAGGAGTTCATTGCTCACGCCAAGGCGAACCCAGGCAAGGTCACGTTCGCCTCTCCCGGTTATGGCACCGGCCCGCATCTCGCAGGTGAACTGTTCAAGCGCGTCGCCGGCATCGAGCTGACCCATGTGCCGTATCGGGGCGCCGCACCTGCGTTGCAAGACCTGGTGCCCGGGCGCGTCGATTCCTTCTTCAACAATATCGCGCCCATCATACCGCTGATGCAGCAGGGCCAACTAAGTGCGCTTGCCGTAACGTCCGCCAAGCGCACCCCTGCAGCGCCAGATTTACCGACGCTGGCGGAGACCGCGCTGCCCGGATTCGACGTCACCGGATGGTATGCGGTCTTCGTGCCGGCCAAGACCCCACCATTCATCGTACAGAAAATGCACGCCGACATCGTTGCGGCGCTGTCCGATCCTGCGGTCAGAGGACGGCTGGAACAGCTCGGTCTGTTCGTGGCCGGCTCGACGCCCGAGGAGCTCGGGCAGTTTCTCAAATTGGAGATGGATAAGTGGGGACCTGTGATTAAGCAGGCCGGCCTCAGCGTCCGAGAATGAGCCCGAGAACTCGACGACGACTGAATAAACAAGGGTGAACGACGAGACCAACAAGGGAGAAGACACCGTGGACCACAAACTGAAGCTCGCGGCCGCAATTGGAGCCGCGGCGATCCTGACCATTACTGGCGTGACGACATACGCGGCAGAAATCAAAGTGCTCTCCACTCAGGCCACCGAAGAAGCGTATCGCGAACTGGTGCCGGAGTTCGAAAAGGCTACCGGGAATAAGGTCACCACGATCTTCACCGGGACGCTCGACGCCAACAAGCGGTTGGCCGCGGGCGAAAGTTACGATCTCCTGATCATGGCCGCTTCCGCGATCGACGAGCACATCAAAGGCGGCAAGGTCGTCCCCGGCAGCCGCGTCGATCTTGCAAAATCAGGCGTAGGGGTGGGCGTTAAATCCGGCGCGCCAAAGCCCGATATCAGCACGACCGAGGCGCTCAAGAAATCGATCCTTGCAGCGAAGTCGATCGGTTATTCGACCGGCCCCAGCGGGGTCTACGTCATCAGCCTGTTCCAGCGCCTGGGCGTCGCCGACGACATCAAGGGCAAGCTCAAGCAGACCCCGACCGGCGTATTCGTCGGCAGCATCATTGCGAGCGGCGAAGCCGAGATCGGCTTCCAACAGGTGAGCGAGCTCTCGCATTTCGCCGGGGTAGACTACGTCGGGCCGCTGCCGTCGGACGTCCAGCAGTTCACGATGTTCTCAAGCGGCATCATCGGCGGCGCGAAGGAAGCCGACGGCGCCAAAGCACTCGTCAAGTTCATCACTGGGCCGGCAGCAGCCGCCGCCTTCAAGAAGCGGGGGATGGAGCCGGGCTGAGGCAAAGACATCCGACGTCTACGGGCCACCCGATCGAGGTTGCCCCCCGACGCGCCACACACATCATCGGGAGGATTCAATATGCGATTGTCGTTCGGGCGCGCCATCTTGCTTGTCCTTGCGTTGTTCGCGGCGGCGGCCGGACCGGCAAGCGCGCAGGCGCCCGATACCGTGCTCGTCAACGGCAAGATCGTCACCGTAGACGACCGCTTCACCATCGCGCAGGCGCTCGCCATCAAGGGCGAGCGCATCCTCAAGGTCGGCACCACGGCCGAGGTCGAGGCGCTCAGGGGTCCGCAGACACGGGTCATCGACCTGGCCGGCCGCACCGTCATCCCAGGATTGATCGACAACCACGCCCATTGGGTCCGCGCAGCTGAACACGATGAGCTGAGATTCGATGGCGTGACCTCCCGGCAGCAAGCGCTCAAGATGCTCGCCGATCGCGTGCATAGCGTCCCTGCGGGGGAATGGATCGTGGTTCTTGGTGGCTGGTCGGAAGAACAGTTCACCGATGAATCGCGCGGCTTCTCCCTGGAGGAACTCGACCGCATTGCTCCCAACAATCCGGTGGTGCTGCAGGCGGTCTATAACCACAGCTATCTTAACTCCGTGGCGCTGATCGCAGCCAAGATCGATGCAGCCACGCCGGACCCGCAAGGTGGCCGGATCGAGAAGGACGCCGGCGGCAAACCAACCGGTCTGGTGCGCGGTGCTGGCGGCGTCGCTTTCGTCGCGGCACGAGTGCCGCTGCAGAACCAGGAAGCGTGGCTCGCGAATACGCGCAAGCTCGTGAGCTATCTCAACTCCATGGGTGTCACGGCGTGGCTCGATGCCGGAGGGCGCGGGATGGGCGCCAAGCATTACGAGCCCTACAGATATCTCGCCGACCGTGGCGAGCTCACTATCCGCTTGTTCTGGACGACGATCCGGCAACCCGCGACGCCCGCGCAAGTCGACGCCGTGATCGGCGAAATCCGCGACCTCAAGCCATTCCAGGGGAACGATTACTTCGACAACGTGGGCTGGGGCGAGTCGGTCTTTGCGCCGGTCACCACCCAGTTGCTGCGCGTCGAGACCAACACCCGGGCTGAAGACCTCGCACAGATGCGGCGGCTCCTGCTGGCGCTTGCCGAGCGCGGCATCTATGTCAATTCACACGTCGAGATGAGCACCGCAATCGACGCTTTCCTCAACGAGTACGAGTCAATCAATAAGGAAAGACCGATCAAGGGATTGCACTGGTCGTTTTCGCATCTTGACCAGGTCAGCGAAGCTCAGCTGGAACGCATGAAGAAGCTCGGCATGACGGCGCAGATTCACAGCCGCCCGCTGATCCAAGGCGCGTTGATGCACAAGGTACATGGCGACAAGGCCTGGGACATGCCGCCGTTCCGCCGGATCCAGGACAGCGGCATCCACTGGGGCCTCGGTTCCGACGCCACCGCGGTCACGACCTCGAATCCGTTCTACACGCTCAGTTTCGCCGTGACCGGACGCATGATCGGCGGGCGGGCGGTCAACCGGCAGACTATCACCCGCGAGGAGGCCCTGATCGCGCACACGCGCTCCAATGCCATCTTCCTTTTCCAGGAGGGCAATCTCGGCTCCCTCACATCGGGCAAATATGCCGACCTGCTGGTGCTCGACCGCGACTACCTCACGGTCCCGGACAGTGAGATCAAGGATATCAGGCCGCTCGTCACCATGGTCGGCGGTAAACTGGTCCATGACGTGACGCCGAAATAGCCGGCAAGCCGCGACGATCTCCCTCAGATCGGGAGCAGGCGATTGAGTGCCTGCTGCGCCACATCGAAGGTGTTCATGAACTCGCGGAATTCGACGAGCCGTCCATTGCGGAAGCGCAGGAAGTCGGCGATGTGAAAGCGCAGCGTACGACCGCTCGAACGCTGCTTGAACGCGACGTCCGACATGACTGCCGCCCGGTCGCCATCGATCACGGTGACCTGAGGCACGTAGCTTTCCAGCAGATAGTCCTCGGCAATGCGGCCCAGCGCTTCCAGTGCAGCGCGCTTGCCCTGGTGGTGGCCGGCAAACGGAAAGACCTGCACAGGCCCGTAGATGATAAAGTCCACGTCGTCGGCGATGAGAGCTGCCATCCGTTCCCCGTCGCCGCCCGCATAAGCGGAATAGAGATCGGTGACGGCGGCCCGCGTGGTTTCCTCAGTCATGGCCCTTTCGCCAATAGCGTTTGCGCGATCGCGGCCCACTCGGCGGGAGGCGGTTCAGTCAATACCGGGCGTTGCGCTTTCCGATACCAGTAGCCCGCATTGCTGAGATCACCTTCCACTCGGTGCAAATAGGCGTAAACCCAGGCGCACTCCTTGTCGCCTTCGTCCATGACGACCGCGTGCGCTTTGTCCCATTGGTCGCTCCCCGCCCACCACAGGGCCACGAGCGCCGGCGCGAGGCCGGCAGGCGGTTTCAATTGCGCCAAAGTGCGTTCGAATTCGGCGAGCGTCATGACGTGGCGTTCTCGCCTCCCGGCAACGCGGAGGGGGCCGGCCGCTGAACGGATAGCAGTTTACCACCACCGCTCGGGCGAGAACCGACCTGCCGCCTGCTCGATGACATGGCCGACGGAGAATAGCGCCTCCTCGTCGAAAGGTCTTCCGATGAGTTGAAGTCCGAGCGGCAGCCCCTCGGCCGACAAGCCGCCCGGCACGGAGATCCCGGGCAGGCCCGCCATATTCACTGTGACTGTGAATACGTCATTGAGGTACATCTCGATCGGATCCACCGAACCCTTCTCGCCAATACCGAACGCGGCAGATGGCGTCGCTGGCGCAAGAAGCGCATCTACCCCGCCGGCAAAGACATTCTCGAAATCGCGCTTGATCAGAGTGCGTACCTTTTGCGCTCGCAAATAGTAGGCGTCGTAATAGCCGGCGGAGAGCACGTAGGTGCCGATCATGATGCGCCGGCGCACCTCCCTGCCGAAACCCTCGGCTCGCGTGCGCTCGTACATGTCAGTGATGTCGCGCGCCGGCTCGCGCAGCCCATACCGCACGCCGTCGTAGCGCGCCAGATTGGACGACGCTTCGGCCGGCGCGACGATGTAGTAGGCCGCCAGCGCGTACTTGGTGTGAGGCAGCGATACCTCGACGATCTCGGCGCCGGCGGCCTTGAGCCATTGCGCCCCCTGCTCCCAGAGTTTGTCGATCTCGGCTGCCATGCCCTCGATCCGGTATTCCCTGGGAATGCCGATCTTCATGCCCTTGATGGGCTTGCCGACCGCCACCTCATAATCCGGCACCGGGCGGTCGACCGACGTCGTGTCCTTAGGGTCGTACCCAGCCATCGACCCGAGCAGGATGGCGGCGTCGCGTACCGTGCGGGCGAAGGGCCCTGCCTGGTCTAGCGAAGACGCAAAGGCGACGATGCCCCAGCGCGAACAGCGCCCGTAGGTCGGCTTGATTCCGACGATACCGGTGAAGGCCGCGGGCTGGCGGATGGAGCCCCCAGTATCCGTGCCGGTCGCGCCGAGGCAGAGACCCGCAGCCACCGCGGCAGCCGAGCCACCCGAGGAGCCGCCCGGCACCAGGAGAGTATTTGCTCCCTTGCGTCGCCAGGGCGAGATCACAGGACCGAAAAATGACGTCTCGTTCGACGAGCCCATGGCGAACTCATCGTTGTTGAGCTTGCCGAGCATCACCGCGCCGTCGCGCCAGAGGTTGGAGCTGACGGTCGATTCATAGGTCGGCAGAAAATTGTCGAGGATGCGCGAGCACGCCGTGGTGCGCACGTCCTTGGTCGCGAACATGTCCTTGATGCCGAGCGCAAGGCCTTCGAGCGGACGCGCGTCACCGGCCCGGAGACGAGCATCCGCCGCCGCCGCCATCGCGCGCGCATGCTCCGGCGTCTCCAGCACAAAAGCGTTGAGCTCTCGCGCCTTCTCCATGGCCACGAGGTGCGCATCCGCGAGTTCGACTGAAGAGAACTCCCGTCTGCGAAGGCGGTCGCGCGCCTCCGCGAGCGTCAGAGATGTGAGTTCGCTCATTCGTCCGGACTATCGCAGGAAAACGCGGCAGCAGGGGGCTCGGCATGCTGCCGACCGGATACTCCGGACTCCTGTGCCGTGCCACCGTTCGCCGACTTGGGCAGCGGCAGGCCCATTGCAAGCAGATCGTCCGTGGTCACGCCGGGCGGCATCTCTCCCCGCGCGAGGAAATCCACGCACCACACGCGGAAAAAATACTCCTGTTCTTCACAGGCAAGGCACATGGGTGGTTCTCGCTCTGCCGCCACGGCCAACCGCCGGCCATGGCCAATCTCCAGTTCCTCGCGGCGCGTCGGGAGACGGGGAATGCCCGCGCGCGCTCCCAGACCTCATTCCACCACCTTCGGCACCACAAAGAAATGCTCTTCCGTCATCGGCGCGTTTTTGACGATGTCGTCGGGAATCCCACCATCGGTGACCACGTCCGCTCGTTTCTTCATGTCCATCGGTATCACCGAGGTCATCGGCTCGACGCCCTCGACATCTACTTCCGACAATTGCTCCACGAAGGCGAGAATGGCGTTGAGCTCGTCTTGCAGAGGTTCGATTTCCTCCTCGGCAACCGCGATGCGCGCGAGATGCGCGATGCGACGGACGGTGGCGGCATCGACAGCCATGGCGGGTCTCCTCCGGCCGGCCGTGACGGGCCAGCGTTCTGCGAGCCTATAGCAGAGCCGCTTTTGCAGCGGCAACCTAGTGTCCCGATTCCGAAGTTCGCACCCCCTTGCGGCACCCTCCGATGCGAACTTCGGAATCAAAGGGACACTAGCAATTTTATGATTCTAGTGCGGTTTTTGGATTTGAAGTTCCTAAAGAGCACGCGGCTACGATGATAGGAACTTCAAATCCACCGCACTAGCGCGGAACCCATATTGCAGGCGCGGCTCAAAGAGCCGATATAATCGGGACATGGATGCCCCCAACCCCTCCGCCGTCCCCACCTTTGCCAGCGGCACGCCGCTGCATATCGGAGCGGTCGGCCTCAAGGTCCGCGACCTCGACCGGCTTTCGGGATTTTACCGCGACGTGCTCGGGCTATCCGTGCTGGACCGGGGCACGCATGGCGCCACGCTCGGCGCCGGCGGCATACCGATCGTCCATCTCGAGCATGAGCCCGATGCCAAGCCCGACGACACCCGCACGGCGGGCCTCTATCACACGGCCTTCCTGATGCCGACGCGCGCCGATCTCGCCCGCTGGATCTTGCATGTGGCGCGCCATAAGGTGCCGCTCACCGGGGCCTCCGATCACGGCGTGAGTGAGGCCTTCTACCTCGACGATCCCGAGGGCAACGGCATGGAGGTCTATTTCGACCGCCCGGCGGACAGCTGGCAGTGGACCGGCAGCGAATTGAAGATGATCACCGACCCGCTCGATATCGATGATATCCTGCGTGAGGTCCCATCGGCTGCGACCTATCCGGGTGCGCCCGAAGGGCTGCGCATCGGCCACGTTCATCTGCGGGTCGGAGACATTGCGCGCGCCGAGACCTTCTATCGCGACGCGCTCGGACTAGAGGTCACCCGCCGCCGCCACGGCGCGAGCTTCATGTCTTCGGGACGCTATCATCATCACATCGCCGGCAACGTCTGGCACAGCGCCGGCGCGGGCCCGCGCGACCAGAACCGTGCGGGGCTGGCGTGGCTCTCGCTCGAAGCCGCCGATGACGCGGCCTTCACTGCGGTAACGGACCGCCTTGTGCAGGCGGGGTTGCAGACCGCCGCGATCGCTGCCGGAATCGAGACCGCGGACCCCTGGGGAACACGCCTGCGCGTCACGCGCGCGTAGCTCTTCACACCGCAGTTGGGCTGCATGTCCGCACAATTTTGCGTGAGCTCTTCCCCACACGATTGCATCATGGCGTGCGCGGCGTAACGACGCGATTGCGTCGGGGTCACTCCAACGACACGATTGTGTGGTCAGTTCCTCCGATGGAGGCGGTTATGGAACACCTCATCTTCATATGCCCATCCACGGGACGCGAGGTCGACAGCGGCGTCGAGAGCGAGATCGGCACGCTCTTGCGCATCCGGCAGCAGAATCTCCGCGTTCTTTGCCCCGCCTGCGGCGGGTGGCATCAATGGGCGGTGCGGGATGCTTTCCTGGCAAAGACGGCCGGCGATGTGCCAAACGTGGATCGTCACATCGCCTGACTCATGCCGCGGATCCGCCGCGCCATCGCGCGCCCATAATGTAGAGGGCGAAGTTCGGTACCTCATCGACCATGAAGCGAAACTTGCGCTGATCGATCAGCGAAAGCTCGCACGCCTCCTTGACGCGCGCGGTCGAGCTTCGTGCCGCACCGTCAACCATCGACATGAACCCGATCGCTTCATTCGGCCCGCAGGTCTCGACCACCGTGTCGCTGATAAGCATCTCGATCACGCCGGACTGCACGATGTACATGCAAGAGCCCGGATCGTCCTTCTTGAACACAATGCTTCCGGCAGGATAGCTCACGCTCGCACCAGCACGCTGCGCAAACATGCGCATGTCGATTTCATTGCCGTTCATTTCCACCTCGCCGTCTCAAGCCTCGCGTCAAGGGGCCAGTTTATGCCAAACGTTTCCCCTGTTCCGCCAGCTTTCACTCGACCGGCGCCTCGATTATCCTTGGGTTCGCTCCAACAAGTTGGCTAGCGCGCCCAGACGCGCAGCCGAGAGCAGCGGGAGGAGACCGGATGGTCCGGACGGGCGGTCTCGCAACGACCTTGGCGGCTGCGCTCTGGCTGTGGCCCGCGATGGACGCCGGCGCGGACGAATGGCCCGTCCGACCGGTAAAGATCGTTGTGGCTTTTGCTCCAGGGGGCAGCGCTGACCAGTTTGGGCGTCTGCTGGCGGTCGACCTTTCGGCCGCCCTCGGGCAGCAATTCTTCGTCGAGAACCGGGCGGGGAATAGCGGCGCGATCGGTTCGGCGCAGGTCGCACGGGCAGAGCCCGACGGCTATACGTTGCTGATCGGCGGGTCGGGCCCACACCTGACAGGTCCCGCGATTAATCCCAATATCGGCTATGATCCGCTGACGGATTTCACGCATATCGCAATGATCGGCGCGGACAGCTATGCCTGGGCCGCGAATCCCGCCTTGGGTGTGCAATCCATCGCCGAACTGGTCACGCTGGCAAAGGCCCGCAAACAGAATCCGATCACGTCCTCCTCGCCCGGACCGGGCTCGCTCGGCCATCTGCTGATCGAGCAGTTCAAGAGCAAAGCCGGCATCGACATCCAGCACGTGCCGGCCCCGAATTCGGGCGTGACCGACGTCCTCGGCAACCACATCTCGATGACGCTCACCGCAATGATGACCGTCGGCGAGCAGGTCAAGGCTGGCCAGTTGGTGGCGCTCGCGGTCACCTCCACCGAGCGCAATCCGGTATTCAAGGGTATTCCGACGTTCGCCGAGCAGGGCTATCCCGACGTGCGCGGGAGCACCTGGTTCTGGCTGTGCGGGCCGAAGGGCCTTCCGCCCGACGTCGTCAACAAGCTCAGCGAAGCCACGCGGCGCATCGTGAGGTCGCCGAAGGTCCAGGAGCACTTCCGAAAGCTCGCCCTGCTCTCGAAGGACCTCGATGTTGCCGCCGTCCAAGCATTCCTCACCGAGGAATATGGATTCTGGGCGCCACTCGCCCGCAATGCCGGATTGAAGATTCAATAGCCGGCCAGTTCGGAGACAGACCATGAACGCCGTCACGACGATCGAGACGCGGGAGATCGAACGCCCGTTGCCGGCGCCACGCGCCCGGATTGGAATGATCATTCCGTCCGTCAACAGCATGACCGAGCCGCAGTTCAACCGCTTCGCCCCGCCCGCGCTCGGCGTGCATGTCGCCCGTGCCCGCGTGGCCGGGGAATGGAAGCGGCCGCTCGCGATGATGGCCGACGAGATTGCCACCTCGGCAAAGCTGCTCTCGGATGTCGCGCCCGACCTCATCGTCTTTCACTGCACGGATACTTCGATGACGCAGGGCCCGCAGGGCGAAGGCCGCATATTGGACATCGTGCGCGAAGCCAGCGGTATCGAGGCGGTCGCAACGAGCCGGCTCGTGCTCGAAGCGTTGCAGGCGCTCGGTCTGCGAAAGCTGGTCGTGCTCAGCCCCTACAAGAGCAACCAGGCCGTGATCGACTATCTGCATGCCAGCGGTTTTCTGGTCGTGCATGACGTGGCGCTCGCCCGCAAACCCCTCGAATTCGCCACCGTGACGCCGCGGGAATGGACCGAACTGGCCCGCGAGCACGACCGGCCGGAGGCCGACGGCATTTTTCTCAGTTGCACCAACACGACGCAAATAGAGGCCGTCGCCGATATCGAGCGCGCGCTGGGCAAGCCGGTGGTCAACAGCAACCAGGCGGTGCTTTGGGGTTGCGTCCAACGACTGAAGCCGGCGCTCGGCGCGCTCGCGCCGATGCCGCAGCTCGGTCGGCTCATGGGGCAGATGGCTGCGTGACTGGCGATCAACAGAGGACCCACAAGATGAGCGTCGCACGTCTCGCCTGCGCTGCTGCATTGCTCGCGCTTTCAGTTTCGGCTGCCACCGCACAGAGCTATCCGGCGCGGCAGATCACGATCGTCGTGCCGTTCGCACCCGGCGGCCCCGCGGACTTCCTTGGGCGCCTTATCGGACAGAAGATGGGCGAAGACCTGGGTCAGCAAGTCGTCATCGACAACCGGCCGGGGGCGAACACCATCATCGGCGCGCAGGCCGTCGCCAAGGCGCTACCCGACGGCTACACGCTGCTGATGGCGATCGACGGCACCCTGGTCATGAATCCGTTCCTGTACAGCAAGCTTGCATACGACCCGTTCAAGGATTTCGTGCCGGTGTCGCTGGTTGCGCTCGTGCCCTCGGCGGTGGTCGGAAACGTCAGCATCCCGGTCAACTCGATCAAGGAGCTGGTCGAGAAGGAAAAGGCCAAGCCGGGCACCTTCCAGATCGGCATCAGCACGCCGACATCGCAAGTCAATGTCGGGCTTCTGAACATGATGGCCGGGACCAGTTTCACCATGGTCCCGTACCGCGGCGGGACCACGCAGATCACCGGCATCCTGGCCGGGGACATTCCGCTCGGCATGGAGAGCATCAATGTGTCGCTGCCGCTCTGGCGCGACAACAAGCTCAAGATTCTCGGACTGGTGAGTGCGCAACGTCTTTCCCTGGCGCCTGAAATCCCCACGATCGCCGAGACCTTTCCCGGCTACGATCTCGGCATCTGGCAGAGCATCGTCGCGCCTGCAGGCACGCCGCGCGAGGTGGTGACCAAGCTGCACGGCTCGATCAAGAAAGTGCTGGCGATGCCCGAGGTGCGCGAAAAACTGGCCGCCGCCGGTATCGAGCCCGCGAGCAGCGATTCACCCGAAGAGTTCGTTGCCTTCATCCGCTCGCAGGCGGATGTCCGCGCCAAAGTCATTCAGGCGGTCGGGATAAAGATCGATTGACACCCTTTCCGGCTCCCGCGCCTCACCTCCTGGCGATTGCCCTCGCGGTGACGCTCGCGTACGGGCCCGCGTCGGCGCAAGACGTGCGCGATGCCGACGCGAAGAGCTATCCCAACCGGACCGTCCGCATCATCGTGCCGTTCCCGCCGGGCGGACCGGCCGATATCGTCGCGCGGTTCGTCGGACAGAAGATGAGCGAGGACTGGGGCCAGCCGGTCGTGATCGAGAACCGCGCCGGCGGCAACACCACGATCGGCGCGGTGGCCGCGGCAAGGTCCGCGCCCGACGGCTACACCCTGTTTGCGCCGATGGACACGACCATGGTCATGAACCCGCTGGTCACGCCTAACTTGCCATACGATCCCCTCAAGGACTTTGCGCCGATCACGCTATTGACCAAGAACATGTCGCTCGTGGTGGTGCGAAGCGACGGGCCAAAGACGATCAAGGAGTTGATCGCCAAAGCCAGGGCCAATCCCGGCAAGCTCAACATGGGCGCCGGCACGATCACGTCACGCCTAGGCGCGCTCCTGTTCGCCAGGACCGCCGGCATCGATGTCCAGCTCGTTCCGTTCAAGGGCAGCGCCGAAATCGGTCAAGCCGTGCTCGCGGGGACGGTCGATTTCGCGCTCGACAGCACCGGCACGAGCCTGCCGCTGATCCAAGGTGGTCAATACCGTGCGCTGGCGAAATACAGCAACCGGCCACTGCCAATCTTGCCCGACCTGCCAAGCCTCGGCGCAGCCGCCGACTTGCCCGGCCTCGACGAAAGCTCCACCTGGGTGGCCCTGGTGGCTCCCGCCGGCACTGCTCCCGCCATCATCGACAACATCCATCGCGAGGTCGCGCGCGTGTATGGCGACCCCACGATGATCTCCAGACTGGAAAAGGTGGGCATCCTCGCGGTCGGCAGCAGCTCGCCGGCCGAGTTCGCAGCATTCATCCGCAGCGAGACGGAACGCTGGTCCCAGGTCCTGCGAGACAGCGGAAATATCAAGCTCGACTAGCTTGTGCGTTCGCAAGGCCTCTACGCAAACTTCGTCAGGCTGAACCGGAGCCGCGCAGCCCCCAGCAGCGCTGCTCGAGAAAGCGGCGGACGGTTGGATCGGATTCCAAGCCAATCGCGCGTTGATAGGCCTGTTCTGCGCCTTCGACTTCGCCGGTGCGCGCCAGCAACCCAGCGCGCGCGGCCCAATACGGTTGGTATTCGGCGAGGCGGGCATCGTCCGCCAGCGCATCGAGCGTCGCGAGCCCGGCGGCGGGACCGCGCGTCTCGGCAACAGCGATAGCCCGGTTGATTGCCACGACCGGCGAGCCCGTCATCGCCGACAGCGCGTCATAGAGCTGCTCGATTGCTGCCCAGTCGGCGGCGCCGGTGCGCCGGCGGACCACATGGGCCGACTGTATCGCCGCTTCCAGCTGATAGCGCCCGACCGAACCCATGGTGCTGGCGCGAACCAGCAAGGTTTCGGCTTCCTCGATCAATTGCGTGTCCCACGCCGACGGATCCTGCTCCGCCAGCGGCACATATTCGCCCTGCGCATTGCGCCGGGCGGCGCGCCGCGCTTCGGCATGGAGCATGAGTGCAAGCAGGCCAAGCGCTTCCGGCTCGTCCGGCAGCAGCGAGGTCACCAGCCGTCCCAGCCACATACCCTCTTCGGCAAGATTTCGGCGGCGACTTTCGGTGCCGGCAGGATCGGACCAGCCTTCGGCGAACGCGGCATAGATGGCCTCAAGAACGGAATCGAGCCGCTCGCGCAGATCGGCGCGCTCCGGCACCCGGAACGGAATGCCGGCCTGCCTGATCTTGTTCTTGGCGCGCGTCAGGCGCTGACCCATGGTGGCTGGCGAGACCAGGAAAGCCGACGCGATGGTCGCGGCATCGAAGCCGAGAATGGTCTGCAGCATCAGCGGTGCCCGGATGCCGCGCTCGATCGCGGGATGGGTGCAAGCGAACATCAAGCTCAGGCGCTCATCAGGAATCTGCGGCTTGCTTGCCACCACGGCCTCCAGTTCCTCTGCCACCAACCGCAGATGATCCGCAGCGCCCTCGCCGCTGCGCCGCCGCCGGACAGCATCGATCAGCTTGCGCCGTGCCACCGTCATCAGCCACGCCTCGGGGCTCGTTGGGATTCCGCGCTCCGGCCAATCGACCAAGGCGGCGGCGAAGGCGTCGGACAAGGCGTCCTCCGCGGCCGTCACATCCCTTGTGCGGGCCGCGAGAAAGGCGACCAGCTTGCCGTAACTCCGGCGCGCCACCGCTTCGGCGGTTTCGCGCGCCTGCTGGTCACTCTCTCCCGGCATCGCGATTGATCTCACGCGATCCAGATCGGCCGCACTTCGACAGCGCCGTGACTGGCGGCGGGACAACGCGTCGCCCAGGAGATTGCGGCGTCAAGATCGGGCACGTCGACGATGTAGTAGCCGCCAAGCTGCTCCTTGGTCTCGGCGTAAGGGCCGTCGAGGACCTGGGGCTTGCCATCGGGGGTTCGCACGGTGGTCGCCGATGAGGTCGGACGCAGCCGGCCGCCGCCGACCATGACGCCAGCCTTCTGCATCGCCTCTGTATAGGCCGCATAGGCGGGCGAAATCCGCTCGACCGTGGCTTTGTCCGCGGCCAGCGCTTTGGCTTCGTTGCCGTAGATCAACAGCATGTATTGCATCGTGGGCTCCTTCGTTCGGTGCGGCCGGGCATCATGCTCCGCCGGCCCATAGACGCCCGAGGCGGGCGGATTTCGACCGACCGACAAAAATAAATGGCCGCCTGCACTTGCGGCGGAGTCGGTGTCCTGGTTCGCGCTCCGCAAGCCGAAAGCTTACCGAATGATCCGGTGCAGTCTTGAACACGGCGCGGCCCACTCCACCAACCTCTGCGCGGCTTCGCCAAATCGAGCAAAACGGCGCCCCGGACGGAGGTATTGAGTTGAGCACGGCCTATGCCTTCTTCCACGTCTCAGTACCCTTCTGGCCCCGATCTG
>Ga0070686_100000610_pt1 | contig 21015 bp, 12 predicted proteins | sample KBSS23LmetaG_FD_65654 | JGI IMG/M metagenome (GOLD analysis project Ga0070686, IMG submission 65654) | Switchgrass rhizosphere microbial communities from Kellogg Biological Station, Michigan, USA - KBS S2-3L metaG | ecosystem: Host-associated > Plants > Roots > Rhizosphere ... | reverse complement strand
GGTTCCGCGAGAAGTTCACGGCGGCATCATCGACGACAACGGCGCGGTAGCGTCGAGCGCAATCCTCGATTCCCTGTAGCGTCAACTTCAGGTGGACGGTCCCGGTCCGCGCTAGGGCCGGACACTACGAGGAAACGCGCGCGACCGACTCGTCCCGCACTGCGGCGCGCGACGATGACAGGTAGAACACGGGAATTCCCGCCGCGACGATCGCGAGGCCGATCGCGCTGTCGATCGGATCGGAGATGAGACGGTTGACGACGATCGTCGCCGACGCGACGACGAAGGCGATCGGCACCCAGGGATGGCCCCACACGCGGTAGACCGGCTGGTACGACGGGCGGCGGCGCAGCAGAAAAATGCCGCCGGCCATCAGCGCGAAAAAGATCCATTCCGTGAAGATGACGCGTGTGAACAGCTGGCGATACGTGCCGGTCCCGGCCAGCACCGACGCCCAGCACGCCTGCAGCACGATCGCCCGGTCCGGCGTCCGGAACCGCGGGTGGACGTGGTTCACCCAGTCGAACAGCAGCCCGTCCTTCGCCATCGCGAAGTAGACGCGCGGCGCGGCCAGGACGCTGCCGGTCATCGCACCGAACACCGAGAACATCACCAGCCCGGAGATCGCGGCGCCGCCCGGTGCGCCGAGCAGCGCCGTCGCCGTGTCGGCGGCCACCCGCGTCGATCGGACGACGCGATCGAGTGGCAGCACGTAGAAGTACACCGTGTTCAGCGCCACGTAGCACGTGGTCACGATCAGGATGCCGAGCACGAGCGCACGCGGAATCGTCCGCTCCGGATCGACCGTCTCTTCGGCGGTGTAGGTGACGACGTGCCAGCCGCCGAAGGCGAACAGGCCGGCAATCAGCGCGAGCAGGAACTCCTGAGGGTGCACCTCGCTGGCGGCCAGGCCGCTGCCCTGCTGAAAGTGTTCCGGCAGCCGCGACCCGACGAGCAGGCCGACGACAACGATCAGCACCACCGCAATCACCTTGCCCACGGTGAATGCGGTCTGGACCGTGCTGCTGCGTTTGACGCCGACGTAGTTCAGCGCCGAGACGCCGAGGATCGTTGCGACAGCGACGGCGCGAATGCCGCGATCGCCGATCGGCACGAAGAACGCCGCGTAACGTCCGAACACAGTCGCCATCGCGGCGATGATCCCCGAGTGCATCACCCAGAACATCGCCCAGCCCCACAGGAAACCGGCGACCGGCGCGTAGGTTTCCTTGAGGAAGATGTAGACGCCACCGGTCCGCGGAAACGCGGTCGCCAGTTCCGCGCACGCCAGCGCGCCGAACAGCGTCAGCACACCGGATACGCTCCACGCCAGCAGCACCGCCCAGATCCGCGGCACATGCTCGGTCAGCTCGGAGGCCTGGACGAAGACCGCCGAACCGAGAATCGTGCCGACGACGAGCGCGGTGGCGTGCGGCAGGCGGAGCGAGCGACTGAGCGTTGGCGCGACTGGTGATCCGGCCACGGCGACGGATCGTAGAGGGCCGGCAGCCGCGACGCAAGAAGTAGAATTCGACGCCATGATCATCGACGTGTTCAGCCACATCCTGCCGCCGCGCTATCTCGCCGAGCGCAACAAGCGCGCCGGCAGCAGGCTCGCCACGCAGTACGGCAAGTACTTTCACGCCAACCCCGGGCTGACTGATCTGGAGGTGCGCTTCCGCGCGATGGATCGCTACCCCGATATCCTGCACCTGCTGACGATTGCCGGACCGAATCTGGAGAGCGTGCTCGAGCCGAAGGACGCAGCCGAATGCGCGCGGATCGCCAACGACGAGATGGCGGAGCTCGTCGCCAAGCATCCAGACCGCTTCGTCGGCGCGTGCGCGAGCCTGCCGATGAACGACATCGAGGCGGCGCTGGCCGAGACCGAGCGCGCGATCACCGAGCTGCGCTTCAGGGGGGTCGAGATCTTTACCGACCTGAACGGCAAGCCGGTCGATGCGCCCGAGCTCATGCCGCTCTACGAGAAGATGGCCGCCTTCAACCTGCCGATCCTGCTGCACCCGCGGCGCACGAACACCACGGCGGATTACGACGGCGAGAAGACATCGAAGTATCTCGTCTACACCAACTTCGGTTGGCCGTACGAAAGCTCGGTCGCGATGGCGCGGCTGGCGTTCGGCGGGCCGCTGGAGAAGTTTCCGGCGCTGAAGATCGTCACCCACCACGCCGGCGGCATGATTCCTTACTTCCACAAGCGCATCCAGCTGTCGTGGGACTTCAACGAAATGCGCATGGGGTATCGCCACGACGGCCAGGCGCTGACCAGGTCGCCGCTCGAGTACTACCGGTTGTTCTATTGCGACACGGCGATCCAGGGCAACACGCCGGCGCTGATGTGTGCCTACGAGTTCTTCGGCGCCGACCACATGGTGTTTGCCAGCGACACGCCTTATGACAATGAGCTCGGCGGACGGGTGACGCGCGAGACGCTGGAAGGCGTGATGGCGATGCCGATCGACGAGGCGAGCCGCAGGAAGATCCTGGTCGACAACGCGCGGCGGCTCTTTCGGCTCCCAGTGTAGTGGTCGCCGTCGTCGGGGCTGGGGGCTGGGGGCTTGCTGGTCCGGCTACAGCCGGACACTACGAATTCAGGAGACGAACGTGGCGAAACACTTTCGATTGCTGACCACCGGCGCCGCCGTGAGCGTGACGCTGGCCAGCGCGCTCGCGGTGTCGTCGGGCGTTTCCCGCGCCGCGGCGCGCCAGCCCGCGCCGGCCGCCTCGTCGAGCCTGCGGTTCGATGTCTCGTTCGTACCGCAGATCCACGACCAGCCGATTACCGGCCGCGGCTTCGTGATCGTGACCCGGTCGATCGATAAGCAGCCCGAGCCGCGGCTGCAAATCGGCCGGACTGGCGTGCCGTTCTTCGGGCGGGACATCGAGCAGCTGCAACCCGAGAAAATCGTCAGCATCGACGGCAGCGATCTCGGCACTCCGCTCGAGAGCATCAACGACATCCCCACCGGCGACTACTACGTCCAGGCGGTCGTGGTGGTCTACTCCGAGTTCCGCCGCGCCGACGGTCACGTACTGTGGATGCACGACGATCAGTGGGAGGGCCAGCACTGGAACCGCGCGCCGGGCACGCTGTACAGCGCCGTCGAGAAAGTGCACATCGACCCGAAGGCGGGCGGCGTGATCAAGCTGGTCGCGACCAGGCGTGTCCCGGCGGTCGAGCTCCCAGCCGACACGAGATACGTCAAGCGGTTCAAGTTCCAGAGCCCGATGCTGACGAAGTTCTGGGGACGGCCGATCTATCTCGGCGCGACGGTGCTGCTGCCGCGCGACTACGATCGCGAGACCATCAGTTACCCGGTGAACTATGAGCAGGGACACTTCTCGCTCGCCGCGCCGTACGGCTTCGACGAGCAGAACGACTTCTCGAAGGCGTGGCTGAGCGACGGCTTCCCGCGGATGATCGCGGTCACCTTCCAGCATCCGACGCCGTACTTCGACGACTCCTACGCCGTGAACTCGGTCAACACCGGACCCTACGGCGACGCGATCATGCAGGAGCTCATCCCCGAGGTGGAAAAGCGCTTCAGGGTGATGCGGGAGCCGTACGCGCGGATCCTGTCAGGTGGATCCACGGGCGGCTGGGAGAGCGCCGCGCTGCAGATCTTTCACCCCGACTTCTTCGGCGGCGCCTGGTCCTATTGTCCCGACTCGGTCACCTTCATGGATGTCGAGGGCATCAACATCTACGAGGACGAGAACGCCTTCTACAAGGTCTATGACTGGCGCAAGGTGCCCACCGCCAACAGCCGGATGACGAACGGCCAGCTCGTGATGACCTCGCAACAGCGCAATTACTTCGAGCTCGCCAACGGCACGCGAGGCCGCTCAGGCGAACAGCTGGACATCTGGTCGGCTGTCTTCGGCCCGATTGGCAAGGACGGCTACTTCGAGCCGCTGTTCGACAAGCGGACCGGCGTAATCAACAAGCAGGTGGCGGCGTATTGGAAGGAGCACTACGACCTCCTCTACTACCTGCAGAAGAACTGGGCGACGGTCGGCGCGAAGCTGGTCGACAAGCTGTTCTTCTTCACCGGCGACGTCGACACGTATTACTTGAACAACTCGACCAGGGAACTCGAGAAGTGGCTCAAAACGACGGAGAACCCGCATTACGAGGGCTTCTTCATGTACGGGAACAACAAGCCGCACTGCTGGACCGGCCCGGTAACGCCCGCCGAGCGGTTGAAGGAGATCGCGCAGTTCATCCAGCGCAAACGGCCTGAAGGCGCGACGACCCCGTGGTGGACGTACTGACTCGCCGGGTACGGCGGCGGGCGGCGGTTGAACCCGGCAGCGGTGATCTGCGTCAGACTCCTGCAGTCGCGATGGCCTGGCTCCGATCGTCGATCCACCGGGTTTCTTTATATTTCGGTCGCGCAGCCGCGCGGCTCGTCGGTCGCGAATCGCCCTGGGACGCGATCACGATTCGGGTGCCGCCTGGCGCCTTCGGACCCGGTTCGCGGCGCCCCTTCGCCGACTACTTCAAGGGCAAGAGCTCCGTGTGCGTCCACTCCCTCGACGACATCGTCGAGTGGCTGCAGGGCTGCGAGTACGCGGCCGACAGCGAGCTGTTTCACGAGCGCGACGTCTGGCAGCATCCCGGCGCCTTCGAGCGCGGCCGTCGCGGCGACTGCGAGGATTTCGCGCTGTGGGCGTGGCGCAAGCTCGCCGAGATCGGCGTCGACGCCGAGTTCTGTGTCGGCCGCCTGATCGCTGCCGGCGATCGGCCGGAGATCAATCGTCAGCACGCGTGGGTGGTCTACCGCCTCGACAACATCGAGTTTCTCTTCGAGCCCGCGGCGCGGATCCGATCGAGCATGATTCGCCCGCTCGCCGACGTCGTCGACGACTACGTGCCGCACTTCGCGGTCAATCACCGCTTCGATACGCGCGCGTTTGCCGGCTGCCTGAACGCAAAGGCCGCAAAGAGCGCGAAGACTTTCTTGTTCGTCGCTTCACAACAAAAAGGGCGACCCGTATAGGGTCGCCCTGAACTGTAGCGCAGCCCTTCAGGGCTGCCCGGCGTGAGCAGGCTTAAAAGCCTGCGCTACGAGAGTCTTTGCGGTCTCTGCGGTTAAATTACCCGCCGCCAGTACCGGGTTATGCGCAGCCGCTGGTGTTCCCGCAGTTGACGCACTTGTAGCAGGCGCCGCTGCGGATCATGATCGAGCCGCAGGTGGAGCACGGCGGCGCGTCCTCCTGGTTCTGGATCGTCATGTGCGGGTTCGCGGAGGCGACGCGCGGCGGCGAAGCGACGGCCGGCGCCGGCTCCTCGGCGGTCTTGACCAGGCCGTGGGCGTGCACGTCGTCGAGCTCGCGGCCATTGACGCCGGCGTGGAACTGCGCTTCCGCCGACAGGAACTTCGACGCCAGCCAGCGGAAGATGTAGTCGACGATCGACTTGGCGAAGCGGATCTCCGGGTTCCTCGTCATCCCCGACGGCTCGAAGCGGACGTGGCTGAACTTGTCGACCAGCGCCTGCAGCGGGACGCCGTACTGCAGCGCGTAGGAGATCGCCTGCGCGAACGCGTCGGCGAAGCCCGAGATCGTCGACCCTTCCTTCGCCATCACCAGGAAGATCTCGCCCGGCTGGCCATCCTCGAACAACCCGACGGTGATGTAGCCCTCGTGACCGGCGATGTCGAATTTGTGGGTGATGGCGTGGCGCTCGTCCGGCAGCTTGCGCCGCACCGGCGTCCGCGCCAGCGCCGCCGCCGCTTCGGCAACCATCTCGGCCGGCGCCTTGTCCTTCGACGTGTTCAGCGGCTGCGTCCGCTTGCTGCCGTCGCGGTAGATCGAAATCGCCTTGGCGCCGAGCTTCCACGACTGGATGTAGGCCTGCGCGACGTCGTCGACGGTCGCGTCCTTCGGGACGTTGACGGTCTTGCTGATCGCGCCGGAGATGAACGGCTGCGTCGCGCCCATCATCTTGATGTGGCCCATGTAGTGGATCGAGCGGTTGCCCTTCGCCGCCTTGAAGGCGCAGTCGAACACCGGCAGATGCGATTCCTTGAGCCCCGGCGCGCCCTCGATGGTTTCCTCGCGATCGATGTAGTCGACGATCGCGTCGATCTGCGGCTGGGTGTAGCCGAGCCGGCGCAGCGCCATCGGCACGGTCTGGTTGACGATCTTCATCAGGCCGCCGCCGACCAGCTTCTTGTACTTGACCAGCGCGATATCCGGTTCGACGCCGGTCGTGTCGCAGTCCATCATGAAACCGATGGTGCCGGTCGGCGCCAGCACCGTCGCCTGCGCGTTGCGGTAGCCGAACGCCTCGCCGAGCTCCACCGCATCGTCCCACGACGTGCGCGCCGCGCCGTAGAGATCCGACGGCACGTTGCGCGCGTTGACGTCGCGCATCGCATCGCGATGCTTACGCATCACGCGCAGGAACGGCTCGCGGTTCTTCTCGTAGCCGGTGAACGGGCCGCCCTGGTCGCGGGCGATGCGCGCCGACTGCGCGTAGGCTTCGCCGGTCATCAGCGCGGTCAGCGCCGCCGCGTAGTCGCGGCCGGCGTCGCTGTCGTAGGGCAGGCCGCGCGACATCAGCAGCGCGCCGAGGTTGGCGTAGCCCAGGCCGAGCGGCCGGTAGGCGTGGCTGTTCTTCTCGATCGCCGCCGACGGATAGCTGGCGTTGTCGACGATGATCTCCTGCGCGGTGATCAGGGTGCGGATCGCCGCCTTGTAGGCGACGGCGTCGAACTCGCCGTCCTCGCGGACGAACTTCATCAGGTTGATCGACGCCAGGTTGCACGCCGAGTCGTTGAGGAACATGTACTCCGAGCAGGGATTGCTGGCGTAGATGCGATCGGTGTTCGGGCAGGTGTGCCACTCGTTGATCGTCGTGTCGAACTGCATCCCCGGGTCGCCGCAGACGTGCGTCCCTTCGGCGATCGCGTGCATCAGGTCGCGCGCCTTGTAGACGTCCATCACCCGCGACTTGTCGGTGACCGCCCGCGTCTCCCAGTCGCCGCCGTCGAGCACCGCGCGCATGAAGTCGTCGGTGACGCGGACGCTGTTGTTCGAGTTCTGGAAGAACACCGACGAGTAGGCCGGGCCGGTGAACGATCCGTCGTAGCCGGCGTCGATGAGCGCCCACGCCTTGCGCTCCTCCTCGACCTTGCAGTTGATGAATTCGAGCACGTCGGGATGATCGGCGTCGAGAATCACCATCTTCGCGGCGCGGCGCGTCTTGCCGCCGGACTTGATGACGCCGGCAAAGGCGTCGTAGCCCTTCATGAAGCTGACCGGTCCGGACGCCGTGCCGCCGCCGGCGAGCAGCTCTTTCGACGAGCGGATCGGCGACAGGTTGGTGCCGGTGCCCGACCCGAACTTGAACAGCATCCCCTCGGTGCGCGCCAGCGTCAGGATTGAATCCATCGTGTCGCTGACCGAGTTGATGAAGCAGGCCGAACACTGCGGCGCCTTTTCGAAGCCGCAGTTGAACCACACCGGGCTGTTGAACGCCGCCTTCTGGTAGACCAGGATGTGCTTGAGATCGTCGCTGAACGCCTGCAGGTCGTCGTCGCTGGCGAAGTACTTGTTCGTGCGGCCCCACTCGGTAATCGTGTCGACGACGCGGCCGATCAGTTGGCGGACGCTGCGCTCGCGCTCCGGCGTGCCGATCTGGCCGCGGAAGTATTTCGAGACGACGATGTTGGTGGCCTGCTGCGACCACAACTTCGGAATCTCGACGTCGCGCTGCTCGAACACCATTTCGCCGCGCTCGTTGCCGATCGCCGCGGCGCGGATCTCCCACTCGATCTCGTCGAACGGATCGACGCCAGCCTCGGTGAAGAAGCGGGTGAACGTCAGACCCGGAAACGCATTGCTCAGCCGCGCCTTGGCGGTCGAGGCGCGGGGCTTGTCGCTCTCCACAAATGGGGCGACGGCGTGCGTTCCGCTGCCTGGTTCAACCGACTGCTGCCCAGCACCCGAGGCGTGATAGGTGGGCCGATCCTTCATGTGGGTCCCTCCGACGTGAGGCTGCCGGCTTCTACGAACCGGCTTTAGTTGATTGTGGGTGGCCGGTGGCTGCGAGAAGCTGGGAGATTCTCGAAAGGCCGGTCCGCGTTACGGCGTGCAAATATGCGCCCGGCTCAGATGTTTGTCAAGCGTGTAAACACCACATATTGTGCCTGGTAATTAGGTCACGCGCAAGATGTTGGCAGTCGAGGTAAGTCTCACCTACCAAATCTGTGCGTACAGGCGAGGTGGGAGACCGATGTTCCGATCTCCCGGTGCACAGGCAGATGTTGGGGCAGGTTGTGTGTCTCTCCGCAGGGTGCGAAGAGAACGAAGCTGCCCGCATAAAGAGCAAGTGGGGTGCCACGTGGCGCATTTACGTGAACCCGCGGAAAATTGGCGGTTCGCGATCGCGCACGCAAGCCCGAGTGTCTGGTTGAGCAGTGAAGTGTTGCGAGGTGTGTAGCGAGTGTGTAGCGAGTTACCGTCCGGCCAGCTGAGCTGCCATCACCGCGGCTTTATCGGCAAGCGTGCGGGCATACTGGTGATTCTTCTCGCGCAGCGCCGCGTCGGCCTGCTGGACAAACCGCTTGGCCTGATCGTATTGCGTCCGCGCTTCGTTGCTGAGCGCGCGGTAGTCGATGCGATTCAGGTCGTTGGTGGCGCGCCCCATCGTGACGCGAATCGCACGCTCCACCTCTCCTTCGGCGGTGGCGGGCGTCGTCTGCAGCACCGTCGGTGGCGGCGCCGGCGGCGCCGGCGGCTTGATCTCCTCGGGCGGCTTCGGCGCTTCGGGCGGCAACGGTTGATCCGGCTTGGTCGGGTCGGGACGCGCCGGCTCGGTGCGCTGTGGCTGCGCGGGCCGCGAACGACTCGGTGCGTTGCGCGCCGGCTCGGTCACGAGCGGGACCGGCGGCGGTGGTTCGCTGTCGTTGACGTCGACTTCGCGCGGCGGCGGCGCCGGAACGTCCAGCGGTTGATCGGGGGTGACCTTTGCCTGAGCGCGCACGCAGCCGGACATCAGGACACCCGCAAGGACGAGAAGGCAGAAGGCAGCAAGGCAGCAAGGCAAGGTCGGAAGGGAGAAAGCAGAACGGTAGAAGGATCGTCCGCGACCCTCCGCCTTGTGCCTTGCTGCCTTCCTACCTTGCATTGCTGCCTTTCTGCCTTCTACCTTCTACCTTGCCTTACGCTTGCGGCAGGAGGATCGTAAACGTCGTGCCGCCGCCCGGCGTCGACTGCACCTCGATGTCGCCGTCGTGCATCTGCACGGTACGATAAACCATCGACAGGCCGATTCCGCTGCCCTTTTCCTTGGTCGTGAAATACAGATCGAAGATGCGCTGTAAATGCTCGGGCTTAATCCCGACGCCGGTGTCGCTGACGCTGATGCGCACGCGGCGGCCGCGCGCCGCCTCGCAGGCGATGCGCAGCGTGCCGCCATTGGGCATCGCCTGACAGGCGTTGAGCGCCAGGTTGAGAAAGGCCTGGCGCAGCATCGCCGGGTCACCGTTCACATCCGGGACACCCTCGCACGCGATGATCAGTTCGACGCCGGCACGGTCGGCCTCGGGACGGACGATCGGCACGATCCCGTCGAGCAGCATCGACAGCGCGATCGGCTGCAGCTTCAGGTCTTCGGGCCGGGTGAATTTCAAGAAGCCCTGCATCACTTCGTCGAGGCGCCGGATCTCCTTGGCAATCACGTCGACGTGTTCGAGCGCGGCGTCGCGATTCACCGGCGGCGGATCGGCCACGGCGGTGGCGCGCGGATCAGCTGACGCGCGCGAGGCCTGGCGCGCCAGCGTCGGCCGCACCTGCTGCCGCAGCAGCTCGAGGTGAATCATCATCGCGTTCAGCGGGTTCTTCACCTCGTGGGCGACGCCCGCCGACAGGCGGCCGAGCGCCGCCAGCTTGCGCGAGTAGCGCACCGTCGACTGCACTTCGCTGAGGTATTCGAGGTTGCGCGCGATCAGCATCGTGCCGACGAATTCGCCCTTCGGGTCGACGATCGCGTGCGTCATCACCAGCCGCTCGCCGCTCTCGCCAAAGGCGGCCGACACCGGGCCACGCGCCTGGCGGCTGACGAGCGTCTGCTCCGCGAGGCGGCGCAGCGGATGCTCCCCGGGCAGCAGCGCGTCGAGCCGCGCGCCCGGCGCCGCGTCGGGCAGCAGCGCGCGCAGCGCCGGGTTCGCGAACAGCATCTCGCCGCGCGCGTTGACGATGCCGACGGCGTCTTCGAGCTGTTCGACGGCCGATTCGAGGTTCGCAACCTGGCCGGCCATCTGCGAACGGTCGGCGGACAGTTGTTCGCTGACGGCGTTGAAGAACGTGCCCAGCTCGCCGAACTCGTCGTTCTCGCCCATGTTGACCTGAACGCCGAACTCGCCGCGGCCCAGCCGTGTCAGGCCGCCGCGGATCACGTGAATCGGCCGGAGCAACAGCTGCGCGAGCAGCATCGCGACGAGGACCGAGACGGCGAGCGCGGCGAGCGCGGAGGCGAGCACCGGACGCAGCGAGCGGTTCAAATCGTCGCGAATCAGCAAGGTCGAGACGCCGATCCGGATCGACCCGATTTCGCGATCGCCGACCAGCAGCGGCTGACGGTGTTCGAGGTTCTGTCCCTGGCTGGAGTAGATCGCGCGCAGCTGCGCAACCGACGACTGCAGCTGCAGCTGCTCGAGGTCGCCGCCCGGCGGCAGCGGCTGCCCTTCGAGCGATCGGTCGGCGTGAATCACGGCGATGTTGTGGGTGTCGACGATCGCCGCGTAGGTGACGTTCTTCGACAGCAGGCTCGACTCGAGGATCGAGCGCAGCCCGGGATCGGCGCGCAGCGCTGCGTATGGATCGGCCTCGGTGGCGGCGCCAACCGCAAAGGCGCGATGAAAGACCGCGCCGGCGATCAGTTCCGCGCGCGCGCCGCTTTCCTCGAGGCTGACGCGCGCGATCCGCGCCAGGTGCAGCCCGCTCAGGATCACGACGATCGCGCCGACCAGCGACGTGACGCCGAGGACCTGCTTGCCTTTGATACCGAGTCGCATGGCGCGGGGATTGGGGATTGGGGACTAGGGATTGGGGGGGTTGGTCATTGGTGACTGCTCACCATTCACTCTAATCACCAATCCCCAATCCCCAATCCCCAATCCCCGTCTCTACTCAGTCTTCTTCGGCCGCAGCCGCAGTTTGTTCAACTTGTTGTGCAGGGTCTTCAGCGAGATGCCGAGGATCTCGGCGGCTCGGGTCTTGTTGTCGCGCGTGTGGGCGAGCGTCATCATGATCAGCCGCCGCTCCGCCTCTTCGACGGTCGTGCCCGGCGCCAGCGCCAGCTGCGGCTGCTGCTCGGGCGGCGGCTCCTCCGCCAGCACCGGCGGCAGGTGCTTCGCCTCGATGAACGGACCGGGCGCCAGGATCGTCGCCCGCTCGATCACGTTGCGCAGCTCGCGGACGTTCCCCGGCCAGGCGTAGTGTTCGAGCATGCGCATCGCCTGCTGATCGACGCTGGCGATGTTCTTCTGATTGCGGCCGTTGAATTCGTTGATGAACGCCTGGATGAGCAGCGGCAGATCGTCCTTGCGCTCGCGCAGCGTCGGCAAGCGGAACGCAAAGACGTTGAGGCGGTAGTACAGGTCCTCGCGCAGCTTTCCGGCCTTCACCGCTTCAGCCGGATCGATGTTGGTCGCGGCGATGACGCGGACATCCACCGACTGCTCCGTTCGCCCGCCGAGGCGGCGGAACTTGCGCTCCTGCAGGACGCGCAGCAGCTTCACCTGGGTGGCCGGCGTCATCTCGCCGATCTCGTCGAGGAACAGCGTCCCGCGATCGGCGAGCTCGAAGCAGCCCTGGCGCCGATCGGCGGCGCCGGTGAACGCGCCCTTTTCGTGGCCGAAGATCTCGCTCTCGAGCAGCGTCTCGGGAATCGCGGCGCAGTTGATCGCGATGAACGGAAAGCCGGCGCGCGGGCTGAGCTGATGGATGGTCTGCGCGACCAGTTCCTTGCCGGTGCCCGACTCACCCGTGATGAGCACCGATGCGCCGGTCGGCGCCGCCTGCTCGACGATCTGGTAGATCTTCCGCATCTCCGGGCTGTTGCCGATGATCGAGCCGAAGGTGCCGTGCTCGCGCAGCTGGCGGCGCAGCGCCTTGACCTCGCGCATCGTCTCGAGCCGCTCGACGATCTTGTCGAGGAGAATTTTCAGCCGCTGAATGTCGACCGGCTTGGTGAGGTAGTCGTAGGCGCCTTCCTTCATCGCCTCGACGGCGGTCTCGACCGTTCCCTGAGCCGTGAGCAGCAGCGTCGTCACGTCGGCGCCCTGCTGCGGGAGCGCGCGCAGCAGCGCGAGACCGTCCATGCGCGGCATCACCAGGTCGGTGATGACGATGGCCGGACGGAAGCTCGTGACTTTCTCCAGCGCCTCCTCGCCGTCGCTCGCCGATTCCGCGATGAAGCCCCAGCTCTTGACGAGCTGTTCGAGGCCACTGCGTGCAGACGCATCGTCCTCGACGATCAACACCCGCTCAGCGGTGACTTTCGAATCCGCCTGTTCGATTACATCTGTTCCGGCGGTCGTCGTCACTCAGCACCTCACAAACCATGTCATTTTTACATTCTCTGCCTCGGCCGGTCGCGGATGCAAGCTGAACTTGACAGGAGTGCACACCTCATCCGGTGGCGAACCCTTTGCACCAGCAGAATCCGATGGAGGGTCTGGGATGCGACTGGTGAACGCAGGTGTGCTTTCGATGACGATCTTCGCGGTGGGATGCGGCGGAACCGGCACGAACGACGCGACGCGCACGAACCTGGCGACGCCGGGCAGCGCAGCGGCGCCGGCCGATTCGGCGCGCGACGCGCACGGCAACCCGGTCGCGACCGCCGGACGCTCCGAGCCGGCGTCGGCCGCCGCGCACGTGCGCGAAGTAACGATCCCGGCGGGTACGACGCTGCCGATCGTGCTCGACACGGCGGTCGGATCGGATACGAGCCGGGTCGAGCAGCAGGTGTCCGCACACCTTTCCCGGCCGCTGACGCTGCACGGTGAAACTGTCCTGCCCGAAGGCTCGCGCGTCGCCGGCGTCGTCACCGATGCCCAGGCGTCGGGCCGCGTGAAGGGTCGCGCACATGTCGCCGTCCGGTTCGATTCGCTGACGCCGCGCGGAGACGATGAGCGTTACGAGATTCGCGCCGCCTCGATCGGCCGAACTGCAGAGAGCACGAAGAAGAAGGACGCGCTCGAGATCGGCGCGCCCGCGGCCGGCGGCGCGCTCATCGGCGCGCTGGTGGGCGGGAAGAAGGGCGCGCTCATCGGGACCGCCGTTGGCGGCGGCGCCGGCACCGGCGTCGTGCTGGCGACGAAGGGCAAGGAAGTGCACCTGCCGAAGGGATCGGCGCTCGGTCTGAAGCTCGCCGCGCCGGTGACGGTGAAGGTGCGCGGCTGACGCTGGCTTCGCAACGTCGGGGCTGGGGGCTCGGGGCTCGGGGCTAAGGTACGCTTGGGATGCGTGGAACCGACAGCTAGCCCCGAGCCCCCAGCCCCGACTCGCAGCGAGATCACCGCCAGCCGCATCGTGGCGCTGCTCGAAGTCCTCATCTGTTCCGACTACATCACGCAGATCGCCATCGGCGGGACGCTGCGCGCGTTTGGCTTCGCGCCGATGACCGGCGGCCGGCTCAACGTCGGCTTCGTCGTCGCGCTGTCGCTTGGCGACGCGGTGCTGCTCGTCGGCCTGATCCTTCTGATGCTCTACGTGCACGGCGAGCGGCCGCGCGAGGTGCTGTTCGGACGGCGACCGGTGGTGGGCGAAGCACTCCTCGGCGTTCCCCTCGCTGCAATGGCGCTCGTCGCCGGCGCGGCGATTATCCTCACCATCCAACGCTTCGCGCCGTCGCTGCACACCGTGCCCGACAACCCGCTGCAGGATCTGCTGCAACGGCCGCGCGACGCGTGGCTGTTCGCGCTGGTGGTCTTCGTCGCAGGCGGCCTCCGTGAAGAGATCCAGCGGGCCTTCCTGCTGCACCGCTTCGACGTGTGGCTCGGCGGCCCGATCGTCGGCCTGGTCGTGACCAGCGTCGGCTTCGGCGCCGGCCACCTGTTTCAAGGCGTCGACGCGGCAATCACCACCGGCCTGCTCGGCGCCTTCTGGGCCGCCGTCTATCTGCGCCGCCGCTCCGCCGCCGCGCCGATCGTCAGCCACGCCGGCTTCGATCTCGTACAAATTGTTCCGTATATGCTCGGGCGCGCCATCGGCAATTAAGAATTACACATTAAGAATTAAGAATTCGTACACCGGTTCGCGGGCCTCTGTAACGCACGCGTGTACGCATTCTTAATTCTTAATTCCTAATTCTTAATTACTCCCTGCGGGGACGATAGATAGAGGTCGATTACATCACCGCGTCGCCGCAGGCCAGTGATCCACTCAGCCATGGCCTCGTCGCGGCGATCGGAGGCGGCGGAAAAGCGTTGGTCGAGGTAGGCGCGGATGCGGAGATCCTCGCGCAGCGTTTCGCGCAGGTGCTTTTCATCCATACCCGACCGCGTCAGCGCGGCCTCAAAGGCCGCATCGGAATCGAAGCGGGCGCGCACGCGCCGCACTTCGACATCGACGGCCTCGGCGGTCGGCTCGGGCGGAGCGTAGCGCTCGACTTCGGCCAACACGAGCTCGCGATCGATCAGCTTGCTGAGAATCGCGCGGATCGGATCCGCCGTCTGCTCCGGCGGCACGAGCCGCAGATCGCGGGCCGCCGTGACGTCGCTCAGCGTGATCAGCTGCCCGCCGACTACGGCCAGCACGCGATCGATGATCTCGCCGCGTGCCGGAGCGGCAATCAGCAGCACGAAGCACACGCCACGAAGGCACGAAGACACGAAGATCGATCTGCTTCGCATCAGAACGCCTGGCCGAAGCTGACGAACCAGGCCGTGAGCCCCTCGCCCGGTTGCCGGTTCACCTTGAAGCCGATGTCGAGCCGAATCGGCCCGAACGGCGACTTGTAGCGAACGCCGCCGCCGACGGCGCTGCGCAACTCGCCCAGGTCGATGTTGCTGACGCGCGCGAACACGTTGCCGGTGTCGACGAATCCGACCACGCCAAGTCCGCCACCGACCGGCGCGCGCAGCTCGGCGTTGAAGATGACCAGCCCGTTGCCGCCGATCGGCAGCAGCTCCGGGGTCAACGTGTCTGTCGGCTCCGCCGGAATATGCCGCGTGCCGACGCGGTCGAGCGCGAAGCCGCGGATCGTCGTATCGCCGCCGGCGTAGAAGCGCTCGCTCTGCGGCAGGTCGGTGATCGAGACGACATCGCCGACGACATCGGACTCGCGCGGGAAGCCGACCGCCACACCGAGCCGCGCGTTGCCGGCGAAGACCACGCGATTGCTGTGCGGCACGACGTGGAACGTCTGCGCCGTGAAGAACGATTTCACGAAACCGACTTGCGATCCGATCGCGCGGGCGGCGAGCTGGCCGTTGCCGCTGATGTATTCACCGTCAGACGGGTCGATCGCGTCATTCCGCGTGTCGCGGATGACCGTGGCTGAAAACGAAGACAGCCTCACCTGCGGAAAGATCCGATCGATCAGCGGCACCAGCGGATCACTCGGATTGAGCCGTTCGTCAAAGACCTCCGTGCGCTGGATCAGGTATCCGCCCTGGGCGCTGACGTCGCGGCTGATCCGCTTGGCGATTTCCGCGCTCAGGCTGCGCCGCGAGAAGTTGAAGCTGGATCGCGTCTGCTGCTCGAACGTCGTGTTGAGGAACGCGTCGACCGTGGTGTCGAACAGACGCGGCTCGCGGTAGGTGCCAATCAATCGGTACTCGGTGAACTCGGGCAGCGCGTCGTGAGGCGGGTGGAGCGCGACGCTGGTGTACAAGTTCACGGAGCGGTTCTTGCCGAACACGTTGCGGCGGCCGATTTCGAAGAACGCCCGCGGCGCGACCTCGAAGGCTTCGCCGGCCGGCGCGTTCGGCGTCGCGCTGTTCGAGTCGACGACGCGCAGCCGGCCTTCGGCGCCGCCGCCGTAGCCGACCGTCGTCGGCGGCGCTTCTTCGATCGTCACCAGCAGATCGCGCTGCGTTTCGGCGCCGTGGCGCAGCTCGGTGATCCGCGCGCGTCGAAACAGGCCGAGGGCGGCGAGGCGCCGCTGGCTGTCGTTGATCGCCGACAGGCTGAACGGGTCGCCCGATTTGACTTGCAGCTCGCGGCTGATCGTCTCGGTGCTGGTGCGCACGTTGCCGACGATCAGCACGTGATCGACGAAGACCTGCGGCCCCTCGCGGATCGCGAAAGTGACCGTCGCATGCGTGTCGTTCTGGCTGAAGAGCGTCCGCGGCTCGACCGTCGCGCTTTCGTAGCCGAGATCCTGGTAGGCGAGCTGAATCGCGTCGCGATCGACGGCGACCAGGCCGGGGACGTACGGCGCGCCGCCGCGGAGCCGCACCTGTGCGCGCAGCGCCGTATCGGTGAGCGCCTGATTGCCGCTGAACGCGACCGCGTCGACCGTCGTCTGCGGTCCCTCGCTGACCACCGCATGCACCGCGACCGGGATCTGCGCCGGGGGCGGCGTGTCGGTGACGATCTCGGTCGTCGTCCGCACGGCGGCGGCGGCGAAGCCGCGGCGATGGTAGAGGTCCTCGATCATCTGCACGTCGGCGGCGAGCCGCGCCTCCGAGAACGGCTGGCCGACGCGGACGCGCAGCGCCGGCTCGAACTCGGCCACCGGCAGCGACGAGTTGCCGGTGATCTCGAAGGCCGAGACCCGCGATTGCTGGCCGCGCGTGACGGTAAACGTGATCTGCAGCTCGCCGTCCTTGGTTTCCCGCCGGTGCGGCGCGGTCGCGTCGCGGTAGCCCTGCGCCTTGAGGAACTCCTCGATGCGGTTGCTCGAGTCTTCGAGCAGATCCTCGTCCACCGATCCTTCGCGTTCGACCGGCACGAGCTCGGCGCGACGATCGGAGGGCAGCGGATCGCCGCTGAAGAGGACCCGCACGTGCGGGCCGGGCGCGACGTTCAGCGTCAGGTCGGCAACGCTGCCGTCCTCGGAGACGCGCACCGCCGGCGAGACGCGCGCTTCGTAGTAGCCGCGGCTGCGGCGATCCTCGACGTACTTCTCGATGCGCGCGTTCAGCGCGTCGGCCTGATATGGCGCACCGCGCGCGACGCCGAGCCGGTTGACCAGTTCGGCGCGCGACACCGTCGGGATGCCGACGATCTCGACGGTGCCGATGACCGTCCGCGGCCCGGGATCGATCGCGAACACCAGCGTCGCGCGCTCCGGCTCGTGCTCGATTTCCGGACGCGGCGTGATCGTCGCGCGCAGGTAGCCGCGCTCGCGCAGCGCGTCGGCGATGATCCGCGTCATGTCGGCGACCCGGCCGAGCGGCGGCGAGATGCCGTAACGATCGACCACCGCCCGGCGCAGCGCGCCGGTGTCGACGCCCGGCGCGTCGTCCACCCCGGTGAAACGGATCCGCGCCACCGGATGGATCGGGATGAGCTCGTAGCGCAGCGTGACGCGGCCGTTCTCCAGCGCCGCATCGACGCTGACGCCTTCGAACTGGCCGAGGCTGAACAGGTGGGCGACGCTCTCGCGCACCTGCGCCATCGACAGCGGCGTTCCCGGCGCGGTCTCGACGATCGACGTCAGGATCGGATCGGTCGTCTCACGGCCTTCGCTGAACAGCCGCACCGCCGCGATCGGCCTGCCCAAGTAATCCTGCACGGCCGCGGCGGCGGGCCGCACCGCCGCGAGCAGGCAGAACGCACACAGCAGCCAGGTGCCGTCGCGCCGGCCTTCAGGCCTGCCTGTGCGAGCGCGGCAGGCCTGAAGGGCTGCGCGACGAACGTTCCCGAGACGTATGCGGATGGCGCGGCGCATCAAAAGACGTGGCGTACTCTGAACTCCAGCGCGTAGGTCTGCGCGTCCTCGTTGCGCGACAGAATCCACGACAGGCGATCGCTCTCCTCGATCTCGAGCAGCACGATCTGATCGTTGATGGTCGTGCCGAGACTGCGCGAGAAGGTCAGGTAGACGCGATCGGAAATCCGCTTGCCGATGGTCAGCCGCGCGGTCGGGTTGAGCCGCGACGAGCCCTGCAGGTTGGTCGGATCGATGAACGACGGCGACAGCTGGAAGGTGTCGATGCCGAAGGTGTGCTCGACCACCTTGCCGACTTCCGAGGAGAGCGGCGCGGCGAGCGCCTGGGTCGCCCGTGCGGTGAGGATGTCGGTCTGGTTCTGCGTCGGGTTCTGCAGCGCGCGCAGCTCGGGCGCGATGTCCTGCGTCCCGCGGCGGACGTCGCTGAACAGCAGCGCCAGGACGTCGGCAGTCGGCAGCGGCGGATCGGCATTGAGCGTCGGGCGCAGCTGCTCGCTGGTGCCGGCAAACGCGACCGTGACGCGATAGGTCTGGCCCGGCACGCGGACGTTGGTCTCGGCCTCGATGTCGAAAAACGGCTCGATCCGCGTCGGGTTGGTGAAATCCATCGAGCCTCGCGTAATCCGATAGCGATGGCCTTCGAAGTTCACCTCGCCGCGCTCGATGTCGGCGTGGCCCGTCACCACCGGGCGATCGTAGGTGCCGCGCAGGGTCAGGTCGGCGCTCGCGACCAGGCGCGCCAGGTTGTTCTCGACCCGCAGCGTCGACGGGACCAGCAGCTGCACATCGAACTTGAGCGGAAACGTCGTCGCCGGCTCGCTGCTCGGCACCGCAACGCCCGACCCGGAGCGCCGCGACGCCAGGTCGAAGATGCTGCCCGGCGTGTCGATGCGCCGATTCCAGATCGCGTTGCGCACGGTGATGATGCCGGCGAGCGTCGGCGACCGGTAGTTGCCGCGCAGCGACAGGTTGGCGTCGACCACCGAGCGGATGCCCTCGGGGACGCGCAGCCGCATCTCCTCGCCGCGAATCGTCACGTCGACGTCGCCGGGCACGTAGCCGTCGAGGCCGACGCGGCCGCCGAACTGGACGCGGCCGCCACCCATGGTGGCGGCGACATCGTCGAGGCGAATCGCGCCCGGATCGAAATGGATCGTGCCGTTGATCGCGTCGAGCGAGTTGGGCAGGGAGAAGTGGCGGATCCGGCCGTCGGCGATCGACGCGCTGCCGGAAAACTGCGGCTGCGCGAGCGGACCGTCGATCGCGGCGACCAGCGTCGCTCGTCCGCCGGCGCGGACGTCGCGGAAGAAGCCCTGCAGGATGCCGAGCCCCGCGTCGCCGGACAGCTTCAGCGCGATCCGATCGCCGCCGACGTCGACGGCGCCGGTGACGCGCAGGCGCGTGTCTTCGCCGAGCAGCTGCAGTTCGTCGATGCGGAGCTTCTGCCTGTCGAGCGCCATCTTGATCGGCGCCGCATTGCGCACCTGGAAATCGAGCAGCCGCATCTCCACCGTGTCGACCGTCGCGTCGACGAGCAGATGATTCGGATCGGCGAGCTCGCCGACGACGCGGAGCGCGCCGGTGGCGACGGCGGTGGTGTACGACGACAGCTTCGGAACGAACAGCCGCACGTAGGGATCGAGCGATGTGTCGTGGAACCTGAAGGTGAGCTCGGCGTCGGCTTTCGGCGTCAGTGCGATCCGGCCCGTGCCGGTCAGCGCCAGCCGCGGCGACGCCGCGTCGACTTCGCCGCTCAAGTCGGTGCCGCGCAGCGCGAGCGTGCCGTTCACCTGGCCGACCGGCTCCTCGCCGATCGACACGTCGGCGATACGGAACCGGAAATCGTTGCGCGGCGAGGCGAACGTACCGCTCCCGGTCGCAGTGAAGTCGGCGAGGCCGGACAGCTGCGCGCGCGGATACTGCAGGAACGCCAGGTGCTCCACCGGGATACGCCGGCCGTCGGCATTGAACGAGTAGGTGGAGTCCCAGCCGACGAAGGCGGCAGCCGTCAACGAGCCGGTGTCCTTCGTCATGTTGAGATTGTCGAGGCGGACGCCGCGGCCGTCGAAGCGCAGCGTCGACGTCGCTTTCGCGAACGGCTCGCCGTAGGCGACCCCCTCGTCGATCGTCATCGAGCCAAACCCCACCGGCCGCTCGTAGGCGCCGGTCAGGTGGAATTCGCCCGACAGCTTGCCCGACACCGGGTAGTCGTCGATCCCGAACGCGTGCCGCAGGCTGTCGACGTCGCGCCGCGTGACGCGCAGCCTGGCGTTGATTTCGTCGCCGTCGTCGTCGCGCGGGTAGCCGAGCGAGAACAGCCCCTCGGCGCGAATTTCGGAGTCGTTCAACGACACCACGCCCTCGGCGACGTCGACGTACTTGTTCTCGACGACGATGCGCGCGCGGCCGCTGCCCCACAGCGTGTCGAAGGCGCGCAGGTCTTCGCCGGTGAAGACCCCTTCGACGCGCGGCCGGCGGAAGGCGCCGGTCATCACGCCGTCGAATTCGCCGCGGCCGCCGAACGGCACCGGTCCGGTCGGCGCGCCGAAGTCGGTCATGATGCCGGCGAGCAGCTGATCGCTTTCCTGCCAGTCGCTGCTCGTGACGTGAAATGGCAGCCGTGACGCGCCGCCGTACGCGGTCGACCCGCCGAAGGTGACGAACGTGCGATCGGTCGCGAACCGGCCGTCGCTCAACGTGATCTCTTCCGGCCCGTACGCGTAGGTGAGGTCGCCGCCAACCGGCAGGTGCGCCGGCAGCGGCACCGGCGCGAACGGTCCCCACTCGTGGCGCGAATGATCGATGTCGCCGCCGCGCGCCGACGCGAGACTGCTGGTCATCAACACCACGCCCGGCGGCGGTGCGACGGCGATGTGACCGTCGCCGCGGTGCTGATCGAAATGTCCCGACGGCCACTCGAGGTGATTGCGCAGCGACGCAGTGCCGGCGAAGCGCTGGCCGCGCAGCTGCTCGAAGTCGGTGAACTGCGACACATCGACGCCGGTCAGCGTCGTGTCGAAGCGGTGCGTCGGCTTCACCGGCTGACCGAACGGCTTGATCGAGTAGACGAACTGCGCGCTGCCGCCGTAGAAGCGCGAGCCGGCGTTCCACACGTCGAAGCCGTGCTGCGTCCA
>Ga0070686_100000608_pt1 | contig 21032 bp, 29 predicted proteins | sample KBSS23LmetaG_FD_65654 | JGI IMG/M metagenome (GOLD analysis project Ga0070686, IMG submission 65654) | Switchgrass rhizosphere microbial communities from Kellogg Biological Station, Michigan, USA - KBS S2-3L metaG | ecosystem: Host-associated > Plants > Roots > Rhizosphere ... | reverse complement strand
GTCTCGCGAATACGGTCCCGAATTTACACTTTTGTTTGATTGGCCCATACAGAGGACAGTTTATGAGGGGAAGGAAACCGAAACCCACAAAACTAAAGATCATGGCTGGAAAGCCCGGCCATCGCCCGTTACCGAAGCACGAACCCGAGCCAGTCGGAAAAGCGGAGATGCCGGCGTGGTTATCGGCGGATGCTCAGAAGGTGTGGGCGGAATTGGCACCGGAAGCCATAACCTTGGGCACGTTAACGTCTTACGATGTGAGCCAATTTGCCATGCTCTGTACTGAGGAGGCGGCATATCGGAAGGACCCGGCCGGGACGCCAACGACAGCGAAGACGCTGATTAAAGGGCTCTACGCGGAGTTCGGAAAGGGTCCGAGCTCGAGATCCCGCATCCAGGTGAAGCCTCCGGTGAATCCTATCGATGCCGAGAAGCGGGCGTTCGGTCTTGCCTAGGAAAGCTCAGTTTTGGGAGGACGAGGCGGCTGGTGTTCACGCTGTCCGGTTCTTCGAACTGTTCCTGAAACACCAAAAGGGAGAGATGGCAGGTCGTCCGCTTGCCCTCGATGCATGGCAGGTCGAAGAGATCATCTATCCGCTCTTTTCGCAGAAAAGGAAGGACGGCACACGGAGGTATCGGACAGCCTATGTAGAGATCCCCCGGAAGAACGGGAAAACGACGATCGCTGCCGGCGTGGGTTTGTACCTGCTTTTCTACGACAACGAGCCCGGAGCCGAAGTTTATTCGGCGGCGTCAGACCGCGAACAGGCAGCGATCGCCTTCGACCTCGCGCGATCGATGGTTGAGAGCGAACCGCTGTTACAGGAGCAAGCCGAAGTCTATCGCCGTTCGATTGTAGTCCCGTCAACCGGCTCGAGTTACAAGGTTTTGTCCGCGGATGCTCGATCGAAACACGGCTTCAATGCTCATGGGGTGATTTTCGATGAGGTCCACGCCCAGCCGAATCGGGAGCTCTATGACGTGCTCCACACTTCGACGGGTGCGCGGAGACAGCCCCTCGAGTTCCTTATAACGACTGCAGGAATCTATGATCCCGAATCAATCGCTTGGCAGCTCCACTCGTATGCTGAAAGAGTGCTATCAGGGGAAATAGACGACCCGTCATTCCTCCCCGTGATCTACGGAGCGCCGAAGAGCGCGGACTATCGGGACAAAAAAGTCTGGGCGGCAGCGAATCCAGGGATGGGGATTTCAGTCAAAGCCGACTATCTGGCAGCGGAGGCCAAACGTGCGGAAGAGGAACCGAGCTACGAAAACACCTTCAGACGACTCCACCTCAACCAGTGGACGGAGCAAGTCACGCGGTGGATCAAAAAAGAAGAATGGGCGAAGTGCGGTGGAGATATCCCCGATCTATCCGGGAGACCCTGTTTCCCAGCCCTCGATCTGTCTACAACGACTGACATATCATCTCTCGCCCTCGATTTCCCTCCTCTTTCAGACGATGAGCTTCACTACCTCCTCACCTATTTCTGGTGCCCCGAAAACAAAGTCAGGAAAGCGAGTCTGACCGACCGGGTTCCGTACGATGCGTGGGTGAGAGACGGGTACATGGAAGCCACGCCAGGCGACGTTATCGACTACGGCTTCATTCGGAAACGGGTGAACGAGCTATCCAAGAAATACAAGTTTGGCCCCTTCGCCTATGATCCGTGGAACGCGATGCAACTGGCTTTGCAGTTAGGCGATGAGGATGGATTCACAATGGTGGAGCACCGGCAGGGGTTCGTATCGATGAACGAGCCCAGCAAGGAATTCGAGAGGCTGGTGATCTCCAAACGGATTCGCCACGGCAACAATCCAGTGATGAACTGGATGATATCGAACGTCGCCCTCCAGACCGATGCCGCTGGGAATATCAAACCGTCCAAGGAGAAATCGACGGGCCGCATCGACGGGGTAGTCGCCGCGATCATGTCCTGTGGGATGGCGTACCGGAACACAAAGCAACCGGAACCTTCAATACACTTCTTGGGATTCGGAGGTGCAGCGTGAAGGAATTAACTCCCCGTCAGACCGAGATCGCGGTGCTCGTCGCGCGCGGAATGTCTGATAAAGTGATAGCGTCGAAAACCAACCTGACGATCGACGCCGTTCGGTTCCACATCCAAGCGGCTGCGGAGCGGCTTACGGGCTTCCCTGGCACCCCCCGCCACAAACTGATGCTCTGGTTCTTCAACGTCGCTGACGAAGAAAGGACCGGTTAACCCTACTGTTTTCGGTAGCTATACGGTCTGCCATAACTGTATGACATTATGGCATGGACCGGCTCTTCGGGACTCTGGAGCTACGGGCTACCAACGACGAGCTCCGGGAATTTGAAGGAATAGCCACGACTTCAGCAGAGGACGACCACGGTACAGTGGTCGAACCTTCTGGCGCGCGCTTCAAGCTGCCCATCCCCCTTCTCTGGCAGCACGATCAGAAAACCCCCGTTGGCGAGATAACCGAAGCCCAGCTCAGAGGCGACGAGTGGTGGGTAAAGGGTCACATCGCCAAGGTCTCCGAACCCGGCAAGGTCAAGGATGCCACCGATCAGGCGTGGCACTCGATCAAGTACAAGCTGGTTCGGGGCCTCTCCATCGGTTTCAACGTCATCAAGGAGAAGGGCAAAAAATTCATCGAATGGGCGTGGCGGGAGCTCTCCTTAGTCACGATCCCAAGCAATCAGGAGGCGTCCATCGTCTCCGTCCGATCAGCATATCTCGCCGCGTCAGGCGATAAAAGTCCCGGCGTCTCGGGCACCCCAACCACACAACCGAGACAAAAAATGCCGATGACTATTGCCGAGCGCATTACCGCGCTCGAGGCTCGTCACGGGGTCGCTTTGGCCCGCATGGACGAGATCAATGACAAGGTGGCCGAAGAGGGCCGCACGAAGGATGAAGCCGAGAAAGAGGAGTACGAAGGTCTCGAACGTGATGCCAGCGCTCTTATCAGCGAGATCACCGATCTCAAGAAGCGTGGGAGTCTGAATCTCGAGAAGGCGACCCCCGTCGCCGGCAAGAACGGCAAGGAAGCGTCTGAGTCCCGCGGCGGCGTCTCCGTGGTCAGGGTGGACGATCGTGGCGAGAAGGGTATCGGTATCGCCCGCTATGCGATGGCTCTGGCCCATGCCAAGGGCAGCAAGTCGGACGCAGTGCAGTACGTCAAACGTGCTTTCCCCTCTGGGGACATCTCCGATACGGTCATCAAAGCGCTCGAAGGCGATGGATTGCAGACCCGCGCTGCGGTTGCTCCGGGCACCACAACCAACGCGACCTTCGCGGCTCCTCTCGTCGCCACGAACTACATCAACGACTTCCTCGATCTTCTCCGTCCAGCAACGCTGATCGGGAAGATTCCGGGACTTCGTAGAGTTCCGTTCAATGTGTCGATGCCTGCGCAGACCGCCGGCGGAACGTACAAGTGGGTCGGTCAGGGCAAGATGAAGCCCGTCACGAACGCCCAGTACGCAGCCGTCACACTGGCCTTCTACAAGGTCGCTGGAATCATCGTTCTGACCGATGAACTGGTCAGACTCTCGACTCCTTCGGCTGAAGCAGCGGTCAGAGACGAGCTGGTGAAGGGCGCTCAGGCGTTCCTCGATGCTCAGTTTGTCGATTCCACCGTTGCGGCGGTCGCGAACGTCAACCCGGCCTCCATCACCAACGGTGTCGCCGGAACCGCGGCATCGGCAACAACCCCCGCAGCGGCCCGGACCGATATCGCGGCCCGAGTCGCTGCGATGGCGGCTCTCGGTTATCCGGTCAACGAGCTCGTTCTCATCATGAGCGAGTCGCTGGCGTTCAACCTGGGCCTCGCTCTGAACGCAGTCGGTCAGCCCGCATTCCCCGGAATCTCGGTTACTGGCGGAACGCTGCTCGGTATGCCGGTGGTGGTTTCTCAGGCAGTCGGAAACCAGGTCATCATCGCTCACACGCCGTCCATCCTGATCGCGGATGAGGGCGGGATGGAGATCGATGTCTCCCGTGAGGCTTCGATCCAGCTCGATTCGGCTCCGACCGATCCGCCCGATGCAACCGCGGTTCTGACCTCTTTCTGGCAGGCGAACCTCGTCGGCTTGAGGGTCGAGCGCTACATCGCCTGGGGCAAGGCGAGATCCACAGCAGTCGATCGTATCACTTCAGCGGCCTACGTGCCGTAATCGCTCGTCGGGGTGGGGGCTTCGGTCCTCACCCCTTCTCTTTTCTCAAATCACTGAGGGACTGAACGATGGCGAAAGCACCACGCAAGGCTGCAGCGAAACGACCCGCAGCTCCGAAGGCTCCCAGGAGTTCGACCGCCCAGAAGCCGTTGGCGACTGGTGATGTGGCCCAGTTCCCGGATCACGTCTACCAGGCGGATCAGGGTCAGGGCCTCCCGCCCCAGAAAGACACTCTGAATCCGAACAGAGCGAAGTAGTGAGGCTGGCTATCGCGGTGCCTGCTCTGTCGAACGTGCCGGCTGTCTTTGCGAACGATCTGGCGATGCTCTACGCCGAAACCTCCAGAGCTATCCCCCAGACGACTCTCGCGATGATGGTCGGCACGTTCGTGCATCAGGCCCGCGAGAAGCTACTGCACGACATGACGAAACTCTGGTGCGCAACCCACATCCTCTGGCTGGATGCGGACATGACGTTCCCGAGCGACACCGCTCTACGACTGCTGAAACACGAAAGGGATGTCGTAGCCGCGAACTACGTCACCCGCGTTCCACCGGGAAGGCCGACAGCCCGCAAAGACGGGAAGTGTGTATCGAGTGCTGAAGCGACGGGACTGGAATCGGTTGACCACGTAGGCATGGGCGTCTTCCTCATGAAGACATCGGTGGTCCGAGACATCCCACGCCCGCGCTTCTGGTACTCCACGGAGACTGAAACCGAAGATGTCTACTTCTGCCGCCAGCTCAGGAAAGCTGGTCACGAGATCCTGATCGATCATGATCTGAGTCGCGAAGTCGGGCACGTAGGTCTTCACACGTACAGGGAAGCACCGATGGCGGTGAGCGTATGATTGCCACCGTCCTCGCGCTCTGCTGGTCGGGCTGCTGCCTTTACGGGTTGCTTTGTCTCCCGACTCCTCCCGGCGTCGGCCCTGATCTTCGTCTGAGCAGACGGGTGCCTCCAGGATGACGACTACTCTCGCTCCCGAACGTGAGTCGATTCCGGGCTGGTTCCACCACGGCTCTAAGATCCTCGAACTGGTCGAGCACCACCGCCCAAAGGTCTGTGTAGAGCTCGGTACGTGGCAGGGCGCGTCCGCTATCCCTGTAGCGCTCTCCGTCCGTCGCTGGGGTGGCACCGTCGCCTGCATCGATACTTGGGGTGGTGAACTGGATGACGACGGCGGTTCCGTTGAAGGCGCTCCGCCTTTGATGCTTCTCGGCTGCGCGCGCCGGATGGTGGACATGGGAGTTGGAGCCAACGTCCGGCTCATTCCCGCGCTGACGACCGAGGCGGCGAAGTATTGGACCGAGCCCATCGACTTCCTCTACATCGACGCCGACCACGGATACGAAGGCGTCAAAGCCGATCTCCACGCATGGGTCCCCCACGTCAAACCCGGTGGGCTGATCCTGGGTGACGACTACGGGAATCCCTACTACAAGGGCGTCCGAGAGGCGTGGGATGAATTCGAGTTCCTGAACGACCTGAACTTCCAGAAGACGGAACCGAACCCAGCAGGCGTCCAGCTCATTTACGGAGTCAAACCATGAAGATCAGAGCAGTCGCGAACGGGAACGTCATCGAAGCTCACCCCGACGCTGCCAGGCAGTTAATCGAAGCGGGAATCTACGAAGAGGTTTCGGAAGAACAGCCGCAGTCCTCGGAGAATTTGTCTCCTGAGAATGGCGTGGTTGCAGCTCCGAAGGCTGCGGCTACGAAGCGCAAACGTAGGAAGGCGTGAGAATCTTCGGCCTCGAAGTCCGGCGCGCGCCTGCGAATCTCTCCCCTGTTCCCACGAACAAGGGCGCATGGTCTCCGTGGATACGGGAACCGTTTGCTGGCGCGTGGCAGCGCAATATGGAGTGGACCACCGACACCGTTCTGGCCCACCACGCGGTCTACGCCTGCATCACTCGGATCGCTCAGGATTTCGGGAAGCTGAGACCGAAACTCGTTGAGCAGGACGAGGACGGAATCTGGAGCGAGGTGACGAGCTCGGCCTTCTCGCCCGTTCTCCGGAAACCGAATCGCTTCCAGAATCACATCCAGTTCAAAGAGTGGTGGATCACTTCCAAGCTCACGAACGGAAACGCTTACGTCCTGCTCGAGCGCGACGGGCGGGATGCTGTGAGGTCGATGTACCTCCTGGACCCGACGAGAGTGCAGGTCCTCGTTTCGACTGATGGAGCGGTCTTCTACAAACTGAAGCAGGACAATCTCTCGGGCCTTGAGGATGACGAGATATCGGTTCCCGCCTCCGAGATAATCCACGACCGGATCAACTGCCTCTTCCACCCATTGGTCGGAACCTCACCGATCTTCGCCTGCGGCACCGCGGCGACCATGGGTCTCCAGATCCAGCAGAACCAGTCAGGGTTCTTCGCCAACGGGTCGAACCCCTCTGGAATTCTCTCGACTCCGGTAACGATCACACCCGAGAAAGCAACTCAGCTCTCCGACCTCTGGAACTCCCGTTTCGGAAAGGACAAGTCCGGTGGAGTCGCTGTTCTGGGCGACGGGATGAAGTTCGAGGCGATGCGAATGAACGCGGTTGACTCGCAGCTCATTCAGCAACTCGGGTGGACCGCTGAGACTGTGTGTTCGACGTTCCACGTCCCGGCATGGAAGGTCGGCGTCGGTGAGCAACCTGCCTACACGAAACCTGAGATCGCGAACCAGGCCTACTACTCGGACTGCCTTCAGTCTCCGATCGAGCAGTGGGAGCTCTGCATGGATGAAGCGTTTGGATTCCAGACTTCCACAGAAGGCCGGATGCTCGGCGTGGAACTGGATCTCGACGGACTGCTCCGGATGGACGTGGCCTCTCAGATAACGGCACTGAGAGATGCGGTCGGTGGGTCGATCTACACCGTCAACGAAGCCCGAAAGAAGATGGATCTCGAGCCCGTAGACGGCGGGGATTCGATCTGGATGCAGCAGCAGAACTACTCACTGGAAGCATTACAGAAACGGGACGAGAAAGAAGATCCGTTCGCTTCGGGGTCGTCGGCAGAGACGCCAGCACTGCCTCCGGGTGAGCCACAGAAAGCCCTCCCTGCCGGCGACTCCACCGAAGCGCGGATGGCGAAACTCGCCGCTGTCATCGAGATCAACGCCCGCACTCTAGCCATGAACGTACCTACCAAGAAGGCGGCCTAATGCCCAAACAGAAACAGGAATCGAATGTCGATCTGGCCGCCTTCCAAAAGGCTGTAGCGAAAGCGGAAACCAAACTCAAGGAAGCAAAGGCGGCACTCGCGCAGGCTGAGAAAGAAGCCAAGGGAGGGAAGTAACAAATGGCCGCTCCTGGGAAATTCAAAGTCTACGAGATCGCGAAGAAATACCTCGCGGATGGTACACACGATCTCGATGACACGACGAACTGGAAGATCGCCCTCTTCCTCTCGACCTCGAACGCGAACACGCTGTCCGTTGGAACCAACGTCTACGGCGATCTGACCAACGAACACGCGAACGCCAACGGCTATACGACTGGCGGTGTTGCTCTTTCCGGTGTGACGTGGACGAGATCAGGCGGAACGATCACGTTCGACGCTGCAGATCTGGCTCCTGCCTGGACTGCTTCCGGCGGCTCGATCACCGCGCGCTTCCTTGTCATCTACAGGAACGCCACGGTCAACACGATCGTGAAGCCGTTGCTCTGCGTCTGCCTGATGGACACCGCACCCGCGGACGTAACAGCAACAGACACCAACCCGTTCAACATCACCTTCAACGCTTCGGGGATATTTACCCTGAGCGGTGCGGCGGTGGATTAATGACTACCGACCGCTACGAGCAGGACGAACTCTCGGGGCTCTATCTCCCGCGCGGGTTGGGGCGAAACCTCTACGACGCCCACAGCCGGGAATCGTTGAAGCGGGCCATAGACATCGCCCGTCGTCACAACATGAAGGCGGCGCTCGGATACGTGGAGTGTGTGGCGACGGTGCGCGCGTCCTCGACTCTTTTCACGACGTACACGACAGCCAAGAGCGTCATCGATCCGACGGGATTGTGGACGATGCCAGCGAACTATCTCTACGTCGGCCGGAAGATCAGGGTCAGGGTCGCGGGTGCGATCTCAAACATCGTTACGACTCCGGGCCTCATGAACTTCCAGCTCAAGATCGGCTCGGTGGCTGCGTACGACACCGGCAATATCCAGTTGAACGCGACTGCCCACACGACGCTGCCGTTCTTCCTCGACATCAGCGCTGTGTGCCAGGCAGTCGGATCAGGAACCAGCGCAAAGCTCCTGGGAATCGGCACCGCGGAAGGTCTCATGTTCACCCGCACTGCCGGTCAGACGGACGATGCGCAGGGGATGCAGACGATCGTCGTCCCGCAGACCAACCCAGCTCAGGGAACCGGCTTCGATTCCACGATCTCAAACATCGTAGACCTCTGGGCTGGCTTCACGATTTCCAATGCGGGTAACGGTGTCCGTGTCGATGAATACTCGCTCGAGTTCCTGAACTGAGGATCTAGGGACATTTGCCGTCTCTCTTTCGGGTACTTCTCCTAATGGCGACACTGATTCGCAGTGTTGCTTCCGGCGCTCCCACCGGAGCCGTCACCTCGATCACGCTCCCGACGTTCACCAACGATGCCGGGAACGCGATCACGGTCTCGGTATTCTGGAAGAACAACGTCACCATTTCCGGGATATCGGGGAACGGCAACAGCTACAGCGATTCCGGTGCAGGAAGGTTAGCGCGACCCACTGACGGGTTCCTTCAAGTCCACATTGCGGGTGGAATCAATGCCGGCGCCAACGCGATACAGGTCAGCTTCTCGGGCACAGCGACCGAAGTAGAAGCGTATGCGGAGGAGTGGAACGGTCTAACCGGCGCGACTGATGGCAATAGCACCGGGACCGCGACTAGCGGCACGACGGTTACGACCGGGAACATCGTCACAACCAACCCCGCGTTCCTCTACGCTTTCTGTGTAACTGACGATACCAATGGGTCCGCCGGTACGAATATGACGGCGGCCCAAGCACCCGCAGGCACGGGCGAGATAACTGAATACCGGAATCTGACCGGAGCAGGAACATATACCTGCTCTGCGTCGATGAGTGCCGCGATCACCAAAGGCGCAATCATCGGTGTAGCCCTCAAGGGCTTCCCGAATACTGTGCCCCCGGTCGTTGACAAGCCTCTCACTCTGATGAGATGCAGACCGCTCGGTCCGGGCAATCCGCTCCGTGAGGTCAAGTATTACGACACTCCTCCTGCCGCAGTAACGGGAACAACGATTGTCCCGGATACGGGGGCGCTCCAACTCGACGGCTTCTCTCCGACTCTCGGACTCCCGATAACTCTGGTTCCGGGATTCGGTGATCTGCAGCTAACAGGATTCGCCGCCAAGTTCCCGACAACGATTGTCGCGGGAAGTGGAGCTCTCCAATTAGACGGATTCGGTCCGTCGATCGGACTGCCTAAGACGATCGTACCAGGATTCGGACAGTTAACGCTGACCGGATTCTCCGCAACCTTCCCGCGCACGATCGTTCCAGCAACGGGTGCCCTCGACCTCAATGGATTCGCGCCCACGTTCGCTCGGACGATCAAGCCGGGATTCGGGGACCTCCAACTCGACGGATTCGGTCCGTCCTTCTCGTTCGTAAGCGGGAGCTACACAGCGCAGCCCGGACTCGGTGTTCTGACACTGACGGGCTTTGGTCCAACATTCCCGAAGACCATAGTACCCGGCTCAGGCTCGTTAACGCTTACAGGCAACGCGCCCGCCATCGGGCTACCCATCACCGTCAGGCCGGGTAGCGGTCTCCTCACGCTCACGGGATTCGGGCCGGGGATAACGGTAACTCCGCTCGGTCTCTTCATCACACCGGGAACCGGACAACTGACGCTGACGGGCTACGCGCCATGGATCGGGACTTTCACGTTCCGCTTCGCCGGCGGGCCTGTAATGACGGCAACGGTATCAGGCGGTGGAGTGCTCGTCGCGTCGGTCAGCGGCGGTCCGGTGCTCACGGGTTCCATGTCTGGAGGGCCGGTCTGATGGATGTCGTGAGCTGGCAGAAGGGAGCGGATAACAAGCTCGAGATCGTCGGCTTGACCAACACTCTGGACGGGACCAATCCGGCTGATGCGACTGTGAGCGTCATCGTCCGGACTCGAGCAGGCGTCCCTGTCACCGGATTGAACGGTGTCGCCATGAGCTACGTCGCTGGTACTACCGGAGCGAACGTCACCTACAGGCTCACAGCAGACGATTCAGTAGTCCCACCGATCGGACTCTATGAGGCTGAGGCAACGGCGACACGGGCCGGAGTCACTGGAAAAAAGTTCGCTGTAATCACAGTGGAGAAACAATGACTGACGACCCGGTTCTGGCTGCTGTCCAGAAATTCATCGACGCTGTAGAAGCACGAATGACGGCGCGCGAGACAGAGATCCGTTCCCTCCTTGAGAAGCTGGAAACGCGCGCAGCCCCTCAGGTCATCGAAGGCCCACCCGGCAAAGATGGCAGGGACGGTATCGACGGTAAGAACGGCGTCGATGGGAAGGATGGGAAAGACGGAGCTCCCGGGGAACGAGGTGCTGACGGAATCGCTACCCGAGAAGAGATCGAATCAGTCATCGAGCAGCGCCTTGCGGAGATCCAGGTCCGGACCTTCGCGGATGTCTATCAGGGCGTCTACGAAATCGGACGCACCTATAACCGCGGTCTCCTCACAACGTGGGGTGGTTCGGTGTGGTTGTCTCAGACTGAGACCAAATCCAAGCCGGGCGAATCCCCTGACTGGAAGCTCGTCGTGAAGAAGGGAGCGGACGCGCGCAAATGATCTCGACCGCTGATCTCCAGGACTGGATGAAAGCTGACGACGCAGACGCTCCCGTTCTGCGCCAGTTGGAGGAATCCGCTGTCCAGGCGATCCAGAATCTCACCGGACGTTATTACGGCGTCACCACCACGTTGACGGAAGATATCCGCTTCAAGTCGTGGCCGCTGGAGCTGGCGAATGATCCTATCGGTGGAGTGCTGACTTCCCTTTCGCAGTGGAACGGCGCTGCGTGGCAAGCTGAGACGCTATCCAACTACTACGTCGATGGGACTTTTGTCTGGCCGAATACCACGTTCACATGGCCGACGTTCTTCCCCGCGAATACCACCAGACGGTTCAGAGCGGTCTATCAGGCTGGGTACACGGTCGATCCTCTCGATGCCGATAAGTGGCCGGCACCCGCTGACATCCAGCAAGCGGTGAAGATGCTGGTGGCAACTTGGTTTGAACAGCGGGAGTCGGTCGTCATCGGGCAGGGCGCTTACGAAGTCCCGCAGTCCGTTCAGATGCTTGTGGCTTCACGCGCGAGGGTAGCGGTATGACCGCCGAGCAACGCTTCTGGGCCAAAGTCCGAAAGACGGATGGCTGTTGGCTGTGGCAGGCTTGCACCCTGAAGGGGTACGGTTGGTTCGGCTTCGTGCGCGGTCGGCCTGACTTCGCTCACCGAATCGCTTACAGGCTACTTAAGGGAGAAATCCCCGCTGGCCTCTGCGTGTGTCACCGCTGTGATGTTCGGAATTGCGTTAATCCCGATCATCTCTTTCTCGGAACCAAGGCCGAGAACAACTACGACATGGTACGCAAGGGGCGCAATCGTGGCCCTGCTCCCGAAAACGTCTTTGTGCCCGGCCTCCGCGGTGAACAGCACGCGCGCGCCGTCCTGACCGATGAGATCGTGCGGGATCTCCGCAACCGAAAGGCCGCGGGGACTCTGAACCTCACAGCTCTGAGCCGAGAATTGGGCGTGGGTCGCACTACTCTCGGACAGGTGCTCTCTGGTCGTACATGGGGGCACGTCGCATGAGGACAGGACTGCTTCGGAGGCTGGTGACTCTCCAGTCCACCACCAGCGTCTCGGACGGGATGGGCGGGACGACTGAGACGCCCCTCGTCGTGGCGGCGAACATCCCAGCTCGTGTTGAACCGCTGCAGGGGAACGAATTGCTGAGAGCGCAGCAGACCGGAATGCAGCGCCCCCATCGGTTCACCATGCGCTACAGAACCGGAGTGACTGGCGCGCAGACGATCCTCTACGACGGTCGGACCTTCGACATCAAGAACATCCTCGATCCGGAAGAGAAACACCGGGAACTGATTATCCAGGCGGATGAAGTCAATGCGTAGCTCAGTCACCATCGACGGACTTGACGAGGCTCAGGCAACGGTGCAGGCGCTACCTGAAGCCTTTAAGGATCAGGTGAGAGACGCTATCGATGTGGGCTCCCGAATCATCCTCACCGAAGCCGTGAGACGCGTTCCCGTCCGTACTGGTGCGCTCAAATCCAGTCTAAGCAGAAGTGTTCGAGGCGACGGGCAGGAAGCAATCGTTGCGTCCAACGACTTCAAATCGAAGTTCATCGAGTTCGGGACCAACGACACTCCCGCGCAGCCGTTCCTCTTCCCGGCCTTCAGGCTGGGTGCTCGGTACATCCGTCGATCGATGCGCGACTGGGCTGAGGATGCTGGTGTCCAAGCACGGTTCAGAACCAAGAAGAGCAAGAAGATCGGAGCGGCGAAGTGAACAATCTCTCCGGCGTCCAGACCTCTCTCTACGCTGCTCTGACGACAGCGCCTTCGACGTACCCCGTCTACGATGCTGTGCCTCAGGGAGTAGCCAAGCCTTACATCGTGATCGGTGAGTGGAGTGCGGACCCTGACGAAGAGATCGGGACCGTCACCACAGACGCGTTCGTGGACATCCACACATGGTCTCAGAAAGCGGGCAAGGCTGAGACTCACGCGATGCTCGATTTCATTCGCACTCGGTTGGACGGCCAGCCGGTAGCAGGTGCGTGGCTCTGTGTTGAGGACTCGTTTCAAATCATCGAGGACCCTTCGAGCACCGCATCCAGCCGACTCTATCACGGAATAGCGCGCTACCAGATCAGGGTTGAGAACGGAGCAGTTCTTCCGCCTCTCGGACAATTCGATATGGAGCAGTTTGCCTAATGCCCGATACGATTCGGACTATTCCGTCACTTCAGGCGCTTCTCTCGGATGGCGCGGCTGCTCATTCAACGAATCGGCAGCTCATTCGTGATCTACTGGTCTCGCTTGATGCGACTGGTGAGATGTACGCACTCAGGTCGGGACTCTTGTTCAATGGCACTGACGAGACGGCATCGTTCCTCTCACTGTTGGCTGCGCTCTATACGGCTGGCGGTGGAACTCTCTATCTGCCGTCCAACAAAACGCTCCGCTGCGACGGGCAGATCTTGATTCCAAACGATGGCGGTGCCGGGGCTCCGGTGCAGCCATCTATGCGTATCACAGGTGCAGGGGCCTCCACTTCGGCAGGTGGAACGTACGCGCCTTACGGTGGGCCAAAGCTCGACCTTAGGTACGACGGCGGGGTGGCAAAGATTCTTACGCTGGGTCACGGCAGTCTCGAGTTGGACCATCTGACTCTGACCGACCTCAGCACAAATACCACTACGCCGTTCTTCCAGACTACGAACACAACCGTCCACATCCACCACAATCGGGTCGAAGGGAATTCAGGCAAGAGCGGAATCACCTGCGATCAGGACGCATTCCTTTTGGGTGGGGTCACCACCGTTCTCGACGGCAGCGTCAACGCGAAATTCGACGGCTACGTCTCAGCCGTCCACGACAACTGCTTCAGTCGGATCAGGCGCGGCGTCTACGGGCAGAAGGCGTCCAACGCGATAACGGTTCGCGAAAACTGGTTCCTCCACAACTGCGGTAGCAACCTTCCCGATGGCGCAGCCATTGAGTTCCTAGGTGGCGGGGGAAAGACGTGTTCAGGCAATAACATAGTCTTCAATCAGATCGAGGTCGCTGCCTATCCCTACGGCATCAAGCTGGATGAAGCTGTCCACAATCTGATTGTCGGCAATGGGATGTTCGACCCGACGGTCACGCATCTGGCAGCGGTGCGCATGGGTGCAACGGCTCGATACAACCACATCATCGAGGGGTTTAGGGACGATAGTTATCCGGGACTCTCCGACGCGAGTGGCGGTCAGAACACGTTTGAGACCTCACACCAGTCCCAGGTCTCGATCTATCCGCAGCCGCAGAAGTGGACCAACCAGGCCAGCAAGTTCGCAAACTCCAACGCTTATGGCCCGGTCACGGAAGACACGTCGGGCAATCAGTGGTGGCCGCGCATCGTAACGGCTGGAACCGGCGAGAAATTCTATCTCGACTATAAGGCGTCCGGAGGGAGTCTCGAGGACCGATTCTACTTCTGGCGTGTTGACGCCAACACCGGACAGGTCTTTCTGTTGGGGTCAGGCAATCACGCCATCAAGAGCGATTCCGGCTCGATCCTCATTGATTCGTTGACTGCCGGCAAGAAGGTGACGATCGGCAATACCGCTGCGGGAATCTTGGGAACCACGCTGGCCGGGTTCTACGGCAGCAACGGTGTTGCGAAGCCGACTATAACAGGCATACGAAGCGGGAACGCTGGCCTGCAGGCTCTTCTCGCCGGCTTGGCTTCGATGGCGCAGATCGTCAACTCGACCACGACGGGCGGAACCGCGATCGCCTACTCGACTTCGATGACTATCGATTCGAGTACGACGGACATCGCGACCATCACAGCAACCGATGGAGTTGCCTTCACGATCCAGGCACCAACAAACCCGGTGGCGCAGGCCCGCCTTCGCGTAAGAATCCGCAATGCGTCGGGGGGTGCTCTCGGCGCGGCGACGTGGCACGGAGCGTTTAAGCTGGCGGCGTGGACTCAGCCTGCCAACGGGTTTTCGAGAACAATCGACTTCGACTACGACGGAACCAGTTGGATCGAAGCGCATCGCACCGCCACTGATGTTCCGAACTAAGGATGAATACCGAGTGCACGGATGGACACTAACAATCAAAGGAGCTAACGATGGCTAAGACACGCGCGCTCGGCACGATATTGCTGCAGGGCGCAATAGCAGTCGGGAACATCACCCAGATCTCGATTCCCGGTCCTGTCAAAACCGAGATCGATGTAACGGACTTCTCCAGCGCTGCAGCGGAATTTCTTCCCGGTCTCGCCGACTACGGAGAGGTGACCTTCTCCGGTTGGTTCAACGATGCGGATGCTGGACAGACCATCGTTCGCGCTGACGCATTCGACATCACCGCTGGTACGAAGGCGTGGACGATCGCGTTCGTCAACCAGGCGAAGAAATTCACCTTCAACGCATGGGTGAAGAGCTTTGTCCCGAACGCTGGTGGACCGAACGCAGCCTACGACTTCACGGCTACTCTCCGCGTCACCGGCCTCGTGACCTATGCGGTGTACCCGTAAGATGCGCTTCGCTGAAGGCACACCAACGGTCGATATCACGCTGGGCGGGAAGGACTACACGCTGGGCTACACGATCGGCGCGATGAAGAGGGCGAAGGAACTGAACGTCCTCGACATCGATACCGCTGACTCCGTGGCGTTCATGCTGGCGCTTCCCGCCTTCGTCTGGGCCTGCATGGATGAAGAGGCGAGGAAAGAACTCTCGGTCTCTGCAATCGAGGAGCTGACCAACCCGCTCAACATCCACGACATCTCGACAGCGGTCGGGGAACTCTTCTCGGCCTCTCTACCCAAACCGGACCCAAACGTCGAACCCGCGGCGGTAACGATGCCGACCGCGGGGAACTCAGCATCGAAGAACTCTGGTCGGTTGGAGTCTATGACTTCGGCCTGACCAACGATGTGTTCTGGAACCTGACGCTCAGGCAGTTCGAGCTGCTGGCCGAGCGTCACAACCTGAAGACCAAACGGGAGGACCGGAGAGCGGGGACCGTAACCGCGATGATTTACAACGCGAACCGGAACACGGACTACGACCCTCACGGAAAGGACTGGATGGACTTCTTCCCCGAGTGGAAACCGGAACCAGAGGAACAGACTGATGAAGAGATGTTCGCAACGATGATGCAGTTCGCCAAACGATCTGAGGGACTGACCGCGTGACATTAGCCGAACTCTTCGTCCGGTTACGAGGCGACACCTCCGACCTCGATCAGAAGATCAACGGAACCCAGCGCAAGCTGAACGACTTAAAGCGCAGTTCCGAAGGTGCTGGTCAGGGGCTCGGACGGTTGAACAACGCCTTCGCCAACATGGCGACTCAGATCGCGGGCGTTAATCCCGTGCTCGGGAAAGCGACCGAGATGATCGCTTCGCTCGGCATCGGCTCAACCAGCGTCGTCACCGGAGCGCTTTCTGGATTAGCGCTTCTCGCCTATGCGTGGGACCAATTGACCAAGAGTGCGAGAGAGGCTACCAAAGCGCAGGATGATGCCGTCAAGCGTGTTGCGGGTCAGGTGCAGGGTCACGCCGGCGGGCAGGGTGCCCTCGATATCGGCCAGCTCTCGGCCAAGCTCCAATCCCTGAACGCTACTCGCAAACTTCTCGTCGGTGATGTCGGGACGGCGCCGGGTGGTATTGGTCTAATCAAAGAGGGAGAACTGGAAGCGCTGGACGAGGAGATCCAGAACGTCTCGAACCTCCTGATCCTCGCAAAGCAATGGCACCAGGAATCGGTAACGGGCTCAAAGGACCACGCTGCCGCTATCCATGAAGTAATCGGGAAGTACAACGAGCTCCGCGATGCAGCCGCCAAGGTCAATGCGGAGGCGATGAAAGAGAATCGGGACTGGTGGCGCAGCTATATCGAGAAGACTGGTGAAGCAGCAGAAGCCACCAAGCAGCTGGCGAATGAGGTGGTGAGGCTCACCGGCCTCGATGTAGGAACGCTGACGCAAGCTGCTCAGTCATCGGTTCAGGACGCGGTTAGAGCTGCTGGCGATCAAGCTCAGAAAATAACCGACAACGCCAACAAGAATGCCGAGACGATTGCGAACGCCGTTCTGAGTGGCGCGGGGATAGTCGTAAACGCACTCAACATCGGTGGGGGCGGTCGGGGTTCAGGCATCGGCGGCTCGTTGGGGAGCGTGCTGGGCACCGCAGCAGGAACGCTAGCTGGCCGTCATCTCGGTGCCACCTTCGGGAGTCTGATCGCACCGGGAATAGGGACGATCGTTGGCGGGCTGGCGGGTTCACTGATCGGCGGTCTCTTCGATCACAAGAAAGCGATCGACAACAACACTGCTGCACTCAACCGGATGAACAGCCTGCTCAACGAACCGACAGGCTTCAAGGCTGAATACTACCGGGATCAGGTGAGCGTGGCACGAAAGGTCTACCGCAATCTGACCGATACCGCGCGCGCCGAAGCCTCTCGCGGCGGTTCGGTCGGCTTCCAGTTGGTCGGGTCATGAGCTTCGTGATCGTCGGGAACGTCCCGATTCCCGTAGCGCCAGGAGGAATGCACCGAGAACGGATCGATAACGCAGATCGGTCGCGCGCATTCGACAATACCTACCGCGCCTCTCAGGCTGGTGTGGCGAAACGGGATTTCGTTTTCACTACTCCTCCTATCACGCGCGAGATCTCGGATCACTACGAATCCATTCTCGGACAGATCACTCCCATAGGCTGCTCGGGTGACGTGATCGGTGGCGGCAGTAACCTCCTCCCGTACTCAGAGGACTTCACCACTTGGACCGATATCGGTGGCGTGACGCTGACTGGCGGGCAGAGCGACCCGATGGCTGGTACGGGGGCCTACCAGTTCAGCGATGCCGCGGGGTCTAACGCCAGACGATCTGACGTCACCTTCACGGGCAACGGGACCAAAGTCGCGTCGGTCTTCGGGAAGTTCATCAACTTCGCGCACTCCCAGCTCGGAATCTTCGACGTTACCGCAGGAGTATTCCGGCACAAGATCGACATCAACTGGAACGGTGGAGGAACCCCCACTCTCTCATCGGTCTCCGGATCAGGAACTCTCTTCCCGATCCTGGACATCGGGAACGGCTGGTACCGGATCTCGTACAGCGCCAACAGCGTTGTCGCGGCCAACACCAACAAGGTCTACATCTATCCCGCGTTCGGTGGCGTGGGTTCGAGCTATTTCTTTGGCGCGCAGGCTGAGAACGCCTCGAGTCCAACGGCATACGTAAAGACCACGGGGACGCCTCTCAGCACTCTGATTGTCCAGTGCTGCCCTGAGATCACGGGGTGGACCCCGGTCAAAACTCCGTCAGGGCATCGCGTGGCACTCGGATTTGTCCTGCACGAGGTCTGAGTGAGATCGACCACTGCTGGCGAACTCACGGTACTGGCTTCTCCAGAACGGCGGGTTACTCCCCGGATAAAAATCGCCAACGGCTCGGGCACCATGATCGACATCACCACTTGGCAGGAACGGGTGGCGTGGGATGAGGATGTCGATCAACCCGTGAACGCTGCGAGTATCGATCTGCGCCGGGACTCCGGAACTACACTCTCACTCGCCCCCTACAGAACCGACTCGACTCTGAACCGGCTCGACGATGGAGTGACCTACTCTCCGCTCATCTATCCCGGTCGGAAGGTAACGATCGAAGTCGCGACTACCGCAATCGGCGCCACAATTGTCGCAGGCGATTACAAGCCAATGTTCGAGGGGACGGTCGAATCTGTCGCATGGCAGGAGTCGCCCGTGTCGATCCGATGCAGAGACCGTGGCGGACGGCTGGTAGATCGTTGGGTGCAATTCGCATATAAGCCGGTGCCAGGCGGGGACGATTTATCGGTGTTGGTGCAGACCGTTTATGACGGCTGGGTCGGCTCGGGCAGCTCGGTGCCTTTCCCCGAGACGATCTACATCCCCGTCGCACCCAGCGAATTCATCAACGAGTATCTCCAGCAGCCGATGCGCGTAATGGATGCGCTTCAAGCACTGGCAAAGGTCAAGGCGTGGGACATTCGCTACAAGTGGGACGACGGTACATCGGCGTTCCGCCTCACGCTCTACGAACCTCCCAGATCCAAAACCACGCCGGACTACACGTTCGGCCCCAGCGACTATCTGAACATCACCAATCTCGACATCGATCGGCTGGGTGTCCGGAACTGGATCGAAGTTCAGTACCCCGATATAGGTCCGCCCAAGTCCCGCGGCGGGATCACCGTTTCGGATTCCACATCGATCACGAACTTCGACCTTCAGTACCAGTTGATCTCGGAGGGTGATTACTCACCGATCACAACTGGCGCGCAGGCTACCGCTTTGGGGAACGCGGTACTCTCGGATTTGAAAGATCCGAAGGCTACCCATGAACTCGAGACCCATTTCTTTTGGCCGGCGCAGCTCTACGATTTGTACAGGCAGTCCTCTAACGGAGTCCACTACAACTCAAATCGGGACTTCGCGGTCGTACGGATCGAGCATGAAATCTCGATGAGGCATCACCGCACTCGTATCCGCGCCCGTCCTACAGTCGCGGGCGGATTCCATAAGTGGTTGCCCCCACCGAAACCGACGCCGCAACCGACGTTCGGGGGACTGTACGATCCCAACACCGGGGCGCTACTGCTGGACCCGAACACCAAGCGTACCACCACCAATCTCGGGGTTCCAGGAACCAGCATCGACGCGCACACGGTCGGGCCGACACAGACACAGGCGCGGAACCGCGCCCAGGTCTACAACTCGAGCGATCAGACGACCGCCAACAACACCGCCTTCCTCATGCTGTGGAACTCGGAGTTTTGGGATTCGAACTCTCTTCACTCAACGAGCTCTAACACCAGTCGGATTACGGTCCCAACGGGCGGGAATACCGGAGTCTGGATGCTACTCGCAGTCATCTCGTGGACGAGCAACGCCACGGGTTCACGATGGGTGCAGTTCTTTAAGAACGGCGCGGCGCTTGGGGTGCCCAGCATAGTCGCACCAGTGAGCGGCACCGTGACGAACCAAGCCTACTCCGTGGTGGACGACGCGCCGGCAGTCGGTGATTACTACGAAGTAAAGGTCACTCAGACGAGCGGCGGCAATCTGGATGTATTCGGGAGTACCGGGGGTTCTTCGTTCTCTGCCGTCCACCTATGGTGACTTCAGTTCGTCACCGTGACCGCGCACGAGGGGCCGAAGGTTATCTCGGTCGTGCCGAAGGTCCATTTGTCCTGCCGCAGCAGCTCGGGAGTCGGGGAGTAATCCGCACCGAATCTGGCGGTGAGCTCCGCCCGCTTCTCGGTTTCGCACCGAATGCCTGGTCCAGTCGAATCCCCACAGGCTGTCAGAATAATGGCCAAAGCCAAAAGTGTTTTCGTCATGCCTTCACGATACAGAAGGAGCGCTTGGAATGCCAACGAAATGAATGGACGGTTTCGTGATACCGGCTCCCGAAACCCTATGGCCTACGTCGGTCGGCGGGTGGATTGGGTTAGTCGCTGGCTCCACTGCTCTCGCCCTCCTCGTCGTAGATCGATTAACCGCTCGGGGAAAGAGCATCGCAAACCTGGATACAAAGATCGACGCCCTCTGCGAACGGATCGATGACATGGACGGACGGCTGAATGTGGTCGATGGATTGGCGCGCACGGTCGGGGAGCTCGTGTTCGAGTGGCGGGGAGTGGATGGGAACAACGGATACAAGTCGATCATCCGGGAACACGACCGGAGGCTGGACGAGATACAGCAACGAAACCTCCGGATAGATGCGATCCGGGAAGAGGACGACCGAAGGTCCGGAGGCAAGCACCGCCGGATGATGGATCGAGAGCTGGGTGATACGGAATGATGCACCACGGGAGTCTCAACGACTTCATCAACTACCTGCAACGGAGGAATCCGATTATGGAACTCTCACTCTTCGACAAGCTCAGACCGTTCATCTCGAAGATCATCGCTGTCCCGGTGGGTGGCGGGTTGGCCTATCTGGCGACGAGGACCGGCATCGAGGACTGGAACGATCCCAACCTCGCGGTCACGGTCGCGACTACGCTCACCTGGTTCATCCTCGAGGTGGTTC
>Ga0070686_100000606_pt1 | contig 21150 bp, 20 predicted proteins | sample KBSS23LmetaG_FD_65654 | JGI IMG/M metagenome (GOLD analysis project Ga0070686, IMG submission 65654) | Switchgrass rhizosphere microbial communities from Kellogg Biological Station, Michigan, USA - KBS S2-3L metaG | ecosystem: Host-associated > Plants > Roots > Rhizosphere ... | reverse complement strand
CCGCATCCCGATGTTGCGATCTGGCCGAACGCCGACGGCTCAATTGAACTCTACTCGCCCTGGGCCAGCGCAATGAAAGGACTGCTCGCCTATGGGCTCAAGGCGGAGAGAGGCAAGGGGACAGCCTGTGCGACATACGAAGATTGCGAACACGTCTTTTACCAAAGGCTTTCTGCAGCAAACGTCCGGCTGGTGTATGACATCGGCTCGGACGACCTCAGGTTCCTCGCTCTGATAGCGGAATTAGAGCGGCGGCAGGTCCGCCTGGGATGGGATGCCGTCATTCTGATCGGCGAGTGGGACTCATTCTACGGGCGGACTCTGCCGATCGAGTTCCGTGCGGCAGCCTGTACCAAGGTGGCCACCTTTCCCGAACAGGATCTCAAGACGATTCAGGTACCGGTCGATATCAAGCAGCGATGCCAAACGGTGCCGCAGGCGATCGATCTCCAGATCCAACGTCCCGCCGATTATGAATCCCTCACCCTCAATGTGTTCCGATACAGCTACCTTGGCGGACTGGATGGAGAAGTCCCGGGGGACGACGCTGCCCGCGCGGCGCGTGCCTCCAAGTCCGCCGATCAGGCGAAGGAATCCACGAGAGACCGGCCCGAAGGTACCGCCCAAACGGATTACGTCAAGGCACTCGTCGCACGCATTCATGATGAGGGCGAGGGTGCGAGGGCCATTGGCATCATGGGTACCGATCCCTATGATGCCCTTCTCATCATCAAAGCGTTACGTCCCGCCTTTCCGCACGCCATCTTCTTCACGCTCGATCTGGATGCGCGACATTTGCATTCCAGCGAATACAAATCCACGCGCAACATGGTCGTCGCCGCTCCTTTCGGCCTTCAGCTCGAAGGAGGTCTTCAACGCGATGTTCCGCCTTTCCGGAGCAGCTATCAGACGTCTGCCTACTTTGCCGTGCTGCAAGCCGTGGGGCATGTGACCTGCGAGCCGCGCGGCCATCAACCGCAAGAAGGACCCTGCACGACCAGCTACCATGTCGCGCTGACGCCGGAGGACCGGCTGTACGACGCTGGAGCTCACCCTCGACTCTTTGAAGTGGGAAGAGAGGGCGCCGTTGACTTGAGCGTCGTTGAGAAGGAGGGGGTACGCACGGTTCATCCGCTACGGCCCGATCTTGACCGTACGGAAGAGCTGGGTCAGCTCAAACAAGGCATTGGGTTCAATAACACCGCCATGACCGTCGTGTTGCTCGTCGCACTGTTCATCGGAACCGTCATCACCTGGAGCAATCAGCGTTTGTGGCTGTGGGTTTCACGGAATACCCGACTCTTGGCACTCACAGGCCTTATGCTGTTCACGGCCTTCGTGGGCTTTATGTGGTTCGGCGGAGCCGCTGCGTTACTCGCCGACCACGATGCAGGAGAGCCATTCTCATTGACCGCGGGAGTCAGCGTCTGGCCGAGCGAATTGATTCGCCTCTTCGTTGTCGTGCTCTGCGTGCTCCTGCTCGCCAAAGGATCGCGCGATCTGATCAATAACGGCGACCTCATTACCGATGATTTTCTGTTTCAAGACGAGTCCGGGTTTCAGCGGCTTTCACTGCGGACTGTTTGGACCAACCTCAAGCGGGTCTATCATCCCGCCGCGACCATGACCGCGACGACGGTCGATCAGGCCTGGTCGTGGTATCGCGAGGCCAGCCAACCGGCGCAATGGATGACGCGAACGGTTCTCTTGTTTGTGCTCTATATCGGAACGATGTGGCTACTGGGCTTGTATGTCCTGGACGAGGAGTACATCCATCCATGCCGCGGTCAACTGAGCTGCGCAGTGGACTGGATCTTGGCCGTGAGCAGCACGGCCCTGGTCGTCTTTCTCAACCTGGCGGTCTTCGACGCAGTGATGTTAAGCCGCCGCTGGATCGCCTGGGTGACCGCGTCGACGGGCGGATGGTCACAACAGGTACAGGAACAGTATCTGGTCGATTATGGCTTGAGTGAAACGCAAAAAGCCGAATTCGAGAAGCTGAAGCATTTGGCCGTTGTCGATCTGATCGGTCAGCGGACCGAAGTGATCAATCGCTTGATCAGATATCCATTTATTGCCTTGATCATCTTGATCGCCGGCCGGAATGATTACTTCGATATCTGGAATTACCCCACCCTGTTACTGCTCTCCTGGGCGTTGAACGTGCTACTGGCGTTGCTGGCCGCCTCCCTGCTGTATCAGGCGGCGAGTCAAGCCAAGGCGGCTATGCTGGATGGTCTCAGCCGAAAGATGGTGCAAGTTTTGGGCAGCGGCAAGGACCATGACCTCCGAATGAAGCAGGTGCAATTTATTATCGACAGGGTGGAAGCCCACGAACAGGGTGCGTTTGTTCCCCTCTATCAGCAGCCGGTCATCGAGTCGTCGCTGTACGGGCTCGTCGCGCTGCTTCAGTACCTGTACATGCGGTAACATGCTTCATGCGGCTGAATGAGGTCGGAGGCTTAAAGGTCAGGTTGACCGGGGGCACGGACGGTCAGGGGGGCGGCAACGGTCCTCTCATCATCCTGCTGCACGGCTATGGCGCACCGGGAGACGATTTGCTCCCGCTTTCGGAAGTGTTGAGCGTTCCGGCAGGGACGCGTTGGATATTTCCCGAAGGGTTCTTGCGTCTCGATATGGGCGACGGCGATTCCCGCGCGTGGTGGCTGATTGACATGGCCAGGCTCGAAGCGGACCGACGGGCAGGACGCGTGCGGGATTTGTCTTCAGAGGTGCCGACCGGACTGCTTCAAGCCCGGCAAACGCTTGACACATTCCTGAATACCTTGCCCCGCAACCTACCGATGGAACCGCGAAAGACGATCATCGGCGGGTTCTCGCAGGGCGCAATGCTTACCTGCGATCTCGTCATGCGCACCGCCTTCCCGTTTGCGGGACTGATCCAACTGTCCGGATCGCTCCTCGCCAAGCAGGATTGGCGACCTTCCGTCGCTAAGCGTGCGGGCTTCCCGGTCTTTCTCAGCCACGGCACGCAGGATCCGATTCTCCCCTATGTGATGGCCGAGCGGCTGAGAGATGAGTTGACCACGGCTGGGCTGAACGTGCAGTGGCTAAGTTTCCATGGAGGGCATGAGATTCCGGAACCCGTCCTCACCCGTCTAGGCGGATTTATGACGAGGGTATTGGCCAGCTCATGAGTCTCCGACCGTTCGAATTACCAGGAGCGGACGGCAGGTTGATACGAGGCGACCAAGCCCAGGGGACCGGCCGGCAGATTCTGTTTATCACGGGCTTTCTCTCGAAGCGCTGGGGCAATAAGAGCAAGGCGCTGGCTCAATGGTGTGCCGAGCAGGGGTGGGCCTTTTGCTGCTACGATGTTCGTGGGTTCGGAGATTCCGACGGCACGTTTACCGACTATTGCCTTTCAGATTGGATTGCCGATGCCCGATCTGTCATCTCGATCTTAACGAAGTCTCCAGACCCGCTGACAATCGTCGGAAATTCATTGGGCGGATGGATTGCCTGGCTGATGGCTCAAGAATTTGACCAGGTGGACCGGCTGATGTTGATCGCTCCAGCATTCAACATGATGGGTGTTCGCGCCAAGACGATCGCTCCCGAACGACGGCAGGATTGGCATAGCGCGGGATGGATGCCCTGGGACGACGATCCGATTCATCGCGCGTGGCCGCTCTCCTGGAGATGGGTGGAGGAAAGCGAGGCCTATTGGGCCTCAAGCTTCGACCAAGTGCGACGCGTAAAGACCGTAATTCTCCACGGGACCGAGGATACGGTGATACTTCCGCAGGGCAGCCGCGAATTCGTCGATCTCCTGCATCGTCGTAATCCCTCGTATCCAGTCGATCTTCACCTCATTCCCGGCGACCACCGATTGAGCGCTCCCGAGCACATGGAGTCCTTACGGCAGCTCGTGCTTCAGCCGGCGTAATACTCATGCTCACCCTCGTTCACAAAGAGTGCGGCGGACCGGCGATTGAGCCGAGCACAGCGGTCGGTGAAGTGTGTGCGCTACCAATCGACCGATTCCCCTTCGCCTGTTTTAGTTGTTTGGAAGAAATCGTGGATGAATCGGAGCTGCGGTTATCCGAAGAGTTGGGTATCTAGCGGGCGCGGTCAATTGTCCAAGAACTCCCGCAGTGTTTTGTGCGAGGGCTTCTGAAACGGTTGCCAATCGGCCTGCGATTGTCCCGTCGAAACGGTTCAACGCAATTGCCGTTTCTGACATCTTGGCCAGCACGGCGATGCCATTCAGCACCAGTGCCCCGCCACTAAAAATTCTTGATCCGTGAGAACAAGAGTGAGGGCAATCGGCCAGCCGGGATAATGACTTCCACGCCACTCTTCACCATCGGTTCAATCTGCTTTCGGAATTGACGGAGGACCGCGTCAAGAGTCCGCTTCTCGGTGAATGCCCGCCCCATAAGCACAGGGTCCGTTTCGATACCCATCACCGATACCACACGGCCGGACAGCCCATAACGCTGGATTTGCTCCTCGTGCATCGGGATGAACACCGGATTGATGGTGCCGGCCATGTCGGATTACGCGTTCTCATCTCAGGATTGTGCCTGAACGTAACCGTCTGGTAAGGTGACGCCTTTCCCCAAAGATCACGACTAGCGAAGGAGCCGCGGATCCATGGCCACGAACGATAAGCAAGTCATTTTCTCCTTGGTCAACGTCGGGAAGGTCTATCCACCGAAGAGGCAGGTGCTGCGCGAAATTTACCTCGGGTTCTATTACGGAGCCAAGATCGGCGTGCTCGGCTTGAACGGATCGGGCAAGAGCAGCCTCCTGAGAATCATCGCGGGCGTCGATCAGAACTTTACCGGTGAAATCTCGCGCTCTAAGGGCTACAGCATCGGCCTGCTCGAGCAAGAGCCGCAACTCGACCCCAACAAGACCGTCAAAGAGGTGGTCGAAGAAGGCAAGCAAGAACTTGTCGCCCTGCTCAAAGAATACGAAACCGTGAGCAACAAGATTGGCGAGTCGTCTCCCGATGAAATGGAAAAGCTGCTCGACAAGCAGGCGCAGCTTCAGGAAAGGATCGAGGCGGCGAACGGGTGGGAACTGGAAAGTCAGCTCGAGATCGCCATGGACGCGCTTCGCTGTCCCTCGTCCGATCAGAAACTCGACACGCTCTCGGGTGGAGAAAAACGACGTGTGGCTCTGTGCCGGTTGATGATTCAGGAGCCGGACATTCTGTTGCTCGACGAGCCGACCAACCATTTGGATGCTGAATCAGTCCAGTGGCTCGAGCAGCATCTGCAGCAATACAAGGGTACCGTCATTGCAGTGACGCACGATCGTTACTTTCTCGATAACGTCGCCGGCTGGATTCTTGAACTCGACCGAGGCCACGGCATTCCTTTTCAAGGCAACTACTCCTCGTGGTTGGAGCAGAAGCAGGAGCGGCTGGCCCAGGAAGAGAAGGCAGAGTCAAAACGCCGGAAGACGCTCGAGCACGAGTTGGAATGGATCCGGATGTCGCCGAAGGCCCGTCAGTCGAAGGGGAAAGCCCGGCTGAACCGCTACGAAGAACTGGTGACGCAGAAGCAAGAGCAGCGCACCGAAGACTTGGAAATCTACATTCCGCCGGGCCCGCGTCTGGGGGATGTCGTTGTACAGGCCAAGGCCGTGACCAAGGGCTTCGGTGACAAGCTGCTCTATGAAAACATCAGCTTTGATCTCCCCAAGGGTGGGATCGTTGGCGTCATCGGTCCCAACGGCGCCGGGAAAACCACCCTGTTCAGGATGATCATCGGGAAAGACCAACCCGATTCCGGCTCGATTAAGATCGGTGACACCGTGAAGCTTGGCTACGTGGATCAGGACCGCAGCCTCGACGGCAGCAAAACCGTGTACGAAGTGATTTCGGACGGCCAGGACACGGTAAAGCTCGGGAAAGTCGAGGTCAATGCGCGCGGGTATTGTGCGCGGTTTAATTTCGCAGGCACCGATCAACAAAAAAAGGTCAAGGACCTCTCGGGAGGAGAGCGCAATCGCGTGCATCTGGCGCGGATGCTGAAGGAAGGCGCGAACCTGATCATCCTCGATGAGCCGACGAACGACCTTGACGTCAATACGCTGCGTGCCCTCGAAGAAGGCCTCGAAAACTTCGCCGGCTGCGCGGTCATCAGCAGCCACGACCGGTGGTTTCTCGACCGCATCGCGACCCACATCCTCGCCTTCGAAGGTGACAGCAAAGTCATCTGGTTCGAGGGCAACTATAGCGACTACGAAACGGACCGCAAAAAACGTCTCGGCAAAGAGGCCGACCAGCCGCATCGGATTCGCTATCGCAAGCTGACGCGCCAATAACCAACGGATGCTGAAAAACCCTTTTCTCACCCGCCCACTCGGCGCGCCGAGACGCGCTTTTCACCAAGGGACGTTTTCGCGCGCTTTGCGCTGACCGGGTGGACTGAAATGCCGCCGCGTGTGATCATCACCGGAGCCGCGGGGTTAATCGGACAGTACCTCGTGAAAACGGCTCCGCGTTGGGCCGCCGGCTGGGATGTCCGGGGGATTACACGTGCCCATCTCGATCTAACCGACCAGTCCGCAGTCTCGTCAGCCTTCCATCGATACGATCCACAGCTTGTGATTCATTGCGCCGCGTTGAGTCGCACGAAAGATTGCGAGCAGGATCCTGAGAAAGCCGAGCGCATCAACGTTGAGGCCACCAGGGTGCTTTCGCAGCTGGCTCGAAACAGCCAGTTTCTGTTCCTCTCGAGCGGCGAGGTGTTTGACGGCGCCGTTGGCTGGTATGACGAGGCCGCCGAGCCGAATCCGATTAATGTGTACGGGCGTACAAAGCTCGAGGCCGAGCGCCTTGTGTTACACAACCCGGCACACACCGTCGTGCGCATAGTCCTGACAGCCGGAACGTCCATCGACGGCAATCGGAGCTTTGTCGAAGACATGTCCCGAGCGGCTAAAACCGGGAATGACCTGACCCTGTATGCCGACGAATACCGGTCTCCTCTTCCCGCCGGCGTGATTGCGAGAGCCTTGTGGGAATTGGTCGGTGGTCATAAGACCGGCCTGTATCATCTCGGCGGCAGCGAGCGCCTCTCGCGCTGGGAGATCGGCGAGCTTCTGGTGCCCTGGTACCCCGAGTTGCGAGGCCGGTTGGTGCAGAGCACTGCAGGACGTCATTCGGGAGCGCCGCGGCCACCCGATCTGTCCTTGTCGTGCGGCAAGATTCAGCAGGCCCTCTCGTTCCCTCTGCCGGGATTGCGATCCTGGCTGGCACAACGGGCGCAGCCGGGCCACGACTTGTGGGATTATCTCCCCCATGAGCTCTGATCCGCTCACCCTAGTCGTTGTTGGCTACCTGGCCATGGTGCTCTTCATGGCCGGCCTATGGGCCGTGCAGCTGTTCGCTCGAAACGCTTCAATCGCCGATGTCGGTTTCTGCTTGGGCTTGATGGCTGTCGTGTGCTGGTATGCGCGGGAAGCATCTGGTGAAACGGAGCGGAAGCTGGTTGTGCTGTCGATGGCGTGTCTGTATGCCGGGCGCCTGGGCGCGTTCCTTCTCGTCAATCGTGTACTTGGCAAAGAGGAGGACGCCCGGTATCAGGAATTGCGCCGGTTGTGGGGGGCCCGTGAGCGCGTCAACATGCTCGGCTATTTCCAACTGCAAGCGGCCGCGGTATCGGCGCTTTCACTGCCGTTTCTGGTCGTCATGCAACAGCCGAGACCTCCCTTTGGCCTCTGGGAGTTAGCCGGCGTGGTGGTCTGGGTGGCAGCCATCTCTGGGGAGGCGACCGCGGATTGGCAGCTCGCACGTTTTCGGTCGAAGCCCTGGAATCGCGGCCGCGTGTGCCGCGACGGGCTGTGGTATTGCTCGCGCCATCCGAATTATTTTTTCGAATGGCTTCACTGGTGGAGCTATGTCGTTATGGCTATTGGCGCGCCCGGGTGGCCGTTGACGTTGATCGGCCCGGTTGGCATGGGATGGGCACTCCTCAATGTCACCGGGATTCCCTGGGCGGAACGGCAGGCCTTACGAACGCGGGGTGAAGATTACCGGGAGTACCAGGAGACGACCAATGCATTCGTCCCCTGGTGGCCGAAGCCGCCGGTCAGCCGGCATTGAGTTTGGCGAGCCGATCGCGGGCGGTTTGGGCTTCGCGGCTTGAGGGGTACAAACGGATGAGTTCTTCATAGAGCTGCTTAGCATGAGGCAAGTTCATTTGCCGCTCTTCCAACTCGGCCGTCTCGAGCAGTTCCTTTGCTTTGTCGCCGCTACACCCGCTGATGAGCAGCGCCAGCATCACGGCCATGGTCAGGGCCCTTAACGTCATGGCGCAGTGTAGCCGGTGTTCGATCCATTGTGCCAGCCCAGCTATTCCAGCCATTTCTGCCACCACCCAGTCTGCCGGATGTGTTGTCTGCTGGTGTAGGAAGCCCCGCGCATCTTGTCCCAGTCTACAACGACCCTGCCGTGGTTGGCTTCGTGCTGGGCCTGCCAGTTCTGAAGAAGATTCAAGCACGCGTGATCGATATGCCGTAATGATGTGGTGTCGACGGTGATTTCTGAGGACGTTGGGGTCATTTCAAGGGTCGCCGCAAGCCGCGGCAGACTGACAAACGTGGCAATGCCTTGGAGATGCAGCGTCAATTGACCCGTGGTGGCATCGTGAGCAAAGTAGGTTTCAAGGTTTTGCGTCGTATACAGCAGCTTGGCAAGCGCCAGGGCCAAGCCGAGGATCACACCCGTCAGCAAATTGACGAACACAATTGCACCCATGGTGGCAAAGAAAATGACTACTTCTCCGCGGCCATGCTTCTTCAGCTCCGGAAGAATTTCGAAGTTCATGAGCTTGTATCCCGTGTACACCAACACGGCGCCAAGGCTGGCGGTCGGGATAAACCGGAGTACCGACGGCAAGAACGAGACGAAGACGAGAAGCCAGACGCCATGAAAGATCGAGGAGGCCCGTGTCTTGGCGCCCGCTTCGACGTTGGCGGAGCTGCGGACGATGACGCCCGTCATCGGTAAGGATCCGAGGAATCCGCAGAGCACGTTGCCCATGCCTTGCGCCAGCAGTTCGCGGTTGTATCGCGTGCGAGGGCCGGTATGCAGCTGATCGACCGCTGAAGCGGACAACAGCGTTTCAACGCTGGCAATGAACGCCAGGCCCAGCGCCTCTGCGAGGATCTCGGTGTCGAAAAAATGAGAGAGGCTTCCGACCGTGGGCATGTGAATGATGGACAATAAGTTATCCTGCACCTCGATGCGCTGAATGGGTATCTCCAGCAGCGCGGAGGCAGCTGACGCCGTTGCGACGCCCATCAAGACGGCCGGTATGACATGAAACCGCTTGGGAAGCAGCAAATTCCAGCACAGCATCGTGCCGATGGTGACCACCCCGATCCGGGCGGCCAGGTGATGGTTCATTTGTGTGGTGTCGTCCTCGATCAAGCCCTTCCAGACAGCGGAGGGAAGGGAGAGGATGTTGTCCAGTCCCGAGCCTTTGGGTAAATCGTCGATCATGATGTGGAACTGGCTCGCGAAGATCAGGGCACCGATACCGGCCAACATGCCGTGAATGACCGCGGGCGAGACGGCACGAAACCATTGCCCGAGCTGCAACCACGACCAAAGGATCTGGATCAGGCCGGCGCCGATCACGATCACGCCGAAGGCTTCCAGTCCCTGTTCACGGATGAGTTCATAGACGATGACGGTTAGACCGGCCGCGGGTCCGCTGACCTGCAACGGACAGCCGGAAAGCCATCCGACCACTATGCCGGCGACAATGCCCGTAACGATGCCGGAACCGGTCGGAGCGCCTGAGGCGATCGTGATGCCGATGCAGAGAGGCAGGGCTACCAGGAAGACCACGACCGAGGCCAGCGCATCGTGGCGCAGGTCGTCCAAGTATCCTGGGGAAGGCCCGAAACAGCGAAACTTCATACGGGAATCACCATGTCCTCAGGCCCACTTTAGTTGATTCTCGACTGCGGCCAAAGAAGATGCTCGAATTTGGTTGAACCGGCGGCCGCCTAGGGAGCATCGTCGATTCCATAACGGGGGGACGTCATGCCCTCGCTTCGGCAGCGGGGACAACGGCCCGGCTTGGTGAGCTTTGTGCGGTCGCGAAACACAAATCCGCAGTGCTGGCAACCGGACGGCTCCAAAACGAATCGTTTGGCGCGATTCCGTCCGACCGTCTTGACGACGTGCACAAGGTGGTCCTCCACCTGCCGCTCGGGAATTCCCAGGCGTTGCGCGAGCTCATAGGAGGACAGCCGGGAACCGGTCAGGAGCTCGACGATGCGCTGTCGTACCGTTTGGAACGGCGGCGGCATGTCGGCCATCCTACGAGAAGACCGGCGCGAATTCCAAGTTGAATGGACTCCTGGACTTTGGCAGGATGAAGTCACGATGCCTTTCCCGCGCGCGGATGAAATGGCCGATCTCGCATTGAAGCGCGTGGCGGCTTCGGGTGCTGAATACGCGGACATCCGCTTGCTCAACAGCACGAGTCAAACGATCAGCGGGGAAGACCGGCGCATCGCGTCGATCCGCGACGCTGAAGACTCCGGATTCGGGATCCGCGTGCTGTACCATGGAGGGTGGGGATTCGCCGCGAGTTCGGTGTTGTCTCTGGAGGAAGTTCCCCGCGTCGCCGATCTCGCCGTCGAGATTGCCCGCGGATCGGCATCGCTCGCGAGCGAAAGAACTCGCTTGGTGGACGAACCGGTCCACCGTGACCGGGTGGTGACCCCCAATCGGATCGATCCCTTTACCATCCCGCTCGATCGCAAGACGACGCTGTTGCGCGAGGTGATGGAATACATGCAAAGCCAGCCGGAGATTGTCCGCAGCAGTGCAAGCTTGTGGGCTCGGCGCGACCGCAAATTGTTCATCTCGACGGAGGGAACAAGGTTGGAATTTGATCTCCTGGCCGTCCAGGGGGAATTCACGGCGACCGCCCGGTACGACGGCCGCTTCGCGTCGCGGAGCTTCGCCACCCCGCATTTGCGTACGGGCTACGAGTTGATCGAGGGGGCGAACTTCATGGCTCAGGCACCCCGTATCGCCTCCCAGGCCGTCGAAAAAGTGAGGGCTGCCGCCGTTCGGCCTGCCCTCTATGATCTGGTGCTGGATCCCGAGCATCTCGCCCTGACCATGCACGAGTCCTGCGGCCATCCGAGCGAGCTTGACCGGGCCCTCGGATACGAAGCGAACTACGCCGGCACCAGTTTTCTCACGCCCGAGAAACGCGGTACTTTCCGGTACGGCTCCCCAGATGTGAATCTGGTCGCCGACAACACCGAACCTGAAACATTGGCCGCCACGGGCTATGATGACGACGGGGTCGCATGCCAACGATGGGACATCGTGCGGGAAGGCCTGTTCGTCGGATATTGCACGAACCGCGAGGTCGCTTCGAAGATCGGTGACACGAGATCTCGGGGGTCGAACCGGGCGGACAGTTGGGGGAGTGTGCCGATCGTACGCATCGCCAACATCGGGTTGGAGCCGGGCTCAGCCTCGTTGGACGATCTTCTCGCCGACGTCAAGCGGGGGATCTACATTGAAGGACACGGTTCGTACAGCATCGATCAACGGCGGTACAACTTCCAGTTCGGCGGTGATGCCTTCTGGATGATCGAAAATGGCAGACGTACGCACATGCTGCGCGACGTGATCTATCACGGCATCACTCCTGAATTTTGGAACAGCTGTGACGGCGTCGCCGATCGCGATCATCGCCGCCGGTATGGATTCATCACATGTGGTAAGGGCCAGCCGGGTCAGTCCGGCTGGATGACGCACGCCGCGCCTCATGCACGGTTTCGCCGGGTCGCCGTCATCAAGGGCTAACCTACTTGAGCACCCCGAACACCAAGACGTGGCCGAAATTGACGAACGAGGAGGAATTTCGATTTCTCGCCGACCTGGTCTTAAAGCGCTCTACGGCAGACCATACGGTCGTGAATCTCCATGATCAGCACACGGGGACGACCCGCTTTGCGAACAGCCGCATCGTGCAAAACGTCGATACCAGACGAGGAACGCTGACGGTCACCGTGGCATTCGACGGACGGCGGGGGTCGGCCTCGACGACGGATTTCACGGCGGGTGCCGTGCAAGATGCCCTGGCTCGCGCGGAACGCATTGCCCGCGTGTCGCCTGAGGACCCAGAATATTTGCCGCCGCCCGAGCCGCAAGTCTTCCAAACACCGTTGACGAGCCGGCCGGAGACGGCGGCCGCGGGCCCCTCGCGGCGTCTCGAATACGCCAACGAAGCCATCGGGCAATGCCGGATCGAAAATCTAGAGGCCGCCGGCATCGTCTCGTCCTCGGTCGCGTCAGTGGGGGTCGCGGCCAGCAACGGGCTCTTTGCCCAGGAAGAGCGTACCGAGGCACGGTTTAGTCTCACGGTGCAGGCCGATGATGCGACCGGCTGGAGCGCGGCGGCTCACCGTTCGATCGACCACCTGAAGATTCAGGACCGGACCTTGTCGGCAATCAACAAGGCCAAGCGGAGCCGAGACGTGCAGGAACTGGCGCCGGGGCGCTATCGAGTCATCCTCGAGCCGGCGGCGGCGGCGGGACTCTGGAGCTGGCTGCTGTGGATGTTGGATGCGAAATCGTATGAGAAAGGAACGAGTCCCTTCGCGGGACAGCTTGGCCGTCAAATTCTGGACGAACGGCTGACAGTTCAAAACCTGCCAGGACACGCCGATCTGCTGGGGACAGGCTTCACATCCGAGGGGTTGCCGAGCGAAGACGCGGTGTGGATCGACAAGGGCATATTGAAACAACTGGCCTATGATCGGTTCACTGCGAAGCAGCATGGAGTCAAGCACATTGCGACGCTAGAGGCGCCCTGTGTGTCGGCGTTGGGACCGGTTGCGTCAAAGACTCAGGAACTGATCAAGCAGTGCGAGCGAGCCATCCTCGTCACGAATTTCTGGTACATCCGAACGGTCAATCCGACCGACCTTACCCTGACGGGCATGACGCGTGACGGGACATTTCTCGTGGAGGAAGGCCAGATCACCTCGGCGGTGCGGAATTTCCGGTTCCATGAAAGCCCATTGCGTGTGCTCAAACACATTGATGCCTTGACCGAACCGGTGGAAGCTGTCACCTCGGAGACGGGCAAAATGCTCGTTCCGGCCATGGTCTTACGAGACTTTACTTTTTCCAGCGTGACCAGGTTTTGAGGCGTTTACGTGACAGGTAACGTTGCAAGGTGGGCAAGAACTGTCGCCTCGGCAGCTGCCGGAGTGCTGTGGCTGTCTTCGGCAGCGGCCGGGGTGGCTCACGGCGAGTCGCAACTCTACGACAACCTCGGCACACTGCATCATCCGATCAGCACCACGTCGGAGCTGGCGCAACGGTATTTTGACCAGGGATTGCGGTTGGTCTACGCCTTCAATCACGAGGAAGCGATTCATTCGTTCGAGGAGGCAGCCAAAAAGGATCCAACCGCTCCGATGCCTCATTGGGGCATCGCACTTGCCTTGGGACCGAACATCAATGCGGCAATGTCGAAAGAAGATGGCCGCCGGGCGGCCGACGCGATCAAGCAGGCAGCGGCTCGTATGTCGGCGGCCACGCCAGCCGAACGGGCCTATGTCGATGCACTGACGAAACGCTATCTCGGAGCACCTCGTGCTTCCCGCGCCGCCTTGGATAAAGCCTATGCCGATGCGATGCGGGTGGTGTGGAAGGCGTATCCCGATGATGCGGATGCCGGCGTGCTCTTCGCCGAATCGATGATGGTGCTTCGGCCGTGGGACTTTTGGACGGGTGAAGGGGCGCCCAAGCCGGGGACGCAGGAGATTGTGTCCACGCTTGAAGCCGTGATTGGAACGCATCCGAACCATCCCGGGGCCTGTCATTACTACATTCATGCGGTCGAAGCCTCGCGTGAACCGCAGCGTGCACTGGCCTGTGCCGACCGGTTGCCTGGTCTCATGCCCGGCGCGGGCCATCTGGTCCATATGCCGGCGCACATCTACGCCAGGGTCGGCATGTATCACGAATCTTCGGAACGGAATGCCGAAGCGGCGCGTGCCGATGAACGGTATCTGGTGGACGCGCACCTGAGCGGAGACTATGCCGACGGCTACTACAGTCACAACCTGCATTTCTTATGGTCGTCGCTCATGATGGAAGGGCGCAGCGCAGAAGCGGAGAAAGCTGCGACGGCCCTGGGAGCGACGATTACCGAGGACGAGGCTAAAAACAACCGCAGCAAGGAAGCGTATCTGACGACAAAACTGTTCACGTGGATCCGGTTCGGACATTGGAACGACCTGTTGCGTGAACCCCCGCCTCAGAAAGGCCTGCACCTCGTCGAGGGCACCTGGCGATTGGGTCGGGGGATGGCCTTGGTTGCAACCGGGCGATTGCCGGGTGCCGATGGTGAACGGCAAGCACTGCTTACGCTGACGAAGCAATTCCGGCGAAGCAAGAACCAGCAGGACAAGCTGGAGCGGGACCTCTTAAAGATCGCCGAACGGCTCTTGGCCGGCCAGATCGCGGCGCAGCGGCAGCGCCACGACGAAGCCATCAAAGCCTTGAGGGAGGCGACAAAAATCGAAGACTCATTGCAAGGCGCCGAGCCGCCCCACTGGTCGCTTCCCGTCCGTCACTATCTCGGACCGGTGCTGCTGCTCGCCGGTCGCGCTCCGGAAGCCGAGACCGAATACAGGACCGATCTGAAATGGTCTCCCGAGAACGGCTGGGGATTATTCGGCCTGCACCAGAGCCTGAGGGCCCAGCGGAAGGATTCCGAAGCCGCCGAGGTCTCGGGGCGATTCGAGAAGGCCTGGTCCCATGCGGATGTCACACTTGCCGCGTCGCGCTTCTGAGAACGACCGGGCTCTCGTTCCTCTTGGCTTCCCTGCGGTGTTGGACTCTCCGGGTGCGTTTTGACAAACCTGGCCTGGTACGGGCTACAATCCCGCTCCTTAATCACAACACCGGGGGACATGAGGTGCGTTACGTCGTCGGAGTCATGGGGCCGGCCAAGGCAAGAAGAAAAGATGTGGAGAATGCCCGTGCGCTCGGTGAACTCATTGCCAGGCGCGAATGGGTGTTGCTCACAGGCGGTCGCGACGTCGGCGTGATGCATGCGGCAAATCAGGGCGCCAAGAAAGTCCCCCGCAGCTTGACCGTCGGAGTACTGCCGACGACCAGGGACAAGATCTCCAAGTATGTCGACGTCGCCATCATCACCGAAATGGGGAACGCGAGGAACAACGTCTGTGTCCTTTCGAGCCAGGTCATCGTCGCCTGTGGGTTAGGGGGGTCGGGAACCGTCTCGGAAGTGGCCTTGGCGCTCAAGGCGGGGAAGGAAGTCGTATTGCTTGGCGCGACCCCAGTCGAGGAAAAGTTCTTCAAGAATTTGGGCGGCCGACTCATATCCAGCGTGCAGACTCCGGAAGACGCGGTCAACGCCATCCTCAAGCGTTTCGAACGCGGCGACGCCTCCAGTCTTCAAGCTCCTCAGCCTTGGGGAGGCTGTTGAGCCTGTTTTGCCATCCAACAGAAACAAATTTCCGTAGAGATAGCATGGAGCTCAACCAGGTCTGCAGAAGGAGGACACCATGTTGCGCTCGCGTTGGGCCATAGCCTATGGACTGGCGGTCATCGCCATGTTGGCCGGACATCTGGCCGTCGCCGAACAGCCCGCCGCGGGACCGGCCTCGGTCGCGAAGGCCTATTTTGCAGGCGGATGCTTCTGGTGCATGGAAGAAGCCTTCGAGAAGGTCGACGGCGTACTTGAAGTCGTCTCTGGGTACATGGGGGGGACCGTCAAGAATCCCAGTTATGAAGACGTCTCGGCAGGAAAAACCGGGCATGCGGAATCGGTCGAAGTGCGCTATGACCCGGCGAAAGTCAGCTACACGCAGCTATTGGAGGCGTTCTGGAGGAACATCGATCCCGTCACCCCGGATGCCCAGTTTTGCGATCACGGAAACCAATATCGGGCAGCCATTTTCTATCAAGGCGAAGCGGAGAAGCGGGCGGCCGAAGAATCGAGGCAGGCGATTCAACAATCGAAACGATTCTCCACGCCGATCGTCACTCAGCTGACAGCTGCCTCCGATTTCTATCCTGCCGAAGAGTATCATCAGGATTTCTACAAGAAGAACCCCGTACGCTATAAATTCTACAAGTTCACGTGCGGCCGCGCGCAGCGCCTTGAGACCTTGTGGGGGAACTCGTAAGCAGTAGTGCGTCCGCAACTGCCTCAAAAAGGAGGCAGTTGGGACCTCTTTGCACAGTCCTGTGCGGTCCGTCTTACAGTCCAAAACGGACAATTCCGCTTAATTTCGAGTAGTTGGAGAGTAAGGGGTCCGGCATGGATGTTGACCTGTTCATCGGGGATGACCTGGTTCAACAATCCTGTATTTCAGCGAGCGGCTCGCGGGTGCGGCATTGGGTTGGCGGCCCTGCTGCTGGTCGCTCTGGCTCCCACCACGACGATCTCCGATTCCGAAAACCGTCTGTATTACTCAAAACAGGACATTCGGCGGGCCATCAACTTTTATGCGAAGCGCTACCGTCTCGATCCTGCATTGCTTCGTGCGGTGATCAAGGCCGAGTCGGACTTTCGTCAGCACGTCGTTTCCAGAAAGGGAGCGGTCGGACTGATGCAGTTGACGCCCGATACAGCGGCGACCCTGCGCGTGGCCAATGTCTACGATTCAGTCGAGAACATCCGGGGCGGCGCCAAGCAGCTTCGCCATCTTCTCAATCGCTATCAGGGTGATCTTCCGCTTGCGCTGGCGGCTTACAATGCCGGGGTGCATCGCGTAAAGGAAGGGAGGGTGCCCAAAATCAGGGAAACGCGCTTATACGTCAGGAAGGTGCTTCGCTACTACCGCCAACTCCGGCCGGCACCGCGAGTCGTCCGCGAAAAATCCACCGCTCTCTCTCGAAGAGATTCGGGACGCCGCTCAATTTCGATAGCGGCGTCAGGGATCTAGGCTTTCATCTTCATCAGAATCGACCGGAGCCGTTCTCGCTGGGCGGGTCTGATTCCGGTGAACTCCAAACCGAAATATTGGCCATCCACCCAGCGCACGAGGGCATGATCGATGCGTAACGGCCATTGTTGATCCTGAAGGAACACCGACAGTTTCAGGGATAAACCGACCTTCACCTCTGTAAGGGACATGGCCTTGCAGCCGTTGGTGGAGATATCCACGACGGTCGCCTCTCCCTCGAATTCGCCCTCGCCGAAGAAGAAGAGACGCCGACTCATGCTGAGCCTCCGGCCGCGCCGTTCGAACGGCTGGGAATCGTCCGGCTTGGGAGCCAGGTGATTCTGTGTTGCTTTGCTCATCTCAGATCCCTAGCGGTCCTAAATATACCTGGTAAATGCACCAGCTCTTGATCTAAGTGTAGATGATTGAGGTTCAGTTGAATTCCCCAGGAGCGGTACCTCTAAGGGAGTAGACCGCACTGTACCATCTCAATAGAGTAGTACTATAAAATACGTAGGATAAGCAGAGTGGTGCCAAGGGCAACCCTAATCGTCATATGCCGGAGACTGAGACGCTGGGATCACCGAATCGCTTGACGGGCTTGGGAAGGCTCTGCGACAAGGGATGCAACGAGGAATTCGATGGGCTCGTACCGGATCAATCAGCGGATGGCCGAGCTCGGCCACTCGGAAATTCGCGCCATGACCCAGGCGTGCGTAGCGACTGGGGGACTCAACATGGCCCAGGGGGTGTGCGACACGCCTGCACCCCCCATCGTGCTTAAGGCTGCAGCGGAAGCGATGGCGCGCGGCAAGAATACGTATTCCCGATTTGATGGCTTGCCGGAGTTGCGGTCGGCCTTGGCGGTCAAACTGTCTCGAGACAACGACATTGATGCCGATCCCGAGACCGACATCACGGTGAGCGCGGGGGCCACGGGAGCGTTTCATGCGGCTTGTCTGGCGCTCCTGAACCCGGGTGATGAAGTTCTCCTGTTCGAGCCCTTTTATCAATACCATGTCAGCGCGCTGCTCGCCGTCGAAGCGGTCCCGGTGATCGTGACTCTGCTGCCTCCTGACTGGACCCTCGCTCCAGAAGCCATCGAGCGCGCCATTACACCTCGGACAAGGGCCATCATCGTCAACTCGCCAGGAAATCCATCGGGCAAGGTGTTTACAAGAGAGGAACTCGAGGCGATTGCGCACATCGCCGTCAACAGGGACTTGCTGATCGTGACGGATGAGATCTATGAGTATTTTCTGTACGACGGCCGCCGGCATGTGAGCATGGCGTCTTTGCCCGGCATGGGGGAGCGGACGATTACGATCGGCGGCTATTCGAAGACCTTCAGCATTACCGGTTGGCGGATCGGGTACAGCGTGGCTTCACCGCGGTGGTCCCAGGCCATCGGCGCGATGAACGATCTCCTGTACGTGTGCGCCCCGACGCCTTTGCAAGCCGGTGTCGCTGCCGGCATCCAAGAGTTAGGGGAGGATTTCTATCACCAGCTGGCGAAGGAATTTCAGCACAAACGCGACCGCATCTGCGCCGCATTGGTTCAGGCCGGCCTGCCGCCTGCTCTGCCTCAGGGGGCCTACTACGTCTTGGCTGATGCAACGAGGCTGCCCGGTACAACTGGAAAAGACCGCGCCATGCATCTGCTTCAAACCGCCGGTGTGGCTGGGGTTCCCGGAGAGGCGTTTTTTTCCGGTCCTGAAGGATCGCGGTATATCCGGTTCAGTTATGCGAAGACCGATGCGGATCTCGATGAAGCCTGCCGACGACTCGCTCGCCTTGCGTGAACAAGGGCTCTCATAACTTGTCCGCATCACACTCCCGTGATATGAAATGGGGTATGCACCACTCGAAGTGGCACTTTGTGCTGTCGGCCCTCGTGCTCAGCTCGGCTGCGGCGTGCACTACTCCTCCGACTCATGAGACGATAGGACCACCCCCCATCATGCCCTCTGGCGTCCAGGAAGACCGCCGGGTTTTGGCCGGCGAATGGGACTACGAAGAAGGAGCGGTCGTCACATTGATCCTCGACGAGCAGGGAAACGGCACCTATCCCTGGAAGGGCGGCCGGTTCGAAACCCATTCGCTTTCCGATCACACCTGGCATGGTCGATGGGTTCAGCAGGAGAACGACCGCGAGGGGGGCTTTACCGTCCAGTTGTCCCCTGATTTCTCGGATGGGGAAGGCCGTTGGTGGTATACCCGAATCGCGGATGATCTGGCGCCGACCCAAAAAGGCGGGACCTTTCATCTGACGAAGAAATCATCCGGAGCGAGCGAGACCGCTGCCGCCCCCTGATGCAAGAACGCAAGCACGTCAGATTTGCAGTGCAGCGGCCCGTCGCCTTCCGGGGGGATTTTGTGTCCGGAAGCGGCACCATCCTCAACATCTCCCGACAGGGCTGCGCGATCACGTCAGACACCCTTGCGGAAGCCGGGGGGTATCTTCAACTCCAAGTGCAGCTTCTCGAAGAGGAAGATCCGGTACAAGTCGATCTGGCCGCCGTGCGCTGGTGCGGCGCCAGGCGGTTTGGCGTGGAGTTCATCAAGATGCCTCAGGAGGTCGGGGAACGGCTCAAACAGTTCGTGCAGCTCCTGGAATCGGAAGGATGAAACGGCCGGTAGAGGTTATTTCATGGCGACGGCACGCACTTGGTCGAACGTCGTGTGCCCGCCGAGGACTTTCAGTATCCCGTCCTGCAGCAGTGTGATCATCCCTTCCTTTTTCGCCACGCTAATCATGTCCGCCATCTTTGCGCGGTTTTGAATCAGACTTTTCATATCCTCGGACCCGCGCAGGAGCTCGTGCAGCGCGACCCGTCCCTTGTATCCGGTCTGACGGCAGTCAGCGCATCCGCGCCCACGATAGAGGGTGAACCCTTGGCCGTAGGCCGGAAGTTCCATGACCTCCCACGACGCCGGACCGAATTCGCGGAACAGCTTGTCGTACTCCTGGGCAGAGGCATGATACGGCTCTTTGCAATGCGTGCACAGGCGTTTGCAGAGACGCTTTGCCAGGACACCTTGCATGGCGTCGGCAAAATTGAACGGATCGCATCCCAGGTCCAGCAGACGGATCACCGTTTCGACGGCGCTGTTGGTATGCAGCGTGCTCAGGACGAGATGGCCCGTCAGCGAGGCTTCAACCGCGACATCGGCGGTTTCTTTGTCCCGCATTTCGCCGATCATGATGACATCAGGGTCCGCACGGAGGAACGACCGCATCGCTGCGGCAAAGGTGAAGCCGATTTTGGGTACCACCTGAACCTGTCTGAGTCCTTCCTGCGTGATCTCGATCGGATCCTCGGCTGTCCAGATCTTTCTGGCATCTGTGTTGAGGTGACGTAGCACTGCATGAAGTGTCGTCGTTTTGCCCGATCCCGTCGGACCGACGCACAGTATAATGCCATGCGGCATTTCAATGGTTTCCAGCAGCGCCGTCAGGGTCGGCTGTGCAAACTCCATTGACTCGAGCGCCATGGGCTCTTTGGCCGTGAGAAGCCGCATTACGATATCTTCGTTGTTGCCGGCGGTCGGCAGCGTAGCCACACGGACTTCGATCTCTTTGTCGCGATTCAGCTTGAACCGCAGCTTGCCGTCCTGCGGCTTTCTCCGCTCGGCGATGTCGAGGCTCGACATGATCTTGATGCGGGACACCAGAGCTCGACGATAAGCGGCGGGGATCCTCATGTAGGTCGAGCACGTCCCGTCGATACGGAACCGGATCGCCGTTTCCTTACGATCGGAGTACGGTTCGACGTGGATGTCGGAGGCCTCCTGTCGGTAGGCCTCGGCAATGATCTGGTTGGCTAACCGCACGATGGCCGAGTCGTTTTCGTCGAGCTCGCCCGTGTCGGTCTCGGCGGCTGCTTCCAATCTCGCATCATGGACCAGTTCGCCCAGGGTATCCTCGATCGACCCGCTATCCGTCATCCCGAGCGTCGATTGCAGGAAACGCTTGATGTCGCACTTCAGGCTTACGGCATATCGGATCGTTGTGGCGGGAAACGCGCGCTGAATATCGTGTCCCCTAACAATGTCGTGGGGGTCGTCGATCAGCACGTCGAGCACGCTGTCGTGCATCTTCATGGGCAGCCAGGAATGTTTCCAGAGATAGTCGTGGCTCAAGTCTTTGGTCAGTTGAGCATCGACGAGGGTTTTTTCATTAAAGGGAACGTA
>Ga0070686_100000597_pt1 | contig 21352 bp, 21 predicted proteins | sample KBSS23LmetaG_FD_65654 | JGI IMG/M metagenome (GOLD analysis project Ga0070686, IMG submission 65654) | Switchgrass rhizosphere microbial communities from Kellogg Biological Station, Michigan, USA - KBS S2-3L metaG | ecosystem: Host-associated > Plants > Roots > Rhizosphere ... | reverse complement strand
GGCGAAGGTGAGGCCGAGATCGACCATCACCCATTTGCCCTCGCAGCCGTAGAGATTGACGTTCATGCCGATCTCGCCCGAGCCGCCGAGCGCGAGGAAGAGGAGCTCCTTGCCGGGTTTCATGCGCCCGCCCTATCGTCATTCCAGCGAAAGCTGGAATCCCAATTTTCTTTTGCGGCCTCGCGAAGGGAAAAGAGATTCCAGCCTTCGCTGGAATGACGCGCCTGGCTCAGGATTTCCCGCTCCGCGCATAAAGCATCGCCAGCCCGCGGATGGTGAGGTCGCCCTCGATCGCGTCGAACGCGTCGGTATGGGCGTGGAACAGGGTGGCGAGACCCCCGGTGGCGACGACCTTGACCGGGCGGCCGATCTCCGCCTTCAGCCGCGCCACCAGCCCCTCGATCATCGCGACATAGCCCCAATAGATGCCGATCTGCATCTGCTCCTCTGTGGTGCGCCCGATCACGGACTTGCTCTCCGGCGCCTCGATCGCGATGCGCGGCAGCTTGGCGGCGGCGCTGACCAGGGCATCGAGCGAGAGGTTAATGCCTGGCGCGATGATCCCGCCTTTATAGGCGCCGCTATAATCGACCACGTCGAAGGTGGCGGCGGTGCCGAAGTCGACGACGATCAGATCGCCTTCGTAAAGCGCATGGGCGGCGATTGCGTTGAGCACGCGGTCGGCGCCGACGGTTCTGGGATCGGCGACGTCGAGCGCGATCCCCCAGGGCACATTCCCCTCCCCCGCCACCAGCGGCTCCGCGCCGAAATATTTGGAGGCGAGCACCTGGAGATTGTGCAATGCGCGCGGGACCACCGTACCGATGATGACCGCGCTGACGTCGGCCTTGGTATAGCCTTCGAGCGCGAGCAATTGATGGAGCCAGACCGCATATTGATCGGCCGTGCGCCGCGCGTCCGTCGCGATCCGCCAGCGCGCGCGGATCGTCCCATCCTCGACGAGCGCGAAGACGAGGTTGGTATTGCCGGCATCTATGGCGAGCAGCATGGGGGCTTCCTAGCGATCCGTGCGGCAATTGGCGAGGCGCGACCGGCTACCGCGACGTCGGGCGCGCGGGAGCCTCGGAGGCAAAATCGAATATAATCGCTGGGGAATGCGACATGGCGCGCCACTGCTCGCGCCGTGTGGCCCTGCCGTCCCGATTCCTATCCGCGCATGCGAAGTGCGCGAGGGGTTCCCGTACAAGCTCTCTCAGGTCAAGATATCCGTCACCGTTGCGATCTTGCCCGGCGTAGAAAGCCAGCATCGAAGCGCGCAGCTGCGCATAATTTTCCGGGGCAGGCGTTTCCCGCGGCCGCTCGGGAAAGGCAACCGACACCATCGCAGTCCATTCCGCGCGGCTAAGTCTGCCGTCGCCATCATGATCGTTGGCCGTCAGGACGAGTCGATAGCCGGCAATAATCCCAGCTCGAGTGTCCGCAGTCGGCATCCGCTCGGGGCCAATCGAGGCGAGAAGGAGCCAGCCGGCGAGGATAGGCGACATGACGCAATTCTAGCCGTGTGCTCGAGGCTTAGCGAGGAGCTTGATCGCCTGGATGGTAGCTGCGCTCGACATGGCCCCGGAGATCCGCGTCGTAGAAATAGACCGGCCGCAGATCGCCGCTCGCATAACGCTCGGCCTCATCGTTGAAATGGCGGTTGCCGGGATGGCCGCTTTCGCCGCCGGCGGTGACCGCCCAGGCGCGGACGCGGGGGCCGAACTCGACGACCGCGACGAAGCTGTTGCCGCTGGTCCCGTACCAGCGGCGCGTGCCGGGATAAGCGCGCGCGGCGAAGGAGGCGAGCGAGCCCCAGCGCGCCTGGGCGAAGGGGACGGGGATGCTCGGCCCGTCGTCGTGGAAGACTTGGTTGGTGATCGCGTCGTCGAGCCGCTGGAAGCGGTTGACCTCGCCCCAGGCTATCCGCCAGCCGCCCCATTCGCGCTGAAGCCGGATCACCGCGCGGTCGAAGCTGTCGATCTTGTCGGCAGGGCTGAGCGCCGCCATCGCGTCCCACATATTGCCATGCGACGCGCGCCGGCGGCCGGCCAGCGTCCAGAGCTCCTCGGCCCAGAAGGCGGCCAGGGTGGTCGGCTCCGAATCGGCGGACCAGCGCGAATCCCAGTCGCGCAGCAGGCGGAGCGGACCTTCGAGCCGGGCGCGGCGCGGATCGCTCGCGGGCAACGCGCTCCAGGCTTCCGCCAGGCTCGGCACGATTCGCGGGAAGAAGGGCATCCAGGGATCATAGGCAATGCGGCGCAAGGCGTCCGGCGTCAGTGCCCGCGCGGCGTCGAGCAGGGTCGTCGCATGATCGCCGCGCGGATTGGGACCGGCCTCGTCCATGTAGCGCGGGAAGGCGGCCTGGCTGGGGCTGTCGGCGCCGGCCGCGCGCCAGGGCGCGTCATTGCTGTTGTAGAGCCAGTGCGTGCGCGGGTCGCGGACCTGCGGCAAGGCCGCGAGCGGAGTGAGCCCGTTCCAGTCGGTGGCCGGATCGCTCCCATCCACCGGGTCGCGATAGTCGAAGCGGTCGCTCCGGACCGGCACGAATTGCGGATGGAGATACGCAATATGGCCGTCGGCGTCGGCATAGATGGTGTCGTTGGACGAATTGGCCTGGAGCGACGCCGCCCGCAGGTAGGACTCGAGGTCGCGGGCCTTGGTGCGCAGCCAGCTCTGCTCGAGCGCGGCGACCGGGCGGTTCATCAAAGCCATCGCGATCCAGCGTTCGCCCTCGGCGCGCACGATCGGGCCGTGATGGGTCGCATAGGTCGTGAAGCGGCGCTGCTCGAGACGGCCGTCGCTCCGGCGAACGCCGAGAATGATCGGGACGATGCGCACCGGGCGCAGCGCGCGGCCGTAAAGGTAGAAGAGGCGATTGCCGCGGTGGACGATCGTCTCGGCGAACTCGTCGACCGAATCGACGCCGCTCGACGTGTGCATCCAGCCGGCGCGCTCGTTGAACCCCTGGTAGATGAAGAACTGGCCCCAGGTGGAGGCGCCATAGGCATGGAGCCCCTCCCCGCTCTCCATGCCGAGCTCGGAGCGGAAGAAGAAGCTGGTGTGCGGGTTGATCAGCAGCAAGGCATGGCCGTCGCGAGTCAGGGCCGGCGCGATGGCGATGCCGTTCGAGCCGCCCGGCTCGGGCTCGCCGGCCCAAGCGATGCGCGGTGCCGCCTGCCCGCTATAGAAAGCGGCGAGACGGCCGAGGTCCGCCCGCTCGATGTCGCCGCCGATGCTGCCCTCGGTGAAGGACAAGGCCATCCACGGCTCGAAATGCCTGAGGACGCGCGGATGCACGTCGGGATGGGTGGCGAGATAATGGTTGAGGCCGGCGGCCCAGGCATCCATCAGCGCGCGCAGCCAGGCCGGGCTGCTCCGATAGTCGGCTTGGAGCCGGACCGGGTCGATCCAGAGCCGCTGGCGCAGATCCTGCCAGATCGCGCGTTCGCCTTCGGCCTCGGCGGTGCGGCCGAGCGCGGTCAGCAGATTTGCCTCGACCCGCGAGAAATCGTCCTCGGCCTGCGCGTAGATCGCGCCGAACACCGCATCGGCGTCGCTCTGCCCCCGGACATGGGCGATCCCCCAATCGTCGCGGGTGATCGTGACGCGCGCGGCATAAGCGCTGCCCGGCGCCTGGGCGGGCGCCGAAACGGGCGCGAGGGCCGCCAAGGCCGGAAGGGTAAGCCGCAGCCAGACGTTCATCGCCCGCGCCCTCCCGGCGGCGGCATGCGATGCGAACAGGTCCAGCCTCGCGGCGGGCATTCACGCGCGCACCTGTGCTGGACGTCGGCCCAGCAATAACCGCCGCAATGGCCGATGATCGCGCCGTCGCGCCGCCGGAAATAATAAGCGGGGCGATCGACCGCGGCGCCCATGTCGACGAAGCCGATGCCGCCGCAATAATAAGCCGTCCCGCGCGCGACCCGGCCGATCTCGGTGCCCGCGGGGGGCAATGGCCCAGCGACCGGATCGTGCCGCGCGCCCGCAGCAAGGCCGCCACCGGCGGTGAGCAGCAAGGCAAGGAGGAAGACCGGGCTCTTCATAGCAGGAACACGTCCCCGGCATGAATGACCCGTAGCGCGCCGTCGGGCAAGCGCAGACGGAGCGCGCCAGTTTCGTCGAGCCCTTCGAAGGTGCCGCGCGCGTCCGTGCTGACGAGCTGCGTGCCGACCGGATGGGCGGCCGCCAACCAGGCCGAGCGGACCGGCGCCAGCCCCTCCGTGCGCCAGCGGGTGAGCCAGGCTTCGAACTCCGCGGCGAGGCGCTTGAGGAACGCTCCGGGCTCGACGGCCGGCGCCAGGCTGATCGCGGGCCGGTCGAGCTCCTGGGATGATGGGCGAGATTGACCCCGAAGCCGACGATCACGGCGTCGCTTTGGCGTTCGAGCAATATCCCCGCGAGCTTGGCGCCGCCGACGAGCAGATCGTTGGGCCATTTGATCCGCGCTTGCGGGGCGTGGCGCTCGATCGCCGCATGGAGCGCCACCGCGGCGACCAGCGCCAAAGTCGGCGCGGGCGGATCGCCCGGCTGGAGACGGACCAGGGTCGAGGCGTGGAGATTGCCCGGCGGCGATTGCCACGGTCGCCCCTGCCGTCCCTTGCCGCCGGTCTGCCGCTCGGCGCGCAGCCAGAGGCCTTCCGGCGCGCCCTCTCGCGCCAAGGCGGCGAGGTCGTCATTGGTGGAGCCGGTTTCGGGGATCGTGCTTATCTCGGCCACGCCCGCCGATCCCGTCAGAAGGGGTGGAAGAGCGACCAGGCGGCGGTCTGGGTGGCCGCGTCGAGCGAGCCCCAGGCGAGATAGCCGAGCGGCGAGACGAACAGGGCCGAAAGGAGGATGAGGCCGGTACCGACCGGCTCCCTGGTCGCGGCGAAGGCCGGGGCGGGCTCGTCGAAATACATCAGCTTCACGATCATGATGTAATAATAAGCGCCGATCACCGAGGTCGCGATCGCGACCGCGGCGAGCCAGGTCAGGTTCGCCTCGACCGCGGCGGTGAACACCATGAACTTGGGGACGAAGCCGAACAGAGGCGGGATGCCGGCGAGGCTGAACATGAACATCGCCATGGCGAGCGCGAGCAGGGGCCGGGTGCGCGACAGGCCGGCGAGGCTGGCGATCGTCTCGACCGGCTGGTCGTTCGCATCGCGCATCCTGAGCACGACCAGGAAAGCGCCGAGCGTCATCACCACATAGACGCTCATGTAGAACAGGACCGAGGCGACGCCCGCCTGGCCGGCCGCGGCGAGGCCGACCAGGGCGAAGCCGACATTGTTGATCGAGCTGTAGGCGAGCAGACGCTTGATGTTCTTCTGCCCGATCGCGGCGACGCCGCCGAGCACGGTCGAGGCCAAAGCCGCGAAGATCACGATCTGCCGCCAGGCTTCGGTGGCCGGCCCGAGCGCGTCGACCGAGACCCGGGCGAGCAGGGCCATCGCCGCGACCTTGGGCGCCGAGGCGAAGAAGGCGGTGACCGGCGTCGGTGCGCCTTCGTAGACGTCGGGGGTCCACATGTGGAACGGTACCGCGCTGACCTTGAAGGCGAGGCCGGCGAGCACGAAGACGATGCCGAACAATTCGCCGGTCGAGACTCCGTCGCCGAGCGCTGCGGAGATGCCGCCGAACTGGGTCGTGCCGGAAAAGCCGTAGAGCAGGGAGATGCCGTAAAGCAGGATGCCCGAGGCCAGCGCTCCCAGCACGAAATATTTGAGGCCCGCCTCGGCCGAGCGCGCGTCGCTGCGCTGGAAGCTGGCGAGGACGTAGGCGGACAGGCTCTGCAGCTCGAGCCCGACATAGAGAGTGATGAGGTCGCTCGCCGAGACCATCATCCCCATGCCGACGGCCGCGAACAGGATCAGCACCGGATATTCGGCGCGGTAATCGCGGTCGCGCCCGAACCAGCCCATCGCCGCGACCAGCGAGACCGCGGCGGCACCGTAGATCACGATCTTGGAGAAGGCGGCGAAGGCGTCGGCGGCGAACAGGCCGAAAAAGGCGCTGCCCCCCGCGCCCGCCGGACCGAAGCCGAGTCCCGGCAGCAGGAAGGCGGCGACGGCGAGGAGCAGGATCGAGAGCCAGGTCAGCAGGGCGGCCGAACGGTCGCCGGCCCAGGCTGCGGCCAGCATCAGCAGCAGCGCGCCGGTGCTCAGCACCTCTTCGGGGAGGACGAGGATGAAATCCTGGAGCATCAGTGATGCGCCTCCGCTCCGTGCGCCGGCGCCACCGGGGCGGGCGTTCCGGCGGTCGGCTGCGCATCGCCCTGCGGCGCGGCGCGCTCGATCCGGGCGAGCAGCAGGCCGACGTCGGCGCGCATCGGGGCGAGGAAGCTTTCGGGATAGACGCCCATCCAGAGCACCGCCGCGGCGATCGGCGCGAGGATGGCCAGCTCGCGTCCGCTCAAATCCAGCATCGCCGCCGCATCGGGCGTGCGCGCCGCGCCGAACGCGATCCGCCAATAGAGGTAGAGCATGTAGGCGGCGCCGAGGATGATCCCCGTGGTCGCGACCGCGGCGACCCAGGAGTTGATCGCATAGGCCCCGACCAGGCTCAGAAACTCGCCGACGAAGCCCGACGTGCCGGGCAGGCCGACCGAGGCCATGGTGAAGACCATGAACAGCAAAGCGTAATAGGGCATGTTGTTGGAGAGGCCGCCATAGACGGCGATCTCGCGGCTGTGCAGCCGGTCGTAGACCACGCCGACGCACAGGAAGAGCGCGCCCGAGACCAGGCCGTGGCTCAGCATGACGACGAGCCCGCCCTCGATCCCCTGCCGGTTGAAGGCGAACAGGCCGATGGTGACGAAGGCCATGTGCGCGACCGAGGAATAAGCGATCAGCTTCTTCATGTCCTGCTGCACGAGCGCGACCAAAGAGGTGTAGACGACTGCGATCATGGAAAGCGCGAAGATGATCCAGATGAGCTGGGCCGAGGCCTCGGGGAACATCGGCAGCGAGAAGCGGACGAAGCCGTAGCCGCCCATCTTCAGGAGCACGCCCGCCAGGATCACGGAGCCCGCGGTCGGCGCCTGGACGTGCGCGTCCGGAAGCCAGGTGTGGACCGGCCACATCGGCATCTTGACCGCGAAGCTCGCGAAGAAGGCGAGCCAGAGCCAGGTCTGCGCCTCGGGCGGGAAATCGGTCGCCATCAGGTCCGGGATGAAGGTCGTGTGCGCGAAATTGACCATCCACAGCATCGCGACCAGCATCAGCACCGAGCCGAGCAGGGTGTAGAGGAAGAATTTATAGGCCGCGTAGATGCGGTCCTTGCCGCCCCAGATGCCGATGATCAGGTACATCGGGATCAGGCCGGCCTCGAAGAAGATGTAGAAGAGGTAAAGGTCCTGCGCGCAGAACACGCCGAGCATCAGCGTCTCCATGAGCAGGAAATTGGCCATGAACTCGGGCACGCGCTTCTCGATCGCGGTCCAGGAGGCGGCGATGCAGATCGGCATCAGGAAGGCGGTGAGGACGATCAGCATCAGCGCGATGCCGTCGATGCCGAGCGCCCAGGCGAAGCGGCCGAAGACCGGCTGATATTCGGTGAACTGCCATTGCGGCCCGCCGACGCGATAGGCGGCCCAGAGACCGATGCAGAGCAGCAGGGTCGCGAGGGTCGTGACGAGCGCGATCCAGCGCGCGCCGCGCGGCCCGGTCAGCAGGCAGGCGAGCGCGCCCAGCAAGGGCAGAGCGAGGATCGCGGAGAGGATCGGGAAGCCCTGCATCATCGCGCCAGGGCCCAGGTCATCGCCGCGGCGACGCCGAGCAGCATCACCAGGGCATAAGTGTAGAGATAGCCGGTCTGGATGCGCGCGGTGACCCGGGTGCCGGCGACGATCGCGGCGGCGGCGCCGTCGGGCCCGAACCGGTCGATCGTCCCCTCGTCGCCTTTCTTCCAGAGCAGGCGGCCGAGCCACATCGACGGGCGGACGAAAACCACGTCGTAAAGCTCGTCGAAATACCATTTGTTGAGCAGGAAGCGGTAGAGCGCGCCGAACTGATCGACGAAGGCGGCCGGGAAGGCCGTGTTGCGGATATAGGCGTAGAAGGCGATGGCGAAGCCGGTCAGCATCGCCGCGCTGGCCGAGAGCTTCACCCAGAGCGGGACCAGATGCATGGCGTGCATCAGATGCGCGTCGAAGGCCACGCTGCCCGCCCAGAATTGCTCACCCTGTTCGGCATCGATGAACGCGCCGTGGAAGACGAAGCCGGCGGCGACCGCGCCGAGCGAGAGCAGGGCAAGCGGAACCAGCATCGTCCACGGGCTTTCGTGCGGATGATAGCCGCCGGTGCCGGCCGGAATCTCCTGCGCGCCCGCTTCGTGAACATGGGTGTCGTGGCCGGCATCCTCGGCGTCGGGATGGTCCGCATGATCGCCGTGGAGGACGTGCTGGACATGCTCGGACGCGGCCCAGCGCGGCTTGCCGTAGAAGGTCAGGAAGACGAGGCGCCAGGAATAGAAGCTGGTCAGCAAAGCGGCGAGCACGCCGATGAACCAGGCGAGGCCGCCATAGGCGCTGGAGCTCGCATAGGCGCTCTCGATGATCGCGTCCTTGGAGAAGAAGCCGGCAAAGCCGAGGCTCGGCAGGCCGGCGACCTGGATGATGCCGACGCCGGTGATGGCGAGCGTGCCGATCAGCATCGCCCAGAAGGTGAGCGGGATCTCCTTCCGGAGCGCGCCGTAATAGCGCATGTCCTGCTCGTGGTGCATGGCGTGGATCACGCTGCCCGCACCGAGGAAGAGCAAAGCCTTGAAGAAGGCATGGGTGAAGAGGTGGAACATCGCCGCGCCATAGGCGCCGACGCCCGCGGCGAAGAACATGTAGCCGAGCTGCGAGCAGGTCGAATAGGCGACCACCCGCTTGATGTCGTTCTGGACCGTGCCGACCGTGGCCGCGAAGATGGCGGTGGCCGCGCCGGTGATGGTGACGACGGCGGTCGCGGTCGGGCTGGTCTCGAACATCGGCGAGAGGCGGCAGACCATGAACACGCCGGCGGTGACCATGGTCGCGGCGTGGATCAGGGCCGAGACCGGGGTCGGGCCCTCCATCGCGTCGGGCAGCCAGGTGTGGAGGCCGAGCTGCGCCGATTTGCCGCAGGCGCCGATGAAGAGGAGGATGCAGAGCAGGGTCATCGTGTCGACGCGGCTGCCGAGGAAGCCGATCGTCGATCCCGCCATGTGCGGCGCGGCGGCGAGGATCGTGGGGATCGAGACGGTGCCGAAGACGAGGAAGGTGCCGAAGATGCCAACCGAGAAGCCGAAATCGCCGATCCGGTTGACGATGAACGCCTTCAGCGCCGCGGCGTTCGCGGACGGCTTGTGGTACCAGAAGCCGATCAGCAGATAGGAGGCGAGGCCGACGCCCTCCCAGCCGAAGAACATCTGGACGAGATTGTCCGCGGTCACCAGCATCAGCATCGCGAAGGTGAACAGGCTGAGATAGGCGAAGAAGCGCGGCTGGCTGTCGTCCTCCGCCATATAGCCCCAGCTGTAGAGGTGGACGAGCGCGGAGACGGTGGTCACCACCACCAGCATCACCGCGGTCAGGGCGTCGACGCGCAGCGCCCAGTCGACGTGCATTTCGCCCGACTGGATCCAGCTCATCACCGGATGGAGCTGCGAGGCCTCGGTGCCCCCTAGGAAGCCGAGGAAGATCGGCCAGGAGAGGAACATCGAGACGAACAGGGCGCCCGTGGTGATCAGCTTGGCGGCGAGATTGCCGAGCATGCGGTTGCCCAGCCCCGCGACGATCGCGGCCAGCAGGGGCAGGAAGACGATCGCCTGGACGTTCACGACCACGCCACCGTCATTCCGGCGAAAGCCGGAATCTCACTGCCTTGGGCACGGCCTGAGAGAAGAAGGGAGATTCCAGCTTTCGCTGGAATGACGGGAAGGAACAGCCTCATCCCGCTCACCCCTTCATCTGGTTGATGTCGTCGACCGCGATCGAGCCGCGTCCGCGATAATAGATGACGAGGATGGCGAGGCCGATCGCGGCCTCGGCGGCGGCGACGGTCAGCACGAACATGGCGAAGACCTGGCCGGTCATGTCGCCGAGGAAGACCGAGAAGGCGACGAGGTTGATGTTCACCGCGAGCAGGATCAGCTCGATCGCCATCAGGATGACGATGACGTTCTTGCGGTTGAGGAAGATGCCGAGCACGCCGAGCACGAACAGGATCGCGCCGACGGCGAGGTAGTGACCCAGGCCGATCATGACGCCCCCCACAGGGCGTCACCCTGAACGTGATTCAGGGTCCATGAACACCCGCATCGAAAATATTGAACAGGCCGTGTTCCTGGATCCCGGATCAGGTCCGGGATAACGCAAAGGGGGACGATCACAGCTCCACCCCCTGCCCCACGCCGGGCTGCATGTTGACGACGGCGTCGCGCGGCCGGCGCTGGACCTGGCGGGAGACGTTCTGCGGCCGCACGTCGGAGCGCTTGCGCCGGGTCAGCACGATCGCGCCGACCATGGCGACGAGCAGGACGATGCCCGCCGCCTCGAAGATGAACAGATAATGGGAATAAAGGAGCCGGCCGAGCGCGACGATGTTGGAGGGCGCCGCCGCAGCCGGGGCGGGGCGCCCGCCCAGCGTGATCCCCCCGGCATTCCATGCGATCACGCCGAAGAAGATTTCGGCGAGGATCGCGCCGGCGAGCCCGAAGCCGAACGGCCAATAGCGCGCGATGCCGGCGCGCAGCGCGGCGAAGTCGACGTCCAGCATCATCACCACGAACAGGAATAGGACGGCGACCGCGCCGACGTAGACGATGACCAAAAGGAAGGCGAGGAACTCGGCCCCGATCAGCAGGAACAGGCCAGCCGCGTTGAAGAAGGCCAGGATCAGCCAGAGCACCGAGTGGACCGGGTTGCGCGACGCGATCGTCATCACGCCGGAGGCGATGACCAAAGCGGCGAACAGGTAGAAGACGAAGACCTGGATCACGCGGCGGCGCCTACCGGTAGGGTGCGTCGGCGGCAAGATTCGCGGCCAGAGCGCGCTCCCACCGGTCGCCATTGTCGAGCAGCTTCGCCTTGTCGTAGAGCAATTCCTCCCTCGTCTCGGTCGAGAAATCCATGTTCGGCCCCTCGACGATCGCATCGACGGGGCAGGCCTCCTGGCAGAGACCGCAATAGATGCACTTGGTCATGTCGATGTCGTAGCGGGTGGTGCGGCGGCTGCCGTCCGCGCGTGGCTCGGCCTCGATGGTGATGGCGAGCGCCGGGCAGATCGCCTCGCACAATTTGCAGGCGATGCAACGCTCCTCGCCGTTCGGATAGCGACGCAAAGCATGCTCGCCGCGGAAGCGGGGCGAGATCGGGTTCTTCTCGTAAGGGTAGTTGATCGTCGCCTTGGGCTTGAAGAAATAGCGCAGGGTCAAGGCGTGCGCCTTGACGATCTCCCAGAGGGTGAAGGTCTTGATGTAGTGGGCGATGCTCATGGCTGGCGTCCCGTCTGCCGATCCGCGCTTTGTCCCACAGCGCAGTAGCCGGCACCCAAGATACCGGCACCGCCTGACGTAGAGCGGACCTCGATCCAACTCTCAATGAGATTAGACTGGGCGCGGAGTTTGTACTGGAGCTGGGCCGGTGCCGTATCGGTACGCCCGCCACCCGCCGCGGCAAACACGTCTAGGAAACCACCGGGCGGGCCGGAGGCGGGCTGTAACATGGCCGCAAGCATAGCGCCGCGAAGCGTAAAGGGACTCGTCGGCCAGCGCTGGCCCGCGATCGGCGTGACGGCGAGCTGAATTCCCGCCTCGTCGAAGGTGGCCAAGAGGGTAAAGCGCAACTCGCTGAGATCCCTGAGAACAACGGTGCATTCGCTTGGCACGCGCCCCTCGCGGAGTGGCACTGGACGGGGCCGCACTGTCTCGGCCGAGACCTCTGGCGCTTCGGGCAGGAAGGGGATTTCACTTGGCGCCTCGGACGACGCGTGGCAGGAACCCTTGGCAAGCTGGACGCTCAGCGCTGGAAGGCCGCGGTCTATCTCAAGTTCGGAATTGGCGGCTAGTGGCCCGCTCCCCGGATCAAACTCGAGTGCGAGACGATAAGGGGTGCCGCCACTGACGAAACGATAGCTGTTGTCGCCTGGGGTGCTTGCCGCTGTCACTGGCCCCGTCCAATGAGACTCGCCCGCCCACCGGATTGCGAACCTGCGGCGCCCTCCAATCGTCGCCGCGGCGATCGTGAAGCGCGCCCTTCCCTCCCGACCGATCAGCGAACATGTCAGCGCGAACTGGGTCGGCAAAGTTGGGGTGGCTGCCGCAGGCTGCGCTAGGGCTAGCAGAAGCGCTACCATGGCAGCATCCCCTGCCTGAGCGCCATCAGATAGCCCGACACCAGGAACACCCAGGTCAGGGAGATGGGCAGGAAAATCTTCCAGCCCAGCCGCATGAGCTGGTCGTAGCGGTAGCGCGGGACGGTCGCCTTCACCCAGGAGAAGACGAAGAAGAAGAACAGGATCTTGGCGAAGAACCAGAAGATTCCCGGGATCCAGTAGAGCGGCGCCCAGTCGAGAGGCGGCAGCCAGCCGCCCCAGAACAGCACGGCGTTCATGCCGCACATCAGCAGCACGTTGCCATATTCGCCGAGCCAGAACAAAGCGAAGCTCATCGAGCTGTACTCGGTCTGGTAGCCGGCGACGAGCTCGCTCTCGGCCTCGGTGAGGTCGAAGGGGGCGCGCGCGGTCTCCGCCATGGCCGAGATCAGGAAGATCACCGCGAGCGGGAACAACAGGGGGTTGAAGCCGAAGCCGCTGATCAGGCCGAAGATGTGGCCGCGCTGCGCCTCCACGATCGCCGAGAGGTTGAACGAGCCCGCCCAGAGCACCACCGGGATCAGCACGAAGCCGATCGAGACTTCATAGGAGACCATCTGAGCTGCGGCCCGCAAGGCGCTGTAAAACGGATATTTCGAATTGGACGCCCAGCCGGCGATGATGATTCCGTAGACGCCGAGCGAGGAGATGGCGAGCAGGTAGAGCAGACCGACATTGATGTTCGCCAGCACCCAGCCGTCGGCGAAGGGGATCACCGCCCAGGCCATCAGCGCCACGGTGAAGGTGATGATCGGCGCGATGATGAACAGGCCGCGATTGGCGCTGGTCGGGATGATGGTTTCCTTGAGGAAGACCTTGAGGCCGTCGGCGAAGCTCTGCAGCAGGCCGAACGGGCCGACCACGTTGGGCCCGCGCCGCAGCGCCATCGCCGCCCAGATCTTGCGGTCGGCATAGATGATCATCGCCACCGCCAGCATCAGCGGCAATGCGATCAGCAGGATGAAGATCAGGGTGGCGAGGAACCAGCCCCAGCCTTCGCCGGCCCAGCCCTGCATCCAGGCGGTCATTCCGCGCCCTCCGCAACGCCTTCGGCCGCCTCGGACCTATGCCAAATCGCCACCAGCAGTTCAGCGATGACGCCGAAGCCAATCAGGAAAAGAGACTGATAGATCGCGTTGGCTACGAGCCGGATATAGGCGAAGCGCATCAAATCCTCGTTGCCGGCCGGCAGGCTGGCCGAGAAACCCACGCTATCCAATTGCATGATCGGCTCGGCCACGTTGAAGACCGCGTAAACGACCGCGAGCGCGTAGAAGAGTCTCGGCGCCTTCAGCAGCCGCGTAGGTAAAGCGGTCACTCAGCCGCCTCCGCGAAGGCTTCGCCGTGGAGGATCTCGGCCGAGCAGCGCTGAAGCGTGGGCGAAGAGCGGGCGATCGGGTTGGTGAGGTAGAAATCGCGGATCGGATAGGTGAGCGCCGTCCCCTTCGGAATCGCCACCGCCTCCAGCTTCGGCGGCGCCCAGGGGAAAGGGATCAGGCCGGGGCTGGCCAGTTCGGGATGGTCGGCGAACAGCCGGCCGCGCAGCTCGGCATGGCTGTCGAAGGGCAAGGGGCGGCCGAGCGCGTCGGAGAGGGCGCGGAAGATCGACCAGTCGGAGCGGGCGTCGCCGGGCGGATCGACCGCTTTCTCGCTATATTGGACGCGGCCCTCGAGATTGACGTGGATGCCGTGCTTCTCGGTGTAAGCGGCGCCGGGCAGGATCAGGTCGGCGGCATGCGCGCCCTTGTCGCCATGATGGCCGACATAGACCTTGAACGCGCCGGCGAAGGGCGACAGGTCGGCCTCGTCCGCGCCGAGCAGGAAGAGCAGCTTCGGCGCCTTCTCCGCGAGCGCCGCCATCCCGCCGGGATGGGCATAGCCGAGGATCAGGCCGCCGGTCCGCGCCGCGGCGGTGTGGAGGACGTTGAAGCCGTTCCAGCCCTCGCGGGCGAGATTGAAGGTCGCGGCGAGCGCAAGCGCCGCCGCCTGCCCGCCCGGCGCCTTGAGCGCGGCACCCCCGACGATCATTGCCGGCCGCTCGGCCGAGCCAAGCGCATCGGCGGCCGCCTTGGGCAGGTCGGCGAGCAAAGCCAGATCGTCGCCGAGCCATTCGACCTTGTAGGTGAGATCGGCCTTGGGCCCGATCGCGAACACCTTCGCGCCGCCCCGCACCGCCTTGCGGATGCGGGTGTTGACGAGACTCGCCTCCCAGCGCGGATTGGTGCCGACGAGGAGGATCATGTCGGCGGTCTCGATCCCCGCGATCGTGCTGTTGAAATTGACCGCGGCGAGGCTGGAGACGTCATAGGCGAGCCCGGTCTGGCGGCCTTCGAGCCAGTCCGAGCCCAAAGAGGCGACCACCGCCTTGGCCGCGTACATGGTCTCGACGTCGACCAAGTCCCCGGCCACCGCCGCGACCTTCCCCTTCGCATTCTTCGCGGCGGCGGCGATCGCGGCGAAGGCCTCGTCCCAAGTCGCCGGCCGAAGCTTACCGCTTTCCCTGATCCAGGGCCGGTCGAGCCGGTTCCTGAGCAGGCCGTCGACCGCGTGGCGGGTCTTGTCGCTCGCCCACTCCTCGTTGACGTCCTCATTGAGGCGGGGAAGCGCGCGCATCACCTCGCGCTGGCGCGCGTCGAGGCGGATGTTGGTGCCGACCGCGTCCATCACGTCGATCGCGGGGATCTTGCGCAGCTCCCAGGGCCGCGCCTCGAAGCTGTAGGGCTTGGAGACCAAAGCGCCGACCGGGCAGAGATCGACGACATTGCCCGAAAGCTCGCTCGCCAGGGCCGTCTCGAGATAGGAGGTGATCTGCATCTCCTCGCCGCGGCCGATCGCGCCGATATCCTCGACTCCGGCGACCTGCTCCATGAAGCGGACGCAGCGCGTGCAGTGGATGCAGCGGGTCATGAAGGTCTTGACGACCGGACCCATGTATTTCTCGCTGACCGCCCGCTTGTTCTCGTCGTAGCGGTTGTGGCCGCGGCCATAGGCCATGGCCTGGTCCTGCAGATCGCATTCGCCGCCCTGGTCGCAGATCGGGCAATCGAGCGGATGGTTGATCAAAAGGAACTCCATCACGCCCTCGCGCGCCTTGCGGACGCCCGGCGTGTTGGTGAAGATCTCCTGATTGTCGGCGGTCGGCAGGGCGCAGCTCGCCTGCGGCTTGGGCGGGCCCGGCTTCACCTCGACCAGGCACATCCGGCAATTGCCGGCGATGGCGAGCCTTTCGTGGTAGCAGAAGCGCGGGATTTCCTTGCCGGCAAGCTCACAGGCCTGGAGCACCGTCGCGCCCTGCGGCACTTCGATCTCGACACCGTCGACCTTGACCATCGGCATAGACAGGAAACCCGAATATCGTCGCGCCCGGGAGGGTCGCAGCCTGCGGTGCCGTTAGACGCTTAACCCCCGGGCCGACAAGGGGATGAGGCCCCTTTTTCGTGCTTCCCCGCGCAATCGAAGGGCCGGTTTCAGTGCGCCGCCGCCGCGGGCGCCGTGGCCCAGGGCGATGCCGGCCCGTCGCGCTGCACCGCCGACCAGCGATAGAGCCTCTCGGCGAACAGGCGGCGCATGATTCTATGATCGATCCTGAGCTGCGTGCCCGCCGGCACGCAGGCGATGAAGACGGGGTTGAGCGCGGTCACCGCCTCGGCCTCGGCTTGCGATTCCGGGTCCGTCGCGAGCACGGCGCGGGCGAGATCGGGCCGGCGCGGCGTCGCGCAGTCCGCGAGCTGGTACATGGGCAAGAGCTGGGCGAGGAAAGCGGGATCTCCCTCCGTCGGGCGGACCAATGGCGCCGCATCGAGCGGCGGCGTGCGCGCCGCCGGCGGCGTCGGGAAGCCCAGCTCGACCGCAGCTTCCGCGAAGGCGGCGCGGATCACCGGCACCTGACTCACGATCGCCCCGCCATGGGTGCAGCGCCGCATGTCGGCGAGCAGGCGCACGGCCTGGGCGCGCTCGGCGGCCGAAAAGGGCGGCGTCATGAGCAAGGCATCGCCGGCGGTGGCGTTGCGGCCGACAACGCAGGCGGCGGCGGCGAACACGTCCGCCGCCGCGGCCGGGGCGGCGGGAGGTGCCGGCGTGGAACGGGCAGATTCCCTTTGGCCGTGACCCGGCATCATCGGCGGCGTGGCCGGCTGACCATATAAGACAGAAACAGGCGCCGGTAGCGCCAGAATGAGAGCCAGAGGTGCTAGTCTCGAGCTGCGCGCCATCCTTGCTATGTCGAATCTCCTCGATCCGGCCCGGCCTGTCGCGATCCGCGGCGCCGCAGCCGATGCTCCCAATTAGTCCGATCCGGGGCGCGCGGAAAGACCGCCCGGCAAGGCTGGAGGGAAGCCCTTGGCAAGGGCCTCGCCATAGGAGAGCGCCGCCTCCGCGAGCAGGCCGCGAAGCGACTGGCGCGAGGCGGTGAACCGCACCCCATTGTTGATGCAGGCGGCGAGATCGCCCTGAAGCGAGCGTAGGGCGGCCAGCTCCCCCGCGCTGAAGGGCGGATTGGCCAGCAGCGTGCTGACGATCGCGGGCTGGCGCAGGACGAGGCAGCGCGCGATCGCGTGCGGGATCTCAGTCCCGGTGACGCGTCCCTCGAAGAGCCGCGGGCGGGCCCAGGCCAGGGCCGCTTCGCTGGGGGCCTCGGCCGGGGCGGCTGGCAGCCCGCCGGGAAAATCATGGTGATAAAGAACTTCCGCGATGCCGCCGCGCAGCAGGTCCGAGCTGAAGGCGAGCCCGCCCGTCGCCCGCGGATAGCATTGGTCCAACCGCGACTGGTAGCTGTCCATGATCCTGCTCTCGGCCGGCGTCCCCGGAATCGTGGCGATGAGGTTGCGGCTGCGATTGGGCTCGCGCAGAACGGTGCAGGCCAGGATGTGACGGAAATCGGGATCGGAGCGCGCGGCCTCACCCCGCCTGTGGTAAGGCGGCGTGATCCGGTCGCGGCTGCTGGTGGGATTTTGGGCGACGGCGGCGGCCGCCACGAGCACGAGCAAAGCGGCCAAAACATATCTACGCATTCACACGCGATCCATGAAAATCAGTGGCTTGCGGACCCCCTAGCAGCTTGTGCAATTATCGGCCATTCCCTTCCCGGCCGGAGGCTGCGGCTCGTCTTCCGGGACCAGCCCGCCCCGGCCTTCGAGGGTCAATGGCCCGAGGCTGGCGCCGTCGCCGCTCCCGGCGCTGCCGTCGCGGCGGTCGGCGCCGCCGCCGGCGCGGCCGGGGCCGCGGCGGCCCAGGCCGAAGCCTGTCCGTCGCGCTGGACGACCGACCAGCGATAGAGGGCTTCGGCGAGCATGCCGCGGATCATCCGCCCGTCAACGTTGAGCCGGGTGCCGGGCGTGACGCAGGCGACGAAGGCCGGGTTGAGCGCGGTGAAGGCGGCTCCCGCTTCGGCGCTCGCGGGCTCGGTGGCCAGGAGGGCGCGGATGAGCTCGGGATGCTGGCGGGCCGTGCATTCGGCGAGGGCATAGCCCGGGGCGAATTCGGCGGCGTTGGGGACCGCGGTGGCGAGGTCCTGCCTGAACAGGGGCGCCGCGTCGACGGCGGGGCTGTGAGCGGCCTGGGGCCCCGGGAACCGCGCTTCGAGGGCGGCTTCGGCGATCGCGCTGCGGACCAGGGCGGCCGAGGTCGAGATCGGCGCGCGGCGGCCGCAGCGCTGCATGTCCCCGATCAGTCGGACCGCGACCTGCCGCTCCTGCGACGAGAAGGGCGCGGTGGCGAACAGGGGATCGCCGGCGGCCTGGTTGCGGCCGATCAGGCAGGCGGCGGCGGCGACCAGCTCGGGCGCGGTGGTCGGCGCCGCGGCCTCCTGGGAAGCGGGCCGGCCGGGATTGGCCATGCTCTGCTGCGGCGGCGTGGGCGTCGGCGTGCCATATTGGGCGAAGGCCGCGGCCGGCAGGGTGAGCGCGGCAAGCGCGGAGGCGAGAAGGCCTGTGCGTGCGATCGTGATCATGTCCAATCCCCTCGTTCGGGATCGGCTTCGTCTCGAGATGGCGCGCCAAACCCGTTGCGCCGACAATACCCCCATCGGACGCGCTTCGAAAGCGATTTGATCGCGACGGTCGGCTGCTGACCCTCTATTCCGCTGGCAGGGGCGCGGGGATCATCCGCCCGGCGGCGTAGCCTCCGGCGGGAGCCGAAGCAGCGCCTCGGCGAGAAGGTAGCGGATCCAGGGCGCGTTCAGGCGGACCCGAAAGCCTGGCATGCAGACCCTGAAATCGTTCCAGAGCGCGGCCACCGCCGCCACCTCGGGCTGGCTTCCCGGCTCCGTCTCCAGAAGCGCCTGGACCTGCGCCCGATGCCCGCTCGCATAGCAGCGGGCCACGTCGTGCAGATTGCGGGTCTCGGAGGGGGCCGGGGCGGAAAGCCGGTAGCTTTCCGGCACGCCGCCCGAGCGAAGCAGGCCTTCCGCGATCGCGCCGCGAAAATAGATGTTGGACAGGCTGAACTGCGATCCGCCGAATCCGCAGCTTTCCTGCTCGCGATAGACCGGCCTTCGGAAGACCTGGCTTTCCTCGGGCGATCCCGGGGCCGTGGCGATCAGGTCCAGCGCATCGCGCCGGTCGGCCCGGGCAAAACATATCCCGAAGGCCTGCAGCTCCCGAAACGCACGCATGTTCCCCAAGAGGTCGCCGTTCGAGATTCCCGATCGGCCGGTGGGGGTCTGGGCGAGCCCCTCACCGGACGGTCCGGCGCTCCCCGCCAGGACCAGCAGCGCGAGTGCGGCAGGGCGCAGGAGCCTCATTCCGCGGCCTCCATGACCGCCCCGCTTTGGCGCTCGACGATCCGGCGCTCGAGCTCGGGGCGGAAGTGACGGATCAGGCCTTGGATCGGCCAGGCGGCGGCGTCGCCCAGCGCGCAGATCGTGTGGCCTTCGACCTGCTTGGTGACGTCGTAGAGCATGTCGATCTCGTGGATCTCGGCATTGCCCTGGACGAGCCGCTCCATCACCCGCCACATCCAGCCCGTGCCCTCGCGGCAGGGCGTGCACTGGCCGCAGCTTTCATGCTTGTAGAAATAGGAGATGCGGCTGATCGCCTTCACGATGTCGGTGGACCTGTCCATGACGATGACGGCCGCCGTGCCGAGGCCCGAGCCGAGATCCTTGAGCCCGTCGAAATCCATCGGCGCGTCCATGATCTCGGCGGCCGGCACCAGGGGCACGGAGGAGCCGCCCGGGATGACGGCGAGGAGATTGTCCCAGCCGCCCCTGATCCCGCCCGCATGGCGGTCGATCAGCTCGCGAAACGGCACCGACATCGCTTCCTCGACCACGCACGGTTTGTTCACATGGCCGGAAATCTGGAAGAGCTTGGTGCCTTCGTTCTTCTCGCGGCCGAAGCCCTTGAACCAGGCGGCGCCGCGGCGGAGGATCGCGGGCACGACCGCGATCGATTCGACGTTGTTGACCGTGGTCGGGCAGCCGTAGAGGCCCGCCCCCGCCGGGAAGGGCGGCTTCAGCCGCGGCATGCCCTTCTTGCCTTCGAGGCTTTCGAGCATCGCGGTCTCTTCGCCGCAAATATAGGCGCCGGCGCCGCGGTGGACGAAGAGGTCGAAATCATAGCCGGATTTGGCGGCATTCTTGCCGAGCAGGCCGGCCTCATATGCCTCGGCGACCGCGGCCTCGAGCACTTGGCTCTCCCGGATGAACTCGCCGCGTATGTAGATGTAGGCGGCGCGGGCGCGCATCGCATAGCCGGCGAGCAATGCGCCCTCGATGAGCTTGTGGGGATCGTGGCGGATGATCTCGCGGTCCTTGCACGATCCCGGCTCGGATTCGTCGGCGTTGATCACCAGGAAATTGGGACGGCCGGGATTGGGCTCCTTGGGCATGAAGCTCCACTTCATGCCGGTCGGGAAGCCGGCGCCGCCGCGGCCGCGCAGGCCGCTGGCCTTGACCGCCTCGATGATCGCGTCCTGGCCGACCGCCATCAGGGCCTTGGTGTCGTCCCAGTCGCCGCGCTTCTGCGCCGCCTTCAGGCCCCAGGGCTGGAAGCCGTAGAGGTTGGTGAAGATCCGGTCCTTGTCCTCAAGCACGCGGGCCTCCGATCCTGTTCTTCACGGCATAGAAAGCGGCGACGGCGACGACGACGACGATCGCCAGCAAGGCGAGCTTGACCGCGACCTTCAGCACCACGAACAGCAGCCAGATGGCGAGAACGACCAGGAGGATGGCGCCGACGCCGGCGATGCCGCCCTTCATTGCACATTCTCCATGGCGGCGGCCCCGGGCGGCGGACGATTGTCCGTCCCCTCCCCGCAGAATTCCCGGGCGGCGCGCTCCATCTGGCCCGGCTGCATCTGCGGCTCGACGAACGCTTCCTCGCCGTTGACGACGATGTAGCGCTGGCGCCGGCCGCCCTGCTCATAGGCGCCGCAGATGACCGGGATGCCCTCGCTGGCGCTGCGGGTGGCGGCGACGAAACGGATCGCGCTGCCGGCATTGCCGAGGCGCGCGCGGACCTGCCGCTCGGCCGCGGCGACGTCGCCCTCGGGCGTCGCCTTCTGCGGCGTGGGGACGGCGGCGGCCTGGTTGCTGGCCGGCGCGTCGGCCTGCTGGCAGGCGGTGAGGAGAAACGGCGCCAGCATCACGGGAGTCACCGGAATGACTCGGTCGAGGGCAGAAAGACTCACGACCACTGCCCCCGGTAATCGTGATTTTCGGACACCATTTCCTTGAGCGTGGTCGGTCCGCCCTCGGGGCAGCTGGTCTGGCGCTCGATCTGCGGCCCCGGCTTCGGCGTCTCGCCCTTGGCGAGCGCGTCGAGGATCGCGGCCATGCTCTCGTAGGTCAGGTCCTCGTAATTGTCGTCGTTGATCTGGACCATCGGCGCGTTGGCGCAGGCGCCGAGGCACTCGACCTCGGTCAGCGTGAACAGTCCGTCGGGCGTGGTGTGCCCCTTCTTCAGGCCCCTGTCGGTGCAGGCGGCGAGCAGGTCGTTCGATCCGCGCAGCATGCAGGGCGTGGTGCCGCAGACCTGGACATGGTGACGGCCGACCGGGGCGAGGTTGAACATCGTGTAGAAGGTCGCGACCTC
>Ga0070686_100000596_pt1 | contig 21373 bp, 17 predicted proteins | sample KBSS23LmetaG_FD_65654 | JGI IMG/M metagenome (GOLD analysis project Ga0070686, IMG submission 65654) | Switchgrass rhizosphere microbial communities from Kellogg Biological Station, Michigan, USA - KBS S2-3L metaG | ecosystem: Host-associated > Plants > Roots > Rhizosphere ... | reverse complement strand
CCACCAATCACCCCAATCCCCAATCCCCAATCCCCAATCCCCAATCCCCTCACGCGCTCGCGATCCGCTCGGCAGAGCGGAGCGTGAGCGCCACGAAGGTCAGGGTGCCGTTGGTGCAGCCGCCGGTCGGCGTCGTCGGCGCGCCGACGACGAACAGGTTTTCGTGATCGTGGGTGCGGCCGTAGCTATCGGTGACGCTGGTCGCTGGATCGGTCCCCATGCGGCAGCCGCCGCCGGGATGATCGAGATAATCCCCTTCGCTGGTGGTGACGATGCGGCCGTTGCTGGCGCGGGCGAGGCGGCTGAAGACGCCGAGCACATGTTCTTTCGTCGCCGACTGTCGCGCCAGCGTCGCTTCGTCGAAGCGGTGCTCGATCTTCGGCATCGGATCACCGTAGCGATTCGTGTTCGCCGCATCGAGCGTGAGCTGACTGTCGGCCGACGGGTGCACGTCGACGTAGGCACGCAGGCGGACCGAGCTGCCCCTGGTGCGCGCGCGCCAGTCGGCCATCAGCTCGTCGCCGAGGAGCAGCCGGCCGTCGGCGGCGTGAAGCCGCGGATCGCGGCCGGCAGCGCTCTCCCACACCCGCGTGTCGTGACGCACGAACGGCTTGTCGGTCGGACAGCGGAAGAACTCGCGCGAGATCAGACTGTGGGTCATGTTCTGCCCGGGAAACGTCTGATCGTCGATGTTTGCCGTCGCGTTGATGAACCGGTGGCCGTTCATGTAGCGGCCGACGAGGCCGGATCGATTCGCGAGGCCGTTCGGAAACCGCTGGCTGCGCGACAGCAGCAACAGGTGCGAGCTCCAGCAGTAACCCGAAGCGACCACGAACGTCCTGGCGCGGTACTCGATCGGATCGTTCGGCCGCTCCTGGTGCACGGCCTGTGCGGCCACGATCGTGCTCTTCGTCTCGTGCGGCACCAGCCGGCGCACGAGCGTGCGGTCGTGCAGCGTGATCTTCTTCGGCGCGATCAGCTGGCGGAAGGTGAAATCGGGCGAGTAGCGGGCGCCCGACGGACAAACCTCGCCGCAGGTGTCGTAGACGCAGCAGCTGCCGCGGCCGTCGAACGGCGACAGGTTGCGGGCCATCGGCAGCGGCGAGAACTTGATGCCGCTCTGCTCCGCCCAGTTCTTCAGCACCTGCAGGTTGTAGGACAGCGGAATCGGGCCCTGCGGATACGGCTGGCTGCGGCGATCCTCCGCGTGCGGGCTCGGTTCGCCGCTCACGTTCAGGCGCCGCTCCGCCTCGCCGTAATACTTCTCGAGCTCCGCCCACTCGATCGGCCAGTCGACGGCGAGCCCGTACATCGATCTCAGGCGCAGATCCTCTTCGCTGAACCGGTTGCAGGCGCCGCCCCAGTGCAGCGCCAGGCCGCCGACCGCCATCGTCAGCGAGATGATCCCCTTCGCCTGCTGATCCTCGATGAAGTCATCGGGCCACGGATGCTCGTTGTAGTCGAGCGCGCGCTGGCGGTACTTGCCGCGGTTCTGGACGTCGAAGATCGAGCGGCCGGCTTCGACGACCGTGATGTGCGCGTTCGGGCGCAGCTGCGACAGCTTCAACGCGAGCATCGCCGACGTGATCCCGCCGCCGATGATGCAGATATCGGATTCGTGAACGGCCATAAATCCCCGGCGGTTAAACGCTGTGCTTCGCTTCCGGCTTGCGCGTCGTGATCTGGATCGGCCGGCACACCTCGCGGTTGATCAGCGCGTTGTAGCAGTCGTCGTTCGCCTCGCTGCTGCGGAAGTAGAACGCCATCAAGTCGGCGACGACGTGCTGGCCGGCGGGACGGGAGGGCAGGTTGCGAACGCCGGCTTTCGTGAACGCCGCATCGAGGATGGCGCGTCGCTGGTCGGCGTCGAGCGCCGCCCAGCGTCCGCCGGCGGCTCGCGCATCGGTCTCGAGCGCGGTCAACTGCGTGAGGTACGCCGGCACCGGAGTCGCGCCAGACCGTACCAGGCGCGGATGGCCGTAGCCGTGCGCGAGCGGCACACCTTCACGGTAGCCGCGCGTCCACGCCACGAAGCGATCGACGACGCCGCGGGTTCGCACGGCGCCGAGCGCCGACGGCAGAACCGTCGGCGCGATCTCATGCAGCGCCGCGATCGCCTCCGCCGTGAGCTCGCGCGGCTGCGCGAGCAGCTTCAGTCGTTGGAATGGCAGGGCGCCCGCCAGCGCGGCCGTCCACTGCAGCAGCGTTCGTCGTTTCATTGTCACCTCGGGCAGTGCGCAGGAATCGTAGCAGACACTGGTATAGTGGAGCCCACTATGGAAGGCATCTTTTCCGCGTGGGGACGGATCCTCAACGGGTACACACCTGCTCTTTCCATCGAAATCACGCGCGAGTGTCCGCTCCGCTGCCCCGGCTGCTATGCCTACGGCGACGAGCACCTCGGCGGCGGCATCACCCTGCGCGAAGTGCGCGACTTCAAGGGCCAGGAGCTGATCGACAAATTCCTGGGCGTCGTCGACAAGCACCGCCCGCTGCACGTGTCGATTGTCGGCGGTGAGCCGCTCGTCCGCTATCGGGAGCTCGACGCGATTCTCCCCGAGCTTGCCAAGCGCGGCATCCACTCGCAGCTGGTGACCAGCGCGGTCCGCGAAATCCCGAAGCACTGGCACCACATCCGCCGCCTCTCGATCGTCGTCTCGATCGACGGCCTCCAGCCGGAGCACGACGCGCGGCGCACGCCGGCCACCTACGATCGCATCCTCAAACACATCGTCGGCCACAAGATCACGGTTCACAGCACGATCACGCGCCAGCAGTTGATCCGCCCCGGCTATTTCGAGGAGTTCCTGGACTTCTGGTGCGCCAAGCCCGAGGTCGAGAAGATTTGGTACAGCCTCTACACGCCGCAAATCGGCGAAGTGTCCGAGGAGCGGCTTCGCCCCGACGATCGCGCGCGCGTGGTCACGGACCTGATGGCGCTGCGATTGCGGTTTCCGAAGCTCGCGCTGCCCAAGGGCCTGATCGAAGTCTACGCGGAGCCGCCATCGTCGCCTGACGAATGCGTGTTCGCGCGCACGACGATGACGCTGTCGGCCGACCTCAACACGAAGATCACGCCGTGTCAGTACGGCGGCGCGCCGGACTGCACGCAGTGCGGCTGCATCGCATCGGCTGGACTCGCCGCAGTTGCACGACACCGGCTCTTCGGGTTCGTCCCGGTCGGGGCCATCTTCAACGGATCGCTGAAGGTCGGCGAGCGGATGCGGCGCCTGCGGCCGGTCGAAGCGTCGCCGGCGTGATGCTATAATTTCCGGTCTTGTCCCTCAGTTCATTCAGCCGTAAAGCCCGGTCCGTGCGGGAGTTTGCCCGCGGGCTCGTCCATACGGCGCACCCGCTGCTGGTCCAGATCATCCCGATTCGGCGCTGCAATATCGACTGCGGCTATTGCAACGAGTACGACAAGGTGTCCGAGCCGGTGCCGGTGGCGGTGCTGAAGTCGCGCATCGACAAGCTGAAACAGCTCGGCACGTCGGTCGTCGCCTTCAGCGGCGGCGAGCCGATGCTCCACCCACAGCTCGACGATTTGATCCGCCACATCCGCAAACACGGGATGATGGCGGGGCTGATCACCAACGGCTATTTCCTGGTTCCGAAACGGATCCAGGAGTTGAACGACGCCGGCCTCGATTTCCTGCAGATCAGCATCGACAACGTCGAGCCCGACGAGGTCTCGAAGAAGAGCCTGCGCCTCCTCGATCGGAAACTCCAGCATCTGAAGGAGCACGCGGCGTTCGACGTGAACATCAACTCGGTGCTCGGCGGCGGGATCAAGAATCCGGAAGACGCGCGGACGATCAACAACCGCGCCCGTGAGCTCGGCTTCTCGACCTCGATCGGGATCATCCACGACGGCGCCGGCCGTCTGAAGCCGCTCGGCGCCGTCGAGCGCAAGGTCTACGACGACGTCTCGGCGGCGATCAGCGGCGCCGGCCAGGTGTTGAAGAACCTTTACTCCGGCATCCGCAGCTTTCAAGACAACCTCGCCGACGGCAACCCGAACGAGTGGCGGTGCCGCGCCGGCGCCCGCTATCTCTACATCTGCGAGAACGGCCTCGTCCACTACTGCTCGCAGCAGCGCGGCTACCCGGCGGTGCCGCTCGAGACCTACTCGATCGACGACATCCGCCGCGAGTTCGACACCCCGAAACCGTGCGCGCCGTACTGCACCGTCGGCTGCGTGCACCGCGTGTCGACGATGGACTTCTGGCGATCGCCGCAGACAGTCGCGAGTCCCAGACCCGAAGTCCGTAGTGTCCGGCTTTAGCCGGACGACGACGGTCCGCTTAAAGGCGGACACTACGAATGAATCTAACGCCCGCCGGGCAGATCGTTCTTGATGATCCTGCCGCCCTTCATCACGAACTTCACGCGCTGCAGCTCGGTGATGTCGGCCAGCGGGTCACCGGACACGGCGACGAGATCGGCGTATTTGCCGGTCTCGATCGCGCCGATCTGCTCCTGCCAGCCCATCGCTTCGGCGTTGACGATCGTCCCTGATTGAATGGCGCGGGCGGCGCTCATCCCCCGCCGCACCAGCGACTCGAACTCGAGCGCCTGCGTTCCGTGGACGAAGGTCGCGCCGTCGACGCCGCTGCCGACCATGATCTTGAGGCCGCGGGTCGCGATCGCCATCGAGACGCTGCCTTCGATAATCGGAATCATCCTGAACTTGCCGCCGGTGTTCTTGTCGTCGTTGTCGTCCATGTACGGCTCGGTGTAACGGACGATGGTCGGATCGAAGTAGAGGTGTTTCGCGACCATCATGTCGGCCTGCTCCTGGGTCAAACCCCAGGCGTGCTCGATGGTGTCGCACCCGGCGACGATCGCGTTGCGCTGGCCTTCGCCGCCGTAGACGTGGCAGCCGGTCTTCTTGCCGAGGCGATGCGCTTCGTCGATCATCGCCTGCAGGACCGGCAGCGGGTAGGTGACGACATACTGCGGCTCACCGCCCGCCGCGAAGGAATAATTGCCGGCAGGATACAGCTTGATCCAGTCGGCGCCATGCGCGATCTGATCGCGCACCGCGGCGCGGCCTTCGTCGGCCGAACGGATCACGGTACTGGCCAGCGGATTGGCCGGAGCGGTTGGCGGCGCCGCGCCCCACACGATGCCGAGGGTCGATACCTGGAAGCGCGGCCCGTCGATTCGGCCGTCGTTGATGGCGTTGCGCAGCTCCACGTCGCCGTAGCCGTTGCCGTGCGACGTCATGTCGCGCGCCGCCGTCACGCCCGCGCGCAGGTCGGCCTGCAGGTTCTGGATCGCGATCACCATCGCTGCTTCGGTCGTCGTCTTCGGCCCGCGGGTGTTGAACATGTGCGTGTGCGCGTCGATCAGCCCGGGCAGCACCGTCGCGCGACTGAGATCGACGACCTGCGCGCCGGCGGGAATCGTGACCTGTCGCTCGGCGCCGACGGCGGTGATGCGATCGCCGTGGACGAGGACGACCTGGCTCGTGCGCATCACGCCCGCACGGCTGTCGAAGAGACGCCCGGCGCGGACGGCGACAACTGCAGGCGCCGGCGGACACTGATAGAAACCGCCGTCGCTGCCGACGCACGGTGGCGCACCGGCTCCCCGCCACGGCGTTTTCACCGGCTGCAGCCCCTGCGCTCCGAGTGTGACCGCCGCCAGCGTGGCGACGGCTGTGGTCAGCGAAAGCGTGGATCGCATCAGGTCGTTCTCCAGCAGCATAATAACTCTCATGAAATCGATCGTCCTTCGCGCCGCGCTGCTGCTGGCCACGATCGCGCCGACCGCGTTCGCGCAGACGGCGAAGAGCGCGCAACTCGTCGACATGGTCACCCGCATGGCGAAGATCGGCCGCGCCTCGTCGCCGACCTTCTCGCCAGACGGGACCCGGCTGGCGTTCGTATCGGATCGCACGGGCGTGCCGCAGGTGTGGGTGACAGCCGTCGACGGCGGGGCGCCAGTGCAGGTCACGACAGGAGACGACCCGATAGGACGCGTGACCTGGTCGCCGGATGGGGCCTGGCTGGCGCTGTCGCTGGCGCCTGGCGGCGGCATGAACACGCAGGTCTACATCGTGCGGCCCGACGGATCAGGGCTGCGCCGGTTGACCGACGGCGGCAAGGAGACCAACAACCTTGGCGGCTGGACGCACGACGGCCGGCGCCTCATGATCGGCTCGAACCGCGCGACGCCGTCGGCGATCGACGCCTACCTCGTCGATCCGGCAGGCGGCGAACGCACGCTGGTGTCCGGGAACAAGGGACTGCAGACCGTCGAGGACGTCAGCCGCGACGGCACCCGCGCGCTGCTCGCGCGCCTGCGTGGACGCGGCGATAACGATCTGTATCTCGTCAACCTCGAATCGCACGCCGAAGCGCTGGTCACCCCTCACGATCCACCCGGATCGTTCGACGGCGTCTTTGCCGCTGACGGCCGCACGATTTATCTCTCTTCCGACAAGGATCGCGACAAGCCGGCGTTCGCGAAGATTGACATCGGCAGCGGCGATCGCATCGGTCCGCCGCGAATCATCGCCGCCCGCGACGACGCCGAGCTCGGCGGCTTCGAGATCGACGATCGCGGGACGACGGCCGCGCTGCTGTGGAACGTGGCCGGACGCAATGAGCTCGCGTTCGTCGATCTCGCATCGGGGAAACAGACCGCCGGGCCGAAGCTGCCCGGCGAGATCGCCGGCGGCCTGACCTTCTCGACAGACGGCAAGCGGCTGGCGATGACGATCTCCGGCGCGACCGCGCCGCCCGACATCTGGGTGCTCGACGTCGCCGGCGGCCGGCTCAAACAGGTGACGCAGACGCCGCACGAGGGAGTGGATCTCGCGAAACTGGTCCGGCCGGAACTGGTCACGTTCAAGGCGCACGACGGCCTCGAGTTGAGCGGCTGGCTCTATCGTCCGGCCGGTCGATCGACCCCGGCGCCGTTCGTGGTGAGCTTCCACGGCGGACCCGAAGGCCAGGAGCGCCCCGGCTTCCGGAGCGATTATCAAGCGCTCGTCGCCCAGGGGATCGGCGTGTTCGCGCCCAACGTTCGCGGATCGTCGGGCTTCGGCAAGCGCTTCGTGAACCTCGACAACGGCGCGTTACGCTTCGAAGGCATCAAGGACCTGAAAGACTGCGTCGACTATCTCGTCGCCAATCGTCTTGCCGATCCGGCGCGCGTCGGCATCACCGGCGGCTCCTACGGCGGCTACATGACGATGGTCGGCGTCACGTTCTACCCCGACCTGTTCGCGGCCGGCGTCGACCTGTTCGGGATGGTCAACTTCTTCACGTTTTTCGAGCACACCGAGCCGTGGATGGCGGCGATCTCGACCACCGAGTACGGCGATCCGAAAACGCAGGAGCAGCTGCTGCGCGATCTCTCGCCGCTCGGCAAGCTCGATCGGATCAAGACGCCGTTGATGGTCCAGCACGGTGCGAACGACACCAACGTGCCGGTGGTCGAGGCCGATCAGATCGTCGAGAACCTGAAGCGCCGCGGCGTGCCGGTGGAGTACATCCTGTTCCCGGACGAGGGCCACGGGTTCCGCAAGGAGAAGAACCGGATCACGTCGACGGTGAAGATGGTGGAGTTTTTCGTCGCGCACCTGGCGGCGCGCTAGGTCATGACGCGGCGGCGAGCTGCTTCTCTTCTTTCTTCTCCGCTTTCTTTTCCTTCTTCAACCGCTTGCGCCCGCTCTCGGTCTGCGCCCAGTCTTCCTCGAAGATCTCCTTCATCTGCGCGACGACCTCTTCATCGGTGACGATCACGCCGACCTCGCGCCGCTTCTCGAGCTCGAGGCGGCGCAGGCTCTGGCTGCCGAGGAAGGCGCGCTTGCCGTCGCGGATGATCGCCCGGATGTGCAGCCGCTTGCCCGGGTACTTCTCGTTCTTGACGTCCCACTTCGACTCGACCTTGCCGATCACCCGGACGTCGACGCCGGCCTTCTGCCGCTCGGTGATGATCTTCAGCATCGAGTCGTCGCTGACTTTCGGGTCGTAGATCAGCAGTTCCTTGCGCGCGCCGCTCAGGAACTTCGACAGCACGTCGCGCGCGTTCTCCGGGCTGACGACGAAGCGGCCGCTGCCGGGCGTGTACGGCTGGCGATCGAAATCGGCGGTGAACAGCTTGGTCGCCTCGTTCACCAGCTTCTCGTTCTTGGTGACGATGCCGAAGCTGCGGCTCTTCTCGATGTCGAGGCCGGTGAAGTTGAAGCCGTAGACGTGCAGGCTCTTGTTGTCGACGATGACCATCTTGCCGTGGTAGCGCACCAGGTCGTCGGCGGTCCGCGACACGGTGACGCCGGCCTCGAGCAGCTGCATTTCCAACTTCCTGAGGCTCTTGGTGCCGCCGCGATTCTGGTGTGCCGTCAGGGCGCGGACACGGACGCCCCTGGCGACGGCTTCACCGAGCGCGCGGGCGATTTCCGGCCGGTCGAGGCGGAAGATCAGAATATCCACCCATTTCCGCGCCTGCTTGATGGCGGAGATGATTGGCGCGATGCCGGCGTCGGGTTGAACGATCAGCTTCATGCAGCTCCCGCCGAGTTGCGCAGCAAGTTAGCGGCCAATCCAGCGGATCGCAAGCTCTGCCGTCGTCCGGGGGTCAGCGACCGGCCAATCGCACGCGGACGCCGACGTTGATCAGGCGCGGCGTGCCGATCGTCGACGGGTTGGTCTGGACGAAGTAGTCGCGATCGAAGAGGTTCTGCGCGCCGAAGAAGACCTGCAGGTTGCGGCCGACGTCGCGCAGCACCGTGAGATCGACCGACGTATATCCCGGAAGGCCCGGCCCGGTGAACGAGTCGTAGCCCGCGGCGGCGAGCGTCGCCGTCGGGATGAAGTTGACGTTGAGATCGTCGTTGTACTGCAGCGACATCGCCTGCAGCGCGAGCGCAACCGTCGCGTAGCGCGGGTTCGAATACGAGACCTGCGCGGTGCCGTGGTGCAGCGGCACCTGCGGCACCCACTTGCCGACCAGCGCGGTGTTGACCCCGCCGTCGGTGACCTTCGCCTGGTCGTAGACGTAGGCGCCCGCCACACGCCACCACGATCCGATGCGGTACTCGACGTCGGTCTGGACGCCGCGAATCCGCGTTTCACCGAGATTCTGCTTCTGCGCGGTGGTCGCGTTGAGCGTCACGTTCGACACCGGATCGCTGACACGATTGTCGAACCAGGTGAGCCGCGCGGTCACGTTGGACGCCGGCGCGACGTTGATGCCGGCTTCGCCGCCGACCAGCCGCTCCGGCCCGAGCTGATCGTTCGGACGCGTCGTCACCGCGCCGACCGAGAACTGCCGATAGAGCTCGGTCAGCGTCGGCGCCCGGAAGCCCGAGTTCGCGGCGCCCCACACGCTGACGCGATCGGACAGGTGATACAGCGCGGCGAGTCGCGGGCTGACGACCGTGTCGGTGCGCTCGGCGATCGACGGCCGGTTGTTGGCTGTCGGCTGGTTGTTCGAGACGGTGGTCTCGAGATTGTGGCCGTCGTAGTTGCGCCAGTGATCGACGCGCGCGCTCACCGTCACGACCAGCTGGGACGCCGGGGTGAAGATGTCCTGGAGGTAGGCGCCCGAGGTCTGCTGGGTCCCCCCGGAGATGCGGTGGATGTTCAACACCGGCACGATCGTCACCGGCGGAATGATGACCTGCGGCACGGCGGCGTTGTAGGCATCCTCGACGCTGTCGCCGTCGACCCACCGCCAGTCGGCGCCGGCGCTGACCACGTTCTTGCTGCCAACCGACTTGGTCCATACCGCGGTGCCGCCGACGCCGTTGGTGGGGACGTTCTGATCGGTCGCGAGCCGCACCAGGTTGCGCGTCGTCGCCGCGTTGGTGACGGCGAGGAAATTGAAGTGGGCGCGCTGGACGTCGACGAACGCGCGCGTCTGCAAATCACTGCCGTCGGGCAGCCGCATCCGTACGCCGCCGTTCACCGTCGTCCAGCGCGTGTCGTTCAGCTCGCCGACTTTGCCGTTGTTCCGGTTCTCGCTGAAGTAGCCGACGCGCGCGAACGCGTTCAACGCATCGGAGCGCGTGTAGTCGATCTTGGCGCTGACGTTGCGATACGCGACGTCGGCGTTGTTGTCGATCGGGCCGCGCTCGATCTCGGCGACGATCGGAAATCCGTCGGTCCGGAAGAAGCTGCCCTCGAGCGCGGCGCCAAGGTTGTTCCAGCGGTTGCCGGCGAAGAAATCGAGCTTCGGGCTCTTCTCGTTGCCGTACTGCGTTTTCAGGTCGAGCATCGGATGCGTCGGCCGGCTGGTGATGATGTTGATGACGCCGCCCATCGCGAAGTTGCCGTAGAGACTCGAGGTCGCCCCCTCGGTCATCTCGATGCGATCGACGCTGGCCATCGGCACGCGGGTCCAGTAGACCCAGCCGCCGAAGGGATCGTTGAAGGGGACACCGTCGAGCATCACCAGCGTGCGGCTCTGGCCGCTCGGTCCGATGCCGCGCAGCGAGACGCCCTGCGTCGTCGGCTGGGCGACGAGGCTGCTCGTTCTGCGGAACAGGCTGAAGGTCGGCACGTTGCGGAGAACGTCGTCGGCGACGAGCGCCGGCGAGGTCTCGATGTCCTGGCTGGTGACGACGTTCTGACTGGCCGGTGTGTCGCCGAGCCGCTGTTCGCTGCGCGTCGGCGTGACGGTCACCGTTTCGAACAACGTCGCCGGGACGAGCACCACGTCGATCTGCGCGGCCTGCGAGGCTTTCACCTGCTGCGTCTTCTCGGCAAAGCCTCCGGCGCGTACGACCACGGTCACGTCGCCGGCGTCGGGGACGTCGATCGTGAACCGGCCGTCCGGTCCGGTGGTGGTGCGCTGCTCTCCGGAGGCCGCGCGGACGACGACGGCTGCGCCGGACACCGCCCCGCCGCTCGTATCGTGAACCACACCAGAGATCGACGCTGCCGTCAGGGCCAGGATGAATGCCGCAATCACTTTCCACCTCGTGATGAATTGCTCTCGATATCGATATTCGATGAGGGCGCTGGAATCGCGAACGCAACCAGCGCGGCATCCTCGCCGCCGCCGGTCGCAGCGACGACGATCTGCCGTCCGCTGGCGGTGCGATAGGTCATCGGCGTCGCGTTGACGCGCCGTGGCAGCGGCGCGTGCCAGAGCTCGCCCCCGGTCGCCGCGTCGATCGCGTGCAGCGCGAGATCGCCGCCGCCGCCGATCACCAGGCCGCCGGCGGTCGCGATCACGCCGGGCGCGCCGGCGACGCCAAGCGCCGGCGGCAGCGCCACGCCCTTCAGTGCCGGGTGGCGGCGGAGCGACGGCGTGTCGCCGAACGGGATCCGCCACTTGATCGCGCCGCGCTGGAGGTCGATGGCGACGAGATGGCCGTACGGCGGTTTCAAGAGCGGCAGACCATCCATGAACTCGGCGTTGGTATCGCCGAGGCGCGTCATCTCCGCGTCCACTTCGGAGGCGCGCGGGTTCGCGCTCGATCGATCGGGCTTGCCGACGCGGATCAGGTTGGCCTGATTGGTCGTCTTCACGAACAGGATGCCGCCTTGCGGATCGAAGGCGCCGCCGCCCCAGTTGGCGCCGCCGATGATGCCTGGCCGCTGCACCGTGCCACCGAGCGTCGGCGGCGTGAACACCGGGCCGAGGCGGTATTTCGCCAGCTCTTTCTGCGCCGCCGCCTTCAACTCGGGCGTGAGGTCGAAGGCATCGTCGAGCGTGACGCCTTGATCGGTGATCGCCGGCGGCCGCGTCGGGATCGGTTGCGTGGGCCAGGCGTGCTCACCGGCCACGTCACTTGCTGGAACGGGCCGCTCGTCGATCGGCCACACCGGTTTTCCGGTGACGCGATCGAACACGAACGCAAAGCCCTGCTTGGTGAGCTGGACGACCGCGTCGATTTTGCGGCCGTCGACGGCGATCGTGACCAGGTTCGGCGGCGACGGGTTGTCGTAGTCCCACAAGCCGTGATGAATCAGCTGGAAGTGCCACTTGCGGACGCCGGTTGCCGCGTCGAGGCAGACGAGCGATTCGCCGAACAGGTTCGCGCCGGGACGGCGGCCGCCGTAGAAGTCGTTGCTCGGCGTCGTCACCGGCAGGTAGACGAGGCCGCGTGCCTCGTCGAGCGTGAACGGCGCCCACACGTTGGTGTGGCCGGTGTAGCTCCACGAGTCCTGCTGCCAGGTGTCGTTGCCGAATTCGCCCGGCTGCGGAATCGTGTGGAACGTCCACACCTGCTTGCCGGTATGCGCGTCGAAGGCGCGGACGTCGCCTGGCGGATCGTTGCGGTAGGCGAGCCGATCGCCGACGCCGTTGCCGAGAATCACCAGGTCCTTGTAGATGACCGGCGGCGACGTGTTCGTGTAGTGGGTCTTGTTGATCTCCCAGATGAGACCCTTGCTGAGATCGACGATCCCGTGCGCGCCGAAGCCGTCGACCGGGCGGCCGGTGGCGGCGTCGAGGCAGATCAGGCGATAGCGGCTGTTGATGAAGATCCGCAGCGCGTTGCCGTTCGCGCCGTCGCGCCACGCAGCGACGCCGCGATGCACGAACCCGGTGCCGTTCGGCGGCTGGCCGTCCTCGTACGCTTTCGGATCGAACGACCACAATTCGGCGCCGGTGTCGGCGTTGAGCGCGACGACGCGGTTGTAGGGCGTGCTGAAGTAAAGAACGCTGCCGATCATGATCGGCGTCGCCTGGAAGTTGCCGGGCCGCGTGCCGAACTCAGCCAGCGCCTTCTCGCCCGTCGACCACTGCCACGCCACGGCGAGCCTCGACACGTTCGATCGGTTGATGTCGGTGAGCGGTGAATACTTCGTCCCGCCCTGGTCGGCGCCGTAAAACGGCCATTCGCGCGTTGCCGCGGGGCTCGACTGAGCCGTGGGTGCGGCGCACGCACCTACGAAAATCCCGGCCGCGACCAGCAGCGCAGTGGACAACCTCAACATCACTTGAGTCCGAGGATTATAATCCGCCGCATGCGCAGCAAATTGGCTTTGTTTATCGTTGTTCTCGCCGCGCCGGCGCTCGTCGCGCAGAGCCCGGCGATTCGCATCCATGCGGCCAGCGTGATCGATGGGACCGGCAAGGTCCTGCGCAACGCGACCGTGGTGGTGCAGGGATCCAAAATCACCGCGATCGAAACCGGCAGCGGATCCAACGCGACCTACGATCTCGGCCGCCTCACGGTGATGCCGGGCATGATCGACGTCCACGCGCACGTCGCGTGGCATTTCGATAAAGACGGGCGCTACGCGGCGCGGCCGGGAACGCCGGCGCAGGAGATCCTCTACAGCGCCGAGAACGCGTACGTCACGCTGCTCGCCGGGTTCACGACGATTCAAAGCCCCGGCTCGCCGAGCGACGTCGAACTGCGCGAGGCCATCGCGCGCGGCGTGCTGCCCGGGCCACGGATTCTCACCTCGATCCGCCAGTTGAACGAGCGCAGCGGCACGCCGGAGGAAATCCGCCAGAAAGTCCGGCAGCTGAAGAGCGACGGCGCCGACGTCATCAAGATCTTCGCCTCGGCCAGCATCCGCGACGGCGGCAAGCAGACGATGACCGACGAGCAACTGAACGCCGCCTGCGGTGAAGCGCGCGCGATCGGCATCCGCACGATGGTGCACGCGCACAGTCCCGAGTCGATCAAGGCGTCGGTGAACGCCGGCTGCCTGCAGATCGAGCACGGCGTGTTCGCCACCGACGAAGTGCTGAAGCTGATGGCCGACAAGGGGGTCTACTTCGATCCCAACGTCGGCGTGGTGCTGCAGAACTACCTGAAGAACAAGGAGCACTATCTCGGCATCGGCAACTACAACGAGGAAGGCTTCGCCTACATGGAAAAGGGGCTGAAGCTGAACGCCGACATGATCAAGCGCGCGGTCGCGACGCCGAAGCTGATGATGGTGATGGGCACCGACGCGGTTGCCGGGGCGCACGGCCACAACGCCGACGAGATCGTCGAGCGGGTGCGGCAGGGCAACCAGAAGCCGATGGACGCGATCATCGGCGCGACGTCGCTGGCGGCCAAGTCGATGAACCTGGAGAAAACGATCGGCTCGCTGGCGCCGGGCTACGAAGCCGACCTGGTGGCCGTCGACGGCGATCCGCTCACCGACATCACCGCCGTCACGCGGGTCGCGTTCGTGATGAGAGGCGGGAGCGTTTACAAGAACGTCAGCGCTGGAAGCGCTCGCGCCTCGCGATCAGCTCCGTGATGCCGACTTCGAGCGCGTGCAGCAGCGCAATCTCCTGCTTCTCCGGCGCGATCTTGCCGAGATAGGCGACGATGCTCGGGCGCTCGACGCATAGTTCGTGAATCCGCATCGTGGTGCCGAGGACTTCGATCGGCCTTTCGGCCCTGACGGCAAGCGAGGGATCGACGGTGGGAGCAGCCGCGGGTATGTCTTCGGTCATGCTTGAGCGTGGGGCAATCGAGATGCCATCACGGTAGCGCAGCCACGTAGCGCGGGCCTTTAGGCCTGCCAGGCGCCACGGGCAGCCCTGAAGGGCTGCGCTCCGTGATCCGCGCGACCGTTAGGCCGCAGCGCCCTGTCGCAAAACAGCGCACCGCAATCACGAATCTCGACGGCGAAGGCGCGCCAACAACGCTGAAAGATCGGCGGGCAGCGGCGCCTCGACGCGCATCGCGCGGCCGTCTGCGGGATGGGCGAACGCGAGGCGGTATGCGTGCAGCGCCTGCCGCGGGAACGGAATCGGGCGGAGCGTGTCGGGGCCGTAGACGTAGCGTTGTTCGCCAACCAGCGTGTGGCCGCGCAGCCGAGCCTGGATGCGGATCTGATTGCGCTTGCCGGTGACGAGCGACACTTCGATGAGCGACGCGCCGTCGAGCGCCTCGACGACGCGGTAGTGGCAGATGGCCGTCTTGCCGCGCGGATCGCGCGGGCTGGTTTCCTTCTGAATCAACGCCCGGGTATCCCAGACCAGCGTGTCGCGCCACGTCCCGGCGCGCGGCGAGGGATGGCCGTAGACAACCGCCAGATAGACGCGCTCCGGCTGGTGACGCTTGAACTGCGCCTTGAGCGCCTCCTGGTCGGCGGCCGACTTCGCAAACAGCACCAGGCCTGACGTGTCGCGGTCGATGCGATGGACGACGAAGGGCCGCCGCCGGCTGCGCGTCAGATAGGTTTTCAGGTCCTCGAACACCGACCGCGCGTCGCTGCTGCGCTCGCGCGGCAGCGGCACCGCCAGCAATCCCGCCGGCTTGTCGAGGACGACGATCTGATCGTCTTCATAGACGATAGGCAGGTCGCGGCGCTCGCCGAGCGTCGCGCGGCGCTTCGCGCTGCCCGGCCGATCGATCCACAGCCGTACAACGTCGCCGGCGGCGACGCGATTGCCGGCGTCGGCGCGGCTCAGCTCGCGATCGTTGACGAACACTTTGCCGCGATCGAGCGCGTCGACGGCTTTCGCGCGCGAGCCGGCGCGATCGGCGGCGGCAAGAAACTTGTCGAGCCGCTCGCCGGCCTCGGCGTCGGTCACCGTCCAGTTCGGCATGCGTCGCCCTGAGTACAATGCGGAGATGGCCGTAATGCAACCCGAACAGGCACTGTTCCTCCGCGATTTCATGCTCGGCGCGCTCAAGCGCGAACACCCGATCACGCGCGGCGTGATCGAGGCGGTTCCGGTCGATCAGGGGCACTTCCGTCCCGACACGGTGGTCAAGAGCGCCGACGATCTCGCCTGGCACATCGTCGGCGCCGAGCACCGCTTCATGGCCGCGGTCACCAACGGCGCGTTCGACTTCACGCCGAGCCCGCGGCCCGAGGCGATCAGGAACTCGCGCGACATCGCGCGCTGGTACGCCGACGTCTTTGCACAGGACGTCGATCGCGTGGCGGCGCTGCCGGTCGACGCGCTGCTGACGATCGTCGACTTCCGCGGCATTTTCCAGCTGCCGGCGGTCGCCTACCTGCACACCGCGCACATTCACTCGATTCATCATCGCGGCCAGCTGTCGATGTACCTGCGGCCGATGGGCGCGAAAGTGCCGGCGATCTACGGGGAGAGCTACGACAGCGCGCTCGCCAAGAGCGGCGCGCGATGAAGCAGGCGGCGCTCGTCGCCGCTATCGCGATCGCGGCGGCCTGCTCGCAGCGCGCGGAGCCCCCGCCGCCAGGGAGCGCGGCAGCGCCGGCCGCTTCGTCCACCACCGCAGCGCCGGACGGCGCGGCGCGCGTCGTCGGCAAGGTGCCGGCGAGCGGGCTCGCGGTGATCGCGCTCGAGCCGAAAACGCCGCGCGCGTTTGCGCCGCAGGACGAGAAACCGGTGATGGATCAAGTGGGGCTGACGTTCGGGCCGGAGCTGCTGCTGGTCCGTACCGGCGAGCCGGTGGAGTTCCGCAACAACGACGACACGCTGCACAACGTCAACGTCAAGGACGAGCAGACGCGCGAGCAGGCGTTCAACGTCGCGATCCCCACCGGCGGCGCCTACGAGCACACCTTCAAGCGCGACGGCTTCTATCGCGTCGGCTGCGACATCCATCCGGCGATGGCGGCGTCGATCTTCGCCGCGTCGACGCCGTTCACCACGCTGGCCGGAACCGACGGCAGCTTCGAGTTCGACGGCGTGCCGCCGGGCCCGTGGACGGTGACGGTGTACACCGGCGGCAAGCGGCTGCAGAAAGACGTGCAGGTCGGTGGCGGCACGACGGCCGTAGACGTCGAATAGATCCGCGATCCGCAATCCGCAATCCCCAATCCGGATTGCGTTAGCGCGTGCGCTTCAGGATGAACGTCATGCCGCCCGTTGCCGGCAACGTCACGCCCATCAGCTCCCAGCCCTGAGCGCCGCGGGTGTTGAGGACGCCGACCGGATCCTGGCCGGCAGGGACGGTCGTCGTCGCGTACTCCCACGTCACGCGCGCGGTACGAACGAGAACCGGCGCCACCGCCCGGTGCGCGTCGTCGCCGTTGATCACTTCCACGCGTAACGGTTCGCGGACGTTCACGTCGCGAAGATCGACCGGCACCGCTTCGCCGGGCCCGCGGTTCTCGACCTTCACCCGCGCTTCCGTCATCTGGCCAGGCGTCACCGTCGTCTGCTGACCGGCGACGAGCGCGGACGCGGTGGCCGCGAAGGCGCCGAGGCAGAACGCCGCGATCGTGTTCCTAGTCATCGATCCTCCTGCAGGTAAGACGCAATCGCTCGGCTAAAGCCTTCGCGCTACACCGTTCAATAGAAATCATGGGCGTCGAAATCGACGTCGACGCCGCGCATCCCCTGGATCTGTTCGGCGCGCACCGAGATGACGCCGTCCTGGTGCTGCAGCACGCCGTCGACGATCAGGAACGGCTCTTCGACGACGACGAGACGGTCGCGGGCGAACAGATCGGGGCGGACGATGATGTTGGCGATCCCGGTTTCGTCCTCGAGCGTGAGAAAGACGAATCCTTTGGCGGTCCCCGGGCGCTGGCGGGTGATCACCATCCCGGCGACGCGGACGCGGCGGCCCTGCCGAGCGGTGCGCAGATCGCAGGCGCGGAGAATGCCTCGCATCGCGAGCTCGTCGCGCTTGAGCGCCATCGGATGCCGTCCCGTCGACAGCCCCATGCCGGCGTAATCGGCGACGAGCCGTTCCGCCTCGGTCATCGGCTTCAACGGACAGGAGTCTTCGCTGTCGCGCTCGCTGTCGCCGTCGGGGACTGGGGGCTGGGGGCTCGCTGACAGGTCATCGAAAACGCCTCCTGCCCATTCTGCCCCTCCTGCCCCTCCAGCCTCTCCCGCCCTGTCACCATCGAACAGCTCGCCGCTCGGGCGGACGGCGCGCTCGGCCTGCCAGAGCGCGGACCGGCGATCGTAGCCAAACGCGTTGAGCGCGCCGATGTCGGCGAGCGTGACCAGCTCGTCGCGGCGAAGGCCGCTGCGCGCGACGAGATCGTCGAGCGAGGTGAAGCGGCGCGGAGGGTCGGTTCGCTCGCCTGAAAGGCTCGCGCTCCTTCGGCTCGCGCTCGTTGAGCTCGCGCTCCAATCGTGCGAGCAGTTGTTGCAGAACCAGCGGCCGCCGTCACGCTCGAGCATCGACGGATCGTCGCATCCGCATTTCGGACATACCGATCGCTCGGCTGAAGCCTTCGCGCTACGGCTATCAGCGATTCGTTTCCCGATCGCCTCGCGCAGGCCGCTGGCGTAGCGCAGGCCGAGGCGGATCCCGCCGTCGGGTTCGACGGTGCAGTCCCAGTCGGAGATCTGTACGTCGATCGGATGGAAGCGGACGCCGCGGCGCTGCGCATCCTTGACGAGCGTCGCCGGGTGATAGAACCCCATCGGCTGATTGTTGAGCAGCGCCGTGTAGAACGCCGCCGGAAAGTGCGCCTTGAGATACGCGCTCGCGTAGGCCAGCAGCGCGAAGCTGGCGGCGTGCGACTCGGGAAAGCCGTAGAGCGCGAACGACGTGATCGAGGTGATGATCTGCTCCGCCGCTTCGCCGGTGATGCCCTGGCGGGCCATGCCGTCGCGCAGCTGCACCTCGATCTGCTTCATCCGTTTTTCCGACCGCTTGAAGCCGAACGCGCGCCGCAGCTCCTCGGCCTGGCCGCCGCTGAAGCCGGCCGCGGTCATCGCCATCCGCAGCAGCTGCTCCTGGAACAGCGGCACGCCGAGCGTGCGGGCGAGAATCGGTTCGAGCGACGGATGCGCGTAGCGCACCTCCTCACGTCCGGCGCGGCGGTTCAGATACGGATGGACCATCTGGCCGACGATTGGCCCCGGCCGGATGATCGCCACCTGGACGACGATGTCGTAGAAATGCGCCGGCCGCAGCCGCGGCAAGGTCGCCATCTGCGCGCGCGATTCCACCTGGAACACGCCGATGGTGTCGGCCTCGCACAGCATCTTGTAGACGATCGGATCGTTCTGCGGCAGGTGAGCCAGATCGACAACGTCCGGTTTAACCGCGGAGTCCGCGGAGAACGCAGAGTTTTTTTGGACAAAAGAATTCTCTAAACGTGGACCGTTGACCAGCGTCAGCGAGTCCTGGATCACGGCCATCATCCCGAGGCCGAGCAGATCGACCTTGACGATGCCCATGTCGGCGCAGTCGTCCTTGTCCCACTGCACGACGACGCGGCCGGGCATGCTGGCATTTTCGAGCGGGACGACGGCGTCGAGCTGGCCCTGGCAGATGACCATGCCGCCCGAGTGCTGGCCGAGATGCCGCGGCAGGTCGAGCATCTCGTTCCACAGCCGCGCGAACAGCCGCACGCGCTCGGCGTTGAGATCGAGGCCGACCGATGCCAGCTGGCGCGGCAGCGAGTCGCCCGGATCGACGAACTCGAAGCTGTTCATCACTTTCGCGAGCCGGTCGATCTGCGCCGGATCGAACCCCAGCGTCTTGCCGACCTCGCGCGCTGCACTGCGGCCGCGGTAGGTGATCACGTTGGCGGTCATCGCCGCGCCCAGCCGGCCGTACTTCTCGTAGACGTGCTGGATGACGCGCTCGCGGCGGTCGCCGCTCGGCAGATCGAGATCGATGTCCGGCCACTCGCCGCGCTCTTCCGAGAGAAAGCGCTCGAACAGCAGGTCCATGCCCACCGGATCGACGGCAGTGATCCCGAGGCTGTAGCAGACGGCGCTGTTCGCCGCCGAGCCGCGGCCCTGGACGAGAATGTCCTGCTGGCGGCAGAAGTTGACGATGTCCCAGACGATCAGGAAGTAGCCGGCGAGCTCGAGCTTCTCGATCAGATCGAGCTCGCGCGCGATCTGCGCCCGCGCCTTGTCGTGGTACGGCCGGTAGCGCTCGCGCGCGCCGACGTCGGTGATCTTGCGCAGGAACGAGATCTGCGTGTCGCCGGGCGGCACCGGGTAGTCGGGAAACCGGTAGCCGAGATCGGCCATCGTGTAGCGGAGGCGGTCGGCGAGGTCGGCGGTGCGCGCGACGGCGTCGCGGTGATCGCGAAAGAGCGCCGCCATGTCCGCCGGCGGCTTCAGGTAGCGCTCCGCGTTGGGTGCGAGGCGGCGGCCGGCCGAGACCAGATCGGTGTGGTGATGGATGCAGGTGAGCACGTCGAACAGCGGCCGCGACGCCGGGGTCGCGAAGCGGACGCCGTTGGTCGCGATCGTCGGGACGCGGAACGCCGCCGCCAGGCTGGCGAGCGCGTCGTTGTCGCGCTCCTCGTCGCGGCGCAGGTGCCGCTGCAATTCGACGTAGACGCTGCCGCGTCCGAACAGACCGACGAGCCGATCGAGCAGGCCGCCGACGCCGAAGCGCCGGCCGTCGAGCGCGGCGCGTCCGGCCAGCGCGACCAGCCCGGTGGTGCAGCCGTCGAGCTCGTCGAGCTGCAGCGCGCCTTCGCCTTTCGGCGAGCGCATCTTCATGCGGGTGATCAGCCGGCACAGGTTGCGGTACCCGTCCGCGCTTTCGCAGAGGACGGGAAGGGTCAGGCAGGTCTGGCGGGCCGGGCTGGTCTGGCGGGTCGGAATATCCACGCGCGACGAACGCGGGCTCTCCGACCCGCTTGACCCGCCCGACCTGCCTGACCCACCAGACCCACTCGGCTCGATCGTCAGTTCGGCGCCGACGATCGCGCGCAGGCCGGCGGCGGTCGCCGCCTTGTGGAACCGCGGCAATCCGTACACGCCGTCGCGATCGAGCAGCGCGAGCGCCGGATAGCCGAGCTCCGCCGCGCGATCGACAAGCAGTTCCGGCAGCGACGCGCCTTGCAGAAAACTGAAGGCCGACGCGGTGTGCAGCTCGATGTACACCGGCTCGCATGCAATTAAGAATTAGGAATTAAGAAGTAAGAATTCGGACACACGTTCGGATCGCTGACGATCACACGCATTACGGATTGGCCGGCCGTTGCGAACGACGGTACGAATTCTTAATTCTTAATTTGTAATTCTTAATTGCCCTCATCGGCGGAAGGGCCGTACACCCCCGGCACCGCGATGTCGTTGAGCCGCAGGTAGACGCCGAGCTGCGCGCGGTGATGAATGAGGTGATTGAGGAGGAAGCTGCGGATGCAGTTGTAGCGCGGCATCGTGAAGAAGACGGTCTCGCCGTTTTTGAGCGTCCACGGCACGAAGTAGTCGGCGTCGGGCTTGTTGAGGACCGCGCGCGCCGAAGCGACGTTGGCGTCGAACCACGCCAGCAGTTCCTCGCGATTCTTCGCGACCTTGGTCATCTCCTCCATCGACACCTTGGTGAGATCGAGCTCGGTCCGCGTCATCGTGTCGTTGGTCCACGGCACCATCGTCACGATGTGGCTGGCAAGCGCCCCCATCGAGAACGACTTGGCGTGCGGCTTCCAGGCGATCTTGTCGTCGGGCACGCGCTCGAGGACGCGGCGCGTCGCCGTCATTTCCTGATCGAATTCGGGCTGCAGCAGTTCAGCGATCGTCATCACAGCACTCCTCTCACTCGGCCATTCCGCATTCCGCATTCCGCATTCCG
>Ga0070686_100000593_pt1 | contig 21407 bp, 16 predicted proteins | sample KBSS23LmetaG_FD_65654 | JGI IMG/M metagenome (GOLD analysis project Ga0070686, IMG submission 65654) | Switchgrass rhizosphere microbial communities from Kellogg Biological Station, Michigan, USA - KBS S2-3L metaG | ecosystem: Host-associated > Plants > Roots > Rhizosphere ... | reverse complement strand
TTCACGGCCCTCACTGGCTGCATCGCCCATGCCGGGCGCCGAACGCCGCAAAACAGGCGGGGCCCGGTCCGAGCCGCGACATCGTTGTCGCGCTCAGACCTTCGATCATCGGCGGCGTCCCAGAGCGACACGCCGGCGGTGCGCGCCCGCACCGGGTACTCCCTTCCTCGAACCGTGGCGCGTCCGCCGGGGGGACCGGGCAACCCAAGGGTAACCCTGCGGAGTCTAGGGGTTTCGGGCCCATGGCGTCGTTGACACCTACGGGGGCCCCGACTACTTTGGCGCACCCCATGACGACCGCTCCGACGGCAAACACGCGCGCGGCCGCCGGGGTGCGCCGGGGAGCCGCGGTCAGCGTGCGCGACCTGACCAAGGTGTTCGCGCACAGCGGGCGCAACATCGAGGTTCTGCGGGGCCTGAATTTCGATCTCCGCCCGGGCGAGATGGCGTCGGTGGTCGGCGCGTCGGGCGTCGGCAAGTCGACGCTGCTCCACGTCCTCGGCACGCTGGACGCGGCCACCTCCGGCAAGATCACCTTCGACGGCATCGACGTCACGGCGATGAACCCCACGCGCCTGGCGGAGTTCCGTAATCACGAGATCGGCTTCGTCTTCCAGTTCCACCACCTGCTTCCCGAGTTCACCGCGCTCGAGAACGCGATGATGCCGGGGCTCATCATGCGGCTCCCGCGCGCCGAGGCCAGCGAGCGCGCGACGGCGATGCTGCGGCGGCTGGGCCTGGACCAGCGGATGTCGCACCGCCCCGGCGAGCTGTCGGGCGGGGAGCAGCAGCGGGTGGCGCTGGCGCGCGCGCTGCTGCTCAGGCCGCGCCTGCTGCTCGCAGACGAGCCGACGGGCAACCTCGACACCAAGACCGGACGGGAGATGCACGAACTGTTCTTCGAGCTGAATCGCGAGCTCGAGATGACGATCCTGATCGTCACGCACAACGACGAGCTTGCCGCGCGGACGCCGCGCAGGCTGCGCATGGCTGACGGCGTGATCGTCGAGCAGGAGTGACCGCGGTCGCGATGCGCTGGCTAGCCCTCGTCGCCGTCGTTGCGCTGGGCGCGATCGCGCCCGCCGGCGCGGCGATGGCTGCGGACGAGGACGCCCCCGCCGCCGATGCCAAACCCGCGGCCGGCGACGGTACGCCGTCCACGCCGCCGGCGCCCACGCCCAGCCTGCGCGTCATCAAGCTGCAGTTTCGTGGCAACCGCAAGGTCGAGGACGACGCGATCAAGGTGAACCTGAAGACCGCCGTCGGCGTGACGCTGACGCAGGAGATGATCCGCGACGACGTACGGGCGATCTGGAAGATGGGCTACTTCGACGACGTTCAGGTCGAGGTCACGGAGGGGAAGGAGGGCAGCATCGTCACCTTCGCCCTCCGCGAGAAGCCCGCGATCAAGAAGATCTACATCGCCGGAAACGAAGAGGTCGCGCTCTCGAAGATCAACGAGGTCCTCGATATCAAGAAGGAGCAGATCCTCGACCTCGCGAAGCTGAAAAAGAACGTCGAGAAGATCAAGGACCTCTACGTCGAGAAGGGCTTCTACATGGCCGACGTGACGTACGAGGTGAAACGAGACACCTCGTCGACCGTCGACGTCTGGTTCCACGTCAGCGAGCACGCGAAGGTCGAGGTGCGGCGCGTGAACTTCGTGGGCAACAAGGCGATTGCCGACTCGGAGCTGCGCGACGTCATCAGCACGCACGAGGGAAATCTCTTGTCGTTCATGACGTCCGCGGGCACCTACCGCGAGGACGTGTTTCAGCGTGATCTGCTGCTGATCCAGGCGCACTACTGGGATCGCGGCTACGTACAGGTGAAGGTGGCGAACCCGCTCGTCGAGCTGTCGCCCGACAAGCAGTCGATGTACATCACGATCTCGATCGAGGAGGGGCCCCAGTACCGCCTGGGCAAGGTGGACGTTACGGGCGAGCTGCTGGCGCCGCGCGAGTTCTTCCTGACGCGCGTGTCGGTCAAGAGCGGCGAGATCTTCAACCGGTCGAAGCTGTCCGACGACCTGCAGAAGCTGACGGACTACTACAAGGATCGCGGCTACGCCTACGTCAACGCGACGCCGACGACGCCAATCAACGAGAAGACGCGGACCGTCGACGTGTCGTTCGAGATCCAGAAGGGGCCGCTGGTCACCTTCGATCGCATCCGCATCCGCGGAAACACCAAGACGCGCGACAAGGTGATCCGGCGCGAGCTGCGGATATTCGAAGGGGATACGTTCAACCAGACCGGGCTGGACTATTCGAAGCGGCGCGTGACGGCGCTCGGCTTCTTCGAGAAGGTCGACGTGTCGACGAAGCGCGGGTCGACCGACGACAAGATGGACGTGAACTTCGAGGTCACGGAGCGGCCGACCGGGACGTTCCAGATCGGCGCCGGTTTCTCGTCGGTCGAGAACTTCATCGCCCAGGCCCAGATCTCGCAGAACAACCTGCTCGGGCGCGGCCAGCTGCTGACGCTGCAGGCGCAGCTGTCCAGCCTGCGCCAGCTGTTCCTGCTCCAGTTCCAGGACCTCTACTTCCTCGACAGCAAGTGGACCTTCGGCTTCAACCTGTTCAAGCAGGATCAGTTCCTGTTCTCGTTCGTCCGCTCGTCGAAGGGCGGGTCGCTCACCTGGGGCTACCTGATCGCCGAGGACACGCGCCTCCTGCTGACGTACACGCTGGAAGACGTCAGCGTGTCGACCAGCGGGTTCACCGGACTTTTCTCCAGCGCCGCGCTGCAGCCGACGCCGATCGGGTCGATCGCCAACCTCCTGCGCTCCGGAATAACGTCTTCGGGCCGCGCGTTGCTCTCCTACGATTCGCGCGACAACCGCATGTTCCCGACGCGGGGCTGGTACAACACCATATCGGGCGAGGTGGCGGACACCTTCCTGCTGTCCGAGAACGTGTTCACGCGCTACGAGGCGGTCGCGCGCGCGTTCTACCCGATCTGGGGACCGTTCGTGTTGCGGCTCAAGGCCAACGCGGGCCTCATCGCCAGCCGCGATCCGCGCGGCGTACCGATCTTCGAACGGTACTTCGTCGGCGGCATCTACGACGTGCGCGGGTTTCCGCCGCGATCCCTCGGGCCCGTCATCCGGGCGCTCAGCGACCGGTCCCAGGATTCGTCGCTGCGCAACTTCCTGGTCGGCGGAAACATGAACGTGATCATGAACGCCGAGATCGAGTTCCCGATCTTCGACAAGGTCGGCATCCGGGGCGTCGTGTTCACCGACATGGGCAACGCGTTCAATTTGGAAGATCAGTACTGCAAGATCCGTCCATCCACCGTGGACGCCAGCAAGGACCCGTGCCTGGGTCCCCTCAACTTCTCGGCCTACCGTCAGAGCTGGGGCTTCGGGTTCCGCTGGTTCTCGCCCATCGGGCCCCTCCGATTCGAGTGGGGCGTCCCGTTCAAGACCCTCCCGGGGGAGCAACCGATCGTCTTCGAGTTTACGATCGGCAACTTCTTTTAGATGGGGACCCTGGGAGGGTCCCCAAGCCCTCCCGCGATGGGCTCGGACGGGCAAAGCCCGTCCTCCCCCGACGCGATCAAACACTTCTCTTTTCGCCCAATCGTGTTAAGCAGACGCCACTTCCTGAGGAGACACCAATGTCACGCGTCACACAGTTTCTGATCGCCGCGGTCTTCCTGTTCGGCACGTCCGCGGCCTTCGCCGAGGACATGAAGGTCGGCTACGTCGACATGCAGCGGGCTCTCAACGAGACCGACGACGGGCGCAAGGCCAAGGAGAAGCTGAAGAAGGAATTCGATCAGAAGCAGAAGGAGCTGGACGAGCAGCAGAACCAGCTCAAGAAGGAGATCGAAGACCTGGACAAGAAGCGGTCCCTCCTGACGCCGGACAAGATTCGCGACAAGGAGACCGAGCTGCGCACGAAGCTGGAGAAGGTCCAGCAGACGTACATGCGGCACCAGAAGGACCTGTCCGAGAAGGAGCAGAAGGAGACCGCGAAGATCTTCGAGCGCATGCAGAAGATCATCGGCGAGATCGCCGCCGCCGAGAACTTCAGCATGATCGTCGACAAGACCGCGCTGGTCTACGCGAAGCCGCACCTGGATCTGACCAACGACCTGATCCGGCGCTACAACAAGGGGGCCAGCGCCGGCACCCCGCCCGCCGCCCCCAAGACGGCGCCGCCCCCGAAGAAGTAGAGCCGCGCTTGCTGACCATCACGGACATCGAGCGGATCCTTCCGCATCGCTATCCGTTCCTGCTCGTCGATCGGGTCGACGAGATCGGCGAGGATCGAATCGTCGCCCGCAAGCTCGTGTCGCGCAACGAGCCCTTCTTCAACGGCCACTTCCCCGGGCTCCCCGTGATGCCCGGCGTCTTGATCATCGAGGCGCTGGCCCAGGCGGGGGCGTTGCTGGCGGCCAAGACGGCGTCGTTCGATCCCGCGACGCAGGTCGTCTATTTCATGGCCATCGACAACGCCAAGTTCCGCAAGCCGGTCACGCCCGGCGACGTCCTCATGCTGGAGGTCGTCCCGCTGCGCAAGGGGGGCAAGATCTGGAAGCTGCGTGGCGAGGCCAAGGTGGAGGGCGCGGTGGTCGCCGAGGCGGAGTTGATGGCGTCGATTCAACCTCGAAGCTAGGCTGCCAGGCGTGAGGGCCGCGGCGAAGACGTTTCTTCCGTTGTTCGCGCTGCTGACGCTGCCGGCTTGCCCGCGCTCGCGCCTGCCGAAACCGGACGGCGCCGCGGTCGTCGTCGCGCCCGAACCCAAGGAAGGAGAGGTCGTTGCCGTCGCCGAGGTCGAGCCCAACGACACGATCTCGAAAGCGCAGCATCTGCTGGTCGCCCCGGCCGCCCCGGCCGCCGTCGCGGGCGCCGTCGCCTGGGTGGCCAAGGGGCGGCCCGATGTCGACGTTTACCGCATCGACCTTCCCGGGCCCGACGGTGGCGTTCCCGACGCCGCGGCCGTCGCGCCGGCCCGCCCCGACGGAGGCGACGCCGCCGCCGTTCCGGTCCCGCGGCCCAAGCAGATGGTCCGCATCGAGGTGACGCCGGAAGCCACCGTCGCGATGAAGATCGAGGTGCTGGATCCGGTCGGCAAGACGGTGCTCTCGGTGGGCCCCGGGGATCCCGGTCAGGTCGTTGCGGTCCCGAACCTGGCGCTCGGACCGCAGGCGCCCTTCATCCGCGTCCGGCGGAGCGCGCCGAGCGACGCGCCCGGCACCTACAAGGTCGTGTTTCGGGTGCTGCCGCTGGATCCTGGCGCCGAGATCGAGCCCGACGACACCACCGCGCAGGCGAACGACCTTGTCATCCCGGGTGAAGCCATCGGTTACCTCGGCTGGCGCAAGGACCAGGATGTCTTCCGACTGCCCACCGCGGCGCTTGCGGAGGGGAGCGTGCTCGCGGCGGATCTGGACCCGATCCCGAACGTCAGCTCGCGCCTCGCGCTGGTCGACGCGGCGGGAAAGAAGCTGTCGGAGGCCCGCGGGCGCCGGGGCGAGCGCGTCGCGCTGCGAAACGTGCTGGTCCCGCCCGGGACCGCGCAGCTGTTTCTGATCGCGACGGCGGAGTTCGGCTCGAACGCGGACCAGCGCTACGACGTGCGCGTCAACGCGGAGCTGCCCAAGGCGGGCGCGGAGGCGGAGCCCAACGACGACGCCGCGCACGCGCAGGTCGTCACCGACGGGACCATCCAGGGGTACGTCGCGCGCGGCGATGTCGACGTCTTTCGCTACAGCGTGACGACGCCCGTGACCGTCACCGCCGAGCTCGCGCTGCCGGAGCGCGCGGCCGCCAAGCTGGAGATCAGCAACGAGGCGGGCGTCACGCTGGCGCGCGGAAAGCCGATCGGGAAGGGCCGCAAGCCGCTGGGCGCGGGCCTGCAGGTCGAGGCCGGGACCGTCCTCATCCGGGTCATCGCCGGCAGCGGCGAGGGGAATCCCGACGATCCCTACAAGCTGACGGTGTCGAGTCGCCCGCTCGACGGCACGGCGCCGGCCCCGCCGCCCGGCGAATGAAGGCGCGGGCGCATACGCCGCCCGCCGCTCGCGGCTGCGTCTTCGCGCCGCTGCTCGTCATCGGACTCGCCTATGGGGGACTCGCCTGCGGGGGACTCGCCTGCGCCCACCAGCCCGAGGGGCCGGCGGCGACCGTGCAGCAGTTCGGCGCCGCGCTCGGCCGCGGCGATCTGCGGGCGGCCTACGCCCTGACCTCGTCCGACTTCCAGAAGCGCACGCCTTACGAGGCGTTCGCGGCCGGTCTCGGCGCGAACCCAAACGACACCGCCGGGCTGGGCCGGCGGATCGGCGACCAGGCGGCGCGCATCCCGCCGCGCGTCGAGGTACAGCTCGCGCAGGGCGACGTCCTGGCTCTGGTGCTGGAAGCGGGCCGCTGGCGCGTCGACGGCCCGATGCCCGAGCCGTGGGGACAGCGCACGCCGCGCGCGGCCCTGCGCACGTTCGTGCGCGCGCTGGGTGAGCGCCGCTACGACGTCGTGCTGCGGCTGGTCCCGCGCCACCACCGCGTCGACCTCACCGCCGACAAGCTGCGCCAGTACTGGGAGTCGCACCAGGACGAGACGCGCGGGCTGCTGTCGAGGCTGCAGGCCGCCGTGAACGCCCCGATCGTCGAGTCGGGCGACGAGGCGCACATGCCCTACGGTCCGGAGCAGGAGGTCGTCTTTGTGCGCGAAGACGGCGTCTGGCGCATCGAGGACCCGGACTGACGCCCCCCGGCAATTACGCGGAAAGCCCGCCTTTCGCGCGATTGACCCGGTGCGAGCGGCTGGGCTCTAACCCCGCTCACGTTCTGGGTGTGAGATGCCGAACTTGACTAAGAGAGTCGGACATTGCAGGGATCTAGCTAGAGGTCTTCGTCGTGCTCGAACCCTGGATCATCGAACAGATTCGACGCCGCGAAGAAGAGGAGCGTCGGCGTAACGAGCAGCCGCGCCTGGAGATTCCGGTCCGCGATGACCGCTGGAAGCGCGAGCGTCCCGAGGACGAGGAAGAGGAAGAGAAGAAGGACCGCGACGGCGGAAACCGCGGCGTCGTGATCATCGACATCTGAGCCAAGGGCCTCCTGAAGCCCGAGGCCCTTGCCGCCGGCTACTTCTTTGGGCCGTGCGGGTTCGGCTTCGCCGCCGCCACCGCGGGCGCGCCCGCCGACTTCTTGAGGTCGTCGAGCTTCACCAGGATGCGGTCGACGTTCCACTTGGGCGCCAGGTACACGTCCGAACCCTTGTCGCTCATCAGGTAGTAGTTGAGCTTGTCCTTCGTCTCGTCGCCGACCTTCAGCGAGCAGGTCGCCTTGTTCTTGCCCTTGGCGACGATGGTCTTCGGCTTGACGAGGCCGTTGCTCTTCGGCGTCGCGTCCTCCGCGAAGCTCTGCGCCTTCATGTCCTTGAACGCGGTCGCGAACGTGACCTTCGACGAATCGACCTCCAGCTTGGCCGGCTTGGTCGCCTTCCAGTCGCTTCCGCTCTTGGTGATCGTGTACGAGTTGTCCCCGTTGCTGACGGCGATCTCGCTGACGTCGCTGTCGGCGATGTCGCACAGGGTCTTGTCGCGGAACTCGATGGGTCGCTTGATCACCCGGTCCGCGTTGTACTTCTTGACGACGAACACCTGCGGCGCTTCCAGCGTCTTGGCGTAGTACTCGTCCTCGCCCTTCTTGTTACCGATGAGGGCGGTCACCTTCTTGCCGCCCTTCAGCCCGACGGTGACCGTCAGCGCGGCCGGTTCCAGGCCCACGTCGGCCAGCTTCGCCCCGTCGGCGAAATCGTTCGCCTTCCAGATCGACAGCGCCGACGCGATGCCGTTCGGGATCGAATGATCCAGCTTGTCGATCTTCACCGACGACTCCACGACCTCCCACGCATCCTCGGGCCCCGCCTTGGCGCCGGTCTTCTTCACGATCGCCTTGCCGCCGTCCTTCGTGGCGACCTCGACGCGCTCGGCGTCGGCCAGCGTGAAGTTGGTGATGCTCTTGTCACGCCAGTCGGCGGCCGACTTGTCGAACAGATATTTCGAGATGCCGGTGGCCGTCCAGATCTCGTTCTTGCCGGACAGACGCACCATCGTGCCGGGGCCGGTCGTCTTGCCGACGATCAGGTCCGCCAGGACCTTGCCGCCTTTGCCCTTCACGACCATGTGGACGCCCGCCTTGTCGTCCACCTCGAACTCGGCTTGCTTGTCGGTCTTTTCCGTCACCAGGTCCGAGACGTCCATCTTCCCCAGACCCTCGAATGCGGCCTTGGCGACGGCCTCGTCCGCGGCGTACGCGACCGGCGCGGCGACCTTGTACTTGCCGCCGTCGTTCTTGATGACGGACGTGACGCCGTTCTTCGTGACCTCGAGGGACTCGACGTCCGCGACGGTCATCTTGGGGACCGGGCGTGCCTTGTCGGAGGCGGTCTCACCCTTCTGCGGGCGGGTGAGCGCGATGACCGTGATGAGGGCGAGACCGGCGACGGTGGCAAGAGCGAGCAGTGTTTTTCGGTTCATGGGCGAGCTTCCAGGTTGTTGCGAGACGACGGGGTGATTCGCAGGACTAGAGTTTCAGACCGTGCCGGCGCGCGTTGCGGACGCGCCAGCGCACGACGCCGAAGGCCACGAAGGCGAGCGGTACGCCCACCACGTTGAGGAATTGCAGGACCCGGACCGAGACGTCGGACTGGATCTCGATGGGGCGCGCGCCGAGCGTCTTGGTGCGGACGGGCGTCAGCGCCTCGTCCTCGGTCGCCCAGCCCATCGCGTTGAACAGCATCGTCGCCCCCTCCTGGTAGATGGGGAGGAAACGCCCGAGCTGCAGGTACTCCTCCGAGGCGAAGTCGGAGTCGCCGATGACCATCAGTCGCACCGGCTTCTTCGATTCCGACGGCGGCGCGCTCGGCTGGTCGGGGCTCGATTCCGTGGGGACCGGCGCCGCGGACGGGTAGGCGGTCTTGAGCGGCCCCTTGTACGCGTACGCGAGGCCGTACGACCCCTTCTCCTTGCCCTCTTCGATCTTCGTGGTCGGTGAGAAGAAGAACATCCCGGACTGCTTCCACGCGGTGTTCCCCGTCTTCGCGATGGTCCACAGCTTGCCCGCCGGCGGCTTGCCGCCCGCGAGCGGACCAACCAACTCGACGGAGCTCGCGAACGGGAAGACCAGCGCGGTGATGTGATCCAGCACCGACAGATCCTTGTCCTCGGTCGCCTTCACCGCGACGTAGACCGGTAGGCTGGCGAGCATCTTGCGGCCGTCGGGCATGTCGACCGGGCCGGGCACGCGCGGCGTATCCAGCACGAAGTCCGCGCCGATCTTGAAGCCGTACTTCTCGAGCAGCTCGTTCAACCCTGTGTCGTTGGGCTGACCGATCTTGGGCGACGCGGCCATCATCTCGGGCGGCATTCCGCCGCGCGGCTGCTGCATCGCCATGCCGTCGACCAGGAAGATCACGCCCTTGCCCTTCATCAGGAACGCGTCGATCTCGCGCCGTCCCTTGTCGTCGAAGGGCTGCTTCGGGCCGGCAACGATCAGGGCGTCGACGTCATCCGGAATCGGCCCCGTGGACGGGTTGAGGTTGGTGACCTCGAACTCCTGGATGTGCTTCAGGTAGCCGAGCTCCGCCTCGCCGTGGCCGTTCGTGATCGCGACCTTCTGCTTCTTCTGGGTCAGGCGCTTGATGACCGAGGTGATGTTGTACTCGAGCCCCTCCTGCTGCGTGACCTGCGGAATCGCCTCGTCCTTGCCCTGGTACTGGAAGCAGAGGCCCATGTAGTAGGAGCCGACCTCGAACTTCTGGGTCTTCATCACCTGCACCTGCAGCTTCTGCACCTTGCACTTCCCGGCCTCCTCCTCGATTGCCTTGTCGCTGCCGGGATCCAGCGCCTCGAACCGGAGCTTGCCCTTCGAGTACGTCCGGTAGTCGTCGAGAAGGTCGCGGACGTACGAGCTGGTCAACTTCAGTTCCTCCTGCAGATCCTTCGAGATGTACAGCTTGACCGTGAGGTAGTCGGGCAAGTTGCCGACGACCGCCTTAGAGGCGTCCGACAGCGTGTAGGTTTTGTTCTCGGTTAGATCCAGACGACCGAAGACGCGCGTGCCGATCAGGTTGACCAGCACGACGGCGGCGATCATCAACAGGACATAGGTGCCCGCGTTGGACGCGGACGCCAGCTTCTGCCGGCCCATCTTCTTCTCGGGCGAGACCGCCGGCGGAGCCGACTTCGGCGGCTTGTTGTTCTCTTGACCGTTTTCCTGTTCGTTTGCCATGGCTAGCTCCACCGCCGCGATTCGAGCGAGAGCGTCGCCACCAGCAGGCAGATGCCCATCACCGAGAGGTAGTAGATGACGTCCCGGGTGTCGATGACGCCGCGGGAGATGTTGTCGAAGTGCATGCCGATTGCGATGAACGACGTGATTGGCTGCAGCGCCTGCGGCATGTACGAGATGACGTGCTGAAGGATGAACAGGGCGAAAGAGATCACGAAGGCGACGATGAACGCCACGATCGAGTTCCGCGTGAACGCCGAGGCCATCACGCCGATCGCCACGTAGGCGCCGCCCATCAGCAGCAGGCCCAGGTAACCGCCGATGGCGGGGCCGCGATCCAGCGGGCCGAGGGCCCGCACGGTGATCGCGAACGCCAGCGTCAGCCCGAGCGCCGCCGCGAGCAGCGCCATCGCCGCCAGGAACTTCCCCAGCACCACCTCCCAGTCGCGGACGGGCATGGTGATCAGCAGCTCCAGCGTTCCCGAGGACTTTTCGTCCGCCAGCAGGCGCATCGTGATCGCCGGCGCCAGGAACATGAACAGCAGCGGCATGTTCTGGAAGAACCCGCGCAGGCTGGCTTCCCCGGCCAGGAACAGCTGGAAGCCGAAGAACATCCCACCCGCGATGAGGGTGAAGGCGCTGACGACGATGTACGCCACCGGCGAGTTGAAATACGTGCGGATTTCACGCCGCGATATGACCAGTGCGGGGCTCATGACTTGCCTTCTTCTCCGATGGTGAGGTTGCGGAATACGTCTTCCAGACTGGCCGATTCGCGCGCCAGCTCGAGCAGCGTCCAGCGATTGTCGACGGCGGCACGGAAGATCGGCTTGCGCAGATCGTTCGTGCCTCCGGCGTCCAGCGCGAACGAATGGGAGCCTTCCTCGCCGGTGATCAACTCGCAGCGGGTGACGCCCGCCAGGCGCGCCAGCTGGTCGCGGATGGCCTCCTTCGCGACCCCGTTCGACTCGACGACCACACGATAGCGGCCGCCGTGCGTGCGTGCGCGGAGCTCGTCGGGCGTGCCGTCGGCGACCAGCTTGCCGTCGTTGATGATGACGACGCGGCTGCAGGTGGCCTGCACCTCGGGAAGGATGTGGGTCGAGAGAATGACGGTCTTCTCGCGGCCGATCTCCTTGATGAGCGACCGGATCTCGACGATCTGGTTCGGGTCGAGGCCGCTCGTCGGCTCGTCGAGGATGACGATGTCGGGGTCGTGCAGCATCGCCTGCGCCAGGCCGACGCGCTGCCTGAAGCCCTTGGACAGCTCGCCGACCAGCTTGCCGGCGACGTCGCCGAGCCCGCAGCGCAGTCCGATCTCCTTGATGCGGCCGGCGATCTTGCTGCGATCCATTCCGCGCAGCGCCGCCGCGAACTCCAGGAACTCGACCACCGTCATGTCGCGGTAGATCGGCGTGTCCTCGGGCAGGTAGCCGACGCGCTTGCGCACCTCCAGCGAATCGCTGAAGACGTCGTGTCCGGCCACCATGGCCCGTCCCGCGGTGGGCGCCAGGTAGCAGGTCAGCATCTTCATGGTCGTCGACTTGCCGGCGCCGTTCGGGCCCAGGAAGCCGAGCACCTCGCCCCGCTTGACGCTGAACGACACCTTGTTGACGGCTCGGGTGAGTCCGTAGTTTTTCGTGAGGTCTTCGACCTCGATCATCAGGTCCGACATCGGTGTCCCTTCTTCAAGCGACTGCGAACTGCGGTTCGCGCCCGGAAACCGGGGTCCGCGCTCAGTTATTCCCTTGGGATTGAGGGTACCTACGACGGTCCCGGCCGCCCTGTCAAGCTCGGGCGAGTCACTTTCCCTGACCTTCGAGGCCGACTAGCAGTCCCCGTCGCTGGCCGCCGTGCACCCGGTCGGGCAGCAGGCATCCCGATCGTTGCCCGAACACTGGGTGATCGGGACGTGCCGGCATGCGCCCGTGCAGGTCGCGGCGCTGCCCGTGAGCTGCTCGGCCGTGCAGGGATCGCCGTCGTCGGCGCAGGTGGTGGGGCAGGTCCCCGGCGGATCGCAGGTCTCGCCGGCCCCGATGAGCTTGTCGCCGCACTGCGGGCTGCAGTCGCCGTCGTTGCCGGCGGTGCAGCCGATCGGGCAGCAGCCGTCGCCCGACAGGCAGCCGGTCACCGGCTGGTGGATGCAGGTCCGCGTGCAGCCCTCCGGGGATCCGGAGGCGAAGTCCAGCGTGCAGGCGTCGGCGTCGTCGCAGGTCCGCGGGCAGGCGCCCGGGAAGCCGGCGGTGATCGCGCGGTCGCAGCTCTCGTTGTTGCTGACCACGCCGTCACCGCAGATCGCCGCGCAGTCCGAATCGGAGGCGATCGTGCAGCCGGCGGGACAGCAGCCGTCGCCGCCCGCGCACCCGATGATCGGCATCGCGACGCAGTGGGCGCTGCAGGTCTCGACCCGGCCCTGAAGGACGTAGCGCGTGCACGCGGCGTCGGAGGGACAGGAGGCGGGGCACCCGGTCGATCCCGGTGTGTCTTCTGTCGCCGGAGTGAACGCGCCGGGATCGCAGATCTCGAAGGGACGCTCCACGATCCCATTACCGCATTTGTGGTCGCAGTCGGGATCGAGCGAGAAGTTCGCGACCGTCCCCAAGGGACAGCAGCCGTCGCCGGGTCGCAGATCAGTGATCGGCACGTGCACGCAGATCGCATTGCAGGTCCCGGCACTGACCAGCCGCTCCTCCGTGCACCGGTCGCCATCGTCGGTGCACGACATCGGGCACACGCCGGGTTGCGGGGGCACGGTCTGAGGCACCGCGATGTCGCAGGTCTCGCGCTCCGTCGTGTCGATGGTCCCGTTGCCGCACCCCCTGGAGCAGTCATCATCGGTCGCGTCCGTGCAGCCAGGGGGGCAGCAGCCGTCCGTGTTGCCCATCGCATCGGCCAGTTCGCAGGTCGTCACCTCGGTCAGCACGCAGTGGGCGGTGCAATCATCGGCGCTGCCGACCACCTCGGCGATCAAGCAGGCCGAGGGCGTCGGGCAGTACACCGGGCAGTTGCCGTCGCAGGTTTCGCCGGGGTCCACGATCCCGTCGCCGCACATGGCGGCACAGTCGGTATCCGCCGCGTGCGTGGCCCCTGGTGGGCAGCAGCCGTCCCCGGACACCAGGGCGGTGATCCTGAAATGCTGGCAGGCGGCCTGACACCCGCCGTTCGAGAGGTAATCAATGGTGCAGGTATAGCCGTCGTCGCAGCTGGTCGGGCAGGCGCCGGGCGCGCGCGCGGCGATGGCGACGTCGCAGGATTCGTCCGAGTCCACTGTGCCGTTCCCACACAGAGCCGGGCAGTCGCTGTCGATCGCCTTCGTGGCGCCCGGCGGGCAGCACCCGTCCTCGGTGGTGCCCGACTGCGTGACGATCGGATAGCGGACGCAAACCGCGGAACAGGTCCCGCCCGACACCAGCATGCCGGTGGAGCAGGGTGCGCCGGTCGCACAATCGGTCGGGCAGGCGCCGGCGGACCCGGGCGGGATTGTCAGGTCGCAGGTCTCGCCGAGATCGACGACGCCGTTCCGGCAGGTCGACGAGCAGTCGGGATCCGTGTCCTGCGCGCCCGCCGGGCAGCAGCCGTCATTCGGCATCGGCCGCTCGATCTTGTCGTGCTTGCAGGTGACCGTGCAGCCGCTGCCCATGCGCGTGTCGGTCGTGCACGGGACGTGGTCGTCGCACGTCGGCGGGCAGGCGCCGGGATCGCCGGCCGGGATCCGCGTGTCGCAGGTCTCGCCGGGATCGATGCGCCCGTTGCCGCAGCTGGGGCTGAGCGGCGGATTGCCGTCGCCGCCCGTGCCGCCCATTCCACCGTCGACGACGCACGGGCCGCCCTCGCAGTCGAGGCGCACGTAAATGGTTTCGTGGTCGCCCGGGTCGATCGTGATCGGACCGCCGCGCCCGGTGGCGATCGTTGCGCCGGCGGCGTCTCGCGCGCGGACGTCGATGGTGATGCTGCCGGTCGCATACTTGGGCAGCTCGGCGCTGAGCGTGGTGGGAAACGCGATCGGTTGTTGGTCGTCCCGCGCGTAGGTGTTGGACGAATCTCCGGCGGGACCGTTCAGGCGCACCTCCAGCGCGGTCACCGCGCGGGGAGAGCCCGACGCCGTGACGACGACCAGCAGCACCGCGTTGTCGTCGCCGTGGCACGCCGAGACGGCGAGCAGGACGGCGGCGAGCACCCCCCGCCGACTCAAAAGAACCTCTTGTCGCCGAGGTCGGTCATCGGCACCGAGTTTCCCGAACCGGAGGCGAGGAAGGCCGCGCCGATCCCACCGACCACGCCCACGCCGATCGCGGTCCAGAACCACCAGCGCTGCCAGGCGTGCTGCTGCTGCTTCGGTTTGCTGGGCGGCGGTTCGGGCACCATGATGAGGCGGCTCCGGCGCGCGTTCGCGACGTGCGGGGCGGGGTTGCCGCGCCGGTCTTCCAGCTCGCCGACCTTCGCCTCGACCTCGGCGCGATCGAAGGCTTCAGGCCATCCCGCGAGGTAACGGTCGTAATAGAAGAGCGCCTGGTCGACGGCGCCGACTTCGCGGTAGCACTCCGCGATGTCGTAGAGCAGGCGCGCGTCGGCCTTGATCTCGTAGGCGCGGCGAAACGCCGCGACGGCCTCCTCGTAGCGGCCGAGGCGGAACAGGCGGTGGCCCAGCGCGCGCTGCGTCTGCATCTCGGCCTCCTGCGGGCTGGCGGGCACGGCCTCGGCGTCCGCGGGCGGCGCGGGCGCAGCGGTGGGCGCGGGCGGCGGAGCCGGAGCAGCCGGGGTCGGAGCGGCCGGGGCGGGAGCAACCGGGGCCGGCGCGGCGGGTTTCTTGTCGGCGCCCTGCGCGGGCCTGGCGGCGACCAGCACCACCAGCGCCAGCGCCGAGACTCGAATCCACGTGAACGCCACTAGCCTAAGCACCGGAATCCGCTGCGAGTTCGAGCTGATTCTGCCCCCCGCACCCGCGCCGGGTCAACGGCGCCGGGCAGGGCGCGGCGACTTATTCTTGGGCTTGGTCTTGGCGCTGGCTTTGGCCTTGGGCGCAGGCCTGGCCTTGGCCCTGGGCGCAGGCCTGGCGGTGGGCGGAGGCCTGCGCACGAGCACGGGTTCCAGCGGCGCCAGCGTCGCGATCCAGCGATCGGCGACCTCCCCCGCGGCGCCGGCCAGCGCCCCTGGTGCCGCGCCGACGAGAAGCTCGCGCGCCGCCCTGGCCAGAGCCGGAGGCAGCTTCGGCGGTCCGGTGCGTCCGGGGCGAAGCTTCGTCTCGAACGCGCGAACCTCGCGCGGATCGAGTGGCGTGATCGGGGGCGCCTTGCGGCCCGGTGCGAGCAGGCGCCGGACGAGAACCGTCCTGGCCAGGACGCCGGCATCGAGCGCGGCGACGTCCGCCCCGCTGTCCGCGAGCAACGGCGCGTCCGGCGCCACGGTCTGCGGCTCGATCCCCAGGCCACGCAACATCGCCTGCGCGGCCGCGGCGCGTTCGACGGCCGCCGCCGCACGGGCCAGATCGGGCAGACTCCGGAACGGGCGCTCGCCCGCAGCGGGCGGCTCGTCGAGGAGGCGCGGGAAGAGCGGCCGCGGGCGCGTCAGCGCATCCAGCACGGCGGCGTCGTCGGCTTCGGCCAGCGCGATGCCCTGCCGTCCGAACGGGCCGCCGCGAACGAGTGCGAGCGCGAGACGCCGCGCCTTTCCGATCAGCGTCACGCCGGAGCGAAACAGGCGGACCAGCGAGATCGACCGCAGCGCGGCGGCGCCGCGCGCGTCATCTCCGGGCGCCAGGCGTTCGATGGCGAGGTCCAGCGTCGCCGCCAGTCGCTGCAGCGTGGCCGTGACCGCGTCGTCGTCTCCGGGCGCGATGCGGTCCGCTGCCAGCACCCGGTTCGTGAGCGCGACCAGTGCGAAGCGGAGCTCCTCGATCTCGTCGCCCGCCGAGAGGCGCTGGGCGGCGCGCGCGAACGGTGACTCGCCGACGTCTGCCAGACGCTGCGCGAGCGCGGTCGGCACCCGCAGCGCCGCGCCGTTGGCGCCGGCCACGTCGGTCGCGGAGCGCACGCTCGGGGCGTGCCCCTCGCCGATCTGGACGCCGGCGAGGTCCAGCTCGCGATAGACCTCCAGCGCCTCGTAGTAATCCGCGAAACCGAGGTCGGCCATTCGCCCGCGCTGCCAGCGGTAGGCGGTCTCCTCCAGGTCGGAGTCCAGCTCGCCCGTCGCCGCGACCAGCAGCCGCCGCGCGAGGTCCTTGTCCGCGCGATACAGGGAATCGACGAGCCGGATGATCACGGCGGCCCGGTCCTGCTCTTCGCTCTCGAAGGCCGAGGCGCTGTCCTCGACCGGGAGGCCGACCACGTCCAGCAGGAAGAATCCGTCCGGCGTCGGGAAGAAGGTGCCCTGCGATTCCTCCGGAGGCGGTTCCTGCGTCAGATCGTGGATGCGCGCGCCTTTTCGCAGCACCAGCGCCACCAGTTCGGGGTCCAGACCCGCCAGCCAGCGCGCGATGCGCTCCGGCGATGCGTGGGCGATTGCCTCGACCCACTCGGCCAGCGCGGCGGGGACGATCCGGTCGCGCTGCCAAATCGCGAAATCCAGGACGACCTGGAGCTGCTCGGGCGTGGCCGCCGCGAGGAGCGCGCTGCTCTCCTCGTGGCCGAGCTCGTGCAGCACGTAGTACAGCTCGTCGGCGGGCAGTGCCCGGACCGCCGATTCCAGGTCGCGCTCCGCGAGCAGGGCATCGGCGCGGCGCAGGCGTCGGCCGCGGCCGAGCTCGGCGCGAAACGGCGACAGCGGGATGATGTCGGCGGGCGGCTGCCCGCCGGGAGGATCGCGGCGCATGCGCGCGACGTTATACATCGAGCTGCGCGTTTGTCTCGGCGCCGCGGCGCGGTGCCTTTCGCCGGCGCCTGCGACAAATCCGTAGAGGTACCGTCCGCGTCATGAAAAAGTGACGCCGCTCCGGCGCCGACCTGGCGCCGAAGCGCAACTCTACGAGGTGAAAAATGACCCCGCACCGGACCCCATCGCATTCGTTCTCGCTCCCGACCGTGGCCCTCGCGCTCATGGGACTCGGGCTCGCGCCGTTGATTGGCTGCGCGAGCTTGCTGGCCGGCGCCGGCCCGCAACGCAGCCCGGAGTTCGCGACGGGCAACGCGCCCGAGCCGGCCATCGCCACGACCGTCCTCTCCTGCGTGGCGAAGGCGCTGCCGTACGGTGCCGGCAACACGTACACGGCGCAGTTCAACGCGCTCTCGCGCTCGGCGCTGCCGGCGGAGCCCGTGGCGCTGTCGCCCTCGGCGACCGCCGCGCTCTGCGGCACGATCGCGGCGTCCGACAGGTTCCACGCCTACCGCGAGCCGCCGCAGGCGTCGGCGATGGCGGTCATCCGCGAGATCGCGCAGGCGACCGGCGCGAAGTCCGTCGTCATCCCCGCGATGCGGCTCTACGCGCGGTGCGAGCGGGACCAGAGGCAGGTCCGCGACTCCAGCGGCCGGATCATCGCGACCATCGACGAGGGCTCGGAGACCTGCAGCATGGACCGATTCAAGGACATCGGCCTCTACATCTACGCGGCCGACGGCTCGCGTCTGTACAGCCACACGAAGCGCGTCGGCATGGCCTCCTCCACGGATCCGGAGCCGATGATGAACGAGGTCCTCGCCAACGTCCCGGCCAAGGTCTCCGCCCCCGCGGGGGCGGCGTTTGCCGTCGCGCCCGCCGCGGCCGGCACCATGGCGGCGCCGGCGGGTTACCCCGCGACGCCCGCCGCCTACCAGCCGCCGGCCGCGCCCCAGGGCGTGGGCCCGACCGATCCCAAGGTCGACGCCACCGTCGCCGAGGTCGATGGCAAGGCGCCGGCCGACTGCAAGAAATTCGTGAAGAAGGTCTGTCACAGCCCGAGCCTGATGGACATGAACCGGCTGCAGATGTGCTCGGCCTACGTTCAGACCGTCAACCAGCTGGTGCGACAGCAGGGCGCGAAGGCGGCCGACGCGTGCCGCTCCATGGCGGCGTCCGCTCCTCAGTAGCAGCGGATCCATGGGGGCGCCAGGCGGCCGGCGGACTAAGCTAACGCCATCGACATGTTGTCGGCCGTCCTCGCCACCATCGGCGCTCACGATCTGCTCCGCGCGGGGGATCGTGTGGTCGTGGCCGTCTCCGGCGGCCCCGATTCGATGGCGCTGCTGCACGCGTTGTGGGAGCTGCGGGACCGGCTGGGCGTGACGATCGAGGTGGCCGCCGTCGACCACGGCCTGCGCGCCGACGCGCGCCGCGAGATCGATCTCGTACGTGAGCGCGCCACCGCTCTCGGGCTTCCGTTCTCCGCCGTGGACGTCGACGTCGCGGGAGCGCGTCGCGGCCGGCGCGGCGTCTCGGTGCAGGACGCCGCCCGCGAGGTGCGCCTGCGGGCGCTCGCTGCGCTCGCCGCCCAGCACGGCGCGAACCGGGTCGCGCTCGGCCATCAGGCCGACGACCAGGCGGAAACCGTGCTTTACCGGATCGTCCGCGGCACGGGGATCGCCGGGCTGGCAGGGATTCCGTACCGGCGCGAGGTCTTCATCCGGCCGCTGCTCGACGTGACGCGGGCGCAGATTCTTCGTTACCTGCGGCGGCGAAGCATCCCGTTCGTCGAGGATCCGTCGAACGCCGACCCGCGTTTCGCCCGGGCGCGCATGCGCCACGAGATCCTCCCCGCGCTCGCGCGGGAGAACCCCCGGATCGCGGAGGCATTGCGCGCGCTCGCGTCCGCGGCGCGGGGCGGTCCGGCCGTGAACGTCGAGCCGGCGGCGGCCTCGTCGCTGTCGCGCCGGGCGGCGGTCACGGTCGCGCGGCTCGCGGCGCGCGGCGGCACCGCCAGCATCGACGTCGCGGGCGGGCGGCGCGTCGAGGTGTCCTACGGGGCCGTCCGTCTCCGGGATCGCGAAGGCGGCCGCGACGCGGGCCGCGCCCCGGGTCCCGTCGTCGTCATCGATCGACCGGGCCGGTACCCCTGGCCCGTGGGGGGCGTCCTCGAGGTGCGGGAAGACGCGTCAGGCGGAGAAGCATTTGACGCCGATCGGCTTGCCTGGCCGCTCGTCATGCGGGCGCGCCGCGCCGGCGACCGCATGCGTCCGCGCGGGGGTCGGGGCAGCCGCAAGCTGTCCGACCTGATGATCGACGCGAAGATCCCCCGTCCGCTCCGCGGCGCGTTGCCGATCGTCACCACCGCGGATGACGTCGTGGTGTTCGTGCCTGGGCTCCGGCCAGCCGAAGCAGGCCGTCCCAGCGCGGCCGCGCACCGCCGCATTTCCTTGCGGTTCGAAGGCCTCGTTCCCGACGAGCATCGAGGCGCTGGAAGTAACCTTTGACGGTCCCCCCTTTGGGGACAATACTTTCCGCAGGCCCTCGTCTCGCACCGTCGAAAGGACCCCGTATTGCGACAAAGCCATAAGACCGTCCTCCTCTGGATCACCCTGATCTTCGCGTTCGTCGCGATCTGGCAGATCCTCAACAACCAGCACCCGGAGGAGAAGAAGATCCTGTTCTCGACGTTCGCGCAGGACGTCGACCAGCACCCGGAGAAGTTCAAGGTCGGCGGGTCGATTCAGATTCGGAGGAACCAGGACGGGGCGGAGTTCCACGGCACGTACGCGAACGGCGAGAACTTCGTCACCACGGGCATCGTCGGCGAGAAGCTGCTCGACAAGCTGGACAAGTCGAAGCTGTCCTACGAGGTCGTCAAGGAGCCGGAGACCAGCTTCTGGCAGACGATCTTCGCGACCTGGCTGCCGATGCTGGTGATCGTCGTGCTGTTCCTGCTGTTCATGCGCCAGCTCCAGGTGGGCGGCGGCAAGGCGATGAGCTTCGGCAAATCGAAGGCCAAGCTGCTGTCCGAGAACCAGCGCAAGATGACCTTCGCGGACGTCGCCGGGATCGAGGAGGCGAAGGACGAGGTCGAGGAGATCATCGCCTTCCTCAAGGATCCCAAGAAGTTCACTCGCCTCGGCGGACGCATCCCCAAGGGCGTCCTGATGATGGGCCCGCCGGGAACCGGAAAGACGCTGCTCGCGCGCGCCATCGCGGGCGAGGCGGGCGTGCCGTTCTTCTCGATTTCGGGGTCTGACTTCGTCGAGATGTTCGTGGGCGTCGGCGCCAGCCGCGTGCGCGACCTGTTCGAGCAGGGGAAGAAGAACGCGCCCTGCATTATCTTCATCGACGAGATCGACGCGGTCGGCCGCCACCGGGGCGCCGGTCTCGGCGGTGGACACGACGAGCGCGAGCAGACGCTCAACCAGCTGCTGGTCGAGATGGACGGCTTCGAGTCCAACGAGGGCGTCATCCTGATCGCCGCCACCAACCGTCCGGACGTGCTGGATCCGGCGCTGCTGCGCCCGGGTCGGTTCGATCGCCGGATCGTGGTGCCCCGCCCCGACGTGCGCGGCCGGACGGGCATCCTGGCGGTGCACACGAAGAAGACGCCGCTGGCGCCGAATGTCGACCTGGACATCATCGCGCGCGGTACGCCGGGGTTCTCGGGCGCCGACCTGGAGAACCTGGTGAACGAGGCGGCGCTGCTGGCGGCGCGCAACGACAAGTCTCAGCTGGACATGCGCGACTTCGAGATGGCGAAGGACAAGGTCCTCATGGGACCGGAGCGCCGCTCGATGATCATCAGCGACAAGGAGAAGCGCAACACCGCCTTCCACGAGGCGGGGCACGCGCTGGTCGCCAAGCTGATGAAGCACGCCGACCCGGTCCACAAGGTCACGATCATCCCGCGCGGGCGCGCGCTGGGGCTGACGCAGTCGTTGCCCGCGGAGGATCGGCTCAGCATGTCGGCGGACGCCGCCAACGACACCATCGCGATGGCGATGGGCGGCCGGATCGCCGAGGAGGTGATCTTCGGGCAGCTGACGACCGGCGCCGCTTCGGACATCCAGGGCGCGACGGACATGGCGCGCAAGATGGTGTGCGACTGGGGCATGTCCGAGAAGCTCGGACCGCTGCACTTCGGCAGGCGGGAGGGCGAGGTCTTCCTGGGGCGCGACTTCGGCGACTCGACGAAGGAGTACAGCGAGCAGACGGCGATGGACATCGACAGCGAGGTGCGGAAGATCGTCACCGCGAACTACGATCGCGCGAAGAAGGTCATCGTGGACAACCTCGACAAGCTGAAGCTGCTGGCCGAGGCATTGCTCGAGTACGAGACCGT
>Ga0070686_100000590_pt1 | contig 21467 bp, 17 predicted proteins | sample KBSS23LmetaG_FD_65654 | JGI IMG/M metagenome (GOLD analysis project Ga0070686, IMG submission 65654) | Switchgrass rhizosphere microbial communities from Kellogg Biological Station, Michigan, USA - KBS S2-3L metaG | ecosystem: Host-associated > Plants > Roots > Rhizosphere ... | reverse complement strand
ACGGACGTACATTTCCTTCCGCATCGCCGGCGGAAACTTTGAGCATCATACGTGCATAAACCTGCTTGTGAACGGTAAGGTGGTGCGGAGCGCCACGGGTTGGAATAGCGACCGGCTGACGCCAGCAAGTTGGGACGTTCGTCCCTTGGCCGGACAGGAGGCGCAGATTCAGCTAATCGACGAAGCGAGCGGAGGGTGGGGACATCTCAATGTGGATCGCATTGTCCAAACGGAACGCCCCGAACGGTTGCCGGTTTCGACGCCGCCTCTCTACCGGGAAACGCATCGTCCGCAATTTCATTTCACAGCGCGCCAATGGACCATGGGCCGTTTGCATCCCGGGATGCGGCAGGAAGGCTGGCTGAACGATTTGAACGGGCTGATTTTCTACGAAGGCGAGTATCACCTTTTCGCACAGCGTTGGAACAAATGCTGGATTCATGCGGTGAGCAAGGATTTGGTGCATTGGACGGAACTGGAGCCGGCGTTCTGGGAGGAACAACTGGACTCAGGCGTGCAGTCCGGCACGTGTGTCGTGGACCACGCGAACACCTCCGGCCTGGGCCCGGATACCAACCACCCACCTCTGGTGGCCTTTTGGTCGCGCAACGATAACCGAACGCATTGCCTTTCCTACAGCCTGGATCGCGGACGGACCTGGGCGCATTACCGTGACAATCCCGTGCTGGTGCATCCAGAGCGCGACCCGAAAGTGTTCTGGCACGCGCCGACAAGGCGTTGGGTGATGTTTCTCTACGGGGCGAAGGAAGGCCAACGCCTCTACCACATCTTCACTTCCACCAATCTTCTTTCCTGGCGCGATGAGAAGCATCCCATCCGCAACAGCTACGAGTGCCCGGACTTTTTCCAGTTGCCGCTGGACGGTGAGCGACAGCAGATGAAATGGGTGTTAGTGCGCGGCGATGGAAAATACTCCGTTGGCGCCTTCAACGGGATTGAGTTCACCGAAGAAACGCCACAGTTCGAGTCCGATTCCGGGCCGAACTTTTACGCCACCCAGACCTGGGAGAATGCCCCGGACGGGCGGCGGGTACAGGCGGCCTGGATGAATGGAGGGACATATCCGGAGATGCCGTTCAATCAACAGATCACTTTTCCGCGCGAGTTGACTTTAAGAACGTCGCCCGACGGCCCGCGCCTGGTTCGCCGGCCGATTCGTGAATTAGAAGCACTCCATGGTCGCCAAGAACTCTGGACGAACCGCGTCCTCAACGCCGCCCACTCACTGCCGCTGACGCCGTCCGGCGATCTGTTTCGCGTGCAAGCCACTGTAGTGCTTGATGAGGCCGCGACACTCACCCTGAATGTGCGGGGTCTCAAACTGGTTTTCACCCGCCAGACCATGGCGTGTGACGCCAAGCCGGTCTCGCTCGCAACCGCGCTCGCAGATTTTGATGTTCTTATTGACCGCACCTCGGTGGAGACGTTTGCCAATAATGGGGCGGCCTCCATGTCGAAGTGCTTCCTCCCCAGCGAAAGCGGTCTGTCCCTCAAAGCAACGGGCGGGCGCGCCACGGTGCAAAGCCTGAAACTCATCCACCTGAACTCGGCATGGGAACAATAGCCTTCCGGTCCGTGCTCACCATGGGAGGAATCGCCCGCTAACGATCTTCGCGTTTATTCCTTCGGAGTAAAAAGTTCCCGCAGACGCTCCGGCAGGGCCGGCGTCGCGCCAGGCTGCGAGCAAACGTAGGCCGCCACTTCATTGGCCCGTTGATTGATTTCATCCAGAGCCTGCCCTGAGCCTGTCGAACGGGCCCAACCGGCCAGCACCCCCATCGTCATGGCCGCAGTGAATGAGTCTCCTGCCCCGACCGTATCGACGACTTCGGTGGGCAAGCCTGGATGTTCCGACCAACGGCCATCGGAGAAGAGCACACTGCCGTGGGCACCGCGCGTGCATGCGACCAATCGCAACGCGTACCTGCCGGCCAACTGGCTGATCTGCGCGCGGGCGTCTCCCGTCAACCGGCACATCTCAGCCAACTGCGGCAACTCGGCATCATTGACCTTAAGCACGTTGGCCAGGGCGAGAGATTCCTCGATTAACGGCAAAGAGAAATATTGCTGACGAAGATTCACATCGAAAAGGCGCAGCGCATTCGCCGGTGTCGCCCGGACGAGCGCGCGAATGGCGGCCTGCGAATTCGCGCTGCGTTGCGCCAGGCTGCCAAAGCAGACCGCGTCCGCGTCCATCACCGCGCGTTGCGAAGCGGCGTCAACCTGGAGCGCGTCCCAGGCGACGTTTTCGTGGATTTGATAATGCGGCTGGCCGGCAGCATCCACCACAACACTCACGGTGCTCGTTGGCAGCGAAGCATCGACAGCGATCGAATCGGTTGGCAATCCGAGCGCGGCGAGCCTCGCGAGCGCCTCACGCCCGAGGTCATCGGCGCCGACGCGTGAAATGAGCCGCGCCTCCGCGCCCAACGCTCGAGCGTGGCAGGCGAAATTGGCCGGCGCGCCACCCAATTCCCGCCCTGTTGGCAGCACATCCCACAGCAGTTCACCGATCCCGACGATGATAGGTCGCGCGCTCATGTATAGTGTCTACCGCTCTTCACCGTTGGTTGGATGATGGTTCCGAAGCCGCGCTTGCGTTGCGCTTCATTATTATTAACCGAAGTCGTGGGATTCGCTGGTGTGCAATCCGGCGTAATCCAGGCGCTGAATCGTCCGCGCCTTGACATGAATCACTCCGTGGTGCGACTGCAGAATGCCTTCGATCAGCAGAAACGGTTCGGCGGTAATCGTGAGACGCTCCGCCTCGAACAAGGTTGGCGCCACAATGACGTTCGTGATCCCTGTTTCATCCTCGAGGCTGATGAAACAGACCCCCTTGGCGGTGCCGGGCCGTTGCCGGCAGATCACTTGCCCAACGACACGAACCGGCTGACCATTCCTCAATTTTGCCAGGTCTCTGGCCCGGCAGACGCCAGACAATGGCTCATGGTCCTGCGCCAAAGCCAATGGGTGTTGGCCGGTCGTGAGACTCAACCCCTCGTAGTCGGCCCGCAATCGTTCCAGCGGGCTCATGATGCGCAAGGGCATGGCCGCCGCATCCGTCGCCTCGGTGGGTGAGGCATTGGCGAAGAGGTCGTCGGTTCGATGTGGGCGTTCGGCTTCCCAGAGCGCGGCGCGCCGATGAGGAGCGAAGGCGTTTAACGCCCCGATCTCCGCCAGCGTGCGCAGCTCGTCTTTGGCAAATCTTGTGCGCCCCTTGAAATCATCCAGGGAAGCGAACGCGCGCGCCGCTCGTTGTTCCAACATCGCCAGCGCATGCTCACGGCGAATGCCTTCGACTTGAAGCAAGCCGAGACGAATGGAGCTGTCGGGCTCAATCACACACTCCCAATGGGAGCGCATGACACAGACCGGGCGGACCTGCACACCGCGGCGCTTGGCGTCTTGCACGAGAGTAGCCGGCGAGTAGAAGCCCATCGGTTGATTGTTGAGCAGCGCGCAATAGAACTCCGGCGCGCGATGCACTTTCAAGTAGGCGCTGGCGTAAGCCAAGTGGGCGAAACTGATGGCGTGCGATTCGGGAAAGCCGTAGAGCGCAAAGGAACCGACGGCTTGGGAGATTCTTTCCGCCACATGGGACGGCACCTGAGCGCGAGCCATACCAGCGCGCAAGCCCGCCTGCGCGCGGTCCATCTTTTCACTGGAACCATGAAACGTCATGGCGCGGCGCAGGTCCTCGGCTTCCTGGCCTGTAAATTCCGCCATCACCATCGCCATTTGCAGCATCTGCTCCTGGAACAGCGGCACGCCCAGGGTTCGCTCGAGGATCGGCACCAGCTTGGGCGCATAGTATTCAACCGGTTCCTCCCCATTGCGGCGACGGAGATAAGGATGGGCCAAATCGCCAACGATGGGTCCGGGCCGGATGATGGCGACTTCGATCACCAAATCGTAAAAATTGCGCGGCTTCATGCGCGGCAGGGTCGCCATTTGCGCGCGGCTTTCGATTTGAAACAGGCCGATGGTGTCGGCTCGTTGCATCAACTCGAAGCTTCTCGGATCGTTCTCGGGCAATTGCGCCAGATCGACGGCATGGCCGCGGGCCGCCGTGAGAGCAACGGCCTCTTGCAACACGGCCATCATGCCCAGACCCAGGAGGTCAACCTTGATGATGCCGAGGTCCTGGCAATCGTCCTTGTCCCACTGGACCACCACGCGGCCTGGCATGGCGGCATTTTCGAGGGGGACGAGCGAACTCAACTGGCCCTGGCAAATAATCATTCCGCCGGAGTGCTGGCCGAGGTGCCGCGGCAATCCGCTCATCTGTTGATACAGCGTGGCAAAAGCGCCGGCGCGCGGATGCGAACGCGCTAATCCGGCCTTTTCCATCTGCGCCAGCAAATCGAGCGTGTGCGGAAAATCGCCATTGGCGAACAGGTGAGAGAAGCGCTCCAGGACATCGGCAGGCAAGTTCAACGCCTTGCCCAACTCTCGCGCGGTGCTGCGGCCGCGGTAGGTGATGACATTGGCGGTCATGGCCGCGCCGTGCGGGCCATAGCGGCGATAGACTTCCTGGATGACCTTTTCGCGCCGCTCGCCACTGGGCAAATCGATGTCAATGTCAGGCCAGCCTTTACGGCCTTCGCTGAGAAACCTCTCGAAGAGCACGTTGAATTTCACCGGGTCGACTGCGGTAATCCCGAGACAAAAGCAAACCGCGCTGTTGGCCGCGCTGCCGCGTCCTTGGGCCATGATGTCGTTTTCGCGGCAGAAGCGGATTAGATCCGCCACAATCAGAAAGTATCCCGCGAACCCCAGCTTTTCGATGACGCCAAGTTCCTTTTCCAGCAGGAGGCGAACTTTGTCCGGGATGCCGCCGGGGTAGCGCCGGCGAGCGCCCTGCCCAGCCCATTCGCGAAGCACGCTTTCCATGGTCTGGCCAGGTTCCACGGGAAACCTGGGGAACTCGTAGCCCAGTTCGGCGAGAGTGAACTCAAGGCGTTCAGCCAAGCGGACGCTGTTTTCCAAGGCCTCAGGTAAATCGGCGAACAGGGCAGCCATTTCCGCTGAATCCTTTAAATGCCGTTCGGCATTGAGGGAAAGGAGGCGTCCGGCCTCATCCAAATGCGTGTGATGCCGCAGACACGTGAATACATCGGCTACCTGCCGGCCCGCCGGAGTGGCGTGCAAAACACCGTTGGTGGCCAGCAGTGGCAGCCGATGCGCTCGCGCCGCACCGATTAGTTCTTGCTGCAGCCGCTCCGTGTCCCGGCGAAAGTGACGCTGAACCTCCACGAAAACGGCGTCAGGGCCAAAGCTGCGAACCAGGCGCGGCAACAGAATTTCCGGGGTGGCGCCGGCGGGCTTTTGTTGACGCAATAACCCGCGTATCAACGGGCCCTCCTCGTCGCCCGTCAGTGCAACGAGCCCGTTGGCAAATTCCGGGAGTTCCTCCCAGCGAACGATTCCTTCATTCTTCGGGGCGCGCAGGTGCGAACGGGTGAGGAGTTGGCAAAGATTTTGGTATCCCGTGCGCGATTCGACGAGCACGGGCAAAACCGAACCGTCTTCCATCTGCAATTCCACGCCGATGATGGGACGCAAACCGCGCTCACGAGCGGCGCTGAAAAAACGCGGCGCACCCGAAACGTTCATACGGTCGCAGAGGCCGAGCGCGGGCAATGTTTTGGCCGCGGCCTGCGCAGCCAATTCTTCCGGCACCGAGCCACCGCGCAAAAAGCTGAACGCGCTGCGCGCATGCAACTCGATGTAGCGTGGAGACGGCATGACTTTAAAAGGAAATGAGCCCAATGATTTCAGTCCACCACGCCCTCCACCGTCCAGCCGTGAGAACCTCGGTTGAGTCGGAGAACGAAGCCATTTTCGGTCTCGGCTTCCCATTCTTCGCGTTGCCAGGCGCCCGGCTCCCACCATCGGCCCGACGAGCGCCACGGCCCATGAGCGTCCCTGAAGGCGCCTTGCGCCACGGCACAACGAAGCCGGACAGGACGGCTCCCGAGCATCGTCTGCTCCATCTCAACCCAAGCTTGAACTCCTGGACGCAAACGGCGAACGGGCCACGGCGCTTGAGCACTTGCCGTGGGCGCGGCGGCAGCCGGCGGCGAGCCATCGAAATCCGGCGGCACCAGCTTGAAGGAATCGGGCTGGTGCGAATTTTCAAGCACGGGTGTGCCAACGCGGTCTGGGCCCAGCAGTGCGGTCAAACGCGCCAGCGTCTCCTGAAACCGCGCTGGCTCGCGGAGGGCGGCATCGAACAATCCCAACTGCTTTTGCGGAGTTGGGCTGGCAGCGGTTTCCAAGGAAACGGCCGTGATGGGCGCTTTGGTGCGCAGCGTTTCCAGATGCGTGCGCAGGGTTCGAAACAGCACGTCGGCCTGGGCGGTTGGTTGGGGAAGACGCAGCATGCATTCCAACTTTTCGCCTGATTCCAAGCGCAAGTGCAGTTGCAAGGCCGCCGCCACCAAGCCCAGCAACTCCAGCCGGGGACAAAGCTGGTCCACAAAACGCCGGAGAATGAACAGGAGCGGCTCGCACGTTTCGACTGCCTGCTCGAACTCGAAAGATTCCTGGAATTGTTCCGAAGGCCGAACGAGGTGCAGCGGACGCAGGCTGGTGGTGGAAGCGGCGGCAAACAACGCCAGCGCTTCCAAGCCTAGGCGTTCGACCAAAGCCGCCTGTCCCAAGGCTAAGAACTCCCCCACGTGGCGAATGCCCCATTTCTCCAAAATTCCAGCCACATCGCTCGAAGGTTCCAAGGCCGTCACAGGCAACTGTTCGACGAAACCCTTCGGGTCTTCGACGACGGTGGCTCCGTCTGCCCAACGAGCCGCCTGCCGGGCCAGATTTGGAGTCGGCGCGAGGCCCACCTGGGCCCGCCATCCGATCAAGGCCAACGCCGCGCGCAATCCTTCCGCCCATCGCGTTTTCTGCAGCGTATCCGCATCAGCGAGCAAAGCCAGCCCATGCAGATCCAACGTGCAGACCCCAGGCGCAGTGGCTTCAATATTCGGCGAAAATCCGAAGGCGCACTGCAGCAAACTGTCGGTGGCGATGGTTTCTTGCCGCAGCGAACGATGGCGGATCACCACGTCCCGGCATCGGGCGAGCGCCTGCGTGGGAGTCAATCCAACTCGCACGCCAGCTTGAAAAGCCGCGTCGGTCAAGTCCAGGACCACCGGAGACGAGCGGGCCGGGTCCACCAGCACGACCGGGCGGCTCCAGAGTTCCTGTTCATGGCGCATGGCAGCTTGCAACGCGAACTGCGGCAGGTGGACAGCGGCAAACATACCTCTAACCTGTCTTCGCCTCGGTTCCGGCTGCCGGTGAGCGAAGCAAATTGAACCGGAGCGAAGACAAACTGTTGGCGGGCGAACCGGCCAGTGCTTCCAGCTTCAATGCGTTCTCGCACTCGACTCGCCAACTGACCCCGCCCACCAGCGGTTCCGGGGTGACGACCAGGACGGCCGTTTCGCTCTGTTCCAACAGGCGAACGAATCGATGCCACACGCTGGAGGAGAGCTTGCGCAATTCACGGGCCGTGTTCAGTTTCAGATCAAGCACGACCAGCGGCAGGTTCGGATCCCGCAGCAACAGATCGGACGCCTTGAGCGCTTGCTCCACGCTGACACAGCGCAACCACAGCAATCGCGCCAGGATAGTTGCCTCCACGGCGCACGCGTCGAAACTGTCGGCGCCATCGATGAGCGCCATGAATTGGCCGTTCCGCGCCGTCTCACGCAACAACGCATGAAGGACGAGGCAACTTCCTGACCCAGGGCCGACGCCAACTAACTCGGTCAGAGCGCCTCGGGGCAAGCCGCCGCTCAGAATCTTGTCGAGGCTCGGCACGCCGGTTGGGATGGGCTCAACAGATGAAGCGGCCGCCGGCAAGCCGAGCCGTGTATGCGGAAATCGCTCGACCAGAAGCTGGCGCAACTCAACCAGGTTGTTTGCCAAAGCCATACGCGCAATCCGATTCCAGATGGGCTATCCAGCATACCGCAACGGTCAGGCGTGGAAAACGGAAAGTTTCCACCCGCATCGATTCATTGCCCCACCTTAGTTGAAGCCGTAGGACAATGGCGGTCTGAGGATGGGCAACGGCAATTTACATTCGCAGTTCAGCCCGGAGGGCTGGCAGAGAGTAGGCCGGGTCGCATCCCGCCTAATGCGGCGGACGGGCGGCTGCGATATTGGAGGGTCTGAGTGTCCCATGAGGAGCAGGCTCAGGAGCCGTGCGCGTGGCCCGGCCATTCATCGCCGCTTGCATGCGCAAGAATTCGCTGAGGCTTTCCAGGCAAAGCATGCCGATCAATGTCCCATGATGAAGAACCGGGATCGATTGATATTCGCCTTCAGGCAGGCGGGCCATGACTTCGTTGACCAACTCCAGCGGGTCGACGGTCGGAAATTGTCGCTGCATGGCGGAGCCGACCGGCATTGTCTCCCCACCGCTCGTCAGACCTCTAAACAAATCGGTCCGGGTCAGCAAGCCGACCAAACGGCCTTCTTCGACCACGGGAAAATCCTGCTGGCGTCCGGTTAAGATGTTTTCCACGGCCGCGGTGAGGGGTTCGCCCGGGGCCAGCGTGCGAAAGTCGGTCATCATGAATCGTCCGACCGGTAATCCCTGCAGCGCGGCTTTCATCTGGATACGGCTGGCCTCCTGGGCTGCTCCCATCCATACGAAGAACGCGATCAGGATGAGGAGCGGATTGAAGAAGAGGCCCATGACACCGAAGGACCACGCCAGCCCCTGGCCGATGGAGGCGGCGATGTTCGTGGCCCGGACGTAATCCATTTTCATGGCCAGCACGGCGCGCAAAACGCGACCGCCGTCCATCGGAAACGCGGGGATCAAATTGAAGATGGCCAGGCTCACATTGACCCACAGCAGTTTGGAGAGGAAAGGGCCGCCCAACAGGTGCACTGGCTTGAGTGCAGCAACATCGGCGCTCACCAGCAGCGCCAGCAGAATGATCAGCGCCAAGCCGACATTCACGGCCGGCCCGGCCAGGGCAACGACGAGTTCCTGTTTGGGTTGCTCAGGAATCCGCTCCAAGCGCGCGACGCCGCCGATGGGCAGGAGTGTGATCTCCCGCGTGCGGATCCCATAACGTTTGGCGGTCAGCGCGTGCCCCAATTCGTGCAGCACAACAATCCCGAACAAACAAAAGGTGAATCCCACCCCGCCCAACGTGTCCTCCCAGCTGCCTCGCACCATGAAATGACTCAAGCCGATCCAGCCGAGCAGAAGTAGAAAGGTGACGTGTAGATAGATGCCGATGCCCGCCACCTTCGCGATTCTGAATGACCACTTCATATGTTCTGGCGCCAGTCAGCGCCGGTTGCTCAGCCGTGTTCCGATTCTGCCCAGACCCGGTTCAACGCACGCGCGGCGCCGGTTGAGAGGGTGGCACCGGGTTCGGAACCGGCTGTGACGGTGGCACCGGGTTCGGCACCGGCTGCGAAGGCGGCACCGGGTTCGGAGTCGGTTGCGTTGGCGGCACCGGATTCGCCGGCGTTTGAACCGGCGGTACCGGGTTCGGAGGCGGTGTCAGGTCCGGCGGCACCGGACGCGCGGGAGTCAGGCCCGGTCCCGGAGCATTCGTGTTAAAGCCGTTTGTGAAGCCAGACCCGTTGGTTCCGAAAGCATTCGTGTCGCTTCCGAAGCCATTGGTGGCGCCAAAGGCGTTCGTGTCAAAACGATTGGTGCCACCAGGCATATTAGTACCGAAACGATTCGCCCCTGTCCCGTTGGTGGCGGGACGGTTCGTCACACCCAAGGTACCTCTCGAAATCACTGGTTGCTGCGCCGCGCCGCCTCCTACCTGCGGACGTTGCGCCGCCGATGCTGCCCACCCGCACCCCACAGCCAGCGACAAGACTAACAATTTCCTTTTCATGCCATTCCTCAAGCATCCGAGATACCCGAAGCAATTCTGCGGCTCACAGGACGATGCCCACGTCGCGGGAGTCTTCACTAGCAACACGTTTCATTCCGACACCGCATGAGGGAGGTTTCGGGGCTGAAGCTGCGAGATCTCGGGCAGAATGCAAGAGATTCACAGGACGCCCTTGCGGGATGTTTCGACGTCGTCCTTCGTTTGCAAATCGCCATTGCCACTGCAAAATGCACATCACGCTGCGCCAACGCCTTTGCTCGATCCGACTTCAACTTACCGCGCGGAGTGGGTGACAGGTGAGGCGAGTGCGATTGCCGCCCATTCGTCCGAATCCGGTATGGCCGTCCATCCCCTTGGGTTCGTCGGAGTTAGAGGGACCGAATAAGAAACTGCGCCTCTCTCGGCAACATGTCGTGTCCAAGCGATTTGCTTAGGGGCATTCCCGCAATACTTCAACGACCGCTCCGGCCATAGGCGAGCACGATTCTGGCTGACGGACAATGTCGCTAACAGCTCAGCCGATTCAGTACTGGCCAATTATGAAAAGACGCACTTCCACTCCCTCGTTCACTCGACGAAGTTTTCTCCATACCACGAGCACCGCGCTTGGTTTGTTTACGCTGGGGGCTGGCCCTTCGATTCAAGCGGCTGCGCAAGCGCGAGCCAAGAACCTTCCGAAACCGCAACAGTCAGGGATCGAACACGTGGTGGTGGTAATGATGGAGAATCGCTCGTTCGATCATTTTCTGGGTTGGTTGCCGGGAGCCGACGGCAAACAGGCGGGCCTGACTTATTTGGATCCGCAAGGCGCCGCGCATGCAACCTATCCACTGGCTCCGGATTATCAGGGCTGCGGCCATATCGATCCGGATCACAGCTATGAAGGTGGCCGCATTCAGTTCAACAATGGCGCGTGCGACGGTTGGTTGCGGGCTGAGAGTGATCTCTATGCCATCGGCTACTATAGCGGGGACGATTTGCCGTTCCACGCCGGTGCCGCCCCCGCCTGGACCACCTGTGATCGTTATTTCTCAGCCATCCTGGCCGGAACATTTCCAAACCGGATTTATCAATACGCCGCCCAAACCGATCGACTCGACAATTCTTTCGACATATCTTCGCTGCCAACCATCTTCGACCGGCTCGCGGAGCATAGTTTGCAAGGACGTTGCTATTTCAGCGATGTCCCCTTCGTGGCGCTGTGGGGTACGAAATACCTGCCTGTGACCCGTCCCCTGACGGAATTTTTTGCGGACTGCGCTAGCGGAAGCTTGCCGCACGTTTCTTTTGTGGAGCCGCGATTTGTCGGGGAATCGCTGGGCCTCACCAATGATGATCATCCGTTCGCCGATATTCGAAACGGGCAGGCTTTCTTGAACTCCATTTACGAGGCGGTGATCTCGAGCCCCGATTGGCCGAATACAATCCTGGTGATCAATTATGACGAATGGGGCGGTTTCTTTGAGCATGTGCCTCCGCCCACAGCACCGATTCCTCCAGCAGACCTGGCGTTGAGCAGCGATGGCCGGCGCGGGTTTCGAGTGCCGGCGTTGGTCATTTCACCCTGGTCTCAACGCGGAACTGTTGCTCATGGACTCTTCGATCACACCTCCGTGTTGCGTCTCATGGAGTGGCGATGGCACCTCCGTCCTCTCACGGTTCGCGACGCGACCGCGGCCAACCTGGCCGAAGTCCTCGATTTCAGCCGGCCCAATTTCGACGCGCCGCGGTTTGCGGTGGGAACAGGACCATTCGGCACACCGTGCCTGCCCACAGGCGGTCTGGGTGATTTCGGGCCGCTGGCCGAGCTGGCAGAACGCCTCGGGTTTCTGCTTGGGGCTTAGCGGCTGCAGGCCAACATTCCCTTTTTTGGCCTGTCGCTCGGAAGCAAGAACGTTTGTCTCTGCGCCTCACAGAAACTCCCATGAAAGCAATCAACCTATCCCGAAACACTGTCATCGCATCGGTTGTCTTCGCCATCATGTTGACCAGCGCGCTGGTTTATTCCGGCGACCGTTCCAACCAAATTAATCAAGGCAATCACGGCCACCAAGGTAACCAGGGCAATCAAGGCGACCAAGGCAAGCCGAACACAAGTTCCAAACAAAACGGCGATGCCGTCATTGAGAATGCTGTGGCCATGGTTACGGAAGGCCGCAACATCTTTCGATACGACACTTATGGAGACCAAGTTTTCTGGGGCGACACCCTGCAATTGCATCAGGCGTTGAACCAACTCAGCCCGCGGCAGGCCCTCGCGCTCGGACTGAAGGTCGATGCCGAGGCCTTGCCGGCCGCACTCGCCGAAAAGGTTCGCAAAGGCAAAATTGACCTCGACGATCCTGCAGTCACGCTTGAGTTAATCCGGCGCGACGCAGTCTTGGGCGTAGTCGGCTTTTTCGACGGCAGCCAGAAGCTGCAGTCCGTCGGCCTGACATGTGCGGTGTGTCATTCGACGGTCAACGATTCCGTGGCGCCCAGCATCGGCCAACGCCTGGATGGCTGGGCCAACCACGACTTGAACGCCGGCGCGATCATCGCCGCCGCCCCCAATATCAAGCCGCTGACGGATCTGCTGGCGATTGTTCATCCGGGGATCACGGACGAACAGGTGCGCAGCGTGCTCAACAGCTGGGGGCCGGGAAAATTTGATGCAGAATTGATATTGGACGGCAAGGCGTTCCAACCCGATAACCATTCCGCTGCCACGTTGATTCCGAACGCCTTCGCCTTGGGAGGTCATAATCTTCACACTTGGACGGGAGGCTGGGGAACGATCACTTATTGGAACGCGTTCGTCGCAAATCTCGAACTGCACGGCATCGGAAATTTCCTGGATGCACGCCTGGATAACGCCGCGCAATTTCCCATTGCCGCGGCCGCGCGGCTCGGCCACATCACGGTGGACGAAGAGCAAGACCAGATCACGTCCAAGCTGCCGGCACTGGCGTTTTATCAGCTGGCGCTGCCCGCGCCCAAGCCGCAGGCTGGTGTCGACTTTGCTCGCGCCGCCGCGCGCCGCGGCGAGGAGCTCTTCAACACCAAAGCGCAATGCGGCCGCTGCCATCACGAACCGATCTGGACGGAGCCCGGCTGGAACACCCATTCACCGGCGGAAATGCGCATTGATAGTTTCCAGGCCGACCGCTCGCCGGATCATTCCTACCGCACCATGAACCTGGCGGCAGTGTTCGTGCGAGAACGCGGGCTTTTCATGAAGCCCGAGAATAAAGGCCGCTTCTATCACGATGGCAGATTTCAGACCTTGCTGGACGTGGTGCAAAGCTATGACGCCCGCTTCAGCCTCGGGCTGACTCCTTCGGAGATGAGTGACTTGGTGGAATATTTGAAGTCGTTGTGAGCCCATGCGCGATGCCATCGAGCCGACTACCTATTGGGGCCATGAACTTGCGTTGAAAGAATGGTCCTCACCCCCACGTGGCAGCGGAACGAGGCTCGTCCTCCCTCGGAGAGTCTTGGCGAGGGCGCGTTCAGCCGCGATCGCGGACTCCCTGAGCGCCGTCGCAATGCGCGCAATGAGCGCAGCAGAAGATGGAGCCCTTTTCCTCCACCCCGTGACCAATGACTCGACAACCGCAATGGGCGCAAGTCGGGGCCAGGGTTTGGATGGCGCACTCGAACGAATCGAAGAGATGGGTCTGCCCGCTCATGACGACGGCAAACGCCTTGTCGTAGGTGTTACCGCAGGTTTCGCATGTGCCCATACTATTTTTGGATTTCGAGGTCGCTGTCTTTCCATGCTTCAAATCCGCCTTCCATTTCCATGACGGGGTAGCCCTCGCGGGAAAAGCGCTGCGCCGCGCGTGAGGCCAAGTGGCAGGTTTGCGTGTAGCAATACAGCACGTTGGTTGCTTCCTTGGAGAGTCCTTCCAGGGTATCCCACTTCTCTTCCGGCAAGTTGACCGCGCCAGGCACGTGACCTTTGCGGAAGTCCTCCGACTCGCGCACGTCAATCACCACGATGTTGTCTTCCTGCTCGATTCTCCTGCTCAATTCCACCGGTCCGGTGGTAAACGCATTCTTTTTGGCGAAATATTCCTCGGCCTTGTGTTTATCTGCGGTGGTTGTGTTCATCATATATCCGTCCTCTATGTTTTCAGTTGAAAGTTGGTTCACACCGCCCGCGGGGGGGTCGGCCCGGAAACGCGCTCCAGAATGGCCCCGGCCATCCGTTCCCGCTGCGTGCGCACCGCCAGGTCGCCCAACGACACGATGCCGACGAGCCGCTTGTCGCGACTGAGCACCGGCAATCTCCGAATCTGTTTTTGTTCCATTTGTTGCGCCGCCTCCTCCACGTCGTCCTCATCGAAACAATAAACGATCCCGGCGGTCATGGCCGCTCGCACCGTCGTTTTATTCGGGTCCAGGCCGCGGGCAATGGCTCGCACCGTAATATCGCGATCCGTCACCGTGCCGACCAGGCGGTCATGCTCGCAAATCGGAAGCATCCCAACATCCAGTGCCTTCATCTTTTTTGCGGCCGCAGTCAAAGTGGTGTCCGGAGTGATGCATTCCGGATTCGGCGTAAAAATGTCGCTGATTTTCATAAGCTGCACGATGAGAAGCTGGCCCCGCATTTCAGCGCTCGTGTGTGGCCAGGAATCGTCAGTCTGTAGGGAACAAGCTCGTCGCGTGAAGTGGATTGATGTGCAGGCCAAGATTCCCCGCTGCCCGGGCCCACAAAGTGCCCATGGCCATCAACACGTTCTTGCCCATACAATCTCTGTTTGTGCGCTTCCCTTGCCAGATCTTTGGAGCGCTTTGCGCCAAATCTCCCTTCAGCAATGGGGATGCCATAAGGCCAAGGCGCGTCCCGACGAATAGGCCAACGCGGGCCCGCGCCGTTTCACCTGTCGGCCGCATGCATCCTGCATGAGTTCGCTCACCCTACGTGCAGTCTGCAAACTCGGAAACGAGCCTTCGCACGCGCTACGAGCTTTTGGCCATGGTCAACTGGGCACGGCGCATTGGCCGTAAGTTGTTGACGAGGGACATGAATCCGGTTCGTCGGCCCAGCATGGCACATGCATTGCGAAGTAATGAACCGAGAGGACAAACTCTTTATGAACAGACACACCACACCCAAACGGGCCAATAGAAGAACACGAACGCGAGCTAACAAAAACAATCACGCCACTTTACAGCCGGCGAGGACAGTAGCAGCGACCGACCGCTATGTCCGCACGCACCCTTGGAGAATGGCTGGAATCGCGGCGGCCGTTGGTTGCTTATCCGGGCTGCTGGCGCGCAAATCGCGCTAACCGCCTTGGCGGATGGGTCGGACGCGCGACCTTAACGGGTTGCGCGGGCCCGACGCCATTTGCGGAGCCATTGCCGGGCCTTGACCTCGCCCCAATCGACCCAGATGGCCACTCGCCGGAACCTCGTGGCTATCAGCGCCAAACCTAAAGCTCCAAGGACAATTCCGGGGACACCTGGCACCAAGGACAAGAAGCTCCCCATCAGGATAAGAAGAATGCCGCTCGAGACGGCCACGACGCTGAGCCACAGTTGCTTGCCTTTCCGTCCCCTGCGTTCATAGAGATGAACGAAGCGTTGTCCGGGCTGGTCGGAAGCAAACTGCCGGTAAGCCTGCTTGATTTTTTCCAGCAGCACGCGCGCGTTCAAGCCGTCGGGGAAAAGCGTTTAGACGCGCTCGGCCAGGAGGAAACTAAGCCTCTCGGTTCTCAACCTCAGCGGGTTAGGCCATAGTTTTTGGGAGCCGGTGACTTCCTCAACCAAGTGCGCGATCTCAAAAGTGGAACCGCCGAGCCGCCGCTGCATCCGGTCTAACCACGCCGCGTCGTAATGGTCGATATCCACCAAATCCGAGTCGGTAAGGTGCTGGTAGCGCGCCTTTAATTTAACGCGGAGGTCAGTGCAAGCGGACGTTCGGGCAAACCGTTTCATACAAGCGATGCCTTCAGCCGGAAAAGTGCCATCGATTGAATTTTTCCCCTGCATTCGTCGTCCGCATTCGCCGCTTTTTTCGACTCTATTGGATTCACGAGATTTTTGGGCGAGTTTCGAGCGCAGAAATTTTCTCCAGCCACTCCCAAATTTTCCGGACCGTCATCCGGACACCGCCGGCGAAATCAGTGACCGTTTGCAAAATGCATGTGGGGCAGAATTGAGGCATGCAAGTCGCAAATGACGTAGGGCCGAAAACCAAAGGCGAACGTCCGCAGAGGCCGAACGCATCGGCTACGCCGACCGGGGAAGTCGCACGGTGAATGTAGTTCCCTGCCCGGGAGAGCTTTCGCAGGACAATTCGCCGTTCATATTTTGCACCAGCTTTTTGACGATGCTTAGGCCAAGTCCCGTAGAGGGCTCGCCGCTGGTGGGGCGCGCCGAGAGCCGTCCGTAGCGGCGGAACATACGAGCCTTGTCCTCTGCTGTGAATCCAGGTCCTTGATCTTGAACGAGACACTCGCCGACGCCTTCGGCCGCGTGCACCGTCACCGTGACGGGGTTGCCCGCGGAAGAGAACTTCACCGCATTGGAAAGAAGATTATCCAGCACTTGGCTCAAGGCACGGCGGTCGGCCTGGACGAAGACAGGGTCCTCGGGCAGCACAGCGCGCAGTTCGAGGCCTTTGCGGTGCGCAAGTTCCTGATAATCTTCGACCGCGCGGGTAACATTTTCTCCCAAGCTAACCGACTCCGTTTGCACCAAGTTGCTGTGTTCGGCGGCGGCGTTGGCGAGGAATTCCCGGACGAACCCCAGGAGTTGGCCGGTGGCGTGGCAAATATTCTCGAAAAGCTGCTCGAGTTTCGCATCGCCCAACCGGCCCATCCGTTCCCGCAGGATGCTAGCGGTCATTTGCATCCCGCCAAGATGGTTCTTCAAATCATGAGCCAGGATGCCAAGTAATTCATCTTTGTCCTCCGCCAACTGCTTCAATCGGTCTCGTGCCGCTTTTAGGGCCAGGTGCGTGCGCACGCGTGAACACATTTCAGGATGGTTGAACGGCTTGGTCACGAAATCCACGCCTCCAGCTTCCAGAGCACGAACGATCAATTCCTTATCATCGGCAGCTGAGAGAAAAATCACGGGAATATCGGCCCATTCCGGATTTTCTCGAATGCGACGGCACATTTCCACGCCGTCCATGCCGGGCATGAGTACATCTAGCAAGATGAGGTCAGGCACATGCAGGCTAAGCCGCTTGAGGGCGGTGGGCCCGTCGGGAGCGGGAATGATGTCATACCCCAGTTGCCCGAGCATGCCGCCAACGATCTGAATGTTGGCAGGCTGGTCATCCACCACCAGGATGCAGGGCCGGTCACCGGCTGGCGTCCCAGGAGCAAGCGACATTTTTGTGGTCATACAGCAGAATGCTCTAGGCGCTCGAGCAGGGCAGGAAATTCCTGCAGGTGTTCTTCCAACGCATCGACCGCGTACGCGCTAGCATCATGAGCAAGCAGCCCGGCATACGCCAGCAACGATTCGCACCCCGTTTCGCGGCCCAGAGTCTCCAAGGTCATGGCGAACCGACGCGCCTCGCTCATGGCCATCCCGTCGCTGACCTCGCGCCATTCCTTGGCCTGGAGCTCGCGCAGTCGCGTCATGAGTCCAACCGGAACGTCGCTGGGGGCACGGACCTGGGAAATGGGGCCGTCAGGCACGCGCGCTGGATGCGAGTTGACCGTTTGGCCGGTGGGGCGCAGAAACTGAGAAAGGACCGTAAACAAGGCGCGCCGGGTGAACGGCTTGCGCAGATACGCGTCGAACGCTGTGCGCAGGCGCCTATGCTCTTCGGCCAGGCCGGAGGCGGTTACGGCGATGATTAGCGTCGACTCCATCCCTTTGAGCTTGCGGATGTGTCGCAACGCTTGGCGCCCATCCATCCGAGGCATGCGCACATCCATTAAGATGACATCGGGCCGGAACACACGCGCCAAATCCACGGCTTGTTGGCCGTCCCGGCCAAATTCAAGTTGGTGATGGCTCGATTCGAGCATTCCGGCCACCAGGCGGCAGTTCATCTCGTTATCGTCCACCACCAGGATTCTGGCCGGCTGGAATTCATCGAAATCCGCATGGTCGTTGTTCTCGGCCTGGGGGGATTCGTTCATTTGCGCAGAGATGGCCACATTCGGAAAGCGCAACCGGAAGAGAGACCCATGTCCGACCACGCTGGTCACGGCCACCGAGCCGCCCATTAGTTCCACCAGACGACGCACAATCGCCAAGCCCAACCCCGTGCCGCTTTGCTCCATGTCGGGGTGCGTGCCGGCCTGCACGAACGGCTTGAAAACATCATGCAGCTTTGCCTTTGGGATTCCAACACCGCTGTCCTCCACTTCAATGATGAGGGTAACGCAACTGCTGCGGGGCGGTTGTCTCTCCCAGCGGATCCTGGTCTCAATACGTCCGCGTTCGGTGAACTTGACCGAATTACCGACCAGGTTGACCAGGATTTGGCGAAGCCGCACCCGGTCAAGCAGCAGGGCTGTCGGCAAGTCATCCGCCACGCTGCAGCTCAGCTTTACCCCTCGCTTGACCGTCACTTCCGTGAAAAGCGTTTGCACAAAATCACAAACCTCCCGCGGATCCGTCGGCTCCGGATGGAGTTGGAGCAAACCCGCCTCCACCTTCGACATGTCGAGAATGTCATTGATGATCTGGAGCAACGAGGCCGCGCTCGTCTGGATGGCGTCCAGGTATTGTCGCTGCCGCGTATCTTGCAATTCCCCGGAAAGCAGCTCGCTGAACCCCACAATCGCGTTCATCGGCGTGCGAATCTCGTGACTCATGTTCGCCAGGAACGTGCTTTTCTGATGGCTCTCACTTTCCGCCCGCAGTTTGGCGTGGAGGAACTCCCCGGCACGCCATTCATCCCTCGCCGACTTGCGCACCAGATAAATTGCGAAAAAACCGGCTCCCAGCCCAATGGCGCCTGCAATCACGCTCGTCAGCGTGCCCCGCAACAGCTGTCCACGAGGGGCACGCGCTTCCATCGAAGTAAACGCCGAGCGGGCCGCCACCACGAAGGCCACGTTCTGCCGAATTTCGTCCATGAGCCGCTTGCCCAGGCGTTCCCGGACGATTTCCGCAGCGGCCCCGGCGCCCTGCTCGCGCCGCATGGCAATGACCCGGCGCTGGTGTTCCATGGACAACTCGGCGCGCGCCCGCAATTGCACCACTTGATGGACCAGGTTGGAATCGCCCTTCGCCAGCAGGGCCAATTGCTCGAACTGCAATGGCAACATCCGTTCCGCCCGAAGGTAAGGCTCGAGGAAATCTTCTTCACCCGTCAGGCTGAATCCCCGCTGGGCTGTTTCCGCATCGAGCAGGGATCTTAAAATGCCTTCCGCCGTATCCTTGGTTTCCACCGCCTGGCGCGACAGGCGCAAAGCTTCGCGAAGTTGATACCACGTCACCCCCGACAGAACCACGCTCGCCAAGGAAAGCGTGATCCAGGTGAGGATCACCGTCTTGTAAAATTGCGTGGTCGGCGGGCGATGCATGTGGACGCGGCCTTCCCTGCCTTCGACCGAACGAACCGGTCTCTCTCCGCGGCGGCGCGCGCCAACGGCTTGCGTCTAACGGCGCCGCAACAGCAAACCAATCAAGGCCCCAAGCCCAAACGCTATGGTCAATGTGGGGTACGGGTGCTCGTGCACGGCGCGGTCGGCGGCTCTCGCACTCTCCACCATTCGCTCGCGAACAGTATCGTACGCCTGCTGCCCCGACTCCAAGGCCGCCGCCAGACGCTTGCGCGCCTGAACCACTTTTTCATCGGCCACCTGTGCAGTGGCCTCCATAAGCGCCTGCGCGTCTTCCACCAAACGTCGCGCATCGTGTCGCAACGCATCCGGAGTTTCATAACGCCCAATTATCGTCTGTCTTCTCATAGCCTTTGCCTCTCTCCCTCATCCCGCACTCGCGCGCGGCCCTTGAGCTTAAATCTATTCAGCCAGCCGCCAAAATGGGGCGGACACAGCGCAGCCCGAGGTGAGGCGTCACCCACCGGCAGGGTGGGTGACGCGCTTCGGACGATTCATTTAATACTTTGGCGGCACATCACCCGTCGAGCGCTGGCGGGTGCCTGACGCGGCGGGCGCGTTCTTTGACGTGCCGGATTTTTGGCGGACACCCGCTTCGCCGGCCGTGGCGATATCCTGGGCATGATATTCCTCAAAGACCCGTTTTGCCAGTTTCGCTTCGTCGGAGTCGTCCGTATGAACCGAAATCAAAACGCCTCCGTCCTTGATTTTGCCCTCATAACGTTTGGCCTCGAATTCAGGGATGCCCATGCCGATCAGCGTGCCGGCGATACCACCGACGGCGCCACCGACCGCCGCGCCGCTGAGGGCGGCGGCAATGGGGCCGGCCGCGACGAAGGGTCCCACGCCGGGAATGGCCAGAGCCCCGATACCGGCGAGCCAGCCGAGAGCTCCGCCCAATACCGCGCCCGTACCCGCGCCCGTGGCCGCGCCTTCGGGGGCTTTCGTGCCCTTCTCCATGGCAAAGTCGCGCGTGCCGGTCTTGTCAGGAAACAAGACCGAGATGTCATTGTTGGAGAACCCTTCATTTTTCAGACGATCAACAATTTGCACCGCCTGCGTTTCGGAGTTCGCGATGCAGAAGACAGATTTTTGGGACATAACGTTTTTTCTTTGGTTTTGTGTTTTGGAACAGTTCTGGGACCTGATTCGAGGATCGATTGCTGGATTACTTCTCCGAAGCCTTTTTCACTTCCAGTTGGTTGTCCACTTTGGCCGGCTGCGCCACACGGCGGGCGACCTCCTCGATCGTGCTTTTCTCCGCGTCGGTTTCCACCGGACCACGCAACGTAACGTAGCCGTTGACGGTAATGATTTTGATGTTGCGGGCTGTCGTGGAGAGCGTCTTGTCATCCATCAGTTCCTTGCGAATGCGCCGGGAGATCGCGATATCCGCGTCGCTATTACCCTGGTCCAGCGGCGTCAACTGCCGCTCGTCGCGGTCGCGAGCGTTTCGTGTCGTATTGTCCACGTCGCTCTTTTGGCGCTCGTCACGCTCGCGCACAGCGCGTCGTGTTCCGTCTGCTTCGGGGGTGGTGCTGAAATAGGGTTCCACTTGGTACGCCCGGTAAATACTGGCGGAATAAGCGGCGTCATTGAAATCGGGCCAGACATTGCCTTTGAAGTAAGGCGCGGCCGCCATCGCTTCCTTGGTGACGTTCAACTGCATCGTTCCGTCACGCTCCGCGTAGTGAAACGCCGCGGGCGGGATGGCCCGCAACTCCTCGCCGATGCCGAGAATGCCACCCGAGCCGACAATGACGTGGACCAATCGTCCGCCTTCAAGATCGACCATCAAGTTTTCCACTTTGCCAAGCTTCTCGTTGAGTTGGTTGCGGACTGACGCTCCGATGACTTTCGTCGCCCGCTCCGCTTTCATGGGACGAGTGGACGCGATACCGGACGGCGTGCCACGCGGCGTGGTGGGGTTCTGGAAGGAGGGTTCCTGACCGAAGTAGCGGTATCGTTCCACCACCCGATTGCTCTGCGTGAGCTCATCCCACTTTGACATCTCAAAGGCCGG
>Ga0070686_100000588_pt1 | contig 21512 bp, 19 predicted proteins | sample KBSS23LmetaG_FD_65654 | JGI IMG/M metagenome (GOLD analysis project Ga0070686, IMG submission 65654) | Switchgrass rhizosphere microbial communities from Kellogg Biological Station, Michigan, USA - KBS S2-3L metaG | ecosystem: Host-associated > Plants > Roots > Rhizosphere ... | reverse complement strand
CGCCTGGTCGGCGATGGCGCGGGTGATCGCCTGGCGGATCCACCACGTCGCGTAGGTCGAGAACTTGTAGCCGCGGCGGTACTCGAACTTGTCGACCGCCTTCATCAGGCCGATGTTGCCCTCCTGAATCAGGTCGAGGAACTGCAGGCCGCGATTGGTGTACTTCTTGGCGATCGAGACGACGAGGCGGAGGTTCGCTTCGACCAGCTCCTTCTTGGCCATCTCCGCCTGGTACTCGCCGCGGAGGATGACGTCGAGGGTCTGCTTCAACTCGTCGGGCGACTGCTCGAGGGTGTCGGTGAGCGACTTGATCTTGAGCTTCAGCTCCTTGATCTGCCGCTGGACGTTCTTCTTGTCGTCTTCCTTGAGCTTGATCTTCTTGTTCTTCGGGTTGAGCATCCGCTCGTAGGCGTCGACCTCGCGCTGCACCGCCTTGACGCTCTCGACGGCATCCTTCATCTCGTCGATCAGACGGCGCTTCACCGCTTCGGTGAACTCGATCTTGCGGATGGCATTGGAGACGTCGATCAGCGCCCGCATCGCCTGCCAGCGGCAGCGCCGGTACTTGCGCTTGTCGCGGCTGGTCGTCCCCTTCGGGGTCTGCTGCAGCTTCTCGTCGAGCTTTTCGTAGATTGCCCGCGCCTTGCGGACGGCGTCGATCTGCTTCTGGACCTGCTTCGAGCGTTCGATGATCCGCTCGTCGGTGATCTCCTCGTCGTTGAAGATCACCAGCTCGCGGATGGTCCGCTCGCCGCTGTGCAGCTGGTCGCCGAGCTCGATGACCTTGCGGGAGATGAGCGGCGTGCGCGAGATCGACTTGATCACCGCCAGCTTGCCGCGTTCGATGCGGCGGGCGATTTCGACCTCGCCTTCGCGGGTCAGCAGCGGCACCGTGCCCATCTCGCGCAGGTACATGCGGACCGGATCGTTGGTCTTGTCGAGGGCGCCCGGCGTGAGATCGAGCTCGAGCTCCTCGGCGCCCTCACCGGTGCGGTCGATCGGCTTGACGTCGTCGCGCAGGTATTTCTGATCGGAGTCGATGACTTCGATCCCGGCGCTGCCAAAGGTGTTGAACAGATCGTCGAGCTCGTCCGACGAGGTGATCTCCGACGGCAGAAGCTCGTTCACCTCATCGTAGAGAAGGTAGCCCTTCTCCTTGCCGATGTTGATGAGCTGCCGCACCTCGTCGTACTTCTCCTCGATGGAGAGGTGCTGACCGGTGGCATCAGTCGCTCTGTTCGTCGGATTCGGTCTCTTTTCCACTGCCATAGTTATTAGTCTCGTGCTCCCGTAACGTCCCGATCGAGTCGGATGGCGACGCTCAGTAATTGTTCCGACAGGTGGTCGATCTCCGCGCTGTGCTCCGCCGCCCCGAGAGCCTGCAGCTGGTCGATTTGCTTTTTGATCGCCGAACGCTGCCGCTCCAGCCGCTGTCGCTTCAGCGCCTGGACACACTGACGGGGCGGGAACGGCGGCGCACCCGGATTCGTGGCGATCTCGCGGACGATCTGAGCCTTCGTATCACTTAGACGCTCGAGCAGAACTGATGGTAATGCTGCCGGCTCGCAGTGCAGGCTCCGCGCCAGTTCGAAGATTTCGCGCCCCTGCAGCTCCTGCAGGTCGTCGCCGTCCAGAGTCTCGAGAGCCGCCATCGCGTTGCCGGGGTCGTGAATCAACGCCCAAATAAGGTCTTTTTCCGATTTTTTCAGATCTCCAAAGCTTATCAGCAATCGGTCAATCGTGCCCTGCCTGGCGAACGACTTTCGGAACTGAGCGAGGATTTCTCCGCTTGTAATCCCGAGCGGTTGCGCAACTTTCTCGGCAAACAGCTGCCTGCCCGTATCGTCTGGAATCACCTGTGAAAACGCGATCATCCTGGTCAGGTATTCCTGCTGACCCGACACCGTCCTGAGGTCGAAGGCCGAGGCCTCACGACGGGCCACGTAATCGAGGTATGGCTGCGATGTGCGGAGCCGCTCGCGGTACGCCTTCGGGCCATGCCGACGAATAAACGTATCCGGATCTTCGCCTTTGTCCACCACCAGGACGTTCACGTCGAACTGTTCAGTTACGAGCAACTGGCAGGATCGCGTGGCGGCGGCCTGACCTGCGGCGTCTGGGTCGAAACTGAGGACGACGCGTTTTGTGAAACGGTGCAGCAGGCGAGCCTGCTCGGGTGTCAGGGCGGTTCCGCACGAGGCGACCGCCGGTGCCGCCTTGGCCTGGAACACCTGGGCGAAATCGAAATACCCCTCAACTAGGACGGCGAAACCGCTGCCCTGGATCTCTTTTTTTGTCAGGTTCAGCCCATAGAGCGTCGCCGACTTCCGGTAGATCGCCGTCTCGGGCGAGTTCAGATATTTTGGTCCGCCCTGGACCTCATCCATCTGTCGGCCGCCAAACGCAATCACCGAACCGGTGTCGCGGCAGATCGGCACCATCAGCCGATTGCGAAAGCGATCGACGATGTCGCCTCCATCGCGCTGGACGACGAGACCACTCTGGACGAGCACCGCCGGGGAGAAGCCCTGTTTCAGCAGCCGTGCCTTGAGACCATCGCGCGCCGGCGGCGCGAACCCGAGGCCAAGCTGCGCGACCGTGTCTGTGGTGATGCCGCGATCGGCGAGCTGAGCGCGGGCGCGGCCGCCGACGGGCGCGGTGAGCTGCTCACGGAAGTACGCCGCGGCGATCTCGTGCGCTTTCAACAGCGCCTCGCGAAGCGCGCTGTCGCGGCGGGCGTCGTCGCTGGTTCCCTCCGGCTCGGGAACCGCGACGCCGAATTTGTGCGCGAGCATCCGCACCGCTTCAGGAAACGCGATCTTCTCGTGCAGCTCGAGGAACTTGAAGACGTCGCCGCCGGCGTGGCAACCGAAGCAATGAAAGAAGCCCTTGTCCGGGTGAACGTGGAACGACGGCGTTTTCTCGTTGTGGAACGGGCAGTTCCCCTTGTACGACGTGCCGGCGCGCTTCAGCGGCACGTACTCCTGGATGACCGTGAGGATGTTCGCCTGCGAGCGCAGGTCTTCGATGAACTGCTGCGGAAACAGGCCCACTAGTCCTTCAGCTCCACGACGGTGACGCCGCCGCCGCCCTGTTCGGGCGGCGCGGTGGCGAACCGCGAGACCAGCGGATGCTGCTGCAGGAATCCGGCGAGCGCGCGCTTCAACTGCCCGGTCCCGTAGCCGTGGATCAAGCGGACGACGCGTTGATCGGTGAGGACCGATTCGTCGAGGAAGCGTTCGGCGCGGGCAATCGCTTCGTCGACGGTGCAGCCAATCACGTTGAGATCCGACGGGCTCGTGTCGCGCGGCTGCAGGTCGACGTTGACGCGCACCTGCTGCGGCGGCGCCTGGCTGCCGCCAATGCGCTTCAGGTCACGGACGCTGGCGCGCATCCGCTTGCCGCGAACGTCGAGCTCCGCCGTCCCGTCGTGCGTCGCGGTGACCACCGCCTCGAGCCCGAGGCCGCCGACAATCACACGGTCGCCCACCACGATTGGTGATTGCTGATTGCTGATGGCTGATTTATCGGCGATTGATGGATCGCTCGATTGCTCATTCGCGATTATGCGGTTCGCGACGGCTTCGACTGCGTCGCGCGCGGCGGTGCGCGCGGCGCCGGTGTCGCCCGTCGACACGAGCCGCGGCGCGTTGGCGATGGCCGCCGTCTTCGCCTTCAGCTCGGCGATCACGTCGTCGATCTCTTTGCGCGCCTGCCGCACCTGCGCATCGAGTTCCTCGCTGAGGCGGCGCCGGAACGTCTCCTCGCGCTGTCGCAGCGCATCCTCGCGCAGGTGCATCCGCGCTTCGGCGGCGTGCAGGGTGTCACGCTCGCGCGCCGCCAGCCGCTGCTCGTGCTCGAGCGCACGCATGTCGTGGTCGATCTTGGCGAGGTGCTCGGCGAGCTGCGCCTCGCGCGCGCTCAGGTTCTCGCGCGCCGCAGCAACCACGTCGGGATGAAGGCCGAGGCGCCGGGCGATCTCCAGCGCGAGGCTGCGGCCGGGGCTGCCGTAGAGCAGCTGGTAGGTCGGCGCGAACGTGTCGGTATCGAATCCGAAGGCCGCGCTGGCGACGCCGTCGGTCGTCGACGCGTAGGTCTTCAGCGCATCGTAGTGGCTGGTCGCAACGACGATGGCGCCGCGGCGCTTGAAATGATCGACGATCGCGACGCCGAGCGCGCCGCCTTCGATCGGATCGGTTCCGGAACCGACTTCGTCGAGCAGCACCAGCGCCGGCGTCGCCAGCGCGCGGTCCATCGAGGCGATGTTGGTGATGTGGGCGGAAAACGTACTGAGGTTCGCCTCGATCGACTGCTCGTCGCCGATGTCGGCGAAGAGCGATCGGAACACCGGCAGGCGCGAGCCGTCGGCGGCTGGAATGCGCAGGCCCGACTGCGCCATCAGCACGAACAGCCCGGCCGTCTTCAGCGCCACCGTCTTGCCGCCGGTGTTCGGTCCGGTGATCAGCAGCACCGTTGCCGGCGGAATCACTTTGATCGTCACCGGCACCGCGTTCTTGACCAGCGGATGCCGCGCCGCCTGCAGTTCGAAGGCGCCGTCGGTCGACAACGCCGGCTCGATGCCGTCGACCGATTCGGAAAAGCGCGCCCGCGCCTGCAGCACGTCGAGCTCGGTTGCCGCGTCGATGGTCCGCGCCATGTCAGCAGCGCGCGCACGAAACGCGTCGGTGAGCGCGAGCAGAATCCGGCGCACTTCCTCGGCTTCCTGCTCCTCGAGCGCGACGATGTCGTTGTTGATTTCAACCGTGCTGAGCGGCTCGAGAAAGAGGCTGGCGCCGCTCGTCGACGTGCCGTGGACGATGCCGGGGATCCCGGCGCGGTGCTCCGACTTCACGACCAGCACGTAGCGGCCGTTCCGTTCGGTGACCACCTGATCCTGCAGGTACTTCGCCGTGTCCTTGCCGCGCAGGTACGACTCGAGCGTGGTCCGCAGCCGCGAGCGCTGCTTGCGCAAACGATCGCGAATCAGCCGCAGCTCCGCGCTCGCATGATCGACCACCTCGCCCGACGGATCGATCTTGTCGCGCGTCTGGCCGATTTCCCCCTTGAACGACGCCACGCCGCCGCTCGCCGCTTCGAGGAGCGGGTACGAGCCGGGCGCACGCCGGATGCCGGCGCGCGATTCGTCGATCGAGTCGAGGAAGCTGGCCAGCGCGAGCAGCCGCAGCGCCTCGAGCGGACGCCCTTCGACCGCGAGCGCTGCGATGATCTGCGGCAGTTCGCTCGACGCGCGGAGCGGGAACTGCCCCTGCGCGGCGATGTATCGCGCCGTTTCGGTGGTCGCGGCGAGCAACTGGGCGACGTGGCGCGGGTCGGTGGACGGCTGCAGCCGCGCCAGGCGGTCGGCGCCCATCGGCGTGAGCGCAAAGCCCTTGACCGCCTCGACGATGCGATCAAATTCGAGGGCGCGCAGGGCGGTCAGCTGCATAGGGGAAAACCCTGAATTGTATCGTACCGCGTTCGGCGCGAGCCGACCGCGACCCGAGGCCAGCGCACGCTGGCCTCCGGTCCCCAGCCCCTACAGGTGATTGATCAACGACGCGATCGCTGCCGCCCCAAAGCCGTTGTCGATGTTGACGACTGACACGCCGGTGGCACAGCTGTTCAGCATGCCGAGCAGCGCCGCCAGCCCGCCGAAGCTCGCGCCGTAGCCGATGCTGGTCGGAACGGCGATCACCGGAACGCCGACCAGGCCGGCGACGACGCTCGGCAGCGCCCCTTCCATGCCGGCGACGACGATGATGACGCGCGCGGCCGACAGCCGCGCGTGCTCGCCGAGCAGACGATGGAGTCCGGCGACGCCGACATCGTAGAGCCGGCAGACCGTGTTGCCCATCAGCTCCGCCGTACGCGCGGCCTCTTCCGCCACTGGCAGGTCAGAGGTGCCGGCGGCGGCGATCAGGATCGTGCCGCGTCCGGCGCTGATGTCTTGTTGACGAAACGTGATGACGGCTGCATCAGCGTAATACGTCGCCTGCGGCACGACCGCACGCACGGCTTCGTACGCTTCGGGCGTCGCCCGCGTGACCAGCAGCGTGGAGCCGCGTCCGACAATCTCGGCCGCGATCGCGGCGATCTGGGCAGGTGTTTTGCCTAAGCCGAGAATGACTTCGGGGAAGCCCTGTCGAACGGAGCGATGATGATCGACGCGAGCAAATCCCAAATCCTCGAACGGCCGGGCGCGGAACGCATCGAGCAACCGATCTCGCGCATCGGCCGGCTCGACTTCTCCACGCGCCACCTGATCGAGCAGATCCTGCAGCTGTTTGTTTGACGTCATTCAGACCCGTCAGTAATATAAATGATTGTGCCCGTAGAACATGACGCCCGCTGAGACGTTCACGCTCGCCGCATATTTTTTTGTCCTGATCGTCCTCGCCGTCTACGGTTGGCACCGTTACTACCTCGTGTATCTCTACATGAGGAACCGCGACAAGGAACCCAGGGCGCAGCCGCCGCTCGATCCGTTGCCGGTCGTCACGATTCAGCTTCCGCTCTACAACGAGATGTACGTCGCCGATCGCCTCATCGAAGCGGTTGGCGCGATCGAGTATCCGCGGCAGCTGCTCGAAATCCAGGTTCTCGACGACTCCACCGACGAGACGCGCAGCATCGCCGAGCTCGCGGTTCGCCGCCTCGCGGCGCGCGGCGTCGACATCAAGTACTACCACCGCACCGACCGCGTTGGCTTCAAGGCCGGCGCACTCGAAGCCGGGTTGAAGGTGGCGCGCGGTGAGTTCATCGCCATCTTCGACGCCGATTTCATTCCGACCGCCGATTTTCTCACCCAGCTGATGCCGCACTTCAGCGACGCCAAGGTCGGGATGGTGCAGGCCCGCTGGGGGCACATCAATCAGGACTATTCGCTGCTCACCAAGATCCAGGCGATTCTGCTCGATGGCCATTTCATCCTCGAGCACGGTGGCCGGAACCGCGGCGGCCGGTTCTTCAACTTCAACGGCACTGCCGGTGTCTGGCGCCGTCACGCGATCGACGACGCCGGCGGCTGGCAGCACGACACGCTCACCGAAGATCTCGACCTGAGCTACCGTGCGCAGCTGCGCGGCTGGCGCTTCGTGTTCGTGCCCGGCGTGATTGCCCCGGCCGAAGTCCCGGTCGAGATGAACGCCTTCAAGTCGCAGCAGCATCGCTGGGCCAAGGGATCGATCCAGACCTGCCGCAAGCTGCTGCCGCGGATCCTGAAATCGGATCTGCCGTTCGGCGTCAAGGCCGAAGCCTTCTTCCATCTGTCGGCGAACTTCAACTACATCCTGATGTGTCTGCTGTCCATCCTGATGTTCCCGGCGATGGTGATCCGCTACAACATGGGCTGGTACGAGATGATTCTCATCGACGTACCGCTGTTCTTCGCCGCGACTTTCTCGTTCTGTAACTTCTACATGGTGTGTCAGCGGGAGATTCACACCGACTGGCGCGCGCGCATCAAGTACGTGCCGTTCCTGATGTCAGTCGGCATCGGCCTGTCGGTGAACAACACGCGCGCGGTCGTCGAGGCGCTGTTCAACAAACAGAGCGAGTTCACGCGGACGCCGAAGTACCGGATCGAAGGCGACAGCGACGAGTGGGTGGGGAAGAAGTACCGGCAATCGGTCGCCGTGCAGCCGCTCGTCGAGCTCGCGCTCGGCCTCTATTTCACCGCGACGGTGTTCTACGCGCTCGCCAACGGCATCTATGGCACGTTGCCGTTCCTGGTCCTGTTCCAGGTCGGTTTCCTCTACACGGGCCTGCTGTCGATCGTGCAGCAGTACGCCGGCCCGGAAGTGGTCGCAGCCGGCCTGCAGCCCGAGCGCATCAAGAACTGAACACTGTGGCCAAGTCCCGAGTCGCCGTGCTCCGCGTCACGCCGGGCAGCATCCTGCAGGACATCGACCGCCTCGTCGAACTGGCCGGCGTCTCCGACGCGCTCGCCCCGGGCCAGACGACGATCCTGAAGGACAACATCTCGTGGCACTTCCCGTTTCCGGCGGCGAACACCACGCCGTGGCAGCTGGAAGGGACGATTCAGGCGCTCGCCCGCCGCGGCTACGCCGATCAGGTCTGCGTTCAGAACAAGACCGTCGTCACCAACGCGTTCAAGGGCGAAGACCTCAATCACTACGTGCCGATCTTCAAGCGCTACGACATCCCCGTCCGCTACAACTTCAAGGACGAGGACATGACCTGGGTGCACTACCAGCCGAAGGCGCGGATGCGCGTCCTCGATCGCATTTTTCCCGAAGGCATCCACATCCCGGATTACTTCTTCGGCAAGAACATCGTCCATCTGCCGACGACGAAGTGCCACATTTACACGACCACGACCGGCGCGATGAAGAACGCGTTCGGCGGTCTGTTGAACACGCGGCGGCACTACACGCACTCGTGGATTCACGAGACGCTCGTCGACCTGCTCGCCATCCAGAAGGAGATCCACTCGGGCCTGTTCGCGATCATGGACGGGACGACCGCCGGCAACGGGCCCGGTCCGCGCACGATGTACCCGGTGGTCAAGAACGTGATGCTCGCATCGGCCGACCAGGTGGCGATCGACGCCGTCTCGGCGAAGATGATGGGCTTCGATCCGCTGTCGCTCGACTACATCCGCCTTGCGCAGCAGGACGGGCTCGGCGTCGGCGATCCGAAGGACATCGAGATCGTCGGCGACACCGACGCGGCGAGCGAAAACTGGCACTTCCACGTCGGCAAGAACCTGGTGCGCATCGGCGGCGGCGATTTGATCTGGTTCGGCCCGCTGAAGAAGTTCCAGAAGCTGTTCTTCCACACCCCGCTGGTGAACGGCTTCATCCTGGCCAGCGACGTCTACCACGACTTCTATCGCTGGCCGCTCGTCGATCGCCGCGTCTTCGAGCGTTGGTGCGAGACGACGGAATGGGGCCAGATGTTTCTGCGCTACGCACAGGACGGCCCCCAGGGAACGCCGCCACCGCGGCCGCCGGTCGGACCCGCGATTCCCACCTCGACTCGAGTTCACTAAGCCGCGAGCGGCGCGAGCCGCGCGGTATGATCGTTCCATCATGACCACTGCGGCGAAGCCCAAAGCCGGCCTGGAAGATACCGTCGCGACGTCGTCGGCGATCTGCTACCTCGATGGCGATCGCGGCGTGCTCGCCTACTGCGGCTACGACATCCACGATCTCGCGCGCCATGCGACGTTCGAGGAGGTGTGCTACCTGCTGTGGCAACGCCGGCTGCCGACCCGCGCCGAGCTCGGCGATCTGCAGTCGCAGCTGGTGGCGGCACGCCCGCTGCCCGAACCGATCATCCGGCTGATGCGGACGCTGCCGCCGGGCAACACGATGGATGCGCTGCGGACGCTCACCTCGGCGCTCGGCCATTACGATCCAGATGCCGCCGACAATTCAGCGCCGGCGAACTACCGCAAGGCCGTTCGCCTCACCGGCCAGATCAGCTCCATCGTCGCAACGCTCGGCCGGATGAACCATGGCGGCGGGCCGATTCAACCCGATCCAGTCCTCGGCCATGCCGGCAACTTCCTTTACATGCTCACCGGCGAACGTCCGAGCGGGCTGGCGACGCGCGCGTTCGACGTCGCGTTGATCCTGCACGCCGATCACGAGCTGAACGCCTCGACGTTCGCGGCCCGGGTCGCGGCGGCGACGCTGACCGACATCCATTCGACGATCGTCGCCGCGATCGGGACGTTGAAAGGACCGCTGCACGGCGGCGCCAACGCCGACGTGATGCGGCTGCTGCTCGAGGTCGGCGCCGACGCCGGCGCGGAACGGGCCGAGGAGGTGGTCCGCGCCAAGCTGGCGCGCAAGGAAAAGATTCCCGGCTTCGGCCATCGCGTGTACCACACCGAGGACCCGCGCGCCACCCACCTGCGGCAGATGTCCAGGGATCTCGGGCAGCGCGCCGGCCAGCCGATCTGGTTCGAGATGTCGCAGCGGATCGAGGCGCTGGTCAAAGCCGAGAAGAAGCTGAACCCGAACGTCGACTTCTACTCGGCGTCGACCTACCACGCGCTCGGCATCGACATCGATCTGTTCACGCCGATCTTCGCCGTCAGCCGTGTCTCCGGATGGACCGCGCACGTGCTCGAGCAGTACGCCAACAACCGGCTGATCCGACCGCGCGCCGAGTACGTCGGGCCGGAGTATCCCCAACGCTATCAGCCAGTCGACGCCCGCTGACCGGGCACGGTGGGATTTCCGAGTGACTGTGGGACGGAGATGAGACTTGCCCACAGGGTGCCGACGATGGTAGCGTCGCCGTATGGCTGGGTATGAGATCAAGCCGGAGCGGCCGTCACGGGTCCGCGAGACGGCGCCGGCGTACGGGGCCGTCGACGACGCCCCGCAGATCGACGTCGCGCCGCTGGCGGTGTCGGTGACGGTCGCGGCGCGGGGCCGGCTGGTGTTGCCCGCTGAAGTGCGCGAGCGGCTGCACATCCGCGATGGCGATCGGCTGGCGCTGGTCGTCGACGCCGATGGGACCATCCGGCTGCAGACCGGCGATGTCCTCGCGCGCAGCCTGCTCGGCGCCTACAAGCACCTGTCGCCGGGCCGGCGCGCCGTCGACGAGTTGATCAAGGAGCGGCGGCGCGAGGCGGCGATGGAAGAGCAGGACACGCGCGCGCTCGTTACGCGGGGGCGCCGCCGCAAGGGCAACCGGTGAACGGCGCGCCGACGGCGGGCGTCGTGCTCGATGCGTCGGCGCTGCTGGCGCTGCTTCGCCACGAGGACGGTGGCGAGCGCGTCGCCAAGGAACTGCCGCGCGGCGCGGCCATCAGCGCGCTCAACTGGGCCGAAGTACTGGCGCGGCTGGTCGACCTCGGCGGCGATCCGGTCGAGATCACCGCGCGGGCGCTGCCGGCAGCCGCCGCGGCCGCCGTCGAGGTGGTGCCGTTCGACGATGCCGGCGCGCGCGAGACGGCGCGGCTGCGGTCGAAGACGCGTAGCCTCGGGCTGTCGCTCGCCGACCGTGCGGCGCTGGCGCTGGCCAAGTCGCGCGGCATCCCGGTGCTCACCGCCGACCGCGCCTGGCGTTCGCTGCGGCTTCCCATCAAAATAGAAGTGATCCGCTAGTGGACCCGCAACGCATCCGCAACTTCTCGGTCATCGCCCACATCGACCACGGCAAGTCGACGCTCGCCGACCGCTTTCTCGAGATCACCGGCGCGCTGCAGGCGCGCGAGATGGAGGCGCAGGTCCTCGACGCGATGGATCTCGAGCGCGAGCGCGGGATCACCATCAAGGCGCACCCCGTCCGCCTCACCTACAACGCGAACGATGGCCAGGAGTACGTCCTCAACCTGATCGATACGCCCGGCCACGTCGATTTCTCCTACGAGGTGACCCGATCGCTGGCCGCCTGCGAAGGCGCGCTGCTGCTGGTCGATGCGTCCCAGGGCGTCGAGGCGCAGACGCTCGCCAACGCCTACCTCGCGGTCGACAACGATCTCGAGATCATCCCGGTGATCAACAAGATCGATCTGCCGGGCGCGCAGCCCGACGAAGCCCGCCGGCAGATTTCCGACATCATCGGCCTCGACGGCGATCACGCGCTGCTGGCCAGCGCCAAGCAGGGAACCGGCGTCCCGGAAATTCTCGAGGCGATCGTCCATCGGCTGCCGCCGCCGGGCGGCAATCCTGAGGCGCCGCTCAAGGCGCTGATCTTCGATTCCTGGTACGACCCCTACCGCGGCGTCGTCATCGTCGTGCGCGTGATCGACGGCGTGCTGAAGCCGGGGATGAAGATCCGGCTGATGGCGGAGGGGCAGGACTACGAGTCGCTGCAGGTTGGCGTCTTCAACCCGAAATCGGTCGAGGTCGGCGAGCTCGGCGTCGGCGAAGTCGGGTTTCTCGTTGCCAACATCAAGAAGATCAGCGACGCGAAGATTGGCGACACCATCACCGAGGCGACGCGGCCGGCGGTCGATCCGTTTCCCGGGTTCAAGCCGCTGAAGCCGATGGTCTTCGCTGGCTTTTATCCCGTGGAAGGCCACGAGTACCCCGAACTGCGCGACGCGCTCGAGAAGCTGCGGCTGAACGACGCCTCGTTCTTCTACGAGCCGGAGACCTCGATCGCCCTCGGCTTCGGGTTCCGCTGCGGCTTCCTCGGGCTGCTGCACATGGAGATCGTCCAGGAACGGCTCGAGCGCGAGTTCGACATGGACCTGGTGACGACGGCGCCGGGCGTGCTGTATCGCGTGACCACGACCGACGGCGCGGTGGAGGAGATCGACAGCCCGGCCAAGTTGCCCGACGCCGGGCGGATCCAGCAGATCGAGGAGCCGGTCATCACCGCGCTGATCATGACCCCGGCCGAGCACGTCGGCGGCATCCTGCAGCTGTGCCAGGACAAGCGCGGCGTCCAGAAGAAGCTCGAGTATCTCGCCGCCGATCGCGTGCTGGTCACCTACGAGCTGCCCTTCAACGAGGTGGTCCTCGACTTCTACGACAAGCTCAAGACCATTTCGCGCGGCTACGCATCGCTCGACTATCATGTCACCGGCTACTGGCCGTCGCCGCTGGTCAAGCTCGACATCCTCGTCAACGGCGATCCGGTCGACGCGCTGTCGATCATCGTGCACCGCGACATGGCGTACGAGCGCGGCCGGGCGCTGGCGTCGAAGATGCGCGAGCTGATCCCGCGGCAGATGTTCGAGGTGGCGATCCAGGCGGCGATCGGCGGACGCATCATCGCCCGCGAATCGGTCAAGGCGATGCGCAAGAACGTGCTCGCCAAGTGCTACGGCGGCGACATCTCGCGCAAGCGGAAGCTGCTCGAGAAGCAGAAGGAAGGCAAGAAGCGCATGAAGCGGGTCGGCAAGGTCGAGATCCCGCAGGAAGCGTTCCTCGCCGTGTTGAAGATGGGGACGGAGTCCGAATGAGCGGCGACTTCAAGAAATCGACGCTGCGCGAGTACTTCGAGTCGATCGTCATCGCCGTCATCCTGGCGCTGTTCATCCGCACCTTCGTCGTGCAGGCGTTCAAGATCCCGACCGGCTCGATGGAAGAGAACCTGCTGATCGGCGATCACCTGCTGGTCAACAAGTTCGTGTTCGCGCCGACGGCCACCCCCGTCGAACGCGCCCTGCTGCCGATCGGCACCATCAAACGCGGCGACGTGATCGTCTTCAAATACCCGGAGGAACCGGACCGCGACTTCATCAAGCGCGTCATCGGTTTGCCGGGGGAGACGGTCGAACTGCGGGAGAAGAAGGTCTACATCAACGGCAACGGCCTGGACGAGCCCTACGTCCACTTCCTGCAGCCGCCCGGCCAGAACTCGGAGTTTCACGAGATCACGTCGTTCGACGTCCGCGAGCGCTATGGTCCGGTGACGGTCCCCGCCGATCACTACTTCGTGATGGGCGACAACCGCGACAACTCACAGGACAGCCGCTACTGGGGGTTCCTGCCCCGGGACTACGTCAAGGGTAAGGCGCTGGTCATCTACTGGTCGTACCAGGCGGAGCGCGAGGACTACGTCGAAGATGGCGCCGGCGCCACGCTCAAAGGCCTCGTGTCGGTGTTCGCGCACTTCTTCACCCGAACGCGGTGGGACCGGATGTTCCACCAGATCCATTGAATTGCTGATTGCTCAGTGCTAAGTGCTGATTGAGCGGCGATGAAGACGCTGGTGAAGCTGGCGCTGCTCGCGATCGTCGCGAATGCCACCTGGCACGTGTTCACGGTGTATTCGGCGCACTGGAAATTCCTCGACGGTATTCAGTACGCCGCGCAGTTCCGCGGCGATAAAAGCGACGAGCAGATCCGTCAGCAGGTGCTGGAGATCGCCGCCCAGGCCGAATTGCCCATCGACGAGGGGCAGCTCACGGTAACGCACGCCGAAACACGCACCACCATCGACACCGCGTACACGCGAACGATCGAACTGTTCCCCGGCTTTACCTACCCGTGGCCGTTCACGGTCCACGTCGACGCCTACACGACGGCGCCGCAGGCGCCGCAAGCACCCGGGCGCCGCTAGCGCGATTTCGATTCGTCCGCGTTCGCCGTCGGGCGGACCTCATCGGTCCGGCTGAAGCCGGACACTACGAAGAAATCAGCTCGCTGGCGCGCTGCGCCGTCGTCGCAGCGTGCTCGAGCAGATCCCGCGCCTCGTCGCCGATTGCCGTGCGATAGCCGGCGTCGGCAATCGACTCGAGGTTGATGCCGACGTTCAGGTGCGCGCCGGTGACGCCGGCCCTCAGCATCGCGATCGCAACCCCGACGTCGCTCGACGCCGACTTGTAGCCGTGTCGTGCGACGGTCGTCGCCGCCTCGAGTGCCCGCAGCGATTGCCGCATCACGTCGAACGGCACGTCGGTGGCGGCGCGCAGCGCCTGCTGAATCGCCTCCTTCCGCGCGGCCTGCTCCTCCGCCGACGCCTTCGGCCGTTTGTAGGCGGCGACAACGCCGTTGTAGGCCGCCGTGTCGCCGTCGATCGCGGCGGCCAGCCGGTCGCGGATCGCGGCGAGTTCCCGGCCCGCGGCGGTAAGGGCCGTGCGGTCGTCATCGGAGCCGTTGCGTGTCTTCGGCAGCGCCGCGACCATCAGCAGCAGCGACGCGCCGATCGCTGACGACAGGGCCGCCGCGGAGCCGCCGCCGGGCGTCGGATCCGGCGAACTGAAGGCGGCCAGGAGATCGGCGAGCGGAAGATCACGCAGCATCAGACCAGGCGTCCCTTCTTGACGACGGCGCGGATGGTCTCGGCGCCGACGCGAATCAGATCGATAGCGGGACCGTCGATGACGACGGCGTCCATCTGCTTGCCAGGCTCGAGGCTGCCGACGCGATCGTGGCGATCGAGCGCGTAGGCGGCGTTGATGGTCGAGCCGACCAGCGCTTCCTCGAAGGTGAGCCGCATGCCGAAGCAGGCGAGCGTCAGCGCGAACGGCATCGACGGGGAGAAGCCGCCGCCCGGGTTGACGTCGGTGGCGAGGGCGACCGCGACGCCGCGCTCGATCAGCATCCGTGCCGGCGCGAAACGGCCAAGCTTCAGGTAGAAGGCTGCAATCGGCAGCAGCGTGGCGACCACGCCGGCGCCTGCGAGCGCGTCGGCGCCGCCTTCGTCGACGAAGATCAGGTGGTCGGCGGAGCGGGCGCCAACCTGCGCGGCCACCTGCGAACCGCCGCTGGCGGCGAGTTCGTCGGCATGAAGGCGCAGCTTCATCCCCGCGCGCCGGCCGGCCTGCAGGATCGCGCAGCTCTCCTCGGGTGTGAAGACGCCCGATTCACAGAACACGTCGCACCACTCGGCCAGCTGCTCCCTCGCTACGGCCGGAATCATCTCGTCGATCACCAGCCGCACGTAGTCGCCGCGGCGATGGCGATACTCGACCGGCACCTCGTGCGCACCCATGAACGTCGGCGCGATCTCGATCGGGTGCGAGGCGGCGAGCGCGTGCAGCGCCCGCAGCATCTTCAGTTCGCCGTCGACGGTCAGCGCGTAGCCGCTCTTCGCCTCGCAGGTGGTGGTGCCGCAGCGCAGCATCTCGTCGAGGCGGCGCCGCGTGTCGGCGACGAGTTGATCGTCGGTCGCCGCGCGGGTCGCGCGCACGCTGCTGACGATGCCGCCGCCGCCGGCGGCGATTTCGGCGTAGCTCGCGCCGCCCAGACGGCGTCGCAGTTCGTCGCGCCGATCGCCGGCGAAGACCACGTGCGTGTGCGGATCGACGAACCCGGGAACGACGGCACCACCCGCGGCGTCGACGACCACAGCGGTCGCTGTCAGCGAACCGTCTGTCCGCCAGACGGCTTCGCTGCCGACGAACACAATTGTCCCTTCGCGCGCGGCAACGACGCCGCTCGGCAGCGATCCGGCATCGGCCTGCGCAGGTCCGCGCCGCGGCGCCGGCCCGGCGCAAGTCAGCACCTCACAGGTGTTGTGAATCAGGAAGTCGGCGAGCACTCGCGCATTGTAGTGGCGCTCGGGGCTTGGGGCTCGCTGCAGTCAAGGCTGACGACGGCTAGCCCCCAGCCCCCCACGGCGAGGCGCGCCGAAGCCTTCGCGCTACGACGCCGTGACGGCGCGAATCGCTTCGACCGTGACGCCGGCGATCGCGATTCGCTTCAGCCGCCCGCGTTCGCCGCTGACGATCCGGATCGCGCGCCGCGGTACCCGCAGCGCGGCGGAGAAGAACGCGACCAGCGCGTCGTTGGCGGCGCCTTCGACCGGCGGCGCGGCGACGCGCATGACCAGCGCGCCGTCGCGCTCGCCGCTGACTTCAGTTTTCCTGGCCCTGGGGATGACGCGAACCGTCAGCTCGACGCCTTCGGCCGTCGACGTGATCAACCGGCGATCTTGCGGGGCGGATGCGAATCGGTGTTTTCCGCGAACTCGGCCGGCCGCGGCCGGTGCAGCAGGATGCGGTCGTCGCGATCGCGCGCTTCCTGCTCGCGCACGAATTCGAGCGTGTTGCGCAGCGTCTGGATGCTCGCTTCGATCGTCGTCTCGACGTCCTTGCGCTTGAGTTTCAGGCCGTCGATCTCGCGCTGAATGTCTTCCATCCGCGCCTGGGTCTGATCGAGCAGCAGCTCCGAGCGCGAGGCCGCTTCGAGGATGATCCGCTTGGCCTCGGCGTCGGCGCCGGCGACGATCCGCTTGGCCTCGGCATCGGCCGTCGACTTGATGTCGTCCGACAGCTTCTGCGCCGTCATCATCGTCGCGCGCAGGTTCTGTTCGTTCTCGCGGTGGTGGGCGAGCACGACTTCCATCTTCATCAGATCCTGCCGCAGGCGGTCGGTTTCGCGCAGCGCCTGCTCGTAGTCGTCAGCGACAGCGGCGAGGAACGCCGTCACTTCGACGGGGTCGAAGCCGCGCACCGTCTTGCGGAAGCGCTGCTGTCGCAGATCGAGCGGGCTCACATTCATACGTGGCGGTCTCCACTCGGCCTTATCGGCTGCACGGTTTGGCTCCATTAGAGCGCCCACCTTCCGCAGTGTCCGGCTCTAGCCGGACCAACGACAGTCCGCCTGCAGGCGGACACTAGGAGTTGAACGAGCTGACGTCAGGGTCAAACGTACGAGCGGCCGCCGAAAATGGCCGTTCCGACGCGAACCATCGTCGATCCTTCCTCGATCGCGACTTCGAAGTCGTGGCTCATGCCCATCGACAGCTCTTTCAGCAGCGAGCCATCCACGCCGCGCGCCGCCAGGCGGTCGCGAACCCCTGACAGTGCCCTGAAATACGGCCGAGCTTCGTCGGGATCTTCGACGGCCGGCGGCAGCAGCATCAGGCCGATCACACGGCACGCCCGCAGCCCGCGGGCAGCTGCGAAGACGCTGAGCAACTCCTCTTCGCGCGCGCCGTGCTTGGTGGTTTCGCCCGCGAGGTCCACCTGCACCAGCAGTTCGATCGTCCGGCCGGCAGCGCTCGCCGCCTCGTCGACCTTGGCCATCAGCGCGGCCGCGTCGATCGAGTGAATCAGGTCGAAGCGGCCGGCCTTCTTCGCCTTGTTCGATTGCAGGTGGCCGACCAGGTGCCAGCGCAGCGGCAGATCCGACGTGCGCTCGATCTTGTCGAGCGCTTCCTGGACTTTGTTCTCGCCGAAATCGACCTGGCCGGCGTCGGCCGCGGCCCGCACGTAATCGACGGAAAAGGTTTTCGAGACGGCGACGAGGCGAACCGCGGCAGGGTCGCGCCCCACCCGGCCGGCCGCGCGCTCGATGCGGGCGCGGACGTCGGCCAGCCGGGTACGGAGCGCGGACGAATCGATCACTACTTCTTCAGCGTCGCGAGCAGTCCTTTCGCGGTCGCCGCATTGGGACCGGTCGGCGCCAGCTTCAGATAGGTCTCGAACTCGGTCGCCGCGCCGGCGAGGTTGTTCTCGTTCACCAGCGCCATCCCGAGCTGATAGTGCGCCTCGGCGTGGCTCGGGTTCGCGGCAATCGCACCCTCGAACTGCTTCTTCGCGTCGGCGACCTTGCCGGCGTTCCAGAGAATGACGCCCTGGTTGAACATCGCGTCGGCATTGCCGCCGCCGCCGGCGCCCCCCGCGGCGCCCGCCGCGCCGCCGCTCAACTCCATCGCCTTCGCACTCGCGGCCGCCGCCTCGTCGAATTTGCGCGTCGCGTTGTAGATGTTGGCGAGGCCGTTGTAGGCCTCGGCGTAGTCGGCCTTCAGCTCGATTGCTTTCTTGTACGCCGCTTCCGCCTTGTCGTAGTCCTTCTTCTGCGACTCGGAGAACGCGATGTTGTAGTAGCAGTCGTAGCAGTTGGCGTTGAGCTCGGCGGCCTTCGTGAACGCGGCAATGGCGGCGTCGTGATTACCGGCGCGGCTCGCGGTGACGCCTTCCTCGAAGGTCTTCTTCAGCTCGGCGTTCTTGGCCGCGGCCTCCGGCGAACCGGCGCCGCCGCCGGCGCCGATGACGATCGTGATCGGCGCGCCGCTGCCGATGCGCACCTGCACGGGCTGTGGCGGCGCGCCCAGCTTGTCCTTCTCCGCCGACACCTTGTAGGCGCCGGGCGGCAGGCCGATCTGGACGAACTCGCCTTTCTTGTCCGACTTGGTTTCGAAATGCCGGTTGTTGGCGTCGGCGTCGATGCTGATCTTGGCGCCTTCGACCGGCTTGCCGGTCGCGTCCTTCACCGAGCCTCTGACCATGCCCGTCGATTGCGCAGCGGCGGGCAGTGCCAGCGAAAGCGCGAAGAGGGCGGCGCACGCCACCACATATCGGTGTCGGCCGTTCAATCCGCGGACCATGAAATCCTCCTCGAAGATGACGGAAAGTCGTTGGTAAGGAGGTAGTTTACTCTACTCGTAGTGAAGGGCTTCCACCGGATCGAGGCGGGACGCCTTCATCGCCGGGTAGACGCCGGAGACCAGGCCGATCAGGACCGACACCGAGAAGGCCAGGGCCAGCGATCCGCTGCTGATAATCGTCGACCAGCCGGCGAAACTCGCAATCGCCCGCGACAGTGAGGCGCCGACCAGCAGCCCGGCCGTTCCGCCGGCGACGGCAATCAGCGTCGTCTCCATGACGAATTGGCGGACGATGTCGGTGCGGCGTGCGCCGATGGCGCGGCGGACGCCGATCTCGCGCGTGCGCTCCAGGACGCTGGCCAACATGATGTTCATGATGCCGATCCCGCCGACCAGCAGCGAGATCGAGGCCAGCGCGACCATGACGATGTCGAAGATCCGCTTGGTCCGCTGCTGCTCGGCAAGCAGCTCCGCCGGGACCACCAGCGCGTAATCGTCGGCGCCGCGGTGCGAAGTGGACAGGATGCCGCGCACCGTCGCGGCGGCGGCGGTCACGTCGGCGTCGGGCTTGACGCGGATGTAGACCCCGTCGATTTCGTCGCGCATCGATGTGTTGTTGTCCTCGAGGCGCAGAATCGCGGCCGCGGTCGGCACGTAGATCACGTTGTTGCGATCCTGCGCCGGCACGCCGGCGACATCGCCCTGCGCGACCGCCTGCGGGCCGGCGAGGCCGACGATGTGAAACCACTGCTCGTTGACCTTGACGTAGCGGCCAATCGGATCGTCGACGCCGAACAGGTTCAGCCGCGCCGCTTCGCCGAGCACGCATACCGGATCGGCGTGCGCCGCCTCCTCCGCTGTGAAGAAGCGGCCGCTTGTCACCCGCAATCCGCCGATCGACAGGTAATTCGGATCGACGCCGTAGGCCACCGGCGTATCGCCCTGCGACTTGGGCACGAGTTTGGTTGGCGTGAAGCGCTTGCGCGGCGAGAGCGCATCGACGCCGGCGACCGATGCCTGCATCGCGCGGACGTCGCGAAAACTCAACCCCGGCGACTGCTGGCGAACCTTGGCCCACACCTGGCGGTCGGTGGTTTCCTTCGCCTCGACGATCAGGTTGCGGACGCCGAGATCCTCGATGAACGCCATCACCTGCTGCTGGGCGCCGGCGCCGATCGAGAGCATCGACAGCACCGCGGCGACGCCGAAGATCATGCCGAGCATCGTCAGCAGCGAGCGGAGCTTGTGCAGCAGCAGGTTGTCGATGCTGCGGCGGAGGTCCGGCAGCCAGGCGTTGGCGGTCATCATCGCGACGCTCGCTGGCCGGTAGCCGGCGTGGCCGCTTTTGGCCGTGTCCCGGACGGTGCCCGCGGATCGACGAGCGCGACCTCGGCGCCCGATTCGACGTTCTCGACGATCGCGAGGCTGTCGGTCCGTGCGCGGACTTTCACTTCACGCGCGTCGAACCCTGAACCGGTTCGCACGTAGACCACCGATCGGCCGCTCGCCTCGAAAATCGCCTGGCGTGGCACGTACAACGCGTCCGCGAGTGTGGCGCCGGCGATCGCAATCTGCGTCGTGAACCCCGGCCGGATGCGGTTGCTGCGGTCGGTGACGTCGAACAGCACGTCGAACTGGCGGACGACGTCGTTCATGAACGGGCTGCTGCGGCTGGCCACGTTGCTGACCGCGCGCACTGATCCGTGGAGCGACAGCCCGGGTACGGCGTCGACGGCGACGTCGATCGGCTGACCGGCGTTGATGTTCGCGCGATCGACCTCCGGCACCTTCGCGCTCACCTCGATGTGCGACGTGTCGACGACGTCGGCGAGCGTCTGCCCCGGGTAGACGCTGTCGCCGGCGCGAAACTCCGGGATCGCCATGCCGAAGAACAGCGGTCCGCCGAACGCGTTGGTGTTCTCGCGAAGCATCACGAAGCCGTCGAACGGCGCGCGGATGCGCAGCGTCTCGATATTGCGCTGCGCGACCTGCACCGAGAGATCGGCTTTGTTGCGTTTTTCGCGGAGCACGGCGGCGGCGGCGCCGCTCGATTCGCGGTGGCGCTGGACGTCCTGTTCGAGCTGCGCACGCTGCTGCTTCGCTTCGTCGAGCAGCAGCAGGTTCTTTTTCGCGTCGACGGCGCTGATCAGCTCGTTGCCGCTGGCGTTCAACTCGGCGCGGCGGACCTCGAACCGCGCATGGACCAGCGCGAGCTCGTCTTCAGCCGCCTGCACCGCGTTCTCCGCCTGTGCCTTGGCGATGTTCTGCTCGGCCTGATCGAGATCGAATCGCGCCTGCTCGAGGTTGAAGTTCTGTTCGGCGGGATCGAACTCGACGACCGTGTCGCCGGCGCTGACCCAGTCGCCCGATTGCGCAAGCTCCACGACCTGCAGGTTGCCGCCGATCGGCGGCGCGATCATCTGGGCCGATCGCGCCGCGCGCAGTTCACCGGTCGTGAACACCTTGACCTGCACCGGCCCGCGCTGCACCCGCGTCGTCGGGATCGATGCCGTCGTCGACGCGGTGAGCGTCTGGCGGCCGAACCACACGGCCGCGGCCAGCATCGCGAGCACGGCCGCGGCAAGCGCGACGGCCCTGACGCGGCCGGTCATCTCGCCGCCTCCAACTCCGGATCCTTGAGGGCAATCCGCGCGTGTTCGCTCACGCCGCTGGCGATCGCGACCTGTTCGCGGCCGCGGCGCAGGATCGCGACCCGCCGCGGTATCACCGACGACCCGTCGATTTCGTAAACGGTCGATGCGCCCGCTCGCTGGAACAGCGCTGCGGCCGGGACCACG